>Ga0307377_10008642_pt1 | contig 10298 bp, 12 predicted proteins | sample TR3MG_FD_202535 | JGI IMG/M metagenome (GOLD analysis project Ga0307377, IMG submission 202535) | Soil microbial communities from Risofladan, Vaasa, Finland - TR-3 | ecosystem: Environmental > Terrestrial > Soil > Coastal area > Acid sulfate soil | place: Finland: Risofladan, Vaasa | collected... | reverse complement strand
ATCATGCTGGTCGGAGCTGATGTGCACCAGCCGGCCGAGTGATTCTCACTTTCTGGTGCACCCGTGCCGCCTGACACCAATATTTGTGCACCTTGTACAAACATTGGTGTCAGGCCCACAAGTGGGCATGGCGGCAAAGTCTGTGCAGGTCTCAGCACCAAAGTCTGTGCCATAGGCGCATGCCATGCTCGTACTTTGCTGGACGCTGCAGAGCAAAGTCTGTGCGTCGATAGTTGGATCAATGGCTTAGCTGGCCGCGCTCGAAGGCGGTAGCGTCACGCTGAACACCAAAACTTGTACGTAAGCGGAAGCTCGCCATGACCTGAGTCTGATGCTCTTTCTCGATCGCTATGGCAGCGAGCAGCAGTGCCGCGAGGCGTTGGCGAAGGTACGTTGGCCCGACGGGTTCCGCTGCCAGGGCTGTGGGCGCACCAGCCACTGCCACCTCAAAAGCCGTGATGTCTAATCAGCACCACGTCGGGCTTGACGCGGCAATCACGATGGTCCTTCCAGTCGCCCGTGAGCGCATGGTCGCGGTGCCGCTCCGCAAGCGGTTCATCCTTCGCCAGTCGCTCAACCAGCTCGATGAATTCCTCGCGCAGCACCTCCCTCTGTGGCCCCCTTGGCTTCACGCTTCAAGTCGCGCTTGAAGGACGCGGTCTGCTTAATCTCCCGCATTGAGCACCGAGCGGAGTTCGTCAAGAGTGACGCTTTCCAGCTTGCTGGCGCGAGCCTCACGCATGGCCGCGATGGTGGTTTCGTTCGGCACCAGCGGTTCGAACGGCAGCGCCTTCTCGCGGGCAATGCGGGTCAGCAGGATGCGGAATGCATCGGAAACAGTGAGGCCCATCGTCGCCAGCACGGTCGATGCCTCTTCCTTGATGTGCTCGTCGATGCGGGCACGAACAACTGTGTTTGCAGACATAGTGTGATCCTCTCATCCAATGGGCCATTTTTGTAGCTCACATATCGGCTTTCGAATTAAGGCGTACAACGAGTGGCACAACGATTGACGGCGGGCGATTACTTAGGACGAAGGTCTACAAAGCCGGGAGCAAGGGGAGCGCTCTCGGCGGCATGCAGTACGAGAGGATCCTTCAGGCAAAGCGTGAACTCTTTGCCCCTACGGCTGCGGTCAGGCGAGCAGTCAACACTCCACAGCCGCAGCAGGTAACCGGCGTCGGTAGCTCGGACTCGGACGCGCAAGATGCCGTCGACCATCTCATAGTCCTTCGCGATGACATCGGGTCGATCGACACTCGGATGCACCATCAATTCAAGTTCAATGATGCGGGACCACTGAACATCATTCTCTGGTTTTTCGTGTGCGACCGCAGGACTGTCTTCTAGCAGGACGGTTTTGCTCATTCGAGTGAGTATGAAGTCACGGAACGACTTGGATTTGCGGTCAAAGGCTCGAACGTGCCAACGCAGACCATTGTCGACGAGGGCAAACGGGGTGATCTCTCGTTCGCTCGCACCGCTGGTGTTCGAGCTGTATGCCAGGCGCACGGAAAGGCTGCGATAAATTGCGCGCGTGATGGTCGCAAGCACCTCTGCTCGCGGAAGGCTCAGAGGAATGGGCACATCACAGCGAACCAAGGATTCTGTACGTTCGGCGGCCACTTCCCCGAAGCCTTGAGACAAAGCAGTCAAAGCGCGGCGTACCGGGTGGTCAAACACCGGGACAAACGACTTACTGGGGCGGTAAACCTTATCGGAACCATCGAAGTCTAGGTTTTCGGGCGCTAACTCCCGATACGTCGCGATATCACGTGTCGAACCTGCCGCACCCGTTAGAAATCTATCTACCAGATCTGCTCGGCGCAGTTCGCCTAGGAAGTACAGCCTGAAGTCGATGAAAGTAAGGCGGTCGACCTGCGCCTTGGGCAGGCCGTTCAACACTGCCATGTTGTGTACAAGGGGCGATTTGTGGGTACTGGGCATCCGAATATGGTAGCGCAAATCGCGACAGCATGTGCTCGTTTAACAAGCTTTACATAATCAAAATGATCATGTATTGTGATCGAAATCAAACGAATCGGAGATGGCTAATGCCGGACGATCCCACGGCAGGCATCAGGCGAGTGCGGCGTTTCACGTTCGTCCGAGCAGCACACCACGTTATTAACGACGCTAACTTCAAGTGACGCCGCTCGCGCGGTGATGAGGAGAAACCTGATGACTTCGAAACATTTCCCCACGGGTCTGGACGACCGGCAACGCGACCAGGACGGTCAGATTCACCAGAAGCGAAGTGACACAAAAGTGGAGACCTTGCGCAAAGAATATGGCCCCGATTTCGCGAAGGGCTTCCGTTCCGATGCGCATCTTGGAACCGTGCGCGACGCGACCGGCAAAGGTCTTCATGAGCTGGTGAACGATACGAAGCACAAAAAGTAGTTTCCGCGTCAATTGATAATTCCTCAGCAAGGACGCCTACGTGTGGGGCTTTGAGACTGCCGGCAAGAAAAATGCGACAGAACCTCCGATGTTCTGACTTCGGACCATCGATCTCGATGTTTTCAACTACTGCGCGAGGATCACAACCTTGAACTTCACACACTATGACCTTGGGCTGTTGTCGGCGGGCGACGTGGTTGAGGTGTCACTGCGAGACAGTGCAGCCAACGTGAGACTCATGGATAGCTCGAACTTCTCGAACTTCAAGAGTGGACGGCAGCATCGATATTTCGGAGGACTCATCAAGCGCTCCCCTGTGAGGCTACCGGTCGACAACGCGGGGCATTGGTACGTAACCATCGACATGGACGGTCTACGTGGAAGTGTGAGATCGGCAGTTCGAGTCAACCCAGCCTAACCTCGATTTCAGAGCATCAACCATCGGAGGCACCACATGAGCAATAGCCTTTTCGTGAACGAACACAATGGTCGCTACACTGTTGAGTCAGCCCATTCGAGCAATCCTTTGCACACGGCCAGCACTCAGGAGGCGGCAATCACATGGGCGAAGCAGAACCATCCGGAAAAGCCCTTACACGTCGCACGGGTTCGCCATCTTTCGGACAAGAGGAACCCGGATCATTGGCGCAGGGTGCACTGACGAGAGATGACAAAGATGCTGAAACGTCAGACGAGTAGTCTTGCCCGTTCGGTATCAATGGTCGCCGCTGCAGGCATCCCCCAACGAGATGACGCAAAAATGGATGTGCTTGATGCGGCTAAATGTCTGGTGCGCGAGGCTGAAGTCGTCGTCATCGGCCTCGGCCGGCCCATCCGCTGGAAATGGCTCGACAAGGTGGTTCTTACCGTTTTTCTGGCGCCATACTTTGCGTTTGCGGGCTTCAGGTTGTTGCTCTTTCGGTTTGCAGTGGGCGGCATGACGATGGGCGCGCTATACATCGCCATGCGGCTACTCGCGAGCGACCCACCGCAAGGAGGCCCTTTCTGGCCAGCCGCCATCATGGCTGCTTGTATCATCGCATTTGGGTTGCCGAGTGATGCCGGTGTAACCGGGGTCACCACCAAGAAGATCGGCCTGGTCCTCGACAGCCTCAACAAAATTGCACAGTGCTGTGAGGTTTCCAGTCTCAAGGAAGGGGTCAATATCATCCGCGCCCGCTCTTTGGAGAGGGTGGCAAGACTGAACTGGATACTAGGGATTGCGTGGGCTCTAATCTTTTGGTTCTACACGAGCCATGTCTTTACCCCCGGGCTCCCCGGGAAGATCGGCGCCCAACAAGTTACCGAAAGCCTAGCCTATGTCTTGGCCTTCATTCTGTTTGGCCTTGGCGTGTCTTGCTATACCGCAGCAATTCAAGTGCTCTACCAGACTATGGATTTTGCCTTCCTTGAGCATCACAAGGAAGCACGCGTGATGATGGTACGTATCAAAGGTTTTGTTCCTACCATGTCGATGCGGACGTCGGTTTTGTAAGGCAACAAATGCAAGCTCATCTCTGCTGTGGCCTTGGGCAGGGTCGGTATGTGCGAGCGCGTCGACCCCCAATGCTCTCAACTTAAGCCTCAGCACGCCAGTTTGTAGCTGAGGTGGAGATGCGGTTTGTTCCCTGGCGGCCTGGGATAGGCGCGGTTCGGTTGCACGCGGCAGCGCGTGTGAGTGATTGCTTCGAGCGCGCGGGGCAGCGCGCGCAGGCAGTGCGACAGCCGCAGCAAGCAGCCAGCGAGGATGGGCTTGAGGGTGCCGATGGCATAGGTGCGATTGGTCCGGTGCGTAGGTTCATCGCCCAGCTCGGTCGACGGCACGCCGGTGAGGATCATGTGCAGATTGTCGGCCAGGATTTTGGCGGCAAAGTCTTGCTGGAAGGCCAGATGGGTCAGTCCGGTGGGGGCTTCCAGGCGCAGTCGGTGCTTGAGGCGTTTGAAGGCTTCCTCGACGCGCCAGCGGCGGTGATATAGCGCGCCGAAACTGGCCGCCGGATACCGTGCGGTATCGAGCAGCGAGGTCATCAGCACGCGCACGCTGCCGGTCGGCGTGACATCGCGGATCAAGCGCACCGGCGTGGGCGTGCGGTGCAGGGCATAGGTCGCGGCATCCGCGGCGCGAGGCGGGGCTAGCGTGACCAGGGTTTCGGCCTGACCGCTGTGCAGGAACTGCCGCACGCAGGTCCAGCCGGCGGCGTCCACGCGCCAACAGAAGTGGCGCTGGGATTGGATCAGGGCGGCCGCCAAGGCATTGCCCGGATAGCCGCGATCGAGCACCAGCAGATCGGTTTGCGGCTGCACCACGTCGAGCGCTTCAAACAGCATCTGACGCTCCGATCCATCGGCCGCATGCAAGCTGGCATGCAGGGTCAGCTCCGCGCCGGGAAGGTACAGGGCGAAGGCGTAATGATCGGCCTGCAGATCCGCGCCGGCGCGCGTGGCCACCTGCAAGCGCGAACCATCGCCGGCGATCACGCGCAGGCCGTTCCAACGGTGGGCGTCGATCAGTGGACGCGCCAACGAGAGCAGGTGCTCATTGGCTTGGGCGAACAGCGTCCAGGAGAACCCTCGGCGGGCCTGGCTGAAGGCCTGTGCGCTGACCCGGCGCACGCGCGTGGGCACCTGCTCGATCTGGGCGAAGAGACTATCAAGTTCGGCCTGGACGCTGGAGCACATGCTCGACAGCATCATCGCCACCAGGCGCGGCAGGGTCAGTTGGCGTTGCCGGGTGAAGGCCGTGGGGGTGAGCCGCGACCGCTGGATCAGGTCGGGAGAATGCAAGAAGGCGGCGAACTCAGACAGCAGCGAGGAGGGGTCGAGTATTTGAGTTCATAGTGTTTATTTATCAATGCGTTATGGTGAGTTATCGTAACCGATGACGCATCGTTTTTCAAGCTACTTCTCGGGGCTTTTGCTTAAGTTGAGAGCATTGCGTCGACCCCGGGGGCGTCGCTTCGAAATGTACGCTTTTTGGCCACATGCGGATAGAAACTGCATGTGCTGACAGGCTTACACAAAATTCTGCACACGCCCCTCGATTAGTCGGGCACCGTCGTCACTCACGGCGAATTCCGGTCGGACTGAACGCCATTTCCGGAAAGAGCTGACCAAGCTGCTGGTATTGACTAGCATTCTCGGGAAGGCTTGGGTGTCGTCGGACCGGCGTTGCCGGCATGCTGAAAATGTCTGCTTTCGACAACGTCAACAAGGCACGGCAATGGACTTGAAGAAACTGGAACACCTAGGGATGGTCTGATCAATTGAGCTCAAAATAGCCGTCCAAACGACCGTGCGAAAACTCCGGCTTTGCTACGTCGAAATGATGAATTTCGGGTTGATTCTGGTCGCAATTCCGCTGCTGTGCCTCGGTTGATCTCTCATTACCCGCCTCACAGGCGCACCTCTCCTGCGGTCGCCAACAAGGTTCGTCGGGCCATCCACAGATTGCTCAGCGCAAACAGCGTCAGTACCTGCGCACCGTTCTTGGCCAGGCCACGATAGCGCGCCCTGACATGACCGAATTGCCGCTTGACCACGCGGAACGGGTGCTCGACGGCGGCGCGGATCGATGCCTTGATGTGTTCGATCTCTTCGGTCAGAGCGCGCAATGCCTCATCCTCGATCGCTTTGACCTTGCTGCGCTTGGCCGCGATATGCCACTTCCGCCCACGCTTGGCCGGTGCGTGCTTCTCGGCGCCCGTGTAGCCGGCGTCGCCAAACACTGCTTTCTCTTTGCCGTGCAGCAGATCTCCGACCTGGGTGACATCACCCACGTTCGCCGCCGTCGTCACCACTCTGTGGACCAGGCCGGTGACCTCGTCCACGCCGATGTGCGCCTTCATGCCGAAATACCACTGGTTGCCTTTCTTCGTCTGGTGCATCTCCGGATCACGCGCCTTGTCCCGATTCTTCGTCGACGACGGTGCACCAAGGATCGTCGCGTCGACGATGGTACCCTGCGAGAGCTTCAACCCTTTGTCGTGCAGATGCCGATTCACTGCCTTGAACAGCTCTTTGGCCAGCCCGTGCTTTTTCAGCAGGTGGCGGAACTTACACACCGTCGTCTCGTCCGGCGCCGGCTCGCGCCCCAGATCAATCCCCACGAACCGCCGCATCGACGCCGAGTCGTACAACGCTTCCTCCACCGCCGGATCGCTCAACGCGTACCACTGCTGAAGAAAATGAATGCGCAGCATCCGTTCCAACCCCACTGGGCGACGCCCGCCTCCGGCGCGTGCCTTGGGATAGAACGGTTCGATCACCGCGCACAGCTCCGACCACGGTACGACCTTGTCCATCTCGGCCAGGAACACATCACGTCGCGTGGCCTTGCGGTGGGCTTCAAATCCACCGTCGGCATGCGTCGCCAAGGTCAGTTGATCGGGCATCGTCTACACTCTCTCGGACAGGTGCGTGCTTCGACAGCGAAGCAAAATCAGAGTTTCCCTAGACATCAACCACGGCGTTGATTTCGAGCTCACCCAGGAGCGACTTGCAGATTGCCAGCTCGCCACCAATCATAGCCAGCACAGTTGACCAGGCTCGCCGGACAACCTGACCAGCGTCGCCAGCCAGTTGGCTATCCGACCGAAGGTCCGTTACCCATTGCTGCCGGTCGTGGAGTCGATAAACGACGACACGATTGGGCCTGGCGCGGAACGATCCCGGGCCGGGGTTTGCTCTGGACTTGTGATCAGACTCAGATTGGGCAACATGAAGTGGATCAATGAGCTATATTCTCACTCGCCGCTCACGTGGGGCCTTAGAATGCGGAGAATATTTAATGGCGCTACCGTCATACAAAGACATCATCGAACTTCTCAAGAAGGGCGCTACCGTCGAAGCGCAGGAGCAAATCATGGTGCTTCGAGAGGGCGCGCTCATGCTCCAAGAAGAGAACTTCGACCTTCGCGAGAAAGTAAAGACTCTTGAAACATCTCTGCAAGTCAAAGGGCAGATCAACTTTGATGGAGCCTCCTATTGGCTTGATGATGGAACAAAATCAGATGGGCCATTCTGTCAACACTGTTATGACATAAGCGGGAAGCTTGTTCGACTTCAAGACTGGGGAGATACGCGGCTTTGCTTTGCGTGCAAAAATCAGTCGGACAAGAAAACCAGATGACTACGCCGCCGGGGTTCTACCCTCCCCCTGTTCAGTAGGTATCTTCGTAAGATCTGCGTGGTGTTGCTCGTAGCGCAAATAACGAACGACTGGTTCTGTCCGTGTGTATCCTTGCGGTTCGAATGACCGCCGGGCAAGCTACGAAGGCAAGAGGTTGACCCACTGCGGACACTGCAGAATGCCCAAACGACTCGCCCCCGCTGCAATTGTCGCGCTCAAGGAAGCGCTCTGCGCTGTGTACTGGTATAAGGCTGACCTTCGTAGCTTTCTTCAGCAGTGCCTCGGCACTCCTGCTATCGTCGCCACCTTGAACTGGGACAGTTATAAGCGCCAAGTGGTCTCAGATCTTGTTGACTATCTGGTGCGCGATCAGGAGAAGCACCTCGGCGACCTTACACGCCTCTGCAACGAAGTCTGCGGAATCACCAGTTACGAACACCTTCTGCAACTCGACGAGGGATCACAGAAAGCTGATCGCGCGCGAGTAGCGGTAGCCCAATTGCGGGCGATGCTGACACCTCATCAGGAGGTGAAGAAAGAAGCTGACGATCTAGCCGAACGGCAGAGACGCGCTGCTGAAAAGCTGCGAACCAACACAGCGGTTCGGCAAAAATTGGAGGACGTTAAGAACCGATACATGGCCCTAGTGGTTTCCTCAAATATGCAGGGCCGTGGGTTCGAGCTTGAACACCTCATGTATGACCTGTTTGAACTTTTCGATCTCGATCCAAAGGCCTCCTTCCGCAACACCGGTGAGCAGATTGACGGCGCTTTCTCCTTCGACGGTACCGATTACTTGTTTGAAGCCAAGTGGCAACAGGAACTAGTGAACGCGTCAGCCCTCGATGGATTCGCCAGCAAGGTTCGTCGCAAACTGGAGAACACGCTCGGCGTCCTTCTGTCCATCAACGGCTTCTCGCAAGACGGCGTAGCTGCTCATTCCGCTGGTGGCGCTGTCATCTTGCTTATGGACGGCGCTGATCTGATGGCTGTGCTGGAAGAACGGATCGATTTCGTTAGCCTGATGCTGCGTAAGAAGCGTCATGCTGCACAGACCGGGAGCATCTATCTTCAATTTCACCAGATTGCAACGACTTGAAACTGATGGCTACGTTTCTCTCCGCGTGGACGCGCGAAAGGCCACGTGCCGCTCAACTCAGCGTTGAATCGCGTCACGATTCTGGAGCTAGGGAAATTGCCGATGACTGACGGGAAGGAACCAGCCGATCTCTTTCGTGACATGCGGTTCGATGTCGAGCACGCACTTGGTATGTATGCCTACAGCTACGTAACCCTCCCCGCAGCAGGGCTTTACGACGCGGAGGCTCTACAGCTATACGCGGAGACCATCGAAACCTGCCACATATACTTCATTGGCTATCTTCCACGCATTGCGATTTTTGACTTAGAGCAGCGCGGCCGAACGGTCTCAATTCACTTGGATTGTCTTGGTGAACGCCGATCGGTTAGTTGGGAATTCCCTGATGGAGCCCGCCTTATAGAATTTGACGAACACTGGTTCGTAGAGGCCCGTGATGGCAAACGCTACGCACCGACCGGGGAGCAGATTCTGACCTGTCTACGGCAGCAACATGCTCCACTAGAATTTGACGTTAAATACATAGGCCAGTCCTACGGTCGAGATGGCTCGCGCTCAGCGCACGACAGACTTCTCAGTCACGAAACACTTCAGAAGATCGCGCTACGGCAAGCTCCTCCTGGCTACGAGATTGCTCTGTTGCTCGTGGCGGTGCAGCCGGGTAATCGACTCCTGACCGTTTTCAATCCTCGCGCGGAAGAGCAGGATCGCGACGGGTCAAGAATTCAGGCGGGGCTAGATAAGCTATTTGGTACGAGCGAGCGTGAGAGAGTGGCGCTGTATGAGGCAGCGATGATTCGTTACTTCCAGCCTGAGTTCAATATCGAATTTAAAGATAGCTTCCCGTCCACTCGACTAAAAATCCTACAGGACTGCTACGAAAAGGACTTCTCTGCAGTCATTGCTGAATTTTGTTTCGACGATATCCCGTACTTCCTGCGATCAGAGAAAGTAGCTGCGTCCCAGCACCATATCGTGAACCACAGTCTCCACTCTGAGAAAGAACGCTGTGCTTTCTTCTCGTTGTGAAGACTCATGTGGCACTGGAACAACACGGCTACACTGTCCGTGACGCTTAGAAGCTCGGTTCAACAAGGCACTTCAGACGACTGCTAACGCGGCGGCTAAGGTTCAGCGTTGACCGTCCACTTCTGGCCGTTATGGAGAGCTCTCCATAACGGCCATTGGACTAAACCGCTGACGCGGTAGTCGCACGCCCGGCCCACCAGCGATCACCTGAGCGCATCGCGCTTCCCATTTTGGAAAAATAGAACGGCTGCGGATCGCAGCACGTTTGTTCACCGGTGGATCTCGGGCAGCGCGCCGGCGCGTACACACTGTGTGCTGGCTTGCTGGACGGCTGGGCAATAGACCACCGGAGACAACGAACCGCAAGTTAAGGCGAGTGGGCATGACGGCAAAGTCTGTGCAGGTCAGAAAACAAAGCTAAATCAAGATGGTAGCTGAGGTGGCTGACACCAATGTCTGTACACCCCTCATGACACCAATGTTTGTACAACGCGTACATACATTGGTGTCATGCCCACAAGTGGGCTTCGCCAACCCATGACTTCATACCCATGCGCTAGTGTGAACTTCGTACTATGGTTCACGTCGACCCAAGTGGTAGTGAAGGCGAGTTCGTGGACGACATCACCAGCCATCTGA
>Ga0307377_10008641_pt1 | contig 10299 bp, 14 predicted proteins | sample TR3MG_FD_202535 | JGI IMG/M metagenome (GOLD analysis project Ga0307377, IMG submission 202535) | Soil microbial communities from Risofladan, Vaasa, Finland - TR-3 | ecosystem: Environmental > Terrestrial > Soil > Coastal area > Acid sulfate soil | place: Finland: Risofladan, Vaasa | collected... | reverse complement strand
CGTGCCGGCTGTGAGATCCCGTTCATTCGGCGCATCACCGGCGAGCTGATCGAAGACTGCTACATTCCCCCTCTTCCGATACCGGTGATTCGTTGCTGCCCGCCACTCACTGCCGGCGGGGGCACGCCAGGTACATCAGGTACATCAGGTACATCAGGTACATCAGGTACATCAGGGCAGTCTGGCACGTCCGGCTGGTCGGGCAGATCAGGAACGTCGGGGATGTCAGGCACGTCGGGGCTATCGGGTGCATCAGGGCTGTCGGGCGCGTCAGGTACGGCAACATGCTGCACATCTGGCCCTGCGATCTAGGAACGTAATATGATCAAGTACCACCCGATGATCATTCAGACGTCAGATCTCCGTGACGGCTGCGAGGATCATGCAAATGCTGCTGCTGCGCGATTCGAGAAACTGAACGGCGTCAGGCCGCAGGTTGTACTGCAGAAGGACGTCGATGAGGAAATCAACAGATACTGGTACCCGGTGTGGATCTGGGACATCGCGCCTGATGACGCTGAGTACATTCTGTGTTTCGACTCTAAGATACTGCCCATGCGTAAGCTACCGGAGTTGCCTGACCTCAAGTTTGCTGCCGCCATGGATCGCCACGACCGCGTGAACCAGACGAAGGGCAGGTCACCGACTGTGGCCGCCTCGGGCAAGTGTTTCCAGATGCAGCTCTTCATCGCGCATCGTGACACGCGACCGGTGTTCGAAGAGCTGAAGCGGCTCGGCCGTACGGAGAAATACAACACACGCGACGGCGTTCCTGATGAGACGGGCTACGATCAGCGAATCTACTTCACGCCGCTGAATGACCTGATACAGTCCAACTTCGACGTATATGAGTTGACACGTGCCTGGAACTGGATTATCACATACGAGAAGCAGTACTACTTTGCGTCACCGTACATGATCAATTTCAACGGGAACGAGTACGGGGCGTGGTCGTACCTCAAGTACATCAGGAGCTTGGCTGAGCGAATCGAGGCGCTCGGCGGAACTCTCGATGGCCCACTCGAAGACGGGTGGCTCGGCGACCGCTCTAGCGACTGCGCTCCTCGATAACACATCGAAGGGGGCGCCTGCATGCCCGCTGATTATCTGCCTGTTATGCTGTCCATCGACCACCCGCATCCTGAGCTAGAGCAGTGGGTCGCTCAGCGGTTCGAGATGCTGAACGGGCAGCGTGTTCACATAGTTCACAAAGAGGACTTGCCGGAAGACGCACGCGCTGTTCACCCGGAGTACCTGCTGGCGTGGCTCTGGGATGTTGTTCCCAAAGATACGCAGCGCATTCTGCACGTAGACACCGACATCGTTCCATTGCGTCCGTTGCCTGACATCCCGGACGCGCCATTCGTTGCTGCGTCTGACTGTCGCGGCTACGTGGATCGCTGCGCAACGAGATATCCTGTGATCGCAACGTCGGACAACTTCTTCAATGAAGGCTTTTTTGTCGCGCGTCGCGACACGCAGTATATCTTCGAGCAGCTCAAGGCGTTCTCGATCTATCGTTCAGTTCCTGACACGACGAGTGGTGGGTTTTTGCAGATGCCCATCAACTTCCTTGTGCAATCGTCTGTGGACATCACTTGGCTTCCGCACGCGTGTAACACGATTGCGATTGACGCACATCCTGACATGAGCCCTGGGATAATCGCGCTCCATTTCTGTGTGCTTCCAAACGACACTAACTGGGTCATTATGAATACGCTGCGCACTATGCTCGGCTTGTCAAAGCTACCGTAAGCGGGAGAAAATTGTGGACGACTACCTACCGGTGATGCTCTCTGTCGATCATCCGTACCCCGAGATCGAGGCGTGGATTGCTGAACGCTTTGAGGCACTGAACAACAAGAAAGTCCTGGTGGTGCACGCTGAGGACTTGCCAGAAGAAGCGTTGTTCGGCCAGCCAACCTACGCGAAGGCGTGGCTCTGGGATGTCGTACCCAAGTACGTGCAGCGGATGCTCTACTTCGACTACGACATAGTTCCACTGCGCGCGCTGCCCGACATTCCTGACGTACCGTTTGCAGCAGTCCCTGACGCTCAATGGTATGTCGACAAGTTGCGAGCGATGTATCCGTTCTTCGAGAAGACGCGGCATGCGTTCAATGGCGGCTTCTTCATGGCGCGTAGGGACACGCGGCCATGCTTCGATCAGCTGAAGTCGTTTGCGCTTCGAACCGGTTGCGACAACCCGTATGCGCACGTCAGAGGCGCGGACGAGCAGACACCTATGAACCATCTGCTGCAGTCAACTTTCGCTGTGCACTGGCTGCCGCGCGAGTTTCACTGCTTGGTTCATACCGACTATGAGGAGTCAGCGGGAGCGTACATGCTTCACTTCCCCGGTACGCCCAGCAAGGCGCGGTGGTCGACCATGTCGCTACTGCGCAGCATACTTGGGACACGTCCGATCTTGGATGAGTGAGACATGAGAATCCAGCTTCTGTGTGATGGTGGCGGTATCGGCGATCTTCTTCGCCGGATCGGGATAGCGCGGTCGATCAAGTTGGCGTTGCCTGACGCCGAGATCTGGCTCTTTGCACTCGACCACCAAATCAAATGGGCGCAGCTAGATCCGATCGTGGATCAGCTCGTGTCTGTTACGTACGACGGTAGACGGCCCTTCAACGCGATACCTAACCCGCTCCTGTACCCATACCTCGAAACAGGCGCGCCGTTCTATGCGACAATCGATCTGTACGATCCGGCAGAGGCATACGAGGATCGGGAATCGCGGATCATCACACGCAGCCGCCCGGACACCTGGCTGTCTGTCGCGGAAGCGGTGCTTGGCTGTAAGCTGACGCATCAGCATTGCGTACTTGCGCAGCGCAAAGATGCCACTGTGCAGGCCGCTGTGAAGCTGCACGAGAAGCTCGGCGGACCTCCCGGGTTCTTGGTGGGATTGCAGCCGCTCTCGCACTGGCGCTGGCGGTCCATGGGTGATGCGCAGACGCACGCCGTCATCAGAGCCTTGAAGGAGAAGGGCGCGCAGTGCGTGCTGTTCCACCACGAGGACGAGCCAGTCAAACGCTGGGCTGAGGAGCTTGGAGTTGCCGCAGTTATTGGCGAGAAGCCTGAAGTGCTGGTCGAGATGGTCAGGGTCTGTGACGCGTTCATCTCTGGCGACAGTGGTTTCTTCCACATCGCCAATCTAGTGAACGTGCCTACTGTAGGGCTGTTCGCTCAGACAAACGGTGAGGCAATCGGACGAAACTACTCTACCTGCCGCACTATCAATGCTGGTCCTGCGGAGCGCGAAGGGTTGAGTTGTACATCACCATGCTACCGGCGCGCGACCTACGGCTGCGATCGAATGATCTGCGAGCTGGGCTGCCGCGCAATTCAGCGCATCGCGCCAGCGCGTGTAGTCGACGCTGTCATGGAGCTGATTCGTGAGCACAAGGGCAAGCACCTCCCGGCAGAAGAACGCGACAAGCGTGCGGCATTCCACATCTACGACTGACGGAAGCCAGAACATGGGATCGTCACTGCTGATCAGGAACACGCAGAGCCCAGGCGACATCATCGTCCTGTCAGCGATGCTGCGCGATCTGCACATAGCTCACCCCGGGAAGTTCACTACGTCGATCGCCGTCTCGCCAGGGGCCGAGGAGGCGTACTTCAACAACCCGAACATCTCGAAGATCATCCCCGCCGGGCGCGCGTCCAAGGACTCGACGCGGCAGTTCGGCAAGCCGTTCGTGGCGCACTACCCGCTCATCAAGACCTGCAACCAGCAGCGCAAGCACTTCCTGTGGGGCTTCATCGAGGACGTGAACAAGCGGCTGCATACGAACGTGAAGCTGACGCAGTTCCGGCCAGACCTCCACATGACCGAGCAGGAGATGGCGGAGCCGCTGATCGAACCGCCCTACTGGTTGTTTCTCGCTGGGGGCAAGACGGACTTCCGCACGAAGATCTGGAGTCGGGAGTACTGGAAGCAGGTGATCGGTGCGACGAAGGACCGAATACGCTGGGTCCAGTGCGGCGGCGGCAGCAAGAACCACATCATGCACGAGCAGATCCCCGGCGTGCAGCACTACATGGTCGCCAAGACGGGGCTCCGCAAGTTCATCAGGCTCATCTACCATGCCGAGGGCGTCGTGTGCGTCGTCACTGCCGCCATGCACATCGCCGCAGCGCTGAACAAGCCCTGCGTCGTGATCGCCGGCGGGCGTGAGCCGTGGTGGTGGGAGGGCTACACGCAGGAGAACCGTATCGCCAACATGCGTATCAGCGATCCCCGCTGGACGCCGCCGGCCGACGACGACTTCGTCGAGCATAAGTTCCTACACACGATGAACAAGCTGAGCTGTTGCAAGAACAAAGGCTGCTGGCGCTCGAAGCTGAAGGGCAGCTCGGTCTGCCACGACATCGTAGAGGTCGGCGGACAGCTCTTGCCGAAATGCAAAGCGATGATCACGCCCGACCAGGTCATTGGCGCGATGAACTCGTACTACGAGATGGAGAAGATCAAGAGCACAGGCGTCATCACTACGGTCGACAAGGCCGAGTCTGTGCTCTACTGCGTGTACGGCAAGGGTGACCCGGAGCTGGAGGCCACAATGCCCGAGACTCCGGTCGTCGTGAATGGCTGCAGTCGCGAAGAGGCACTACGTACGGCGCTCAAGACGGACACCGAGTGGGTGGTCTGGGCTGAGGCGGGCAGCCGCCCCAAGCCGGGGTGGTTCGAGCGGCTATACCTGACGCGCCCGCGTGTGATGGGTCGCATCTATAGAACGCAGACGCGCACGCACTACCCGCACCCGGGGCTCTTCATTGCGCACAGGGATCTCATCGACACGTCGGCGGATACGTTCGAGGGGATGTTCGCCAAGCTGCGACCAGCTGACTTCACATCCATTGATCAAGAAGTCACGATCCCGGTGCGGCTATGAGTCGCGGCCACAGCAAGAAAGTTCAGTACGAGCAGTTCCTCGCGCTCGACGATCCCATGGTCATCCGGATGCTTCGCGACCTCACGATCTACGACTACCTACCGTCGCTGCTCCCGCTGCGCGAGCACGTGTTCAGGGTCTACGCGAAGGCGAAGCGCTTCAACCTGCGTTCGCGTGGCGATGCTGACATGCTGCGCAAGGAGTATCGCCATCTCATCTCGATGTTCCATGCCCGCTTCCGCGCGGACGACTTCGACAAGCTCCGACGCTTCCTCCGCGAGCGCTGTCTCATCGAAGCCGAGTCGATTATTTTTGGTGATGAAATTCTTGACTCTCGCCGTTCGGAGGAGTAGCTTCCTCTCACAACTGCGAACGCGTTCGTACATCTAAAAAATGGCCCCTGTGCGCGTTATAATGAACTGGTGGATGGTCGTGCTCTTCGGTAAGTGCCGAAGAGCCCTTTTTCGTCTTGTCAGCCGGGGAGGAGGACAAGAATGCCGCGTCAGAATGTTTTTCAGACGGGATTCGGGCCGCCCGCAGGAAACGTACCGCGCGCTACAGTGCGGAACGAGGCAGGCGGAAAGGCGTACGAGTACACCCCGAGAGCGTTGGCCACGCAGCTGGCCATGACCTCGGTGTTCCGCAAGAGTTTCTACATCGAGGGCGACGTCCAGGTGACGAACTTCCTGAACGCCATCGACGCTGTTGGCGATCTGGAGTTCATCGCCAAGCTCGCCATCTACGCCCGGCACAAGGGCAAGATGAAGGACGCCCCTGTGGCGATCCTCGCGAGAATGTTCAAGCTGGAGAAGGACACCCTCGGCGCAGCGTTGGGCGACGACACGAGTATCGCGGAGCACATCTTTCCGTTCGTGGTTGACGCCACGAATATGCTCCAGAAGTTTGTGATGATGGTGCGCCCTTCGAGGGCGGGTCAGCGAATCCCCGAGGGGCAGCAGATGATGTCGCGGCTGACCGAGCGACGGTCACTGGGCACGCGCATGAAGAGGGTGATCACGAACCGGCTCCTGTCATGGGATCCCGCGTACGTGGCGTCCCGCAAGGGCGGCAATCGGCCGTCACTTGGCGATATAGTCAAGCTCGTACACCCTCGTCCGGCGACGGACGAGCAGCGTGCGTTGTTTGGCTACCTGATCGACAAGGAGCCCGGACCGGAGACGTATCTGTACACGGCGCTCCCGCAGTCGATCCGGCAGTTGCTGGCGTTCCTCGCCGACCCGGAGAACAAGCCGCTCCCGGAGCGGATGGACATCTTCCAGTACATCGGACAGATGCCCGAGGTACCGGCGAAGTGGTTCGAGCTTGCGCAGAAGATGAGCTGGACGCAGCTGATCAAGAGCTTGAACACTCTTGGTCGGCACAAGGCGTTCGAGGTGGCCGACGCTGAGGCGTGGGCTGCAACAAAGCTCGCCGAGCGCGCAGCGATACTCAAGAGCCGCGTGTTCCCGACGCAGATGCTGGCGGCCTACCGGGCGATCCAGCCCGCCGAGAGTCGCCACGGTTGGTACCAGCCGACGGAGCGTAAGCCGGACGCCTGGAACCCATCGGCGATGCTGAAGGGTGCGCTCGCTACGGCGCTCGACATCTCGGTGGAGAACGCGCCGCAGCTGCCAGGCAGGTCGTTGATCGGTATCGACTGCTCGGGCAGCATGACGTTCTCTATCACGGGCGACGACGGCAGCGGCGATGCATCCGCCGTTCGCGTGGTTGACTGTGCAGCGGTGTTTGGCGCGGCGTTGATGCGCCAGAACCCGGACAGCGTCGTCGTGCCGTATGACGGCCAGATACACCCGCTGCGCTGGCTGCCATCCGACCCGTGCTTGTCGCTCGCTGACAAGATCGCGGACATTGGCGGCGGCGCGACGCACACGCAGCTGGTCTTCCAGAAGGCCAACGAGCTGACGAACCCGCCGGACAACATCATTGTGCTGTCTGACAGTGAGGCGTGGGTCGGCCAGGGTCGCTACGGCTCGGCGTCGATGGAGTCGCTCGCGCGGCTGAAGCAGCGGAAGCCGGACGTGAAGGTGGTCTGCTGGAACCTTCAGGCTACGCCGTCGACGCAGCTGACCGGTCCCGGCGTGTTGAACATCGGCGGCTGGAGCGACGCCCTCTGGGACGTCGTTGCGAACTTCCTCACGAGCGGTACTGTCGATGAGGTAGTTGCCGCAGAGGATGTCGACGTCTGGGTGCGTGAAGTGGAAGCAATCGACCTCAATCCCGAGGCGCTGACCGAGTTCGCAAAGGCTTGCAGGCGCTGACGGATTGTGGTACTAAGAGTGTGGGGAGAATGCCGTAGAGACTACAACCAGCCTTCTAAGCTGACTCAAGTGTCTCTGCATCCCTCGTCTCCCCCAACTTCGGAAGTTACCGTGAATGCCGTGGAGGACTACATCCTTGAAAGATGATCACCGTCCTTCGCACCACTCGTCACGGTTCTTCATATATACGTGTGTGTGACCGCGAATGCCGCTTGGGACTACATCTATTGCGAGATACACGTCTCTTGCATTACTCGTCGCGGTCTTCATCAGTAGCAGGGAAGGGGAATACGGTAGGGTCTACAACACGATAACAGCGATGGACGCGATCGAATTAAGTAGACGCGTTCACCCTCTACAAACCGTCGGGAGTTGGCGGCTACGAGGCGTTTATTGTGTCGTATAACTCACGCGGAAGCCAAGCAGGTCGAACCGAAACGACCGAAGAGCGCCGGTTCCGGGCGTGGCTTCTTGTGCGACAGCGAAACCTCTGAGGGCTGTGTGGTCCTCTTTGACCCTATGACGTTTCTCGTCCCCCACCTGCTTCGGCCCGACGGTACCGCGTTCGGACGGTACTGTCGGGCTTTTCTTTTGCTACGAGTACAGCCGTGCGTATACTGGGGTCGAGGAGGAACCCGCCATGGTAGTGCGTTTGACCGATGCGACGTTGCTGTCTCTGTCCAGGAATCCGGAAGCTCGAAAGAAGCTACCGGTTCTGAATTCGTTAATGTCGGTCAAGCGGCGTGGCTGCGGTAAGTGCGGCCGGCGGAACAACGTGTCTCGCCAGTTGGTCGCTGTCCGCAATGCCGTCGTAGCTTCGCCCAGCACCCTGAAGATCATCAAGCAGCTCCTCCGTGCAACTCGGCTAATCGTCTACGTGAAGACTGGATCGGGCACCAAGCGAGTGGAGGTGTAGTGGGGAAGAAGCAGGGGAAGAAACCAGACGGAAAGAAGCCGGACAAACGAGCAGACGCAACCGCCGGAGACAAAATCGCCGCCGGCGTCGGCACCATTCTTGGCCTATGGTTCGCGTGGATGACCCTGTGCTATCTCTGGGACAGCTTCGTTGAATCATTCAACCCATGGTGATCCATGAGACTATTCGGTTTCGGATGCATTCATAACTGGGAGGTGCTCGACAAGACGGAGATGCCGAGTGCCTTCGAGCAGATGCAGAAGGCAGGGCTCAAGAAGTTCTCCGGCGATCGGCCAGACACGATCAAGCTGTTCAAGAAGAAGGTCATCGTCGTCTTGCACTGTAAGAAGTGCCCGGTGACGAAGGTGATCGTGGAGAGCAATCCATGAGTAGCTGCATCAGGCTGTACGCAGGTTTCTACTGCGACGCGAAGTTTTTGTACGCGCAGACGATGAGGCGCTCTTGCAAGCATCTCGTTGATCATGACGCCAAGTTCTGCAGCGAGTGTGGCAAGCCGCGATTGCTGGGGGCGAACGAGCCAATCGAGAGCTACACCCCTGGGGACAAGTGTGAGGAAGCCGGTGTGTATAACGGCTTCAGCGTATATGAGGTGGCCTATAGCTACCATCTCAATCAGCCGGAAGCGTTCGTCATCGGCAAGCGGTTGGGCGCCTTAATGTCCGGCGACTCAATAGCGCCAGTCGAGCCGAACATCGTAGGTGGGTTGCCGAAGCTGTTCGCGCAGCTGCGGGGTGATCCACGGATAGCGCAAGCGATGCTGTTGAGTACATCGTGTTACACGGCCCCGAGCATCGGGCTCTACATGTTTCAAAGCGAGTAGTACCCACCCCCACAAACAGAGAGGACGGAACCATGGGCGGAGGCTCGTGGGAGCATTACGAGAAGGAGACGGAGAAGGGGCCGTGGAAGGCGTTCATGGCCATCGGCGGGCTGGTGTTGGCGATCGTTGTCGTGCTGATGATCGTCGGCCGTGGACTGAGCTGCGCCGGCGAGGGGCTGCAGGTTGCGCAGGAGGAGTTCGGCCCGCGCGCGCTGCTGCAGAAGTACGAGCTGTTCAAGGACATGGCGGCGTCCTTGGATGCCCTGAAGGCTGACATCCGGGTCTACGAGGGCAACGTGGCGCAGATGTCGGAGGACTACGAAGGCACTCCGCGAAAGGACTGGGACCGTACCGACAAGGAACAGATGTCCCAGTGGCGCGCGGAAGTAGCCGGCGTGAAGTCGCAGTTCAATGCTGTCGCTGCCGAGTACAACGCCGCGATGGCGAAGTTCAATTACGCGTTCTGCAATGTGGGCGATCTGCCCCAGGGCGCGACGGAGCCACTGCCGCGCGAGTTCAAAGCGTATATCACACGCTAGGGAGGGCGCATGCGGGTTCCACTTGGCAACGGCCGATACACGCGTGTCGGTTCAGGAGGAGGAGGCGGATTGGTGAAGAGCGTTGGCGGGTTGGCATTTTTCGCGGTGATGGCTTCCATCATGTACGGCGGGAGCCTCGGACAGGCCGGCGGCTGCGGCGGCGATAACAAGCCGGCGGTGTCGACGACGGGCGTGACAATAGCGAAGGCCGAGGTGAAGGTTGGCGCGGACGGCATGACCGTCGAGCAGCGCAACGTCATCAAGCGTGTCGAGCAGGAGAACGACCCGGCATCGATCAAGCATCTCTACGTGGTCAGCGCCATGTCCGGGCAGTGCATCCTGTACTCGACCGTGAAGGGCAAGGTCTCGTCGAGCGGGAAGAGGCTGACCCCATATTCCGTTTGGTCGGGGCGCCTTGGCGAGTCATCCAGATCCACCGGTCCAACGGTGAATATTGGCGGCTACGAATACACGACCAACGAGGTGCTGCAAGATGACGGCACCTATGGTAGCTCGATACCCTATCTGTACTGGTGGGACACGCGCGGCAAATACCATCAGCACTATGTGTCGGGCGGTCAGATTGTTCACGTCAGCGCGAAGCCGATGGCATGGAAGTCGATCATCCTCAATCTCGAAGAGCGGTGATCGGTGGCCAAGTTCGTCGGCACCATCGCTGGCGGCAAGCGCTTCGACCTGCGCGGGCCAACGCGACAAGATGCTGAGGACGAACTGCGGATGGAGCTGGGTGCGCTGTGGAAGGACGATTGGAAGAGCCGCTACGGCGTGCGCATCCGCAGGGTACCTG
>Ga0307377_10008640_pt1 | contig 10299 bp, 10 predicted proteins | sample TR3MG_FD_202535 | JGI IMG/M metagenome (GOLD analysis project Ga0307377, IMG submission 202535) | Soil microbial communities from Risofladan, Vaasa, Finland - TR-3 | ecosystem: Environmental > Terrestrial > Soil > Coastal area > Acid sulfate soil | place: Finland: Risofladan, Vaasa | collected... | reverse complement strand
GGCAGCGTACCCTCCGTATCGCCACGCCTGCCGTCGCCCGTACGGCGCGCGCAAGAGCGCGCATCCGTGCGGTCGCCGCCAAGCGAGGCTCGTCCGTGATGTTTCCGTGCTTTGTTGTGACTTGTAATGCCATCGGCAGATGCCGAAGGCATGGGGTTTTGGTTTGGCATAAATCCTCCATCGTATTGAGCGGATGCGACATGCTTCCGCGATGGATAAGGAATTTATGCGTCAAGGTATCGAATAGCGACGACACAAAATTGTAAATTCATGTCGCCGGCGATCTATCGGCCTTCCAGCGCTGTATGAAGCGCATCAGGCTACGGGCCGGGTCGGCGCCTTTGTCGGAATAGAGCTTGAGTTCCTTGATAAACAGCAGGTCGGAATCAGTGAGGGTCAGGTCGGGTAATGCTTTCGTTTCGTGAAATATTTGCAGCATGAAGCGCAAGTCCTGATGCATGAGCAATGCTTCATGAGGTTTTGTTTTGGTGGCGCGATGCAATCGAAGCATGAAGTGCTTGTCGCCATAGATGCGGGCACGGGCAAGACGTGCCGCAAAGGAAGGGCAGGTCAAAATGGTTGGATCAACTCTGACGGCCTTGAAGAAAGCTTCGTCATCGCCCTGCTTTGCCATTGCGACCAGATCGTTGGTGTAATGACCGTAATAAAACAGGCCGAACAGCATGCCCATGTTGGCGAAATGAACGGCGAACACGTCGGTCATGGTAAATAATCCCTTGTGACCGCCGTCGTAGTCTTCGTCCGCAACGTCGGATTGCATTTCGCGTATTGTTTCCTGAAGCAGGAATTCATTCAGGTTCAGGCCCGCGCGGGCGGCTTCAACGAGCGGGTCCAGCAGCCCCATGACCGCTGCAGCAAGGATGTTCAATTCCTTGACGTGCAGTTCATAGAGTTCTGCCCAGGTGAAATCCGGGGGGAGCACTTTTTCCATCTTTTCGCGGTTGGATTGCGCAAGTCTGCGCGTCTCTTCCGGTACTTTGCGGAGCTTGGGTAACAGCGCACGCAGCTTCTTGAGCGTGGAGAGGGTGAATCCGCCATAGGTTTTTTGTGTATCGTTCATCGCAGTGCCGGCTGGTAAGTTTTACGGGATCGCTGACGTAATATACACTCACGCTGTTTTTACAATAACGACAAATAAATGCCCACACTGGACTGGCTCAATCGCGCCGAAGCACTGACCTCATCCGACAAAGTACCGTACCGTGTGCTGGAACCCGTGTCCGTGCATGGCGACGGCAGCACGGAGAACCTGCTGATCCAGGGCGACAACCTCGATGCGCTCAAGGCGCTGCTGCCGTTCTACCGCGGGCGGGTGAAGTGCATCTTCATCGACCCGCCGTACAACACCAAAAGCGCGTTCGAGCATTACGACGACAACCTCGAACACAGCCAGTGGCTGTCGATGATGTATCCGCGCCTCGTGTTGCTGCGCGAACTGTTGAGTGAGGACGGCAGCATCTGGGTGACCATAGACGACAACGAAGGGCATTACCTGAAGGTGTTGATGGATGAGCTTTTCAATCGCGCTAATTTTGTAGCAAACGTGTTTTGGCAAAAAACGCCGACTAGAGAAAATCGTACAGATATATCAACTGTGCATGACCACATTCTGCTCTTTGCCAAAAATAGAGACGGCTGGAAAGAGATTCGGAATCCATTGCCTTCGTCAGAAGAACAGCTCGACAGATTTACCAATCCTGATAATGATCCTCGTGGTGTATGGGCATCACTGCCTGCACATGCAAAGGCTGAAAAAGGCCGCCGAGAGGCACAGTTTTTTACAATTACTACGCCATCAGGTCGTAAGGTCGATCCTCCATCAGGTCGTTGCTGGCTCTATACAGAACCTCGTTTCCGCGAAATGGTAGAAGATGGACGTATTTGGTTTGGCGAAGATGGAGGTAACGTTCCTCGCGTAAAGAAATTTCTGACAGAAGTACAAGAAGGCTTGGTGCCTTCAACCTTCTGGGCACATTCTGAGGTTGGCACTAATGGACAAGCCAAATCAGAGATAACTCAACTTTTTCCAGGAGACGTTCCATTCTCCACACCAAAGCCAGAGCGACTACTGCAACGCATCATCCACATTGCCACCAACCCCGGAGACCTCGTGCTCGACAGCTTCCTCGGTAGCGGCACGACTGCTGCCGTGGCGCACAAGATGGGGCGGCGCTGGATCGGCATCGAGATGGGAGAGCATGCCGAGACGCATTGCATCCCACGTTTGCAGAAGGTGATCGAGGGCGAACAGGGCGGCATTTCTGCGGCGGTGAACTGGCAAGGCGGCGGCGGGTTTCGCTTCCTGCGTTTGGGCGAGCCGATGTTCGAGGCGGATGGCAGCATCCATCCGGCGGTGCGCTTTGCGACGCTGGCGAGTTTTGTCTGGATGCAGGAGACGGGGTTGGCGGCGAGCGGGCCGTGGAATGTGCCGAAGCTGGGCGAGCATGAGGGACGCGCCATCTACCTGTTGTTCAACGGCATCCTCGGCGACAGGCGCCCGCAATCTGGCAACGTGCTGACGCAGGAAGTGCTGGCCGCGATCAAACAGATTTGTCCATTCGATGGAGAAAAAATCATTTACGGTGAGGCGTGTCGCTTGGGCGAGAAGCGGCTGGCGGCGGAAGGCATCACTTTCAAACATATTCCCTATGACGTGAAGGCGCGATAACGATGGCCGACCTGAAACTGAAGCGATACCAATTTGCCGCGTTGACGGCGCTTTCGGACTTTCTGCATGCGGCAGCCCAGGTGGGCGCGGCGAGTGCATTTCAGCAGCAGGCGGGGCGGGAGTATCAGGCCGAGGTATTTGGTTCTGTGCCGTGCGTGTGTTTGCGTATTCCCACGGGCGGCGGCAAGACGCTGATGGCTTCGCATGCCATTGTGAGCATGGCGCGCGAGTGGCAGTCGTCCGATGCGCCGGTGGCGGTGTGGCTGGTGCCTTCAGATGCGATCCGCTCGCAGACGCTTTCCGCGTTGCAGGCGCCGGGGCATCCCTATCGCGTGGCACTGGAAGAAGCCTACGGACAGCGCGTGCAGGTGTGCGACCTCGACCGCGTGAGTACATTGTCGCCGACCGATTGGGGACGGCAGGCCATCGTGGTGGTGGCGACGATCCAGAGCTTCCGCGTGGAGCAGACCGACACGCGCAATGTGTACGCTTTCTCGGAAGCGTTCGAGCGACATTTCAAGGCGCAATCGCCGGAACGATTGGCGGCGTTGTCAGCTGTGCCAGATGCTTTCGTGACAGAGGGAGAGGCGACAGAAGAACGCGCGATGCTCAAGGCATACATCGGACAGCCGCGCTATTCGCTGGCGAATTGGCTTGCGTTGCAGAATCCCTTGGTAGTGGTGGATGAGGCGCACAATGCCCGAACGGATAACAGTTTTACCGCACTCAAACGCCTGAATCCATCTGCCATTCTGGAACTGACGGCAACGCCCATCGCACACAATACCAATGTGCTGTACCACGTTTCAGCGCAGGAGCTTCAAGCCGAGCAGATGATCAAGCTGCCGATCACATTGAGCGAACATCCGGAAGGTTGGCAGTCTGCGGTGTTTGGCGCGGTGCAAGCGCAGAAGTGGCTGGAAACTGAGGCGCAGCAGGCACAGGCGGCGGGCGATGCTTATGTGCGGCCCATCGTGTTGTTCCAGGCGCAGAACGTGAACGACGTGATGCCGCCGGATGCCTTGCGCCAGCATCTCATCTCCGAGTTGCATATTCCCGAAGAGCAAATCGCGATTGCTACAGGCAGCCAGCGCGACCTGGAGGGAGTGGATATATCTTCGCCTGCATGTCCGTTGCGCTACATCATCACGGTGCAGGCGTTGCGCGAGGGTTGGGATTGCCCGTTTGCATACATCCTGTGTTCATTGCAGCCGCTGTCGAGTGCGACGGCGGTGGAGCAGTTGTTGGGGCGGGTGTTGCGAATGCCCTATGCCAGCAAGCGCAACCGCGATTCGTTGAACCGTGCTTATGCGCATGTGTGCGAGGCGACGTTCGCGCATGCAGCAGGTGCGCTGGTGGACAGGCTGGTGACGAACATGGGATTCGAGGCGCTGGATGTAGCGTCGATGATTGCACCACAGATGCCGCTGTTCAATGGCGTGCCGCAGCCCGCAGCATTGCCGCCCGTGACCACGGTGCTGAAAGTGGCGAAAGACACCGGTTTGCAGCATCTTGCCGGGGTGAGCTTTATGCCAGCCGCAGAGGGCAGTGGAGTGGAAGTAACGCTGACCGGCCATGTGGATGAAACCGTTGAAAAGGTATTACTGGCGAATGAGCGCAGCGAGAAGAAGCGAGAGGCGATTCGAGAAAAGATTACCCAGCACAATGCAGTGGTAGCGGCTGAAACTTCACCCGCTATGCGCGGCGTGAAGTTCGCGCCGATTCCGCCGTTGGGTTATCGCAGCGATGCGCAGGCGGCCTTGTTCCCGCTGGAGCGCGAGGCGGTGCTGGAAAGCGTGAATTTGAATCTGTTGGCGCAAACAATTTCGCTGCCGGGCTTCCAGGTGGTTGAGCAAGACAATGCTTTCGAGATTTATCTGGATAACGACAAAGTAAAGATGCGCGCAGCGGATGCGCACCAGCTTGCGCTGGATGGCGTGAACGTGAACATCACGGCGGATGATCTGGTGCGCTGGCTGAATCGCGAAGTGCGCCAGCCGGATATTGTGCAATCGCACCTCCTGGCCTATCTGCGCGCGGTAGTGAACTATCTGTTGCACGAACAACGCATCGCGCTGAATACCTTGGCACGCATGCGTTTCATTCTGGCGAAGCGGATTGATGCGCAAATCTGCGATATGCGCGAGGCAGCAGCAAAATCGCAGTTCCGCCAACTGGTGCTGGATGGCGGCTGGCAGGTGGAGCCGGATTGGACGCATGCCTTCAGTTTTGAGACGGGGATTTATCCTGCTCCAGCAGGCAGCCGCTATGCCGGGCGCTGGGATTTCCAGAAGCATTACTATCCGGTGATTGCCGACCTGAAAGACAAGGGCGAGGAGTTCGATTGCGCGCGCATGATCGACCGTCATCCCAAGGTGAAGCATTGGGTGCGCAATCTGGATCGCGATCCGGGTTTCTGGCTTCCGGTATCGAAGGGGCGATTCTTTCCGGACTTCATCGTCGAGTTAACCGATGGACGAATTGCGGTTATCGAGTACAAGGGAGCACATCTGCGGAACGATCCGCATGAGATCGAGAAGCGCCAGGTGGGCGAGTTGTGGGCCGCGAAAAGCGCCGGGAAATGCCTATTCCGCTTTGTTTATATTGATGACAACGGGATTAGCATGGAAGCCCAAGTTAATACGATATTAGCTGGATAATGCAAAACTTGGCTGAACAAATAATCTTTTCAAAACTAATCCAATGGATTAGAATGCCTACATGATCACAATCGCCGAAGTGCCGGAGTACATCCGCCAAGCGGAGAAATTACTGACCGCAGAGGAACGGCAGGACATTGTGAGTTACTTGGCAGTACATTCGAAATCTGGCGATCTAATCGAAGGTACGGGCGGGATTCGAAAATTACGCTGGGGTCGGGGTGGGCGCGGCAAGAGTGGCGGTGTGCGGGTGATCTACTACTATCACAGCGAAGCGATGCCGCTTTATTTGATAACGTTATTTGCCAAGAACGAACAGGCTAACTTGAGCAAGGCCGACCGTAACGGGATGGCGAAGTTGGTGGATATTTTGGTAGCTACATGGATTGAGAGGTAAAAAATGGGAAAAGCTTTTGACAGTATCGCGCGTGGATTGAATGAGGCTATCGCCCACGGTAAGGGTGCGAAAATCGCCGTAAAAACTTACACGCCAGAAGATGTGGATGTTTCCGCGTTACGTCGCCGCATGGGGGTTACGCAGGAACAGTTTGCCGGGCGTTTTGGTTTTTCTGTTGCAACGTTGCGTCACTGGGAGCGTGGTGATCGTTCACCACATGGAGCTGCATTGGCTTTTCTGAATGTCATCAAACGTGCTCCAGACGTTGTCGAAATGGCATTGAATGCTGCAATGAAGCCAGCAGCCAAGCGTGTAGCGGCTAGGCCAGTTGCTAAACGAGCGGCAGCAAAGCATGCAACGGCTAAACCAGTAGTTAAGCGCGCAGCATCTAAACCAGCCGTCAAGCGGGTGTCAGTGGATAAACAACACACGCAATTACAAAATTGAACCTGTCGTCTTTTTTTGTGACTTGCTAAAGTTGGGCAAGGAATGAGTGAGATTTGGTACAGTTGATACGTAAAAATGGCAAGCGTTGTAAGTTGCTGTTTATCAATAAATACAGTTAGTTACAACAAGCCCCTACGAACCAAGGGGTCGGGCGTTCGAATCGCTCCGGGCGCACCAATTAGGTATAAAACTGGGCACTTGATTATTCAAGCTGCCCTTTTTTATCGTCTGCATCGTTTCCGCCAATGTCGCATAGCCGCGTCGATGATAGCGGGAATGGTCGTTTTAACCCACTCATCTGGTGGACGCTTCAAGCCTGCCTTGGAATCAATCACGTTAAAAAAGTAATCGCCCATATATAACGAATCGGAGAGCAGCTTGTGGGTTTTATGGACGTTCCAAGGACTGCCACGCATGGATAGCCCTTTGTCTGTCAGATACTTCACAATCTCCTTGCAGCCCATCACACGCCCCTCTAGGCCATGCAGATATGCTACCGAGCAGTCCGTGCGGCCGCGCAAGCGCGGTACACGCGGTCTGCTCGGTAGCATAATATTGCTGTGGTCGTCAGGAGATTTAGCTGCTAACTTGCGGGTTATGTATTTATAGCCCCCCGTGTTACTTGAATGGGGTTGCATAGGCCAAGAATATCTGCACCAGTCCTCACCTAACAGGAACAATATAATGTCATCATTGTCGTATCGGACGTGGGATGTATGGATAAACACAGGGTTCTTTAATCCAGCGGGTGTCTATGATGGATATTTTGAGTGCACCATCTTGGGAACACTCACGGTTCCACAATCAATCGAATTTCTAGCAGAAAGCTATGAAATTCATAGTGCCCAAATTATTAAGGTCACGAGGCCGTCGGCCGAAATTATTAGACAGGTAACAACCACAGAAGAAGGCCAACTCGGTGTTCGCATATATGGAACACTTGATACTGCATCACCTCCTTTGATAGTGATTCAAGAAATTCAATCTCTACTTGATGCTATTTCGGTGGCGATTGATTCACCGTGGACTTGCCCGAAAATACAATTTATATCTCATCAACACGGGAAACTGTTAGTTGTTAATCGACGTTCTATTGGCCGTGGGTATTCATTCCGAATCGAAGAGAGAGGGCAAGCAAACCAAAAGATTCTGCAGGACATACAGTTCTATCGAGACTCTACCGATTCCCATCTGGTGGTTGGACGCAGGCATTACATGACAGGAATGCAACTACTGTCTCTGGAAGATCAAATAGCTGGATTGATTGATGCGGCATTCATGCAATTTTATCAGGGATGCGAAGCTTTATGTCGTGACCCCAGCGGAAGAATTGATGAATCGAAAAAATTTATTGCGCGGCAAGGATTGGCCGATAGCAGAGAACTTCAAATAATCGCTCATCAGGTGTGGCGAGTTCGTAACAAGTACTTCGGCCACGGCGACGTAATTTGGAATCTTCGCGCCAATATGAGCAAGGTGGATGCCGAATCAGTAGCGAAGCAAGTGCTTGTTGCACGTTATTTATGTAAACGTCTAATTGATCTTAATTGCCCATCCAATGCTTTCCTCGCCAGAGAAATGGGTTTGTTTTTTGGCGCTTACTCAGGAAATTTTACAGGACAGGTGGCAGAGCTTGAGACGATATTCAGAGCTGATTTTGATAATCGAACGTCCAAAGTGTTCGATGCAAACGGTTTTGAAATTGAGCAGTATGCAATTGGCTAGGGAAGAATGTTTTTTGACAATTCAATTTACTAATTTGTTTGAGTCGATAAGCCAATCAAGGCAATAAAATTATAGCTTCCCAGTGCCCAGATTTATCTCTTCGGGCGCTCCCACTTACTGGAACTAAATTTAATTTTTGGTAATTAGTCAGATGATTATAAAAGAACTCGACCCATTCTCTTCGGATGATATATTTGCTAAGTCAGGTCGAGCTGCCGAAGAGAATATGGCCTTCTATTTGCGCCGTTTCTATCATGATGACCCAAATATTTATGTGCTAAATGGAATCAGGCTAGAAGAAAATAATGACGCCGCACAAATTGACCACCTAATTATTCATCCCAACGGGATGATTGTTGTGGAATGCAAAAGCGTACTTGGAAAATTACAGCTTAAAGAAGATGGTCAATGGGTTCGCTGGTATGGGAACCAGTCTAAAGGTATGGGCTCTCCAGTTAAACAAGCAGAAATGCAGATTACCTTTCTGCGAAAATTCCTTAACAATAAGACGACAAATAACCACAACTTTTTTGACAATTTGCCGATTGAAATTCTGATAGCAATTTCAAACGATGGGATATTCATTCCACCAAAAAATAATCCGAATGCTGCGTCAGAGGTGTGCAAAATGGATATGGTCAATGAACGAATTGATGAGATTCGGAACCGCAGTAAAGGTCAAATCCTGACTGACAAGAATATGTCACTTATATCCGAATTCCTGGTGGCGATAAACAAACCGCTTATCAAAACACCAGAACCAATCAATGCCACGACAACAGAACCAATCAAGGTTGAAGAAAAAACTCCGATTTATGAAGTGGCAGCACAAAACAGATGTAAACACTGTGGTGGAGAGAACCTCGAAGTAAACTTTGCGAGAAGTTATTACTTTCGATGCCTAGATTGCGACAAGAACACTTCGATTGTAAATAAATGCAGTATTTGCAACCGAACAGAAAAAATCCGCAAAGAAAAAAATAAGTTTTTTACTGAATGCCAGCATTGCAAAACTTCAAGGCTGTTTTATACCAACGCCTGAGTGTAGCCTGTCATTCATGCGGGATGGCTTTCTCCGCAATTCAATTTCATTCGTTAGAGCAGTGAAATTGTCACTTTCCAGTGCCCAGATTTATCGCTTCGGGCGCACCATATTTAAAGGCTTCCAGCGATGAAAGCCTTTTCATTTGTACTATTCAATTGCTTCCGAGCCTTTGCATGATCGGGATGTATCCACGCCGCCTTCGCGCCAAATCAACTTGTAACCACTGCATACCCGTGAAATTCGCCCGCCGTAAACCTGTGGCCAAGGTAAATGCTGTCCGCGCCGATTGAACATCTCAGTAAATTAAGCATCAATTTAAAAACCCGCGTAATGGCGGGTTTTTTTATTTGCGTATCACCACCAACGAAGCAGGCGCAAACCCGCTGTAACATGTTTCAGCAATTATTATGCTGCAACGTGGAGTTGCTTGTTATGGTGGACAGCGCGTCGTTCGGCTTGCCATAAATCATAGTTGGCCTGCATATAGAGCCAAGACTCAGCCGATCCCCCGAAAACACGGGCGAGCTTGATTGCCATATCGGCAGAAATCCCAGCACGCGAGTTGAGTATGCGGGAAAGCGCCACACGGGTCACACCGAGTTTCTCGGCCAAGCTGGTTACCGTTACGCCCTCAACCATAACTCCATCCTTTAGTACTTCCCCAGGATGCGGGGGATTGAACATGCGGCTCATAATTTTCTCCTAGTGATAATCTTGATAATTCACTACTTCAGCATCTTGCCCATCAAACCGAAAAGTTAAACGCCAGTTCCCCGATACAGAAACCGCCCAATGCCCTTTCAGTGCGCCTTTGAGGGGATGTAACTGCCACGCAGGCAAACTCATGTCTTGCGGTGATTTTGCTGAATCCAGCTTGGCTAGTTGCACACGCAGACGATTTTCGTGCGCCGCCTGAATGCCGGACTTGTTTCCTTTCTTGAAAAACTTTTCAAGTCCCTTGTGAGAGAAGGATTTAATCATGGTCGGAGTGTATAGCGTAAGTATACAGATTGCAAGTGCCGCAAATGCAACGCAATTGTGATGGTGTGACGCAGACTGGCACAGCCAGACTGCGGCGGGATTTTGTCTGTTGTGTTTCGCTCATGTTGTGCATGATGCAAGTGAGATTTGGTGCAATTAAATCGAAAAATTGGCAAGCATTGCAAGTCGCTGTTTATAAATAAAAACAGTTAGTTACAATGACCCCCTGCGAACCAAGGGGTCGGGCGTTCGAATCGCTCCGGGCGCACCAACAAATCAAAGGGTTAGGCAGAAATGTCTAACCCGTTTCATTTTCTAATATTCCTGGAGGTAAACCTAGGGGTAAACCAGAAAA
>Ga0307377_10008639_pt1 | contig 10300 bp, 19 predicted proteins | sample TR3MG_FD_202535 | JGI IMG/M metagenome (GOLD analysis project Ga0307377, IMG submission 202535) | Soil microbial communities from Risofladan, Vaasa, Finland - TR-3 | ecosystem: Environmental > Terrestrial > Soil > Coastal area > Acid sulfate soil | place: Finland: Risofladan, Vaasa | collected... | reverse complement strand
GACAATCGCGCACCCGTGCGAGGTCATCTCCACGGCGTCTTTGAAGAAGCCGGCGATCTTGTTCGGCGTCTTGACCGTCGTCGGCTTGCCGTCGTCCTCGGGAATGACGGTGATCTCGGCGACCGTTCCGCTCAGCTCGTGGATGGCCGCTGCGCCGCCGGCCAGTTCTTCCTTGCGCTCCTTGACGTACTTGTCGATGGCGTCCTGCTTCTTGTAGTTGCTCGGCGCCTTGACGGGGATGACGACGTCCCAATTCGGTATTGGTGCGAACGTGAAGCCTGCGAAGATCATTCTGGTTTTGCCAGCTCTTTCTCGATGTCGCTCAGGAGGAGGACGTCGTTCCCGACCACGATGGACGGGATGTCCGACACCTTTGGCTCCTGCCACGATACGAATACATGTTTCGCGAGGAGTTCGGGAGGATACAACTGTATCCTGTCGATTCCAAGCGGATCGTTGTCCGTGAGTACTCCGAGAATCATTGCCCCTCCGTAGTCGGCTTGGTACTGTGCCAGCAGACCGTACGATCGGAGGAGGTAGGTCATCCTGCTCTGCGCCACCGGCATCATCATGAGCAGGTTGTCGAGATTCTCGATCACCAGTAGACCCATCGGGTCCATGTTCTTACTCAGCGGTTCGAGCAACGACTTCATGTCGCCGTAGATCGACGCGGCGTTGCGCCAGATCTGCGGGGGGACGATGTGTGCCGCGAGGTGCTCTTTTGGTGTCGCTACCTCATTCGACGACAGCAACGCCACGTGCCCGCCGCTTCTCGTGTACTTTCTCGCGCACAACTGCAGGATCGGTGCTACCGCCCTGCGCTCCCCCATCACTACGAGGGTGTCGTTGTGCGAGAATGCGTTGTCGAACAACGCCTCCATCGAATGGCACGGCAGATCGATGGTCTTCTTGCGCTGCTTCTCGACCATCCTCCTGATCCTGCGCTCCCTCGAATTCTTCCTCGTGAGCGCCTCGCGCCGACGCGACTCCAGCCACGGCATCTGCTTCTCCTGCAAGTCGGCGACCGTCTCAGCGAAGTCAAACGGCTCGCGTGCTGCTTTCTCCTGCTGCGACTTCAGCAGAATGTTCACCATCTCGTTAGACATGCCGGGAAGCGCTGACACCTCGCTGATCGCCCAGTTGAAGAGTCTGTTCGACAGCAGCATCGTGTACGCCAGCTTTCGCAGCTCGTGGTCCTCGGCCATCCGCTTGGTGAGTGCCTTGCCAGCGCGCGCGAAAATCTCCTGTATCTTGCGCTCGGCCGCTTCCTGCTCCTCGCGCGCCTTCTCCATGTCGTCTGTCATGCTCAACTCTCTCACTGTTCCTTGCCTGCTTGACGAGCGCGCATCTGAAGCTCCGTGCTGCCCCGGCGCGCTGCCTGCAGCCGATCAATCGCGGAGCGCCACACCGGAGTCTCGCGATTGTGCTCCACATACTGCATGCTCGGGTGCGCCAGCGCGGCAAAGATCGCCGCGGCCAGCTGCTGCTCCCCGAGCCCGATGTACCGCGTCCCCTTCATCAGCATGTACGATATGAAGCGCCGAATCAACCCGACCCGTGCCTGCGGCTTCAGCTTGAGTACGCACCACTGCTGCCCCGGTCGCGTTGATCCCTCGCCATACTCGAACAGCGCTTCCCCGTCGTACATGAACGTCAGCATGCTGCCATGAGTGCCTTGTACGTCTGATGAAACCGCATCGCAAGGCACACTGCTCCGGCGTCCGTCATGTTGTCGCTCTTGGCTCCGGCCGAGTGCCAATCGATCTTGGGCCAGAAGCTACGCACGGCTGACGCCAGCTCTTCCTTCGATGCCGTCGTACTGCCAGCTACTAGATCCTTGATCTCAGATGGCAGCATGTATGTCGCCGGGATATCCTTTGCGAGTACGCGCAGTGTCGTCACGATCAGGCAAGTTGCGTACGCCATCGACCTGATTGCTATCGCTCCCTTGGCTCCGCCGTGCGGAACCTCAACGAAGTACGCGATGGGAGAGTACTCTCCGTCCAGCCAAAGCAGATGGTCGACCTGCTTCTCGATGCGTGCGATGTTGTTGTGCGCGGCGGACAAGCCGCGGCGCTTCCTCTCTTTCGCAGAGAGCGGCGGAGCCATAGAGACTCCACCGATGATGACATTCGGCTCTTGCCGTTTGCCGACCTCAGCAACAACCCAACCGAGGTTCACGAAGCCTGCGTCGAGGCAGACTACATTCTTCACGCCAGCCCCGCTCTCTGTCTCAGGTTCTCCAGTAGGTAGTGCGTCATCTTGCAGTCGAAAGCTGCATCGTGAGCCTTGCTGAGATCGATGTCGTACGTCATGTCGAGCCCCAGCGTCTTCATGGTGTACGCGAGATTCCATCTTGCTCGACTGCGCACGTTGCTCACACGCGTGAAGAACTGACTCAGCCCTTCGTTGTCGGCAGGCGCCACGAACAGCTGCGACGCCTTGAACATCATGCCCGTGTCGATGATCTCGTCAGGACGGAACTTGAAGTCGAGCCCGTTGTGCTCGAAGTCAGCCTCTATGAACGGAGCATCGAACTTGGCTGCGTTGTGGCCGACGAACATGCAATTGCTTGCCCGATACAACGCGAACAGGTCGATCAGCCGCCTGTAGAACACCACTGGATCCTCACCGTCGCGCTGAATCATCTCGTCAGTGATACCCGTCACACGCGATGCTTCTGGATTGATCCAGCCGGGCGGCGTCTTCAGCAGAGTGCAGTAGTTGTCGGTGACCTTCCGCCGTTCGACCACTGCATAGCCGAACTGCGTGACGTACTCTTCTCGTCCGCTCCTGTCCGGCAATCCCGTCGTCTCGACGTCGATCACCAGATAGTCTTCGGGCAGGACGCCGTTGGGACAGCGCGCGGCGATGGCATGCACCAGCTTGGTGATGTTACTCGTCACGAGCAGTATCTCCCTCCGGTCCACGGAACTTGTCGAGAAACTCACGTGCAGCTTCCTCGATCTCGTCCTGACTTGGGAGCGGGTCGTTCGGGTGCTCCGGGCGCGTCATGGCGCACCAAAGCGGATACTCGCATATGATTCCTTTCAGGAACATCACACTGAACAGCGTGCGAAGCGCTGTGATCCCCGGGTCCGAGTCGCCAAAGAGCGCGGTCAACAGCTCTGTGGCTTTCGCGCCGGGGTCTTTGGTCTCTCTTAGGTGCGGGTCGGCGATGACGGATGTCAGCTGCTTGATAAAGCTCTGCATTGCCGCGCTCGGAGGATTCGGCGGAGGGATGATCCCGTGCTCGTACATCAGATTGAGCAGGGTCGTGTCCTCGCCGTCCCCGAACTCTTGCAGCGCTCTACGGAAGTACCTGTGCAACGACCAGAGCATGTCCCGATCGTAGTTGTACTTCCGTGGATCCTTTGGATTTATCTGCATCGCCATCCGACACCTCCTATGTGACGCCTCGTCGTTCCTGCGCCCACGCTGTACGTGCTTGCTTTGACCGACACGTGAGACACACCTTCATGTTCGGTTCGGCTGGATCGAAGATCGCCCGCTCGTCCTTACACTGCTGACAGAGCCGCGGCACCCACGTGTACCTGTGCGTGCCTCTCGGACATTCGCTGTATCCGATCGGGCACGTCTTGCATTGATATCGGTGCCCTTTCAGACATGGCAGCGCGCGATCTTCCCGCAGTGCTTTGTTCAACTGCAGCTGCTTCGACGTGCATTTGTACTCGTCTACCTGCAGGCCCTTTCGACCGTCCTCGACAATCAGGCCCATGAACATCATCTTCACCAGTTCGCTGTGCACGGGACGCGGCCCGAACTTTGCCCAGCCGAGATTGTTCGCGAAGAAGATGGCGGTCGCCTTAGCCGGCATCGACTGCGTCAGCATTCTGCCAGCGAGCGCACCCGTGATGACCATCGCAGTCATCTTCACGTACGCCTTGTGTTGTCTTGGAGCATCGAAGCGTAGCTCGGATACCTCCAATGGCATCCAAGCTCCCGCCCTCGGCACTGTCGATGTGGCGACGATAGCCTTGCCCGCCTTGATATCGTCGAACCCGCCAGCGATCCGCGCGGCGATCCTGTCGCCCAGCTCCTCGGTTAGCTCTGCTCCACCGTATTCGAGCAACGAATCGCGTAGCACAGACTCGTGTGCCTGCGACAGTTTCAGCTCACGGCGCAGCATCACAACAAGCTCGGTGAACATGTCTGGTTCGAGCATTTGCCCGAGACAGTCATGCTGTACGAGCGCGGAGGAGACCCGCGTACGCCGGGCCTGCCACTGCTTGAAATTGAACGACGGTGTTTTAGGGGGCATCCCCTCGCTCCTCGACGTTAGAAGGTTAGCAGCAAGTGGATTGTTCGGCAAGTACAAACTAGGTATGCTTGAACATACCCTCACGAGCGAGCATCTTGCGTTCGTGGCTTGTTAGGTTGTACCAGAGATCTCGCTTATGGCAGAGTTCGGCGACCTTCTTCCAGCCTGCGTCGTCGCTTCGTTTTGGCGCTCGAAAGTCCGATCCAATCAACCGCACCTCCCCGCCGCACTTACTACAGCGTATACCGCCGTTTGGATACCACTTCCTACGCCGGACTACGAAGCGACATGGGAGGCAGACAAACTTCTGCGTAGCTGTTCCACCAAACATGGTTCACTCCTTTTTACGACGCGGCGTAGAATCACGCTCGGCTACCAATGCCGATGATCTTCAGCTTCTCCGAGCGCGGCAGCTTCTTGAATGCTGCCTCGCGCTTTAGCGCCGACGACTTGTCCGGATGGCGCTCGCAGTATACCACTCGTACTGGACGTTTCCTATGCGAGCGAAGACACTTCGCTCCTCGCCCGCGGTTGTGGTCGAGGATCCTCTTCGCCACGTTGTTCGAGATGCCCGCGTAGAGAGTGCCGTCGAAGCACTTCACCACGTAGAAGTACCAGCTATGCAGGTTTATAGAGCCACGCTCCATTGTTCCAGTACAGCAGTAGATCGCTCAGGCATCCGCCGATCACGACGATACGGCGTTCGCCGCTGATCCCTGAAAACAGGTGCCTCCACCTGTACCTGTGCGTGATCTCTCCCGGCTTCGCGATCTCATCGTTGCTGAGGTGCCGATACTGAACACCTGCTTCGTACAGATATTCCACAGGCAAGCTCAGCCGATCGATTTCGTATTCCGTAGCCACGCCCGGGCGGTATCGAACGCGAACTTGGCGAAATCGTCAACATCTGCGACCCTCAGGTATAGCGCTCTGACCGCTGCTTGTCGCGACGGCGTGAACTGCAGATCGAGCATTCGGCCGAAGATGTCGCCAAGCGCACCTGCCTTCTGCATGTTCTCGCCCGAGTCGCTTTGATGTCGCATCAACACACGTAGTGACGCACGCGCCTCGTCTTCGGTCTTGGCCTCGACTGCAACGTCTAGATCGTCGAATATAGACAAAATAGTCTTCCTTTCAAATGCGGAGGGCCGGCGTCGGGGCTGGCCCGGCGCGCGGCCCTCGAATGTAACAGCCCCGGGTTAGGGGCAACAAAGTAGCGGGTATCCCACCCATCACCGGGTTAAGAGTTCCCCGCCTACCTCACTGGAGCCCGAGAGTGGAGTCGAACCACCACCTCGCGTGCGGTTGCCTAGGACCAGCTGCGCGTGCACTCCGTGTGCTACTCGGGCTTGGTGAAGCGCGGTGGATTCTAACCACCATCTCGCATGAACATCGTCCGCGTTGCCACGGCATGGAGCATGCGCGCGCTCATTGCACTAGCGCCTCCAATGACTGTCGTGCAGTGCCGGGACTTCAGCAGTAGGCGCAGTCCCGCCGTGCCTATTGTAACCTCCCACTTTCCGGGCCTGTTACGGTCGCACTGCACGACACGTTACTGTCGGACGACGGGACGGTGAACAACGGGAATCACTTCCCGCCAGCATAACGTTGCCGTCGCGTATCCTCTTCCCCGCTGCGGGCGCGTCGTCCGTACCCCTGCAAGCCAAGCGCCTGCTCGATCAACTGAAGCTGCCGGTAGATACGTCGCGCACGAATGAGTATCGACTCACCGTACTTGTCGCGCGTTACGCTCACGTCGCAGCTCCGACCTCCACCGGCTTGTCGGCAACAGCGTTGTCGAAGATCTGCCGCGCTGCCTGCAGCTGCCGAGTGTATTCCGCCCGGTGGTAGCTGTCCACACGGTACGGCACACCTTTTCCGCGGACAAGGTTGTAGGTCACGAGGCGCGCTGTGATCTGCACCTTCCTCATGGCGATGCGCGACTGTACCGACCCGACATCGTAGTATTCGAGATACCTCTTGCCGCGCGCCTCGCCGTCGGCACGCACGACCGCGCGGCACTCGGCCGAGTCGTGCGGCATGTGAATGATCACCTTGTCCGCGCGCTGCTGCACTTCCAGCGCAGCGATCTCCCGTCTCAGTGCGGCTACGCCACGAAGGAACGACTCACGATCCATCAGCATGTCCATCTCCATTTCGTTAAGGTTAGCGAAAACATGAACACTGCTACCTTGACGGAGGACCGCGTGCTTACGTGAAACGCATGCTGCGCTCCTTTCTTGGAACGGCTGGCGGGAGTCGAACCCGCATCGCACGGTTTTAAAGACCGGCTATTCTACCGTTGAATTACAGCCGTCCCTGTTCCTTGCGTACCCCAATGAGCGACTGCACGATCTCGTCCCAGAGCTTCGGTTCGATATCGAGAGCATGAACGATGCAGATGATCTCGGTCGCTCCTATGTGATGCAGAATCCAATCGCTCGGCGGCCCCTTCGGCCCGTCAAACAAATGACTCACGTACCTGTGCGCCAGCGTGCGCGCGACCAGCTCCGTGTCGAGTTCAGTCGCCATGCTAGGTCACCTCGAACCTGACGTGCTCGTACCCGCCATCATCGATCCAGCGCTGCTTGCCCGGTTCAAAGAATGCGAGCGTGTACGGCACCACCTTACCTGTGAGATCGAGATGTCCGACGATGAGACTCACGCCGCTGCCCGAATCTGCGCGCGTCACGTTCGCGTACTCGTACGGGCCGAGCGGGTTGTGAACGTCATCGCCGTCATCGTCGAAGAACCTGACGTAGATCACTATTTGCCCCCACGGGAGATTGATCAAAATAAGAAGGGCGTCCCGGCGGACCGGGACGCCCCTCTTCGGAAGTGCCAGCTGGGATGGTTGCTGGCTTTGCGCGGCTCTTTATGGATCCGGCACGACGTACGCTTCGAGCGCGTCGTCGGCGCCGGACAGGAAGCCGGACAGGATGTCCGCCACGGCCTCCTTGTCGTCGAACCAGTGGTCCTTCTCCGCCTTCTGCTGCAAGCTATCGAGCATGACGGACGCAAGCATCTTGGCCATCGGCAGATAGGGTGCAGCCTCGCCGGTCATAACCTCGTCGAGCTTCTTGTTCACGTCCGGCAGAAACACGGCGAAGCCTTCGCTCGGGAAGGACGAGACGATACCGTTGATCGCCGTCACCACTTCGCGGAGATGCTTCGCGCCCGGCTTGGCGTCGGGCTTGATGCTGAAGAACGTGTACACCGTAGCGGCGCCGGCCAGCTCGGCCTTGCTCTTGACGAGCGCAGGGTTCGTCTCCCACTCGTCAATCACGTTGCAGCTGCATGTGAGCATTGCAAGAACGATCGGCAGTGTCAGCATCAGGCGCATGGTATGTCCTCCACTAGTGATGGTAGTCTACGCACGTAAAACCACAAGGTCAAGCGTATTGCGTCAGAAATCGAGGTCGTCCTCGTCGTCGAACACGAGGGATGGTAGCTCCGGCTCAGACTCTGGCTCCTGTTCCGGCTCCTCCACAACAGCTTGCGGCTCGACGAACTCCTCGCCCGATTCACGGCGCTCGGCTTCGCGCTCAAGTATCTGCCGGATCTTCAGCTCATAGGCATCAAGCTCCTCCTGCGTCGGCTGGCAGCGAGCGTTCCCTATCCACACAGCCGCCGACGGCTTCAGCTCCGCTTCGATCTGGTGCTGTCTCAGATTGTACCACAGCGAGATGGCCCACTGGCGAAGCTCCTCCTTCGAGTTCGCCGCGCAGCCCGCATATATCTCTCGGTGCTCTGACTTGCCTGTACGCGAGAAAGAGATCGTCTCTTCAACGGACACGGCGTTTCTCCCTGATCTGGGCCTTGTGCGCTTCCAGCTCTTCACCCGTCAGGTGATAACGCTTGAACGGTATGTCGTCCACGATGAGGGATTTCAGCATACGCACATCGAAGTCCCTCTCAGTCGCGATCGTTCCGTCCGCGCGCATCTCCAGCTTCTCACCGGATTCGATTTGATCTGCCTTCAGCGCAGTCTTCACGCCGAACAGCACACCCATCATCTGCACGGCCGCGTCAGAGTCCTTCATCAGATCGGGAACGTCATCCGCGGCGCGGAGACAGATCTCATCCCAGCACTGGAAGCAGTAGTATTGTCGGCGGGTATCGGGGGCGTACACACAAGTAACGGCAGTACCTACGGCGTTCCTCTCGCCACACATTCGACACTTGGTGGCGACCATCGTTGTCCTGATGTAGATCAGGACGGTATCTTCAGAACCGACGATGCATCCTCCTTCGTGACGCGTGCCAGCTTTTTGAGCGCCGTGATTATCTTCGGCTCGTTGGGGACCAAGTCGCCTTGGAACTCCTTGTGGTCATCGCTACCCACGAACTGGATCACGATCTTGTTCGTTGGAAGCCACCAGTTGACGATGTACTCTCTGACGCGGAACTGATGTCCGCTTGGGATGGCCTTCATGTCGATGCCGAACTTCTGACAGAATACTTCGATAACGGGTACCCACCGGCCGAGCCTTCTGGCTTTCGCCTGTCGCTCGGCTCGTTTCAGTGCCCGCCGCTCTTTGTATTCCTGCGGAGTCGGCATCTCACTTCCTGAAGAGCAGTGCTTTCTTCGGGTACGTCTTCCTCAGTGCCTCGGCGATGCGCGGCGGCTTCCAGCCTGCTGGCTTGAGCGCCTTGTTGCCGTAGTGTACATGCTGCTTTTCCATGTTGGAACGATGAACTTCCAGAAATGTGGCATCGGTCGCCTCACACACGCCGAGCACCAGTTCCGTTCCATGCAACTGATACTCCAAGTCACGCAGGCCGTCAACAGCGGCCACGAAATCGGGGTCTCGCGTGTGCAAGAATTCCAGCCGGTCTATGATAACGTCACCGTCGAATGGACCCGGCTCGTCGCATACAGGCAGATGCACATCAATGCCGAGCGCATTGATCAGTTCGAGCGCTTCTTCCATGATGAACTTCGCGCGCAGAGCTGCCTGTTCCGGGCTCGGCAGCTCTGGCGCGTCGTTGACCGGCTCGTCGTTCATTCTGTGGAACTCACGAACGAGCGCTTGTCTCTCTTGTACTGTCATGCCTTCGCGATCGTGAGGCGGTGGCCGTTGTGCTCCACCACCACAGGCTCCCCGGACTGGCCGGGCATCCGTTCGACGGTGATGCGATCATCGCCGATCGTGAACGAGCACGCAAGCTCCGCCTGACTGACGCCGAGCGCAGACAGCAGCTCACTGAGCTTGCGCTTCGACGCCGGCTGGCTCTTCGACTTGCCGTGCTTGGCGAACAGCCTCTGACTGAGCTTCACGACCGGTACGCCGAGCAGCTTCGAAAACTTCCGCAGCGTGCTCATGTTGACGCCGCTGTTCTGCTGCCGAACGAACTTGCCGGTAGTCGTGCTCGACATCTTGAGATCTTCGGCGAGGTCGAGGATCGTCTTGTTGTGTTTCTTCATGTACTCGCGCAGCATCTCGGAAAGCGTCTGCTTGCCTCCGTTGAGTTCGTATGAAAGCTGCGCGCTCCCACTGGCGGCGACTTCTTCCGTAATCGCTTCACGTGTGTACGTCGAGTGCTTCAGCATCTATGCCAGTCCGCTCGTTGCCGCCAGCTGATGCAACTGCTTCACGGCGGCTTTGTTGTATTTGATCTCCTTGCGCAGGTCGGATGTCAACTCCGGCTTCAGACCCTGCACCAGCGAGGAGAAGTTCTTCTCGGCGTACTTGATCAGCGCGTCGATGTTCTTCAGCCACGCATTCGCTATACGCCTGCGCTTCCTGATGTCGCCGAGCGTCTCCACGCCCGTCGGCGCTGCCGTGTATCCGCTCTTTCCCGTGTACACGCACAGGTATCCGCGCTTTCGCGCCGCGGTCATGACGTAGCTCACGCTGTTCTCGGTGATGTCGTATCCCAGCGCCTTGAGCTGCGCGAGGATGTTGACCTTCAGTACGTAGGAACCCGACTTGAGCAGATTGACGAGTTCCTGCCACGCGGGTATGCGCTGTGGCTGCTTTGCCTGCTGCTTGCCGTCCTTCTTCTTGGCCAAAT
>Ga0307377_10008635_pt1 | contig 10301 bp, 4 predicted proteins | sample TR3MG_FD_202535 | JGI IMG/M metagenome (GOLD analysis project Ga0307377, IMG submission 202535) | Soil microbial communities from Risofladan, Vaasa, Finland - TR-3 | ecosystem: Environmental > Terrestrial > Soil > Coastal area > Acid sulfate soil | place: Finland: Risofladan, Vaasa | collected... | reverse complement strand
GTGTTATTTTCGTGGTCGACCCCTAGAAGCAGCACATGACCGTCGACTTCGTAGAGCTTGCCCAATGGTGATCGGTCACCGGAATCCTCCTCAAGAGCGTGGCCGGCCGTCAGATACTCGGCCTGGGCTCCCAGCGCAGTTAACGAGAAGGCCGGATGCTCGCTGCGAACGGCCCCCGGCCAAGTGCGAAACAATTCGGGCACGACACCCAATGCCCTCGTTGGGGTAGTTGCTGGGTTATAGGCCGGCGTATGATCCCGAATCGTTTGCCACCACGCTTCAGGGACGGGCGGGTGCCCCCATTCATACGGGTCCGTATTGTTGCTGCTATTCGTCACCATCATAATTGTGCCCCGATCGCCAACGGCCGCCAGCAGGGCCAGGATCACTGCCTCGGCCCCGCCGATCACCCAACCCAGCTTGCTCATGGCCAGGTGCACCAACACCGTCTGGCCCTCCGCCAGGCCGCAGGCCCGCAAATGTTCGCTCAACGAGGTCACCGTCAACGGCACGGCCGTACGCTCAATAACACTTTTCTCACTCATGAAGCTACTGATCCTTTAACTAGGTGAACCACCTGTTCCGCTACAGCATGGCCGATGGACCTATTATTAAGCGCCTCGGTGTTAGAAGCAACAAGCGACTCCTGTCTGGAATACCTTGTAGTTGGAACTTCGAACTTCGAACTTCGAACTTCCCATTTCCCATTTCCCATTTCCCATTTCCAATTCTTAAAATCCCCTTGCCTCGGCCGCCCCACCATCCTATAATCGCACCTATACATGAATACATGTTCATATATCACGATAACATGCTGGATGAGGAAGTTAAGATGACTTTGGATGAGAGCACGGCCGCCCACATGGCCGAACTGTTCCGCACCCTGGCCGATAGTAGCCGGGTGCGCATTATCGCTGCCCTGACTGCCGGCGAGATGAGCGTGGGCCAGCTGGCTGAGCTGGTCGACATCAGCCCTTCGTCCGTCTCCCACCACATGCGCCACTTACGGCAGATGCAGCTAGCCCGCTCGCGTAAAGACGGCCGCTATGTTTACTATAGCCTCGACGACGAGCATGTCAGCGATCTTTTCCGTTGCGGCCTGGAGCATGTCCAACACGGCTGATGATAAAGCATGAGTGAAAACACCGTCCAACTCGATATCCCCCTGTTGCTGCCCGAGATAGCCGACTCTCGTGATGGCTGTGTGGCGCACCTGGAAAACACCTTGCTGAATCGTAAGGGCATCCAACAGGTGCATGTCCGGCGCGAGCAGGAGCCGGCCCAGCTCTGCTTGCATTATGATCCCAACCTGGTTTCCCTCACGGCCGTTCGCCGCCTGGCCCAACAGGCAGGCAGCGACTTTAGCCAGCGCTACCGCCATGAATCGATCCCCTTTTCGGGAGTAGATGTGGCCGATACCACCGAAGCATTGGCCCGGGCGTTGGAAGATCTGCCGGGCATGCTCCATGCCAGCGTCAACTACGCGGCCGGGCTGGCTTTTGTGGCCTACGACAGCCGGCAGTTAAACCACGCGGCCATCGAGTTGACTATGGGCGAACAAGGTTACAAACCGCTGGCTGCCCAGCCCCAGGATCCCGGCCGCCCGTCTGGAACCATAACGACCTGGATTCAGAAACAGCGCCCATTTATCCTGATTGGGCTGGCCGGCCTATTTTTGTTGCTCGGCTGGCTGGGCCAGACCTTCTTGGCTTGGCCTGAAAACGTGACCCTGGTATTTTACATGCTCTCCTATCTAGCCGGCGGATATGACATCGCCCGCCACGCCATCCCCGGCCTGTTCAGGGGCTATTTTGACACCGATGTGTTGATGCTGGCCGCGGCCGCCGGCGCAGCCATGCTTGGCGCCTGGGCCGAAGGCGCTTTTCTCCTGTTTCTCTTTGGCCTGGGTCATGCCGGCGAACATTACGCCCTGGACAAAGCCCGCCACGCCGTCAGCGCCTTAGGCGAGCTCATGCCCAAAACCGCCCGGGTGAGGCGGGGCGAGAGCATCGGGGAAGAAGATGTTGAACGGCTGGCCATCGGCGATGTCGTTATTGTCCGGCCGGGTGACCGGGTGCCGGTTGATGGCCAGGTCATCCGCGGCCGGGGCGCCCTGGACCAGAGCGCCATCACCGGCGAAAGTATGCCGGTTACCAGGGGGGTGGGCGACGAGCTTTTCGCCGGCACTATCAACCAGGAAAACGCCCTGGAAGTGCAGGTGACCCGGCTGGCCCAGGATAATACCCTCAACCGGGTGATGCAGCTGGTGGCCGAAGCCCAGGAACAACAGAGCCCCAGCCAGCGTTTCTCCCAACGCTTTACTTCCAAATTCGTCCCGGCCGTGCTTATCCTGGTCGTATTGGTCGCCTTGGTGCCCCCCATGCTTGGTTGGATGACCCTGTCCGAGAGCTTCTACCGGGCCATGTTGCTGCTGGTAGCCGCTTCTCCCTGCGCTCTGGCCATTGGCACACCCGCGGCCGTGTTGGCCGGCATTGCCCAGGCAGCCCGTAATGGCGTGCTGATCAAGGGCGGCGTGCACCTGGAAAATTTGGGCGCCATTACCGTGATGGCCTTTGACAAGACCGGCACCTTTACTGAGGGAAAATTCCGGCTGACCGATATTGTGCCACTGAATGGGCTTGGGGGTGATGACCTCCTGTGTATTGCCGCGGCCGCCGAGCAACAATCTAACCACCCCCTGGCCCGGGCCGTAGTCCGGGAAGCCCAGGCCCAGGGATTGGCCCTGCCGCCGGCCAACGATCTGGCCAATATCACCGGCCGGGGTGTGCGCTGCCATGTGGCCGGTGCTCCCGTGCTCATTGGCTCCCTGGAATTATTCCCGGAAACCGCTGGCCAGGTGGCCCAAACTGTGGCCGCTTTCGAGGGGCAAGGCAAAACCACCATGATCGTCAACCATGACGGCCTCTTTGTGGGCGTTCTGGCTTTAACCGACGTGCCCCGGCCTGGCCTCCGGGGCACGTTAGACGAATTGAGAGACCTGGGTATCAAGAGGTTGGTGATGCTCACCGGCGATAACGAGACGGTAGCCTGGCAAATCGGCCAGGAATTAGGGCTGACCGATGTGCGGGCCAACCTGCTACCCGAAGATAAATTAGCGGCTATTAAAGCCTTGAGCCAGGAATATGGCCCCATCGCCATGATCGGGGACGGCGTGAATGATGCCCCGGCCCTGGCGGCGGCCACAGTGGGCATTGCCATGGGCGGCGCGGGCACGGCCGCCGCCCTGGAAACGGCCGATGTGGCCCTGATGGCCGACGACCTGAATAAACTACCCTTTGCCGTCGGCCTCAGCCGGGCCAGCCGGGCCATCATCCGTCAAAACCTGGCCATCGCCCTGCTCGTCATCTTGCTCCTCATCCTGGTCGCCGTCCTGGGCCGGGTCCAGCTGAGTGGGGCGGTGCTCCTCCACGAAGGCAGCACCATCCTGGTTGTGTTGAACGCCCTACGCCTGCTGCGCTACGGCGACTGACCCGTCGATTCAATCATCTAGGAGGGGCCGTCCCTGCGGCCGCGATCCGTCAATAACCTCTCAAACCAGTTTGGAGTAGTCTATACTTCATTAATTTGATCCCATACTGATCCCCAGTACTCCAAATAGCTCTGCTGAGTAATTGAAGTTACTACCTGGCCATTTAGAAATGCCCAGCGCACTGTTTCTCGGCCAGCCGCGTGACCGATATTCTGCAGCGAGATTTCATCCATTCCGGGGTATTCGGACTTGGCAGACCTTACCGCCGATCCGTAAGCCTGTTGGTAGGGGTAATACAGAGCTTGATGCAAATTTGCCACTTTAAGACCACTCTCCCATAGTTCCTTCGTTGCTGCTATGCTATTTATGGCCGCAGCCATCTCTTCTTCTGTTTTCATCTGAGTATATGCCTGCCGGTTGAGCAGCTTTATATCGGCTGCCAACCCCTCATGATAATAGCGGGCATGCGTCGCTTCATGGACCAGGATGAGAGCGGCCGTGAATTTTCCAAACCTAGAGTCGAGGACAATTTCATTTCTAGACGGAAAGAAGCGCGACCCACCTCCTGGCTCGAAGCGCACGCCAATCTGGTAGGCTTCGATCTGCTGCAGTGCCGACTTTCCGCTCTCAATCATGTTCAGTACTTTGCTGATCCCTTCGAAACGCTCCTGGTCCTGATCAGATAACAATTCAGGGCTTTCTTCCCCGGCCGTATTCTGGGCGTTCGCCGAGGGCACTGGGACAACCGTGTTCGTTTGCTGCCGCTGGCAGGCCACAGAAAGGATTATCGTGGCCATTATTATTATGATGGATACCCGTTTCTTCGACTGCATATTTCCATCTCCTCTGGTGTCGGACACTGGATCTGTTTGTCATCCAGCGCGCGTGATTTGATGGTTGCAGTCTGACTCTCACCCGTGGGACAGCTGCCATAACTTCGTCTTATAACCGTCGTAAAGGGTCATAAAAGCGTTCGAATCTTTATTCTTGTGCTATGATGTGTGTACTTGCATAGGCATTGTCTGACGCAGACAGGGGAATATGACTGGCTTACACATAGCACTGTTGGGGCGCTTTGTTGCCACGCTTGACGATCAACCGCCTATAAAATTTAAGACGAAGCGCTCCCAGGCGTTATTGACTTACCTCGTCACGGAGAACGACTCACGGGCTGTGACCCACCGCCGTGAGATGCTTGTCGAATTGTTGTGGCCGGGCATGCCCCCCGAATCAGCCCGTCGCAGCTTGCGCCAGACGCTTTACTATCTTCGCCAGGCCATCGAGAATCTTTCCCCAACTGATGGTAAGGATGAGCTTCCCTTTTTGTTGGCGGATCGATCCTCTGTCACTATCAATCCCGCCTATCCGCTGCAAATCGATGTGGCCGATTTCCGGGATATCCTTGCCGGCGATGAGGCGCAATGGCCAGAAGCTGTCGACCTTTATCGGGGCGACTTCTTAGAAGATTTTTATCTACCTGATTCCAACACCTTCGAAGAATGGGCTGGTGATCGGCGGGCCAACTATCGCCGGATGGCCCTCACTGCCCTTGACAGGCTCGCCTTTGAACGACTGGCCCGCCATGACTTTGCCGAGGCCGAGGAATACGCCCACCGCCAGTTGACAATCGACAACTTGCGGGAGAATGCTTACCGGCAGTTAATGCAATCGTACGCCTGGAGCGGCCGGCAAGCTGACGCCTTAACTCTTTACCAGAAGTGCATTCAGATCCTTGACCAGGAACTGGGGGCACCACCGGACCGGGCAACCACTGCCTTATACGAAGCCATCCTGGAGAACCGCCTGCCTGGTTCTCCGGAGCCAAAATGGCCGCTGGAAGTCTCGATCAAAGACCTGGCCACGTCTTCCCCAAGCCCCTACCGCGGCCTCTTTGCCTTCCGTGAAGAAGACGCTTCTCATTTCTTCGGCCGGGAAGCTTTTACCGATCTCCTGGTTGAGAAGATTGATCAACAGCCAATGCTGGCCGTGATTGGTCCGTCCGGTAGCGGCAAATCCTCATTGCTCCATGCTGGCCTGTTGTCTCGTACACGACAGCAAAAAGAGTGGCTCATAGCCACCTTCCGCCCGGGGATCCGGCCGTTCCACGCCCTGGCCGCCACGCTGCTGCCCCTATTAGAAGCCGGGATGAGCGAGACCGATAGGCTGGTCGAAACTCAAAAACTTGGCCAGGCGTTACTCGACAGGCAGCTATCATTGGCTGACGTAGTCGACCGAATCCTGCAAAAGCAACCGCACAGGTACCGCTTGCTTTTGCTTGCCGACCCGTTTGAGGAGTTATACGCGCAAGGCGCCGGTCCTGCAGAACAGCAACGATTTATTGATATCATTTTGGACTTGATCGCCAGACAATCGAGCGAGACCGGGCCGGCCTTCTGTTTCACCTTCGCCATGAGGGCCGACTTCCTGGATCTGGCCCTTGGCTACCGGCCATTTGCCGACGCCTTGCAGGGTTCCACCCTGATCCTGGCCCCCCTGACCCAGGAAGAGCTAGGGCGGGCCATCGAAAAGCCGGCCGAGATGGCCGGGGTAAGCTTTGAGTACGGGCTTGTGGAACGGATACTGACCGATGTCGGAGATGAGCCAGGTAATTTACCGCTACTAGAATTTGCCTTGGACGCCCTTTGGGAACGGCAGAGCGACCGGCAACTGACCCATGCGGCTTACGACGATACCGGCCGGGTGGGGGAAGCCCTGGCTCGCTATGCGGACAACGTCTACGAAGGCCTGGAGCCAGAAGATCGAGAAAAAGCCCACCATATCTTCGTGCAACTTGTTCGGCCGGGTGCGCAGACCCATGATACCCGGCGGCTATCTCGTCGCTCAGAACTGGGTGAAGAGAATTGGCTCCTGGCCCAATATCTGGCAAATACCCGCCTGGTGGTGATCGATCGCGATCCGTCTGGTCAAGAGACTGTTGAGTTGGTTCATGAAACATTGATTCGTCGCTGGGGGCGTTTACAAACTTGGCTAAACGACGATCGCGCCTTCCGGACCTGGCAGGAACGCATGCGCATAGCGCTGCAACAGTGGCTGGCCAGCCAGCGTGATGAAGGCGCCTTGTTGCGCGGCGCCTTGTTGACTGAAGCGGAGGGTTGGCTGGCCGAACGGGCCGGTCAAATCAGCCGGGATGAAACCGCCTTTATTGAGGCCGGATGCGCCCAGCGGGATCGTCGCGAGCGTATTCGCCGCACTGCAACCGTTAGCCTGGCGGTCGGTTTAATTCTGGCTGTTCTCCTGGCGACCTTTGCTGCCTGGCAGTGGCGCAGTGCCCGCCAGGCCAGGCTTGTGGCTGAACAAGAACGGGATCAAACCCAGTTCACCCTTTCTCAACTATTAGCTTCCCAGGCGCAACTCCTGCTGGACAAACAGCTTGATCTGTCGTTGTTATTGGCCCTGGAAGCATTCAACAAAAGCGATTCGCCAGATTCAAGGGGCGCCTTGCTGGCGGCCGTAACTCATGATTCTGCCTTACGCTCATTCTTGTACAGCCACCAGGATCAGATCCGCGCTGTTGCCGTGAGCCCAGACGGTCATTTGCTGGCCTCCGGTGGTTTTGACAACTCTGTTATGCTTTGGGATCTGGCCACAGGCCAAGCCCTGGGTTCACCGCTCTCCGGCCATTCAGATAATGTCCATAGCCTGGCCTTCAGCCCCGACGGCCGGCTATTAGCTTCAGGAAGCTCTGACGATACGATTGTTTTGTGGGATCTCGCCGGCCGCCAACCTGCGCTGTCCCCCTTAACCGGCCATACTGGCGCTATCTTGAGCCTGGATTTCAGTCCGGATGGGGATCTGCTTGCCTCGGGCGCCGCCGACGGCGACATCCGTTTTTGGGATCCTTTCACCGGTCAACCCGTCGCTGAGCCCATCAAGGCGCACAATGGCAGTGTAAGCGATGTCCTTTTCCATCCGACAGGCCGGGTATTGGCCTCGGCCGGTCGTGATAACCTGGCTCTCCTGTGGGACATCTCACCAATCACCACCGCACAAGCTACAAATGGTTCGCTCCCGGTCCCCACCCGGCTGGCCCCCCCGCTGCCAGGTCATAGCGGCTTCAAGAGAAACCTGGCTTTTAGCCCAGATGGCCGGGTTCTGGCCATGGATAGCGAGGAGAATAGTATCCAGTTATGGGACGTTTCAGAACTTCTTACAGCCACCGATCCGCTTCTCGACCCGGCCGAACAACTGGAGATGAATATCCAACCCAGTAGCCAGCTTTTCGCCGGTCACCAGGACGAGATTACCTCCCTGGCCTTTAGTCCGGTTGGCCATACCCTGGCCTCTGCTGACACAGGTGGTCGTCTCATCCTCTGGGACGTGTCAGAAGCCATCGATTCATCTGGCCCCGGAAACAGAGATGAATATCTTTTCGATATCGAATTGCAAAGTCCTATCTGGGATCTGTTCTTTAGCCCGGACGGCGACACGTTGATGACGGGAGATGGGAGTAGCCGAATAACCCTCTTTGATATGACCGGTCAACACCCTCTGGCTAGTGAAGCGGAGGGGCCGGGCGGCCGGGTAACCAGCGTCGCCCTCCATCCTGATGGCCACACTTTGGCTGTTGGCGGCGGTGATGGCTCCCTTTCTCTTTATGAGGTGGCCGAAAACAGCGATACCTTTGGCCGGCTGCTCAACCAGGCTCCATCCGGAACTAACGGCAACATACGCGGTCTTGTCTTTAGCCATGATGGAACCCGCCTGGCCTATACCGGTTATGATGGTTCAGTTAACATATGGGATGTTCGCTCATTTACGCCAATCGCCAGCTCGCCATTGGTCCACGATGGCGAAGCCGTGAAAGTAGCTTTCAACCCCGACGGCACCACCCTGGCTTCCTACGATTTCGATACCACGGTTAATCTCTGGGATGTCGACACAGGCCGGTCTATACAGGAGTTGATCGCCAATTCTCAGTCTGGGACACGAAGCAGCCCGATACCACATATTGATACGGAAATACTCTTTAGTCCTGAAGGTGATTGGCTGGCTGCTGTTACCAAAGATGGATTTGTTCTGTGGGATCTCATCATGATGGCTGAGAGCAACTTGCCCGATGCTCTGCCGGCTCAGGGTGAAGCGCCAGGAAAAAACTTCGGCGTCGAATTCGATATGGGCCGGCCAAGAGCCATTGCCTTTAGCCCCAATGGACAGATCCTGGCGACCGGTAGTTTGAATGAAGGCATAAGCTTGCTAGATGTTAGATCAGGTGAGCAACTGGAAGAACTCTTGTCCCTGCACCGTGGCGATATTGAAGGTCTGGCCTTCAGCTCAGATGGAGACACATTAGTTAGCATAGGAGAAGATGGGCAGATCATATTCTGGGATGTCAACCTGGAATCGGCTACCTTCGGTCAACCCTATGGCCCGCCAATCGACGGTCCTCGACTCGGTAACCTGCCGAGCGTTTCCTTCAGCCGGGATGCCAGCGCCCTGGCCACCAGTAGACCTGATGGATCAATTACCCTGTGGAATCTGGATATTGACTCATGGCAATCCCTGGCTTGCCAGCGCGCCGGCCGAAATATGACCCAGGATGAATGGCACCACTTCTTTGGTGAAGAGCCCTATCATCAAACATGCTCCGACCTACTCGATGGAGAGTAGGGGCAATCCCTTGTGATTGCCCGCCGTTGCTCCCCTCCTTAAAACTTCACCATAAAAGCGGTCAGGTACATAATTAAGATCCCGGCCGTGATCCCGGCGAAATTGAGCCAGGAGACCGCCGGTTGACCCAGGCGTTGGGCGTCCCGGAGCAGTAATTTACCCACTTCCCAGATCACTTGCAGAATCGCCCCCGCGCCAATACTGAGGAAAAGCACAGCCAGGAAAGGCGAGAAAGCATAGCCGCCAATCCAGGTGCCCAACATGGCCGGTGCGCCGGCCAACACGGCCAGGCCGGCAAAGGTCCATATCCGTGGCGTTTCCCCACGCACCAGCGGCGCGGCTATGCCAATCCCTTCGGTGATATTGTGCAGGGTGAAACCGATCACCAGGAACGAGCCCAGCGCGGCCGCCCCGGTGGCAAAGGCGGCGCCAATAGCCAGCCCTTCCCCCAGGTTGTGCAGCCCGATACCCAGGGCGATAAGCGTGGCCACGCCGGTAGGCGAATGATCGCCCCGTCGTTGGCCAATAGCCATTAAGACACCCAGGCTGAATAGCGTGCCGAAAATAACCAGCGAGACCCCTTGGAAGACGCCCGGCAATTCGGCCGCCATTTCCAGGGCCTCCAGCACGGTATCCACGAACAAAAAGAGGAGCAGGCCCACCGTTAAAGCCAGGATGGCGCTCAGCCAGCGGCGATCGATCCGCCGCATGAAGGGATACCAGAGCATGCCCAGCATGACGGGGATCACACCCACGTAGATGCCCAGCAGCCCGTAAGCGAGGAAAGAGGCGCCGCTACTTTCCGGTGAAGTAACCGCCACCTCAACTTCGTGGGTAAACGTCAACCCCGTCGCTGTTAGCAGCGTGATAGGCAACGGTTCGCCATCTACCCAGGGATAGGTGAGCTGGATCGTGGCCTCTTCTAATCGTCCAAGCGTATTGCCGGGTGTGATCTCATATTGCCAATAGGCATCGTCAACCAGCACCTGGGCAATCGTAATCGTATGCGGCCCGCCGTTGATTACCGAGACCTGGATCTGATTTTTTTCCGGGAATAGCACTCTTTGGATAGTGAGTTGTTCCAGGGGTGGAAATGTACCGGTGAAGAAGGATAAAGGATCCAGAGCGATGAAGAGAGCCACCAGGCCGGCCAATAATACCAGGGGAAAAAGGGCCAATACCC
>Ga0307377_10008634_pt1 | contig 10304 bp, 9 predicted proteins | sample TR3MG_FD_202535 | JGI IMG/M metagenome (GOLD analysis project Ga0307377, IMG submission 202535) | Soil microbial communities from Risofladan, Vaasa, Finland - TR-3 | ecosystem: Environmental > Terrestrial > Soil > Coastal area > Acid sulfate soil | place: Finland: Risofladan, Vaasa | collected... | reverse complement strand
CTAAGATGTCGTTGACAAACGTATTCCCCCCGGAGTCCTCAATGCTGCGCTGCATCCTAGCTACGTCTAAGTTGTCAAACCATTCGGTAACATACATCCCTGCATTCCCAGCGAAGTCTGTACCCAAAAAGGTTCTAAAAATCTTACTTAACAAGTAGTCTAGCTCTACGATTGTCGAAGTTGGGGCAAGGATAAGATTGCCAAGGTTTCCCGTTAGGGTCTGGTCTGTAGAATCGTCAGTTAGAATGATCGTAGAACTAGCCCCAACCGCTGAGGTTAGTCGGTCTACATCTCCCAAACCTAGCCCGTTAGCCGCAAGCGTAATTCGTCCCTGAGCGTCCACAGTGATGTTAGCCGACGTATAGGCACCAGCTGCCACAGCCGTGTTCGCTAGGACAATCTCAGACCCTGTCAGGGCTAATCCTGTACCCACATCAGCGGTTACAGCATCCGCTACGATCTCTATCCCGTCCCCAACATTTACACTGAACGAACGGTCTACCGATAAGTCTCCACCTCCACCTAGACCCGCTCCAGCGGTTAAGGATCGAGTGCTTTGAACATACCCCGTAGGAGATACAATCTGGTCAAACCGGGGAATTTCTGTGGCTGCATCCGCTTGAGGCTGAGCGGTGGGTGAGGTTCGATAGTCTGCCCTCCCATGTAAGCAGTATAGCTCGCTTAACTGTTCATCAATTAAGCGAAGCACAAAGTCTAGTTGGGAGTTACCCGTATTTACGTTAGGTAACTTCATGGTTTGTTAAGAATAGTCTCCTGACAGTCAATGAGGATTCGGGTCTGCCTGGAATACTCCGCATGGGACATACACAGGAAGCCGTCCCGGGGTTCCTCACAGAACATATTCCCATCTATGATTAAATCATTTTCGGGTAAGATCCTCACGCGCTTTGCGCAAGAGGACATCCAAATTGTCCCGCAAGTCACGAGCAGCAAGGCTAAGATCAGTCTTGTCTTCTTTATCCAAGAGCTGATCGAACTCCTTTTTCTTGTCTTGTATGTTGTCAATCAATCTCCTCTCGCGAGTCTCATTATCGACCATCCGCTTGACGAGCAAGCCGATAATCGTTAACGCACCAGCAATGGCTCCCCACATTATACAGGGGTCTTGTCAGGGACAACACCATCAATCAACCCAGCAATTGCAGAGAAGATTCTGGATACGAGAGAAAGAATGCTCGATACGATTCGGAAAATAGATCGAACTTTAGTCGAATTCACAAAGCGGAAAACGATCTCTAAAATAACGCCGAGTACGAGGCTCATCGTTCCTATGTTGCCTGAAATAAAATCTGAAATCTGTTGTAATACGTCCATAGTATCCTCCTTAAGAATACGTTCCTATCATATGGTCTGGCTTCACACCCCATCGCGGTAATGCGATGTGTAAGTGTTTCGAATAGAGGATCAATTCCCCCGGCCATACCTTGTCTAAATACTTATACACTGCTAATACGCCAGCATCCGGTACAACGATGTCCGCTGCCTCTCCGTAGAGGTGCTGTGTGGTCGCTGAACCGCCCACTGCCGCATTCAATTCCTTACTCCTGTACCAAGAGGTCACTAAGACTAATCCAAACCTCTCCCGGATAGGCTCTAATCCCATAACTGCCAATAAGTAAGCACGATTCATGTCGCACCGCTTCATGTCTTCTCGGCACTGGCCCACCATGCCTGGCTTCGTCTGTGAGACACATACCTCTCCCATCTTAAAATGCGGAGTGAGATCTGTATCTATGTCAAACTTCATTTTGAATTTCCTTTAAAAACTTACCTTCTTTAACAGTATAACCCCAACGATGGTGACTACGCTAGCGATAGCTCCCCATAATCCACCATGAAACTTCAACGAAGTCTTCAAGGTGGCTAGTTCTACCTGGATTGAAAGGAGTGTGTTTTGGATCATTTCATGTGCTCGAACGTCTGATCCGACTACGCTAGAAATATCCTCCCGCAATCGTTCAATCTCGTTTAACACAAACTTCTGGTCTTTGTCCCATCCGTTATCCACATTATCCACCCAGCGGCCCCCCAGAATTTGCTGTTTTGCTCTTTGAAGTTCTAAACTCATACCATGTCGCGTCCAGGTTCTCCGTTACGGTTGAACCCAACCCCCCAATGACCGTTTGGTTTGAACCGATGGTCTTGTCATAAAGGGTGGTCAAGTTAACAGGTGTCCCCTGTGAAATTCCATCGACGTAATAAGCTAACCCAAAGATGCGATCAATCTTCACTCGATGCTTGTGTACGCCTGTACCAAATAGGTCTGCCTCAAGCGAATACGTTTCGTCCCACGTTGTCCCGTCACTTGATTTTATGAGGAAGCGAACCGTCGGGGTTGTGGTGATCGCCTGATACCCAATCATGATTCCCTCTGTCAGGCCGTCGTCAAACGTAGAAAAGACAGTGGGAGTTGTCGTGGTTTGGTTCGCCACTACATCGTAAGAGGCAAGCCACTCGATAACAAAGTCACCACCTATCCCTATAGCCGATGAAGCTCCTGGGTCCAACCCCACCGCGTCAGCTTTCCACAGAGCCGTTCTGTTGGATGTGTTCAGGCTTGAGATTTTAATTCCGGGGACAATGTTCGGGCTGTACGCGCTCCCGTCTGTGACAGAGTAAGTTGGGTTGGGTGCAGACCCACCTACCTGCGTAACCGCAAGTGCGACGGCCCCGATCTCATCAATGGCGGGCCCAGCCGCGTCCTCGAATAACCATTGGGAGGTTATGTTTTGCCCCTGGTAGGCTGGGTATCCGTACGCTGCCGGGACTGAATAAGAATTATTTGAAATGTTCCGGCTCCATCTCTCTTCAAATATTGTCATCCCTAAAGAGTTGTGCCAAAAAGAAGTCATGGACAAGTCACCCGCCGCTCCGCTAATGGTCGCAATGTCCTGGTAGACGTTGTCAAGATACAGGGCGGCGACACTGGCCCTGACAAAAAGAATACGAAGATGATGGACTCCTCCATCGTTTGGGACAATGGTTGCCGGGGTGATTGTCCCTCCACCTTCACCCCCGACCGCGTCCTTCATGTAGATAATAAAACTAGGTGTGACGGGATTTAGACCCACCGAAAGGGCTGCCCCAGTGGTGGCGTTCGAATACTGCACAGGATACTTGGTAGCAACCATGTCATCGTGGGTGCGGAACCACATCTCAATGGTAAAGTCTCCCGTCCCTACCGAGAGATCGTAATCGTCCACCCAGGAGTTGTATAAGTTCCCCCACGCATATAGAATCCCCATCCCAGGCATGATTTCAGCAAACCCAACTTCGCTATTACAGTATTGACCGTACAAATGGATGTTCTGGTTTTGCATGGGACAATCGGTGATTCTGCCTCGTGCCGTTCCCCCACTCCATCCATCCAGATAACCTTCGTCCATCAACCATTGTTCCATCACATCTGCTTCGTATGCGGGTGTGGTGACTCCGTTACCTGGGTTTCCGTATGAGTAGACATGCTCTACACCTGCTATAGAAAACTGTCCATCATGACCCATATCTCCTACAACAATTGTATCGCTAGATCCAAATCCTTTTCTACCTAGACCCACTACTTGTCCTTCGTTGTGTAGCTGTTGTTAGAATTGTTGTTGCTAATCCTGGCCTCGTAAATGTTCCCCAGAATGGAAGAATCTGGGTTACCAGAGGTATCCGACAAACTTGACCCTCCGACCTGTATCCTTGGAACTGTGGTTGTGTTCCACCCCTGCATTTGAGTCATGTCAGCCGTCACATAGATCACGCCATCAATGGCAATGTAGGAGGTGTCTACGCCAGAAGGATCAGCCACAAACCGAAGATGGTGAGGCTCGCCGTCGTTTAGATCGAACACCGACTGATGGACAATACTTTCAACCCCCTGTCCGAAAAGGCCAGGCCCCCTCGTTGAATGCTTCCAGTAGAGAGCCTTTTCATTACCAAACGGAGGTAGCCCACCCGCCGTAACAATCCACTCGCCCTGACTAAGCCCAGGACCAGAACCACTTGAAAGACTAAATAGTTGTTTAAAATCACCCGGATTATAAAAGTCTGCTCCCTGTACCCACAGCTCTGTAGTTCTGGGGATGTCGGCAGCCATTTCAAACTCAGTGCCAGCGGTTGTTCCATCATGCCGAGAACCCACCGGGTAATAGACCCCGGGTGACAGTTTATCAAACGGATATCTGGCTTCCTTCCCGAACTCTGGTACTCCGACCTTGTCTAGCGTCATCCCGAAAACAGTGTCTACTAGCTGACAAGAGTTATTTTCTTCCATCGTGACCTGAAATATAACGTCTGGCTCTGGATCTCCATGCGCAGGGTACCCATAAAAATGTCTTTCCGCTTTTGGCTTATGCTCTTTTATTTTTCTTGATTCCTCGTCCATACATTCTCCACATAGCCACGATCCATCCTGAACCCGCAGCTCAATCCATCTGTTGTGACCAAATCCACAACGATCACACACCCTAAGGCTCCCGTTAGAGGAATACCTTCTCGGCTCGATGTGTACCTCTCGACCTTTGTCGATCTCGATCCCTGGCTTTGGTCTAATGGCCACTATTTATCCCATTTACAATAAGTGATTACGGCTCCCTGTCCCGCAGCACTCCCTAAGATAAAGCTATAAGGAGCACCAAAGGTAATCGACCGAACCGATCCGTTCCCTCTTTCCATTCCCCCAAAGGAGAACGATTGTCCTGCCGTCAAGGGGATCATCTGATTCCCCATTTGGGTTGGGGTCCTGTTGGGAACTGTCCCGCCTGTTTGAAGATGTATGTAAATCGTGCCCGCATTATTCCCTGCGGCCGTGACCGACATAGATGGGGTTCTGGTTAATCCCGAACGTGGGAATCCAGACCCAATGTTTGCCGTTCCACATGTTAGTGTTGCCTGTACTGGTAAAATGTATCCGCTACTCATTGTTTTCCTCCAATAAAATCTTTCTTAAAATCTTCATTATCCATTATTTTGAATAACTTTTCTCTCGAATCTTTGTCCCCAATAATCCTTAGAAACGTGCCCACTGTGGGGGCATTGTCATTTCCAACAAAAGACAAGGCATCGTTGAATAACTCGCTCCCAAAAATCATCTCATCGCCCTTTTTCTGGAATAAAAACTCAGATACCTTTGGGAACTTGCTTGCCATTTTAGTTCTTATTGTCGGGTCTGAGAACTTCATGGTTGCAGCCTTAACCCTCATTGACGGAGAGTAGATAGGGGCTACCATCGGACCTGAAAATCTCTTCCAAAAGTTTTCTCCCAACAATCTTGCCGCAAGGTCCCAGTCCTGAACACGGGAGTACATGTCTGCTATTTTTGGGCTCTCGTTGATTGCCCTCTTTAGCCATGGGTCTTTTACTCTGTCTACCTCTTTGACCAAAAGCCTTTCAACCAGTTCTTCGGTATTCTTTGGGGCACCCTCATACTTCTCGTATTTTTTGAGGATCTTGTCTATGCTTTCTGACCCCTTAACCTTTGCCCGCTCACTCATTCTTTCGGATCTTGTTAGTAGCCGGTCCTTTGTCCTCTCAAGCTTTCGGACCTTCTTTTTCACCTCTGTATTAACAAACTCTCCTAGCTTTACAGCCTGCTTCCTGGGGGCATCTAAAATCTTTCGGTGTTCCTTAGCGACTTCTCTCGCTGTTCTTTGTACCTCTGGGATTTTTTCTGTTAATTTTTTCCCTGTAGTCTTCTCAAGTTCACCGAGTCCAACGCCAACCTCTCTCTCAATATCCTTTAGTTGGCCGCTTACTTTGTCTCCGCCTGTTAGCTTTCCTACGCCCTTCCCAACAACCTCTTTTTTGTATTCAGATAGAGGTGCTTTATATTCTCTGTATGCCGTCACATTCTCGGTAAGTTCTGAAATCCTTGGGTTCGTTTTGGATTCCTTTGAGATCTGTTCGTACATTTTTGCGCGGGCCTTATTCATGACTTCGCCTACGCCCTTACCACCCTCTTCAAAGGATGTCCTTTTATACGCTGCATAGTATTGTCTTAAGGGCATCTCTCCATTCTTAGACCCATATTTAATTTCATCCCTTAGCTCAGTTAGGTACTTTCTAGCTCCTATGTTTGCATCCCTTGATAAGACATCGCCGGAAATAATATCATCTAGGGCCGCGAGGGCACCGTCTGTTTTAATAGGCATACCCCCCACTTCAGAGGAAAGAACTTCACGCTCTCTTCCTTTAAATGCCTCTCCAGGAGCAACCCCCTCTTCGGACAAGTCCTTTTTGATCTCCTTTGTTTTCTTCCTCTCAAGTCTACCCGCATCCTCTTGCGCGTACTCCTTCCAGATGGGCTCTTTTTCTTTAAGCTGGCCCACTTGTTCAGCCTTCTGCTCTTTGTAAAACTTTTGCTTCTCGGTCGCTAATTTTTCTAACCCACGGTACTTGTCTCCAACAGCCTTTGTTTCCGTAGATGCAAGTTCGCTCGCAGCTTTAAGCTCGGATGGAAAATCCTTACTCGCTGTTTCGAGTTCTTTCCCAAGTATCTCAAGCTCTGGGATTTGGTCGTACATAAGATTTTCTTTTGGCATGATCGTGTCTTTTGCAGATCCAGGGGGGGGTTCTTTGGGAGCCTCACGCATCAGACTTTGATTTTTTTCTATGTTCTCTTTGTTGAATATGGCTCTCGCAGACTCTTCACTGGGCTTCATGAATTTCTTATTTGGGCTTGTTACGGCCTTAGCTCCTCCAAGGGCAGCCCCATATCCCTCAAATAACAGAATCCATTTCCTTGCTGAGTTCGTTGCCTCTCTTGCGGCTTCCTTGTCTCCCGTTTCTGCGGCTGTAACAAGACCCAACCACCTGGACGCGGCCTCTGTTCTTATTCCTATGTTGGTAAGATACCCTACAACCTTTGCTGCTGTTCCTTCCGATGCTAATAGGGGGGCTGTAGCAATCCCTGACGCAACAGAGGACAACACAAACATGGCTAGATGCGCTGGGTTTAACATAGTCCCGATAGCGGAAGATACACCCGTTCTTATTGGGTATTGCTTTTCAAACTTCTCCTGCCTCTCCATCATTTGAGGCTCATCTGCTCCAGCTGCACTAAACGCCTCTTCTGAAAATGGAGATGTGGCGGCTTCCATCCCGGCCCTTAGTTCTCCGAGACCTGTGTGTTTAGGGGGTTCATTTTGATAATATTCCGGGAACCTAACGGAGGTCATTTGTTTGTCTGCGCTAGGATAGTTTGTCTCTAGCTCTGGTTTATCCCATGCCTTAAATCCTTCTTTGGGGAGATCCTCTGCGGATACTTCGGGGACCCTGCTCACCCCATACTCATCGCTAAGTTCGTTTAAAAACCCAGACAGCTGCTCTTGGTCAACCTCGCCCTTTGTATTCTGAAAATGTAGAAAGTCGGCGAAGTCTTTCCCCTCTCCGGGTCTACGAAGCTCCATGGCGTTTACAATCTTCTGTACGTTTACCCCTTCTGGAATCTCCATGTCGGCGATTCTGTCTAGCGAGTAAGACGAATATTTTCTATCAGGCATAGTTAGTTACCCTGCCTACCCTTCTGATATTCTTTGAATTGATCCATCAAAGAACCTCCGCCTTCTCCTCCAGCCTGAGAATTAAAAGAGTCGATTGCATCGTTAAGGTCCTTCTCAACACGGCTTCTCATTGCTGGATCAGCTCTTTCAATAATGTTCAAATACTCTCTAGCCTGTATCCTTGCTTGGTCTGAAACGATTTTAAGTTCTTTGGATGTGTAGTCCACCTCGCCCTTAACAAGTCTTTTAAAGTTATCCATCTTGGCTCGATGTAACCACTCTCTTGATCCACCAAGGAGATAACTTAATTTCTTGTTGAAATCGCCTATGATATATCCACCCGCTAGATGGTCTACAATATCTCTGGCCATCCTAGATGATCCTGTCTGAGATTTTAATAATTGAAGAACAGAATCATAAATAACCTGGTCATCCTTTATCAATAAAGGGTCATGTATTTTTCTGTTAGCATCCCTAGCTGCGTAGTTTCTTTGCTTTAGATCTTTAACAAAAGGATTTGGTTTGGTGGTTAATCCCTCTGTTAGGTTCGTTACCTTCTCCAATGCCTTATCTGGCTGAGTGAACTTAATCTTGTCTGGAGGTTGAATCTCGTCGGCTTTTGTTGGCACCCTTAAAGTTGGACCACTTGACGTAGGATCTAAATTGTTTACCACCCCCCCACCAGAAGAAGGAACAGAAATATCTCGCTGGGCCAACAACGCATTATAAACCTCGTTGATTGGTTTACCCGTTTTATAGGCTATTTCGTCTGCTCTCTTGTATAGGACTTCGTTCCTCATCTTGGTGTCACTGTCCTCAAGACCCTGTAACCTCTTTGCCTGCGCTACCGAAATCGCAAGCTTCCCCTTAGTCTCAGTATTAATAATGTCGATGTATTTACCCAAAGCGAACATGGCTAACTTTGTATTGCCCTTTCTAGCTAATACGCTCACAGCCTTAAATAACCCATCCTTTAGGCTAGGTGTATTTTTAGTGACATCTGCCTCAATGGCCTGGAGACTTCTCATAGCCTCTGGATCGTTCTTAAGCTTTTCCCCGTATTCGTCTGGAGGCTGTTGTGCCTGTTGAGGCATAGCTCCTGGTTGAGGCTGTCCGCCTAACATGTTCTGTGGCTGTGGTGGCTGCATACCTTCAAAATAGTTTGTTGATCCTGGAGGTGTCCCTGTTGCTGGAGAGTTATAATTACTTGGACTAAATGCGCCTCCCCCTTGACCCGCTGGTCCCATAGGTGGAGATTGGACTGGAGAAGGCATGGGCGGAGGAACATCTGACATCGTGTCCTGTTGTCCCATAGGGGCCTGAGCCATCATCTGACTGTTGGGAGGTAGTTGTCCTGGTGCCTGTTGTGGTTGTGCGTCCATCCTGAAAGCACTAGCTAACGCATTGTCTTTACCCAGAATCGAGTATTTCTTTTTTGCAGGTTCATCTCCTCCAAATTCTTCTCTAACTCTACTCCTTAGTACACCTGCATAACTGTTAAACGCATCCGTTACTTCAGCGACTTTCTTTGGATCTTGGGGTCCAAGAACTTCAGCAAAATAGTCTGTTGTTCCTGCTTTAGCTCCGGTTACAGGAGAGTTATAATTATCTACTCCGCTAGCTCCACCACCAAGAGACCGCATAAAGTCTTCTATATCTTTTCCTTCTTGCTTATCGTTATACTTTTCCTCGTATACGCCTCCAATATGAGCTAGGCCCTGAACTACTCCCTGTAGGGCGTTTCCCCATTTGCTCGGTCCGTAGGCTCTTGATGGATTAATGGTAGCCATTATGCATTCCCCTCATATCCAGGAAGAGATCCACCATAGAATTTGGGATCTATGTCTTTAATTTGCCTGTTCTTGACGGCCTTCCAACCACCCTGGAAGTTGTTCACGTTGGCTGGGTTTCGTGCCATATATTCTTTTACGGTCATGTTTCCGATTCCACCGCTACGGCTACTCCCTTCTGGGAATTTAACTAGGTTGTTGTATAGTCCTGGCCCACTTCCTTGTTGTTGGGGTTGTCCATACTGTAAAGACCCCTGTTGTCCTTGGGAGTTTGCGTATGCATCGCCACCGATTTGGGTTTCCCATGAACCGATGTTTCTAGCGTCTGGATGTTGTACTTGTCCGAAGTTGGCTGGGTTCTGTTGAAAGGCGGATATCTGTTGTTCCATTTGAGCAATCTGTCGATCAAGTGCCGCCCGTTGGAATCCAGACCCCATCCCAGTAGACCCCTGGCTAGCATCCCTATTTTGTTTGAGTTGAGCTAGTTGGTTTGTCATCCCTGCCATCTGCCTGTCACCGGCTGTCTGAGGGGCTTGAGGAACATTATCAAAGGTCTGTGTTTCTTCGTTCCATCCGTACATTCCTGCAATTCGTTGAGAATTCTGAGCCCTATCCAAGAGGGTCATAGCGTTCTGTTGATCTTGTTGGTTAGCGTCAAAAGCTAATTGATTTTGACCTTTCATCATCCCTTCACGAGACAATCTTTCTTGTTCTGCGAGTTGTGCTTGTACGGCTGGAGAACTCTTGTCTAACCCTCCTTGTGCGGCTCTTAAGAGATTGTTCTGCTCTTGAGCTTTCATCTGCGTACCGGCTGTAGAAGCGTAGTCGTTCAACATGGTCTGAGTAGCTTCTGTGGGTTGTCCCGTAAAAGCCTTTTCAGCCATCGCTATAGCAGCTCGTTCCGTACTCCCATAGGCGGTTTCGTAAGCCTTTCCAAGCTCCTGTTGTACCGAAATGGGGTATTTGGCTAAGTCCTGCTCAAACGGGAATCTCATCCCAAGGGCAG
>Ga0307377_10008633_pt1 | contig 10304 bp, 10 predicted proteins | sample TR3MG_FD_202535 | JGI IMG/M metagenome (GOLD analysis project Ga0307377, IMG submission 202535) | Soil microbial communities from Risofladan, Vaasa, Finland - TR-3 | ecosystem: Environmental > Terrestrial > Soil > Coastal area > Acid sulfate soil | place: Finland: Risofladan, Vaasa | collected... | reverse complement strand
GTTCGGTGACCCCGCAGGAACGAAGATCGTCGACGCCAGCGCAGCCACCGAACTTGCAGGTGGCCTCTACACCTACACGCTCTCCTCCAGCAACTCCTCCGCTGGCGAGTATGTCGCGATATTCAAAACAACCGACTCCGCGGTTGACGCGCAACACATCCCCAGCCTCTGGTCCCTCGGACGCGCCGGAGTCGAAAACCTCGACGCCACCATCTCCAGCCGCCTCGCTGATGCCAACTACACCGCGCCCACAGCCGCGCCCACCGTGGCAGACATCCGCACCGAACTCGCCACCGAACTCGCCAACCTCGACGCCGCAGTCAGCACCCGCGCCACGCCTGCCGACATCCCGGCCAGCGACATCACGGCCGTGAAAGCGAAAACGGATCTGTTGAACACCGACCGCCTAGCCAATGTGGCGACGACGAACATCGTTGGAACCCTCCTCGCCCAGGCTCACTCATGACCGGCGAGAACATAAAAACCGCCGCCCCGCACACATTCGAGGCAACGCTCACCGAAACACTTGTTATTTTGGCTCAATGAAATGGCATTGGTTTGACTCAGAGGAAGAAGCTAAACAACTTTTATGAATACTGATCCACAAGGACTCTCATCTCACGGAACTGGCTTTGCCGGGGCGATACTTGGAATGGCATCAGCAATTGTTTCCATGTTACCACACTTAGAATTATGGCTTAGAATAGGAGCGGCAGGATTCGGAATGCTGGCTGCTATTGTATCAATTTTTGTTATGCTAGAGAAGCGTTACATCGAAAGAAAAAATAAACAATGAAACTATCGTTAACGATAATCTCGGCGATACTGCTTTCCTCCTGTGTGAGCATACCGATACCGCCAACTGGTCAGAACCAAGGAAAACTTGGCTCTATCAGACTAGCGGTGTCGTATGTTCCATACCAGAACCCAAACCGAGAAGCTGACGCCAATGTAGTTTATGCTTGGCAGCACTTCTCCAAAACAATAAAAGACAAATAATATGAAAATCGTAAACATCGTATTGCAACGCCTGTCCGAGAATTCGACATGGCGTGGAATCATCCTCGTAGCAACTGCTCTTGGAGTTAAACTTGACCCAGAGCTTCAGAACCAAATCCTCGTCGCTGGCTTGGGATTGGTTGGACTCATCAATGTAATTCGTAAAGGCAAGTGACTAGGGCTGAGATAGAGAGTATGCAAGCCCGTGTTGGCGCAAAGCCAGACGGGTGGTGGGGGCCAAAGAGTATGGCTGCTCTAAAGAAGCACCTTGCTGTCATGTCCCCAAATCCTCCTATCTCACCAAAGCCTACCACAAAAGCCTGCACAGAGTTCTTCGGAAAGCCGGGACAAGTTCCTATCGTCCGAATCAATGCTCCATACAAGATGTATCTGTATGACGGGCCAGAGGTGATCAGCGGGATTCCTATCCACGCCAAGTGCGCCGAAAGCCTCATAGAAATCTTTGAAGACTTGCTAGACATCTACATGACTCCAGACTCAAGGAGCGCGGCAGGTATCGACAAGTTCTTCGGAAGCTATGTGAATCGACCACAGCGCGGCGGATCAGAGCCAAGCAAACACGCATGGGCAGCGGCAATCGACCTAGATGCCAGCAACAATGGTCTGCATACAGTCTGGCCTACAAGATCACGGATGCCCCTACAGGTGATCGAGGTCTTCGCGCAGCATGGGTGGATCAACCTTGGGGCGGTGATTTTTCGTGACGCCATGCACTTTCAATTCAGCCAATAAATCATTTGACTTAACCCAAAACTATCGTTAACGATAAAACTATGAGTTGCGGAAATTCCAGAAGTTCTAAATGCAATCCGTGCGGCCCAAGTGAGGCGGCAATGAATGAGATTGTAAATCGCGCAGCTTACTACGCTCGCATCGCTGTAGAAGCCGCAGGAGGATCAACGGGCGGCAAAGCACCAACTGGTGGAAATACCTTTGGAGTATTCTACGAGAATGACCAAGTAATGGTAACAGACTACACTATCACAGAAAACCGCAATGCAATGTCAGCAGGGCCAATCACAGTAAACTCTGGAGTAGTATTGACAATCCCAGCAGGAAGCGTTTACACAATCGTATAATATTATGTCACTAATTCTCGACGGAACAGCAGGTTTGTTTGGCAATGTAACTGGAGGAGACATCTCTGGAAACATCATTGGACTGAACGGAAATTCTATTCCAGTAACTTCTACAGGAAGCACGACCGCTCGTTCATTGGCTAACAGGTTTGCTGATGTGGTGAATGTTAAAGACTTCGGCGCGGTTGGTGATGGAGTTACTGATGATACCGCTGCGATTCAAGCTGCGATTAATAGCCTTTCAAGCGGAGGAACTGTTTTACTTCCATGTGGAATTTACAAAACATCTTCTGCAATCAATGTTTCAATTGCTGGAATTATTATTGCTGGGGAAAATAGATCAAAAACAATTATCAGAACTACTTCTGCTACATCAAATGTAATTGTTTTAAACGCAGGAAATGTCGGAATATCAAATTTAAGAATCGAACACGCTGTAACAAGGACGGCTGGATCAAGTATTTCAATCACAACAAGCGCATCAAAAATCGATGTGTATCAAGTTGATATTGTGGCTCCTTTTATTGGAATCTCAATTCCTAATATTGCTATTGCAAAGTTTGAATCTGTTGATATTAATGGCGCGGTTGCAACTACTGGCAAAAGCATTGTTGTTACTGGAGGATTTGCAATAAGTTTTGTTGACTGCATATTTAGAAATGATCCTGCGGCAAGACCAGCAAGCCACATTCAAATTGAAAATGTTGAAGACATTATTTTCAGCAAGTGCCAATGTATCAGCGGTGGCATAAACATGAATGTAATCCCCGGATCAGGGCAAGCTATTGGTTTGCTTTGGTGCAACGATTCACAATTTGACGATGCTGCAACCGCAAGCATTAGACTGGCTCCAGCCACAGGTGGTGCGGTTAACGAGGTCACAATTAATTCCCCTTGGATTAAGGGAACAACTAACGATGTATTAGCAACAACCGCTGGAGGTGGAACCATTTCTTCTTTGCAAGTTTCAAATAGTTTACTTGTTGGAACAGGAGAGGGAATTACATCCTACGGAGCATCCAATTTGATACTAAACGGAAATAAGATTGGCAATCATACTGCTGCAATCTCATTAAACGACACATCGGGAGCGGTAATTACTGGAAATGTTATTGGTTCACATGGATTGTATGGTGGAAATACTCTTGCAATTTACCTTGGAGGCACAACATCTAATGTAATTGTATCAAACAATGATATGCGTTCAAATATAACTGGAATAAATGATTCCAGTGCAAGTCCAGAAACAAATGTTTTCCATTTTAATTCTGGAGTTGGAGGATCAATTACTCCATTTACAGTCCCTTCTGCAGATTGGGGAATTGACTTTTCAAAGCGTAGTGGTTTTACAATCGCAGCATCTGGAACATATCTATTAGGTATAGGGTCTGGATTAGTGTTGCTTCACAACAATTCAACAGGTGATCTTGCAATGTTTTTGGCTTTTGCTGGCACAGTTACGAAGGTATCTGGAGCAGCAAGCATTGTATCTGGTGCTGCTGGAGCAAATCAAATCGGTTTGTCATATAACGGAGGTTCTGGAAAATATGAAATTTCAAATGGATATGCCTCGTCACAGCAAGTTTATATTTGCACTATAAAAACACGATCTGCATCTTAATTTAAAAAACAAACATGAGCGCAAACATTAAAGCATCAGTATGAGTCTAATCAAATCCAACGCAGTCCAGATCGGACAATCAGGAACAGCAACTCAGAATTTCACGCTGGCAGTCCCATCGTCACCAGACGGCACGATTAAGCTGGCACGGGGCAATGCTGGAGCAACTACGCAGGATGTGATTAGTGTAGATGCAAGCGGGAATGTTTCGTTTGCTGGAACAACTGGTCTTGGCAATATCAGCAACTCGACTGCGATTGCTACTGGTAGCACGACTGCTCGTTCGCTCGCCAACAGGTTTGCTGATGTGGTCAATGTCAAAGATTTTGGTGCGGTAGGTGATGGCGTTGCGGATGACACTGCTGCGATTCAAGCTGCGATTAATTTTGCATCAGCAAACGATCTTGGCGCAGAAGTGTTTTTCCAGCAAGGAACATATCGCACAACTTCAGTAATAAACATCACTGGAGCAGTAACTATACGGGGTGTGTATTCTCGTGCATTAAAACTAAACACAACTCCCAAAGGTGGCGGAACTTGGTTTTATTTAGATCACACAGGAAAAGGGTTTTCTATGATAACCCCCGGTGGCTCAGTGGTTGGAGATATTTACTTTTCAAATATTGGCACATACCGAAATCAACCAACCCCTGCATCTGGATGGGTTCCAAATCCGCATGATTACGATTTTTGGCTACAGGGAGCGCAGGATGTAACATTTGATGATGTTATACTTTTGAATGCCACAAAAGGCATCTCCAGCACAAGCAGTGGTGGAAGATTAAATTTTTACAAACTTAGAGGACAAGTTTTTGAAAAGGGAATCTATCTTGATGGAGTGTATGATGTGTGTCGATTCGACCAGATTCATTTCTGGCCGTTTTGGTCACAAAACGCAAATGTTGTTGCATACACAAAAGCAAATTTGAATGCAATATCTTTGCTAAGATGTGACAACCCAATGTTGTCAAACATTTTTATATATGCATCATTGAATGGGGTTTTAATATCTCAAGGTGCAGCAGGAACCACATTGAAATTTCATTTAGTAAATGCTGATTTTGATGAAACTGCAACTGGAATACATTTAGATTCTTCTGTTGTTGGGGCAACAATGCAGATTGAAAACTTCACACATCTCGGCAGTCCAATTCCAAATTCGAGAGCAGTGTTTATTGAAGGAAGTTTAAGCAATCTTTCCTTTGGCTCTCTTAGGACATCTGGATGCTCACAAGAAGCAGTGCGAGTATCGGGAGCCTCAAACACTGTAAATATCGGGGAATCTGTTGTAGATGCTTGGGCAACAGCAGGTGGGGCCATCAATGCTTTTTTTGTTTCAGCAACCAGTCGCATCAACTTTGCAATTCCACCTGTGCTTGGGGTAAATGGTGGAACTGGATTGCCATTCAATATTGGTGGTAACATTTCTTCTGGAAGGTGGCTTGACTGGACACCAGTAATTACAGCGCAGAGCGGAACAATTGCTGCATATACAGCAACTGGAAAATACAAGGTTCAAGATTTGACTGTTTACTATCAGATTGAAATAAATATCTCAAACAACGGAACTGGTGCTGGTGCTGTAATTTCTTCACTCCCAATTTTTGTGCCGTTGCTATCTGGTGTTGGAAATGGAAGAGAAATTTTACTTACTGGAAAATCACTTACAGTAACACAAATAGCACTTGCAACTACAATGTCTATTTTGAATTATGATAATACATATCCAGCAGCAAGTGGATGTAGGTTAATATTAAATGGTAGTTATATTATTGGATAATTAAATATGAACATCAACGACTACACCAAAGACAACCCCGATTACGAAGTTGAGCAACAACGCTGGGAAAAAGAAGGTTATGATATTTAAACTATGAGCGCAAACATTAAAGCATCAGTAGACGGAACACACGCAATCATCGGGGTAGGTGGCGTAGACCAGATGACAGTGAGCAACGCTGGCGTAGTAACGGCAAATAGCTTCGTAGGGGCAATAAGCAATGCCAATGTAACTGCGACTGGATCGACTACGGCAAGGACATTGCAAGATCGCTTTGCTGATGTAGTCAATGTGAAGGACTTCGGCGCGGTTGGGGATGGAACTAATGCTACCGCTGCGTTTAATTTAGCTGCGGCTACAGGAGCTTCTGTTTATATTCCGCTAGGGACATATTTAATAACTGCTGCAACATCTTCCGCTAAATGGATTTTAGGAAAAGGCGTTGTTATCTCAGGGCTTCCTAATGTTGGAACTGCTGGAGGGGGTGTAATGGATACATCTCGACTCACGGGTTCAATCATTAGTGAGAATGCTGGAGGTGAAGCAGTCTTGCGCGTTGGTGATTCTGACCCTTGGCTAACAAGAGGCATCCGAGATGCTGCCGAATATCTTTCTACATTCATTGCGAGTTCGTCTGGCGGGGATATTGCGGGTTGCTTTTCATCGCGTTCAAGCGATGATCCGACACAGAACAGTAACACTATCGGTGTTGCATCGTTTGGTGTAAACGACAACACTACAAATCCTGAGTCTGCGTGGTCTATTTATACAGAGACTGTGCGTTTTGCTGATGCTGGGCCAGCATTTGGCGCAGAAATGGATTTTGTCAATCTTGGTAATACTAATAATTTAACTCCGTATAGCACAGTAGACTCAAATTCACCAGCAAATTCACCAACTGCAAATTTATGGTTATCGTGTGGTGGCGGCGATTCGGGACTTGCTGCTGGTTCAAATAATATTTCGGCAGCTATCGTCACACTGCCAAACATTAAAAAATTTAATGTTGGATGGGTTGTTCGCAATAACAGCATTGAATCAACTAATATTATTCTTGCACCACAATCTTACAAATATACATGGAACGATCCATCTGATCGGGTGTTGTCCACGGTAGATAATCGTCAACATTTCCGTGCGGTTTATAGCGATACATTAACCGACACGGTAGCTGACATTACCCGAAAATACAAAGCAGATGGAGTAAGCGCAACAACAGCAAATGACGTAATTTACAGTGAAGTTTTCCAAGGAGTGGCTATTGGAGGATCAACATTTAATGGTGCTGGAACTTATGTGATTCAATCATCAGATTTCTCAGGGGGGTCTGCTACTTTTACTCTTGGGTTATACGCAGCTAACCAAGTAGGCGGCACAAGCAGTGTAGGTTTAAATTCATCAGGGGCTGGTAATTTTGCTCCTCTTACTTCAGATAACGTACTAACGCTTGGAACCGCAGCGCATCGTTTTTCTGTTGTGTTTGCTGGCACTGGAACAATCAACACATCCGATTCCCGTGAAAAGCAAGACATTGAAGACCTGTCTGAAGCAGAATTAAGAGTTGCCATAAAATTAAAATCTTTAATCAAAAAATTCCGATTTAAAGATGCAGTTGCCGAAAAAGGTGATGCAGCCAGAATCCATGTTGGTGTAATGGCTCAGAACGTAATAGAAGCGTTTGAGTCAGAAAACCTTGATGCAATGAAGTATGGGATGTTGTGTTACGATGAATGGGATGCAACTGAAGAAGTAAAAGATGACAAAGGCACTATTTTAATTAGTGGAAGGAAGTCTGGCAACAGATATGGAGTAAGATACGAAGAACTTTTAGCATTTATCATTTCAGCAATTTAAACTATGAGCGCAAACATTAAAGCGTTTTGAAAAACTATCTTAACATTTCTCATATTCTAATCTGCCTTGCGTTCCAAGGAATCGGATATGCTCTGACAAAGAATCCATTTATCGGAGCTATTGCAGGGATGTTCTTCTTTGCTGGCAGGGAAATATCTCAAGCCGAGTATAAGAACATTGAAGCATCTGAAAGCAAGTTAAGGAAAGATATGAGTGTGTTGGGTGGGTTCAATCCAAAATACTGGACGCTTAAAGCACTACTTGCAGACTTGACAATCCCTTCGCTACTAGTAATAACAATTGCAATAATCTTACAAAAACTATGAGCCTCTGCACACCTTGCACTCCTTGCCCACCATGCGATTCGGAATATCCATTGTTGTGCGAACCACTTGAGACGACAGCTAATGGTAAACGATTGGTAGTAGAAGACTCTGCTGCCTGTCAGAAAACCATCCAGACACCAGTTGCCCAACAAGTCTTGAAGACTGATGGTGCAAGCACTCTGACTTGGACGAATGGAGCTAACAATACTGTCCTAGCTAAATCATCTACTGGAACTGTAGAGTTTGCTACGATTAATAGCGTTCTTCAATCTGGCCCAGTTGATCTTGGCAGCCAACCATTGACTACTACTGGAGCGGTATCTACTGGTGCGCTTACATCAACCTCGCTGACATCTACAGGTGCAGCAAGCGTAGCATCGTTAGCTTCTACTGGAGCGGTTACAGCAAAGACTATTGCGATTACTAACCCATCTGCGACAACCGCACTTACTATCAACCAATCCTTAGCTGGCAATGGTGTTGTTATTAACTCAGTTGATGGGACAGCACTTTCCATTCAAAGCACGAATACCAATCCAAATAAAGGTGGCACATTAGATTTTTTCAATCCTACTAGTGGCGATGTTGTATTTAGTGGAGCCGCTGATGGTAATTTTGTTTTTAACAACACAAGTTCAGCAGTAACTAAAGCTACTGTATTTGTTGGAGCTAATGTTGGTATTGGGATTGGTGCGCCAACCGACACGCTTCATGTTGCAGGAACAGCAAGAGTTGATGGTGTAACAACTATCGGTGGAGTAACAACTATCGGTGGAGCAACAACTATTAACAATACGGCAACTATTACTGGAGTTCCAAAACTAACTGGATTGTCAGTATACGCAAACAACGCAGCAGCAATTTCTGGTGGATTGGTTGTAAATGATGTTTACAAAACAGCAACTGGTGAACTCCGTATTGTTGTATAATGCCAGCAGATGGATCAGTCTTTGATGGTTTCACAAGTATCGTAGCGCAAGACGCAGATACTCACCCATCGTATTTGCCTCCAACAATGGTGGCAGAGTCTGTTAATCGAACATTCCGAGGCGGCATTAACAGAACAAGGCCGAGCATCCGTAACATCCCAATCGTAGCTGGAGAAGGTCAAGATGAGATTATCGTTAACGATATTCAGAATGGCAACTTCCAAGGTTCATATCCATATCGGGCGACGAACTTAAATACTAACGATGGAATACTTCTATCGGTATCTGGGGTTATCTACTTTTTAAAGATAGTAAACAACAAAGCATACGCTTACAAGATTATCGAAGGGAATGATCCCGGCATGATGCACACATGGTTCGTGCAAGCCGAGGATCGGGTGTACATCCAGAACGGATACCAGAATGCCATTGCGTGGGATGGAGACTTGAGCGTTCCAGCATACAGGCTCAACCCATATCTCAAGAAGATGCCGATTGGGACTATCATGGAATACGCTTTCGGGCGAGTATTCGTAGCTGATAGGCTTAACCAAATCTACGCCTCTGACATCATATACGGAAACGGATTTACAGATACCAAGAATACCGAGAACTTCACAGAGATCGGATACTGGGCAGAAGGCGGGGCGTTCTCTACTCCATCAATGATGGGGGATATCACGGGCATGAAAGTGATGCCACAGATTGGAAGCAACCTCCGCGCCCAAGGTGCATTGGTAGTTTTAACCGCTAATGGCGCATTCGCAATGGATGTCAGTATTCCAAGAGCGCAATGGGCATTAACCAATATGCAGACGATCAGCTTGCTTGGTCGAGGATGTGTGTCTCCATATACAGCTTTAGCTAACTCTGAACTTTGGTTTAGATCGCACGATGGTTGGGCATTCTATTCCAATAGCCAGTCTGAATTTGCTAGATACTTCTCGCTTCGCAAACTATCTAGGGAAGTGAACAAGTGGGTATCAAATGATACTCCTTGGTTAAAGCAATTCGCTTCTACGATGTTCTTCGACAACTATCTGATCAGTACGGTAGCACCAGAAACCTATCGGGCGGCAGGGGTAGAAGGACTCAATAGGTATCATAGAGGAATGGTTGTGCTTGACCTTGACCAATCTTCCTCGCCTTCGCCTGACGCACAGCTTTCTTTTCGCTGGAATGGCATCTGGACGGGCTTTAGGCCAACTCAACTACTCTCTGGATTGATCTCAGGGCAGACGCGAGGATTCGGATTCTCATTCGATAACGACAACAAGAATCGTTTGTATGAGTTCACCAATGCTACGGGAAGTGATTTCGGCCCGAATGGAACTAAACAGATCGAATCCTTCTTTACATCGGGAAGGTATGACTTCGCACAAAGCGGGGCATCGAACAAGTTCTTGAGGAAGCGAATTACTGGTGGCGAAATGTGGCTATCTGAAATTAATGGAGAAGTCACAAGCACGGCAGAGTTCAGACCAGACTCCTACCCATGTTGGAGCGAGCTTAAAGTTCCTACGACCTATGGGTGTAATCCATGCTCACCAGCTTTGAAAACCCCATGCAATCCACGGAGGGGTGGAGATACCTATAAGAGATACAAATTTAACTCACCTGACCCGTCTGAATGTAACTCTATTTCCGATATACCTGTAATTGAAGGAAGTGAGTTCCAGCTAAAGATTAACTTGA
>Ga0307377_10008632_pt1 | contig 10305 bp, 6 predicted proteins | sample TR3MG_FD_202535 | JGI IMG/M metagenome (GOLD analysis project Ga0307377, IMG submission 202535) | Soil microbial communities from Risofladan, Vaasa, Finland - TR-3 | ecosystem: Environmental > Terrestrial > Soil > Coastal area > Acid sulfate soil | place: Finland: Risofladan, Vaasa | collected... | reverse complement strand
CTGATTACCCGTGCCAGAAGCAGCAGCTGCTAGCAATTGGATAATTTTATACGTTTCATAAGAATTCATTGCACGATTAATCGTAGCATTCTTACGAGCAAAGATAGATTCTTTGCGATTAAGGTAATCCGTCAATTTGATGTAGTATTCAGGTGATGCAACATCTGTGAACGACAGCAAAGCTGGCGTGTCAGGGCTAACATTTTCCTGGGTTACTGCACCATTTGAGGTGATAATGTAAATTTTATCCGTATCTACCAACGCATCAAAGTAATACGTATAGTCTTCTGGCTCAGCTGTATCAACTTCGCAAATCGCACTGATAAGATTTGGATAAGGTTTTCTTGGGTCTTTCGGTTCGCCTATGATTTTAGCGAGTTCTAATCCATCAATATTCTTCATTTCTTTCTCCTAAATTTAATTTTTTTATAATTTTTCCTTCTTACTAAAGAGGTCAAATTACTCGCTATCTGTGTAAGCTCGTTTTAAAACTCTTTGTTGTATTGCAAATAACTCATCATCAGCATCTTTATCTTTGCTGCCTTTTGTCAAATCTGCATCTTCGCCTTCTTCTTTTTCTTCTGCTGGTTTTACCTCAGCTGCAGCTTTTTTCAATTCAGCATTTTCTTTTCTCAAAAGAGCCATCTCGTATTTGATTTCATCAAGTATATCAGCATCTTCCATACCTTCTGCGAAATCACCGAGAGTTTCTTTTCTTGTAGCTAGTTCTGCTTGTTTAATCTCTTCATCCCGACGGTCTAACTCAGCCTGAGCTTCGTCTTTTGCCTTAGTAATCTCTTCAACCTGTTCTTTAATAGAAGCAAGTTCAGTGTCTTTATCAGTAATAGCTTTTTCTGCTTCCGTCTTTGCAAGTTCTTGCGCATCTGAAAGTTCTTGAATTTGTGCCTTTAGAGCAGCAACTTCTTTTACCATTTCTGCATAAAGCTCAACTTGTTCATCAGTTGTAGCTTGTTCATATTTTTCCATAATATCTTTCATTTTCAGCTCCTTAGCCTTATTTAAAATACGTTGTTGCGCTTTTTTTAACGAAATACCCAATTGAGTAAAAGTCTCCTTGACGTTGTCTTCTTCAAGACGTGCTAAGGCAATTCTTACATGGGTTGCGTCATTCAAAGGAAACATCCGCACTTTTCTTCGTTTTCCACTATTAACATTTTTAATTTTTTTAATAACAGCAAAATCACTATCATGTAATTTAGTTCTATCTTCTATAGATAAGTGAGCTAATTCAGGTAATTGGATTGATTTATAATCCATTTCTTTCTGAACAAATAATTCTAGTTCATCAAAATTACCGTCAAATTTTTGAAAGCTCTCTATAAAAGATACCTCCTCAACAATTTCATCTTTTAACTCTTCAAGTGGCTTGCCTTTTTTCGTAATCTCAGACGAAGGTGTTAAGTTTACACTTACCTCTGTCCCGCTAGGTTGATAAGTAACAGCCACGGTATTATTCTTGAAGTCTATTGAAGATATTTCTCTCCAACATTCTTCTTCGCCTTCGTGCCAAGGCACTTCAGACAATGCTCTTAAAATCATATCAAATTCATATTCACAATAATTAGCTTTATCTAACACTTTAGGATGCTTTTCAACAATAGCTTCTTTAACTTTACTTTTTAATTCTTCTAACGTACCTTCGTACCATTCAGGTACTTCCGTTAGTTTATTAACGATAGCTAAAGACCTTTTAGCTTGTTCAAGAGTATCCATAGGATAATGCCCTTTATTATCCTTGACTTTAATATTTTTTTCACTTAAAACGTACGCAGAGGTCTCAAAGATATGAGCTTCTGGTTCCGTCATATTTTTAGCAAATTCTAAAACTTTTTTATTATTAGATAGTTCGAGTACTCCAGCACCAGGAAAAGCAGGGTCAGAAGCAATAAGTAATGCTCCACCAGCAAATTCAATATCTACTAAATCATAATCACCGTCTGCACGAGCCATATGATTTCCCCAAGCTTCAAAACTAATACCTAATTTTCCTTCTTTCATGCATTGTTTTATAATATCGTAATCTTCAGGAAAATTACCTTTAAAGAAAATACCGTAACATATAATTTCATTACCTTCTAGAGAAGCATCAAGATGATAACCGACTACTCGTTTTCTTAGGTGGTCAAAGTCTATAGCTTTACCTCGTAAAGTGCCTAGAGCTTTAACAACTTCTTCTTTTGGTAAAGAACAACCGTTTAGGTTAGTTCTCTCAATGTAAGCATAAGTTCCTTTAAAAACTGCTAAGTCATTACACGGTAATTGTACCCCGAACTTTGCAGCAATTTCCTCCAGCTCACCATTCTCTGAGCCTGCTTCCAGAATCTCATATTTGGTGTTATGGGACATATCTGCTAGCCATTTTTCAGCTACATGTAATTGTTTCATGTTTTACTCCTCTAAATCAAATAATGATGTTATTATTCTTCTTAAATCTCTTTTGCCTTGTACTTCTTTAGATAGTTCAGAAAAAACTTTCTTTACTCCTCCAACATCTAATTCCATATCAGTACAAATACTTTTTATACCCGATAAATCTATATTGGTAGCGGATATAATCTTTTTAACTCCTTGAACTTCAGCTTGAATCTCAATAGTATCTAAAACTTGACCCACAAATTTTTGAAGTTCAGTGACCGAAACACTTTTAGTACCATATAATTTCTTAAAAAGTTCTATATTACTTTTTTTAAGACCTGATAAATCTAAAATATTTTCGATATCAATTGACTTAGTACCTTTAGCTGCTAAGTCCATTTCATTTATTTTCTTTACTACTCCAACTAAAATAAATGTCTCTATCATTTCTTTACTAACAACACCAAAAACATCATACAAATCTTGAGTGATAAAAGCCTTAACACCCGTAGCGTCGTATTCTAACCAAAAAGGTATGCGAGTAAGTTGTTTTTCATCGTAAGTGGTAGCACCACCGCTACCAGTATGAGGAAAAGGACGTTCAACTACTTCTAGTCCACCCCATGGCATTCCACCCCATTCTCCATCACCCCATCCAGCCATATTACCAACCTTGCTTGACTCTAATTATCATTTTCGTATAATTCGTTGAAGTAATACGGCAAATCTTAGTAAAAACTGAACGAATAACGGCAATAACACCTGAGCCTACTTGTAAAACTCCTAAGTTGCTACGATTTTCCCAATTTCCAAATATACCTAAAGAGGTTCTGCTATCTAAATCACTCATTGTAATATAACCGAGAAACTAGTAACTCGGTTATTAGCATCAAAGTTACCAGTAACTACATATTTAGCGGTTATGCCTGTTAGTTTATCATGAGTAGTTGCATTAGAAGCACTATTATAGCAATAAATTATAGAACTTGTTTTATTCCCACTCGCATCTCTAACAATATCATCTTCTACATGATTCTCTAACGTCATACCTAAGATTTTTTGTACAGTTAACCCTGTAGTTCCTACAGAAGTATGGTCAGCGATAGGTTCGTCCCAAACGGCATCAGCTATATCAGCAGCAGTTATAACCTCTATAGAAGATACATCCATGTAATCTAAGAAAATATCATGGGTAGCGTTGTAAGTCGTAACATTATGTACAAGTCTAATTTTTACCTCATTACTATTACTTCTAGCTATATGCCTTTCAAAGTATTCATGACTAAATGTATCATCAGAAGTATTTCCACCTGGCATAAATGTTTCTTGTAATTGTTCCCAACTTGAAGTTTCATAATTATAAGCAAATAAATCTATATAATGTACAGTAGCTGGGAGACCTTCGTATCTTCCAAAAATATTTACAGTTCCAGCTCTATGGTCAACACTAGGCAAATTGAATGTTGCTTCTATAGTTATACCATTCGTTCCATCTTCTTCTATCTGCCAGTAGGTATTATCTCTACTAGTTAAAGAAGCATATGTTCCTGATAATACTGTTCCATAAACCACCGTTCCACTTATAGCATAATTTTGAGCAGTAGAACTTGCAGCTGCAATATCTGCTTTAGTAGCCAGTTCTTCTCCATAAGAGCCGTCAGTAGTATGGTCTGCTGTTGCTTCGTCCCAAACAGCGTCTACAATTTCACTCATATCGTGAATGTGAGCAGGCAATATAGCATAAGCTGACGTGGAGTCAGGTATTTGTGACCAAGGTTCTGATACTGTTGCTACTTTAGTAGTGCCATTGTAAGCAGTGATAAGTCTTACTTGGTCATCACCAGGTCCAGAACGAATAAATATTAGCTGATATTTATATATGTCATTACTACCACCAGCTAATGTTCCAAGAGTAATAGTTTGAGTAGCAGCCGTTTGACATAAGCCTTCGTGAACATGCTCTCTACCATAATCTCCAATTATACTATATTCTGAAGTATTATCTGGTGCAACTTTCCAGTTTCTATCAACTGTTGCTATCTTAGTAGAGCCGTCATATTGTAAAATCAATCTTGATTGACCAACTCCTGTTCCAGAAATAATAGATATTTTAGAGGGGTCATAAGCTCCGTCTGTACTAGAAGCTTCTGCTGCTAATTCTATTTGATTTGAACCAGTTCCAGAACCTTGAGCAGTTCCAGTCAAAACAGGAGATAGACTTCTCAGTATCTTTCCTGCTGAATTATCTACATTATGCTCTGATAAAGTAATCGGGTCGTCCCATACCGCATCTGCCATTATGTCTTTACTAATTAAAGCGTCAGTATTAATGGTTGTTCCTGTAGAATTATCTGTTAAAGTTCCTGTTCCAGTTAGAATGAAATCTCCACTCGTTACAGTACTATCTAAAGTTATTCCTCCAGAGTTCAAAAATGCTCTAACATCATTACTTTCAGTACAATTTTTAATAGTTAAAAATCCAGAATAGTTTCTAATCTGAATAGTTCCTGTGCAGTCGTTCATATCGAGTATCGGTGCCACTCCAAGAGTAGGTATAGCCCAACAATCTATGATATACAAATCTCCAGAGTATAAAGTTGGTAAAACATTTGTTCCACCTATCAAACAGTTCTGAACTACGATGTCACCCGCAAACTGAGCAGGAGACACTAATTCTCCACCAGACAACATACAATCTGTAAATCCAATTATTCCTGCGATAGGTCCAGCAATTTTAGCATTGAAAATCTCTGAGCCAAGTAATGAACTTCCTGTTTCAAATGTAAACGTAGTTGACTGTAGTCCTTGTCCCCAAAATTCATAACCATCAGATAAAATATCTGAGCTAGTAAAAGTATAATCGCTTAGGAAAAAGAACTTCTTAAGCCCTTTAGTGTGGAGTATCGTGTGTGCGTCTGTTAAATTACTACAAGGAAAAGCAGGAGTTCCTAGAGGGAAAGTGGTTCCAGCCTCACCATTCACAGCGTCAATCCAAACACCATCATTAAATAAATTATATTCAAGACCTTCTGCTAGAGTAGTAGAAAAACCCTGTGTAATAGGCTGTAACCCAAAAATCCCAACTGTATAATCTCCTGTCGTTGGTATTAACATAGGTAAACTTGAGTTCTCTGCGGCTAAGTTTCCAGATACATAATAATCACCGTCTGATTCGTATGGCTTTATCCTCCATCCTAAATCATTACGAAGAAACCAATAAGCACCTGAGTTGAGTAGCGCATTAACTGGGTCACCACCTGTAGTCCTGAACGCCTGTGGGTATCTCATATTATTAGCACTACCTGCACGCAACCAATCTTTCCATCCTGAATATACTGAAATCCAATCCATATTCAGAACGCCATCGACTGGTGCGTCTAATGTAATCGTAAGGGTCTCACCGTTATATGTTGGCATTATATTACGTTCCTATCTATAATTTGTTGTATACCAACTTCTGTATCAGTAGCAGGAACGATATATCCGTTCTTCCTAATCGTCTGATACATGGGAACACCATCTTGGAAATTATGTATAACATAATATACATTAGTTGCAGCAGGAGCAGACCACGCAAAACTTCTATTATTAGTAGTACCTGCTGTTGCATCTTCTATTCCAGCTACTACACTATCATCTGAGGTTTTATATACACGAACTTCTGAATTATCTTTCATCCCTGTAAACGTAACCGTAACATCTGAATTAACAGTAACCGTAGCACCCGCACTTCTCACAGATGTTTGTCCTAATCCTGAACCACCGCTAACAGTTATAGTCATAGAGCCACTAGCTATATTCACGTAAATTGCTTTATTTGTAGAAGTGCCAGGGTCTGCCGTGTCATAGCCTGTAAATATATTATCAGCTAGAGTGATATTTGCTGCAGTTCCGCCTATTTCAATCGCATGACCTGTTCCTGCACTTGTAAACGTACTTCCTGTTATTAGTGCAGCTTCTGCAGGTGAGGCACATAGTACAGCAGGAGAATTTGTCGAAGAATTTATTTTACAACCTACTAGGTCTGCAGCACCTGTAGTTATTTGACCACAACTATTAAAAGAACAACCTGTCACTGTTGAGTTGCTATCAAATATAAATGTCCCCATATTATTAAACGAGCAACCCGTCATAGCCAAAGTAGCATCTGCAACCATTTCAAAATAGCCAACACCATTAGCTGTTGTTGCTGTTGAAATGAAAGTAATATTATTAAGAGTTACAGATGAACTAGCATTATTAACTTCGATTTTATTAAATGATGGATAAGTATATGGACAATCATCTATAATTATAGTTTCATTAGAATCAGTAAATGTAGCTGATGTTCCAGATGTTCCTAATGATAATAAACCCTTCCAAAGATATGTTCCGCTAGCTGCTTGAAATAATCCTAATCTGTGACGACCTGAATCAACTGAGGTCGAGCTAGTTCCTGGCGGTGTTGAACCACCATTATAATCGTTGTACGATGCAAGTTCAGAAAATGTTCCACCTGAACCTGTAACACTAATAATCCCACGACCTGCTCGGATAGCATCTACAGCAGACGGAGTACCTTTTGAAATTTCACCGATTGTATTACAAACGTGACCAAAATAACGATACGTGCCACCATTTCCACCTGAGCCTAGAGTTCCAGATTCAGTAGCTGTAGGGTCAATTGCTACATTCATCCACCCACCATAAGGATTTCTGCCGTAATCAGAACCACCAATTACAAAATAGTCTCCCGTTGTAAGAGAATTGCAAATCACAAACATCCATCCACTATTGGCTTTTGTTTTTAGGTTCACACCAACAGCATAAAAACACCAACCAAATACTACATATCCTGCACTGAACGTATATCCTGAACCATAATCAAAGACAATAGATATTTCTGCATCTACAGCTTTACCTGTTGTCTGCGAACGACAATCCGTTCCTTGTATAAAGTTTTCTTCATCTGCCGCAGGAGAACCCGCACCACTTAGCGTAAACCCAAGTATGGTTCCTGTAAGCTCATACCACGTTCCCGATTCAGCGTTTGTTAAAGTAGTTAAATCTGTACTATATGTTGCCATGTTTTTTCAATACCTCAGTGTATTCTTTATAAATGTCTTCAGTAATGTGTGTATTAGCCAACATAATATATGGCTTTTCTCCGATTTCCAACAATACTACAGAATACCCTTGCTTATTTAAAGACTTAATCTGTCCCATGGCTAAATCCGTTACTTGAATATCAGGGACTTTAATACCACAAAAAATTCTATCAGTCTTTTTAAAGAACATTACTCCGCATTTGTCAGGGCGCAATTCTTCGTTAGTACCGCCTTGATAATATGCGCACTCAAAGTCTTTACACACTTGTGGATGATTGCCGTAAATCGAACAACCAGATGTAGTGCATTTACTACAAGTTTCTCCTGCTTTTTTATCAAGCTCAGTAACAACACTAAGCGTACAACATACTTTACAATTACTACATTCACCCATACTTTACTCCTACTAAATAGTAGGTGGGGATTTCTCCCCACCCACGATTAGAATTACAATTAAGCGTAGTTACGTTCTGTCTGAGATACAAGAGGTATCGTCAACGGTGTTCCAGTGGCAATAGTCTGAACAGTAGATTCAGTATACTGAGCCGTAGAAGCACCAATAGCTTTTGCCTTAACATACGTTGAGGTAGATACAGTTCTTCCACCCTGAACATTTCCATCAAAGTCATACGAAAACGTAAAGTCATCATCACTTGTAAGACCAGAAACAACCTGCGTAATAACGCCTGTCGTATCTACGCCTACTGCTTCCTCCACAATAGTCTGCTCAACGAAATCTAACTGACCCGCAACAGATGTGGCAACTTCATAGATGCCATCATTCGCTGTCGTTCCTTCTATCTGAACTTTCATACCAACTGTAAATACAGCTAGTCCGTTATCAGAATCAGTAACTTGGTCAGGTGAAACAAAGGCTAATGCCGCAGTTCCTGCTGGTGAAGCCCCAACTTCTGCTACCCGAACATTCGTATGAACGATAATCGCATCAGGTGTATCAATACAATTATCATCTACGTTAGCCGAACCTTCAGCAACTGTAACGATAGTCACGTTGTCATATCTCGCTACTTCCCAATCTTCATTTGCTGTATTTATAGTAACTATCTGATAGATACCATCCATATCGAGTGCATCAAGATTAGTTCCTGCAACTCTGACATAATCGCCAACAGTAGCATCAGGTAACAAACCGAGAGCAGATGTCATTAAATCTGTCGTTTCGGTCAATACGAAATCTGATACTGCTGTTCTCTTTGTTCTATCATAAAACAAATCATATTCAGCGGCACTGTCTGCAACCAATGTCGCATTAAAGTCAAGCGTAACAGCAATCGTTTCAGGAAACGCAAGAGGCGTTGACGGTTGAGTATTATCCCAAAATGAAACACTATTAGCTGACGTGGCATTAAGTCCTGTAACAAATACACCAGTTCCACCACCTTCAGGATTATACGGAAATGTAAGACCACCATCTGTAGAACCGACTTCAAGATTTTCTCCAACAAATCTCATTAATCCTGACATCGTTCTACCAATAGCTACATCGCCACCTTCAGCATCAATATCTCCAGTGCCATTACCACCTGTTGAACGTAATGACCATTGGACGAACTCATAAACTTGTTGTGCTGTGCCATTGTTCGCTACGATAATAATACCAAAGTCCTTAGACCCACCAACAAGACCTGTCTGAGCTTGAGGTGTAGCATAGTAATTAATTGACATACCATCATACGGTGATACATCTGCCGCACCGTCACTATTCGCATCAATCTGAATATCGGTTGCTTCAACCTTAAGGTCAGTTGCATTGGCGAGCGGAAATGCATACACAAAGTTTCCAAGAACTGTTTTACCAGCAGATGCAAGATTTGCTTGACCAAATGTTTTACCATAAGTATCAGCATCACGAACTCGTAAACCAAGCGTAATTGCATTTGCGTTATTTACTGCCAAGATAGCAGCCGTATCAACTTCTGGTGTCCATGATGCACCACCACAAGTCAACGTCAAAGCTACTACTGCCGTTACTGTTTCAGTTCCATTATTCGCACCTGTAGTAGCATTACGAATAGTTACCTGACCACCAACAACATATCCATCATCTATAAAAGAACCAGAAGCTCTTGTTATAGTCGTTGAAGAGGCAAACTCACACGTTGCAGGATTACCAAATTCTTCAAAGAATGTAACCATTTCATTTACAGGACCAGTGAATGTAAAATCGACTGTAGTATCTGTGGTCGTGTCTGTTCCAAATCTGTAGTATGCATTATCTCCTGTCACTGCTGTTTCATCTTCAAACGCACCAAGAGTAACGATACCAACAGAACGTAAAACAACATTACCGTCTGCGTCAATTTCATTACAGCCCATATTCCTTAACAGTTTTCTTGTCTGAATTGAATATGTAGTAGAGTCAAGAAATGTCCAACCATTGTTATTACCATTTGGGTCTTGACCAATGATATATTTACCAGCATCAGAGTCAATACAGTTAAATGGAAACGGTGCGTTGGCAATTAAAAAGCTATCATCTTTCCATTCTTGCATAGCAAATGAATATATAGCCTGTCCAGTTACACCTGCTACGTCTACATTACCTTGTTCAAGAATAGCACATTGCTTGCCAGATACTCCGAAGTATACTGATTTATATGTGGATGTATCTCCAAGCCACGTTACTGATTCAGCCGCATCATCCGTCGGGTCTGCTCCATCAACTTTATTACACGTAATACTTGACGTTGACGGTGTACCTGATGCTTGATACAAACCGTTATTGCCTGCTATAGGTGATAATCTGATTTCAAAGAAATCATCTTCCGCTACTACAGGTAATCCCGTTCCTGTCAAGGTGGTTGCTCTAACAGAGCTTGAT
>Ga0307377_10008630_pt1 | contig 10306 bp, 8 predicted proteins | sample TR3MG_FD_202535 | JGI IMG/M metagenome (GOLD analysis project Ga0307377, IMG submission 202535) | Soil microbial communities from Risofladan, Vaasa, Finland - TR-3 | ecosystem: Environmental > Terrestrial > Soil > Coastal area > Acid sulfate soil | place: Finland: Risofladan, Vaasa | collected... | reverse complement strand
CGGTGAGCCCGACCGCGACGACCGGGTTCGGCGCCATCTCGGTGACCTCGGCGGTCAGCGCCTGCGCCGCCTCCACGGGATTACCCTCGGTGCGCCGGTAGACGCTCGCCAGCACGTCGCCGGAGTCAAGGTCGACGACGACTGCCTTCGCGCCCGTCGAACCCAGGTCGAGACCGAGGACGGCCGGAGAACCGGAGCCGGGCGAGGGCTCGCGCCTCACCACGAGGCGCATGACCGAGCCCGGACCCTCGCCCGCAGGCTCCAGACGACCGATGCGGCCGCGCGCCGAGCGCACGAGCCCTTCACCGTCGGCGGGGAAGCCGGCGGGCCCGACCGCGGCGCCCGCGGCGCCGGCGGCGCCGTCCTCGCTCGCTTGCCGCGCCGCCAAGCGCAGCGCGCCGAGCGCCTCGAAGACGCCGGCGTGTTCGGCGACGTCGACCGGCGCCTCACTCAGCCGGGCGACACCGGCGGCGATCGGACCGATGAGCGCCCCGTGGCCGACGAGCACGACAGGGCCGTCGATCTTGCTCTTGTCGTAGAGGCTGTGGATGTTGCGGGCCACACCGTCGAACAGGCCGCGAAAGATCCTCCCGTGCGACTCACCCTGGTTGGCGAAGTGGGTGAGCTCGCTCTTGGCGAACACGGCGCAGCGGCTGGTGACGGTGACGCCGTCGGGGCTGGCCTCGGCCAGGGCGACGGCGTCCTCGAGCGAGCGCCCGAGCCGGGCGCAGAGGCCCTCGACGGTCTCGCCGGTGCCGGCGGAGCAACGCTCGTTGGCCTCGTAGCGCACGCGCCCCTGCTCGTCGCGTGTGAGCACCGAGTAGCCGCCCCCGCCGACCCGCACCACGTTCAGCGGACCTTCCGGGTACAACCAGGCGGCCGCCTGTTCCTGGGCGATCTCCTCGGGGACCCCGCCCAGGGCGGGTGCGCCGAGGCGCTCGCCGTAGATGCCCGTGCCGGCGATGCCCGCCAAACGGGAGACGTCGAGCTGGCGATACAGGTCGAGGAACGGGCGGAACGGATCGCCCAGGTGGCGCTCCGCCCGGGCCTCGAGGAGGCGGAGCTCACCGTCGTCACGCAGCTCACCGACGGCGATCGAGGTCGTGACCTTGCCGAGGTCGACGCCGATGAAGAGCGGTCGCTCCGCGGCCGCGGCATGCCTCGGGTCGGTCACGTTCGGGCCGGGCCGGGCGGAGGGGTGGTTCACGCTCCTGCTTATATCAGAGCAGGCGCGCACTCACCATTCGCCGCGCGGAGCTCAGCCGTCCCGGCGGTCCGGGCCGTCGTGCGGCCGCCGCCCGCGCCGGCGCTCGCTCACGCGAGCCACGCCCTCCCCGTCGATGAGCCACCCGCTGCCGCCCATGCGGGCGTCGCTCAACGAGCGGGCCAGCAGCATGACGAGGTCGTCGTTCGGCTCGGCGAGCCAGGCGTCCACAGCCGCGTCGAGCGCGGGCGACGGGCTCTCACCGTCGCCGGCACGCCACACGTCACCGTCGTCCATGAGCAGGTACGAGTCGCCCGGGGCTCCTGGGCGGCGGTCGTCGAGCAGCCAGCCCTGCGCCCGCGGCTCCTCTTCGGGAGGCGCATCCTGGCCGAACACGACCCCGCGGTTGGGAGCGTGTCCGGCGACTCGCATCGACGCCGTCCACTTGGTCACGACCTCGCGCAGCTTGCCGCGTGGGTCTCTCGGCCGGTAGCTGTACTCCACGTCGCGCCTCCTCGCGCAGATGACTCGCTCGATTGTGCCGCCAATGACGGTGACGATGCAAGGGGTCTCCGATGTCATAGCGGGCTACACCGGCGGAGACGGCATGACGGCCGTCGCCGGGGTACAGTAGCGCCATGACCGACGACCGTGGATCAGACCCCGACCTCGAACGCCTGCTCGACGACGCCTGGGAGGCGCTCGACGATGGCGACCTGCGCGCCGTCAAGCGTGCGCTGCGCACAGCCCGCGAGACGGCGGAGGACGATCCCGCCGTGATCGAGCTCGAGGCGTCGCTCGCGCGCGAGCAGGACGACCCCGAGGCTGCGCTCGACGCCTACCGCCGCTGGAGCGACGCCGACCCAGGCGACCCCGAGCCCTGGCTGGGGTCCGCCGAGGTGTACGTCGAGTACGAGGAGCCCGCGGAGGCCGCGCGCCTGCTGCGCGAGCTGCTGGCCGGCCCGCCTCTCGATCCGCTGGACGAGGCCGACGCGCGGCACATGCTCGGCGTCGCCTGTGAGGAGAAGGGCGACACCAGGGGCATGGTCAAGGAGTGGCTCGCGACCCTGCGCCTCGACCAGGCCAACGACGGGCCCGAGCCGCGCCTGCCGCGAGAGGAGTTCGAGCGGCTCTCGGCGGCGGCGCTCGACGAGCTGCCGAGCGAGATCCTGGCGCGGCTCGGCAACGTGCCCGTGTTCGTCGAGGACCACCCGGCCGAGTCGCTGGTCCTCGAGGGCCTCGACCCGCGCACGCTCGGCCTCTTCCACGGCATCGCCATGCCCGACCAGTCGGTGCTCGGGCCGGGACCCGACGTCGGTGTCATCCACCTCTTCCAGCGCAATCTCGAGCGTGAGGTCCCGGACGAGGACGAGCTGGCCGAACAGATCCGCGTCACCGTCCTGCACGAGACGGCGCACTACTTCGGCGCCGGCGAGCAGGACATGCACCGCTTCGGCCTGAACTGATCGGCGACGTCTCCCCGTCGTGAGGGACGCCGGAGGCGCCACACTGCCGGCCCCGCGACTGGGTGGCCGGCCCCGCTGCCGGTCCGGCCCGGCAGCGGATGGGCGGCGATCAGACGACGGTGGGTAGACCGAGCAGCCGCAGCGCACGCTTCTTGAGCGTGCCGCCGATCTCGGCCTTCGCGGCCTCGTCGGCCCCGCCGCCGATGAGAAAGGCGTAGCCCTCCTCGAGCGCCTTGACGGTCACGGCGAGCTCGTGCGCGTCGTCGGCGTCGACGTGGCCGGCGGCCATACACTCGGCGATCGTCGTCTCCACGAGCTCGAGCGACGCATCGTACAGCGCGGCGTAGCTCTTGCGCACCGCCGGGTGCCGCAGGCTGATGTAGAAGCAGGCGTAGAAGACGCTGTCGTCGAGCAGTTGGTGGTACTCGGGATCGAAGAACGTGTCGAGGATGGCGACCAGGCGCTCGCGCGGGTCGGCGATGGCCGCGAGACGGTCGCCGTAGCCCTGGCGATATTCCTCGAGCAGGTAGTCGACAAGCTCGATGGTCATCTGCTCCTTGGTGCCGAAGTAGTGGATGAGCAGGCTCGGCGGTGCGTCGATGCGCTTGGCGATCTTGGCGATCGACGCCCCCTGCAGACCCTCATCTTTGAGCACCTGGTAGTAGGCGGCCAGCATCTCGCGACGCCGGATCCTGGCCCGCTCCTCGCGCCTCACCGCGGGACCTCCTGGCTTGACTGAACGTTCGACTCGCGCATCACTCTACTCTGTCCACGCACGGCCACAAGACCCGTTCAATCACTGAACGCGTGGCCAATTCTTGCCTGAACAGTCGTGCGGCACAGGCACCTGTCCACGCCCGACCGCGACGTCTTCGTGATGCCGTTCCACACGGTGGTGCTGAGGCGACCCGACACCCGGGCGGTGGACGCCGAGCGTCACACCGAGGTTTCGCGCCGGCGGGCGGAGAGCTCTGCGGCTAGGAGTCGAAACCGAGGCCGAAGCGGTCCAGCGAGCGCAGCCAGAGGTTGCGGCGCCCGCCGGCAGACTCCGCCCGCTGGGTGGAGCGGCGCGTGACCTCGATGAGCGGCAGGCGGAACGGCTCGGGGGGAAACGGCAGCGGCCGCGACTTCACGAAGCGGAGCTCGGTGAGCTCGGTCGGGCCGCCGAGAAGGTCGAGCGCAACCTCGGCGCCGAAGCGCGACGCAGCCACGCCGAGGCCGGTGTAGCCGAGCACGTAGGAGACGCGGCCGCCCAGGGCCGTTCCCCAGAACTGGCAGAACCGCGAGCAGGTGTCGATCACCCCGGCCCAGCGATGGGTGAAGCGCAGACCTTCGAGCTGCGGGAAGGTCGCGAAGAAATGCCCAGCGAGCTCGGCGTGCTCGTCGGGCCGGTCCTCGAGCCGGGAGGCGATGCGGCTGCCGTAGTGGTAGAGCGCGTCCCAGCCGCCCCAGAGGATGCGCCGGTCCTCGGTGAGGCGGTAGTAGTGGAACAGGTAGCCGGCATCCGCCAGCGCCTGCCGGCGCGACCAGCCGACGGATTCGAACTGAGCCTCGCTCAGCGGCTCCGTCATGAGGGCGTAGTCGTACACGGGGATGACCGAGAGCCGGAGCCGCCGTAGTAGCGGGCGAAAGGCGTTGGTCGCGAGGACGGCGCTGCGCGCGCGCAGCGTGCCGCCTCGTGCGCGCAGCATGACGCCGGCCGGCGTGCGCTCCAGCGCCGTGACCGGCGTGCGCTCGAAGAAGCGCACGCCCCGCTCGGCGCAGACGCGTGCCAGGCCCCAAGCCAGGCGCGCCGGGTCGACGATGGCCGCGTCGTGGTGCCACAGCCCGGCGAGATACGTTGGCGAGTGGACGTCCGCCTGCAGCTCCTCCCGGTCCAGCCACTGATGCTCGAGGCCGAGCCGGGCGTAGTGGGCGCGCTCCTCCCGAAGGCCCTCCAGGTGCCACGGCGCAGTCGCGATGTCGAGCTCGCCGGTCCGCTCCCAGCCGCAGTCGATGCACTCGCGCGCGATCGTCCGCTCGATCGCGTCCAAGGTCCCCATGCCCAGCTGGACGAGGCGCTCCTCCTCACGGGGGAAGAGCTCGGCCCCCTGCGCGACGCCGTGGGTGAGGGAGCCCATGCAGATGCCGCCGTTGCGGCCGCTCGCCTGGCCGCCCACGGACCCGCCGTCGAGCACGACGACGTCGAGGCCGGGGTCGCGCTCCTTTGCGAGCAGCGCGGCCCAGAGGCCGGAGAAGCCGGCGCCCACGACGGCGAGGTCACATTCGCCGGCGCCCGTGAACTCGGGGCTCGGCGCCGGCGCTCCCGGCTGATCGAGCCAGAACGGCGCCAGCTTGGCGTCTCGGATCGCCTCCGGCGCAGGATCGGCCGGCGTGTTGCGTGAGGATGACTGACGAGTATTCATGCTGACCACCCTCCCAGGTGGCAGGTGCGAAGCGCCGGCGGTGCGCGGCGAGCGCCGACGGCGGGGGGACGGGTCGTCAGCCGCCGTCGGGAGGGATGGCGGGGCCTACCGCGCAGCCGGTCCAGCCGCGCGGCCTGCTCCACGTCTCATGGACGTCGTGCCAGTGCCTCATGCGACGAGACTATGAGCCGCCGGCTGACCCCGTCAACGGCTTGTCGCTCCGCTGATGAACAGCGACCAAGAATCGTCTTCCAAGCTGCGAGGATTGCACAGGAACGCCCGGCGGCTTCTACTCCGCGTTGAAGTCGACCGGCTGGTTCTCGCACGAGAGCGTGGAGAACCGGCAGAGCGCGCTCGGGGGCTGGAGCACGTTGTCGCCCTCTCCGTGGTGCGTAACGTCCTCCACCCCGGCGGGAGCGTCGAGCCGGTAGTAGTCGTAGAGGAGCCCTTCGCGATGCTTCGCGTAGTCCTTGTCCTTCATGTTGTTGGGCGCCCCGGTGAGCTTCTCCATGTTGTAGTGGACCTCGAGGCCCTTCTCGGTGACCAGGACGTCCGTCACCGGGATGACGCTGAAGAAGCCGGGGAAGAACCCGGTGTCCACGAGCAGCCAGTGCGGCCGCCCGTCGTCGTCGACGTACAGATCGCTGATCTCGCCGATCCCGCGGCCGGTCTCGTCCAGCAACTGCCTGCCCTGCAGCTCCTCGGCCGTGAGTGAGATGGTCGCCATGGTCCCCCTCCAGAGTCGTGCCGGCCGGCTGGGCCGGACGATGATGCACTGTGACGAGACCGTCCTACCCCCGACGCGACGCCCATGAACCACGCGGGGGGGCGGCCGTCCGGCCGGCCTCAGCTGCGCCTCGCGCGGCGTCGGGATCGGGACCTTGGTCGACATGCCGCGGGCCGCGCCGCGGATGCCGATGCCCGCCGGCGTCTCGGAGCCGAAGGGCGCTCGCCGCGGGGGTCCCGATGATGACGATCAGTACGTCCTTGGTCGCTCCGCCGAGTGGAGAAACGCGGCACGGGGTGCGCAGGTGCCGACTCGCGGCTAGGATTCAGGTCGGGTCGTGCGTTGCCGAAGACATGACCATGACAGCCCCAGTCCGAGAAAGGCACGAGATGATCACCGCCCGCCGCGCCGTCCTGGCCGTCGCGACCGCCGCTCTGCTGGTTGCAGCGCTGTTGCCGGCTGCGGCTCAGGCGACGACGCAGCCGGAGCCGGGGCTCTTCAATCCCGCCTTCGTGGAGGCGCTCCACGATCCGATCGTCGCCGTGGGGCTCGGGCGCGTTCCCAGTCCGGTGGAGGTGAGCGTCGGCGCGGCCGCCGAGGCCAGAGCCGCGCGCATGGCGGAACCTTCGTACTTCAGCCTCCTGGACGAGAACCGCGTCTCGCCGGTGGGAGACCAGCGCGACTACAACACGTGCTGGGCCTTCGCCAACACCGGCGCCCTCGAGTCAAAGCTTCTGCCCGGTGAGTCGTGGGATTTCAGCGAGGACAACATGGTGGGCCGTAGCGGGTTCGGCCCATCGCAGTCGTGGCGGTACTACTTCGGCGGCTACGACTTCATGGCCGTCGCCTACTTGGCCCGCTGGTCGGGCCCCGTGGCGGAGAGGGATGACCCCTACGGGGATCGGTGGACACCTCGCGTCAAGGTACGCAAGCACGTCCAGGGCGTGGCCATGGCCCCCGGGCGCTCGAACCCGCTCGAGAACGACCTCATCAAGCGGCTGGTGCGCGAGAACGGCGCCCTCAGCGTCGGCATGTTCTGGGACTCGGGGGCGTATGGGATCGATCCCTTGTCCGGGCGCGCCACCCACTACCTGCCGACGCCGATGGGCGAGAACCACGGCGTCGACATCGTCGGGTGGGACGACGACTTCGACAAGGCCGCCTTCGCCGGCGCCTACGGCGATCCCGCGGGCAACGGCGCCTTCCTCGTCCGCAACAGCTGGGGCAGCGGCTTCGGTGAAGGCGGCTACTTCTGGGCGTCCTACTACGACGCGTCGTTCGCGCGCGATCAAGGGTTTGGCAGCTTGGGCGGCTGCACGTCGTACACCGACGTCCAGGACGTCGGCAACTACTCGCGCGTGTACCAGTACGACAAGCTCGGCGTCACCGATCACTGGGGTTTCGGCACTACGCGGGTGTGGGGCGCCAACCGCTTCAAGGTGAAGACCACCCAGACGATCGCCGCCGCCGGCTTCTACACACTCGCGTCGTCCACGCGCTACGAGGTGTGGGGAGGCAGGACGTTCCGGTCACTGCGCCTGCGCGCCTCCGGCACCGTGGAATTGCCCGGCTACACGACGGTGCCGCTGGACAAGAAGCTCCGCGCGTACCGCGGCAGGCAGTTCGTGATCGCCGTCAAGCTCGTCTCGCCGGGCGAGACCCACCCCATGGCCATGGAGCGCCCCGCGGCGAGGTGGATGTCCGGGGCGAGGGCGAAGCGCGGGCAGAGTTACCTGAGCCGCAACGGCTCGCGCTGGATCGACGCCAGCAGAGTGCGGGCCAACAGCAGTGTCTGCATCAAAGCCTACGCCCGGTGAGGACGCCCCGGAAGGTGCGCGGCCGGGCGGCGCGCGGCCCTTTCGCCTGCGCGCCGTCCTCTTCGACTTCGACGGCACGCTGACGCGTCCCGGGGCACTCGACTTCGCCGCCATCAAGCGCGAGGTGGGCTGTCCGCCGGATCGCTTCGTGCTCGAATGGATCCAGGAACTCCCGGAGGGGGCGGCGCGTGACGCCGCGGCGGCCGCCCTCGAGCGCTTCGAGCTCGCCGCCGCCGACGCCTCCGAGCCCAACGACGGCGTCGAGCACGTCGTCCGCGCGCTCCGCACGGCCGGCGTCGCCATCGGCGTGCTGACGCGCAACGGGAGGGAGGCGGTCGACCGCGCCCTGCTCCGCTTCCCCTCGCTCACGGCCGCCGACTTCGACGTCCTCGTGACTCGTGATGACGGACTGGCGCCCAAGCCGGCGCCGGACGGCGTGGTGCACGCGGCCGAAGTGATGGGATCCACACCGGAGGAGACGCTCGTCGTCGGCGACTACCTGCTCGACATGCAAGCCGGGCGGGCGGCCGGAGCGGTCACCGCCTACCTCGTCAACGGCCGGAGCGCCGGCGGCGACATCGACGACGCGGCGCCGGACGCGGCCGACTGTGACTTCGTCGTCGGCCGCCTCGCCGAACTCGAGGACGTCGTCCGGCTGGGGCTCCCGCTCCCGGCCGGCAAGCTGCCCAACGACCTGCTGGCCGGGTTCCTCGGCGGGCTCGCCGCCGACCCGGCCGTCATCGTGCCGCCTGCCGTGGGCGAGGACGTGACGGCGCTCGACCTCGGCGGCGCCGAACTCCTGGTCGCGCACGGCGACCCGATCACGCTCGGCGGCCAGGCCGTGGGGCGCGCCGCCGTCCTCGTGAACGCCAACGACATCGCCGCCGCCGGCGCCGAGCCGCGCTGGCTCATCGCGACCGTGCTGCTGCCCGAGGGCACGACGCCGTCCGAGGCGCTCGCGCTCCTGGGCGACCTGGCTAGGGCGGCCGCCGAAGCCGGTGTCACGCTGGCCGGCGGCCACACCGAGGTCACGGCCGCCGTCAACCGGCCCGTGGTCTCCCTCACGGCGCTGGGTACCCTGGGGCGCGCCGAGCTCAAGGAGAAGCGCTCCGCGCGCCCCGGCGACCGCGTCCTGCTCACCAAGGCGCTGGCGGTGGAGGGCACGGTCCTGCTCGCCGAGGAACTCGGCGAGCGCCTCCACGCCCTCGGCATGAGCCGGAAGGAGCTCGCCGCGTGCATCGCCCTCGAGGCACAGGAGACCATCGTGCCGGAAGCGCGGATCGCCCGTGACGTCCCCGGCGTCCGCGCCATGCACGACGTCACCGAAGGTGGTCTGGCGACCGCGTTGCGCGAGCTGGCCGCCGCCGCCGGTCACGGTGTGCTGGTACGCCGCGAGCTCGTCCCCGTCTCGAAGCTGACCACGCGCGTGTGTAACCTGCTGGGCGCGGACCCGTTGGGCCTCATCGCCTCAGGCAGCTTGCTGATCTGCTGCGCCCCGGGTGAGGCCGCCGCACTGGAGCGCGCGCTTGCGGTGGCCGGCATCGCGGCCACGGACATCGGCGAGATCACGGAGGGCGCCGGGGTCGCCGCGCTGGAAGGCGGCGCGCCCACGCCCTGGCCCGCCTTCGCGACCGACGAGGCCGCGAGACTCCTGAGCGGCCGGGACTGACGGCGAGCAGCGGCCCTCAGAGGGCCGTGAGCTGCCAATCGATGTTCATCTCGTCGCACAACTCCGCGATGGCCTCTCGCAGCCCCGCTACCGGAGTCGCCGCCGGCACCGAGATCACCAGTTCCATCTCGAAGAGCGGCGCGTTGGTGTACGGCGCGGGCCGCAGCGAGGAGTCGACGCTCTCGATGTTGACGCCCAACTCGCCCAGCAGGTGAGAGACCGACTGCATGAGTCCCGGATGATCCATCGCCCACGTGTTGAGCCGGAAGGGGAGAGCCGGGGGACGCGCGCCGAGGCCGGCGTGGGCCGGCCGCAACTCGGCGTGCACGTGACTCGCGCGCCGCAGCGACCCGAGCCCGTCCTGGAGCCGGCTCATCGCCGCTTCGCCCGCCGCGACCAGCATCATCATCGCGAACTGGCCGCGAAGGTTGACCATGCGACTGTCCTCGAGGTTGCCCCCGCGCTCGGTGATATAGAGCGTGACTTCGTCGACGAGGCCGGGGCGGTCGTCGCCGACGGCGGTCAGCACGGCGTAGCGGACGCTTTCCATGGGCAGACAGTACCGGCATCACCGGCGAAAGACAAAGCCCAACCGTCCCGGCCCGAGACCGAGAGGTATAGTGAGAGCGTGACACGAACGTTCAGAGCCGACCTCCACGTCCACTCCACCAACTCCGACGTGTCGGGCAACGCGCGTATCCGCGCGCTGCGCAGCGCCGAGTCCTTCACGGACCCGCTGGAGCTCTACGCGGCGCAGCGCGCCCGCGGGATGGATTTCGTCACCATCACCGACCACAACACGCTGGCCGGGTCACTGGCGATCGCCCACCTGCCCGGCGCCTTCCTGAGCACGGAGCTCGACAGCTGGTTCCCGGAAGACGGGGCGCGCGTGCACGTCGTGGCGCTGGACATCGACGAGACGACGTTCGCGGCGGCGAACGCCGCGCGCGAGAACGTGCATGACCTCGTCGCCTGCCTGCGCGAGGCTGGCGTCGTCCACTACCTCGCGCACCCGCTG
>Ga0307377_10008628_pt1 | contig 10307 bp, 10 predicted proteins | sample TR3MG_FD_202535 | JGI IMG/M metagenome (GOLD analysis project Ga0307377, IMG submission 202535) | Soil microbial communities from Risofladan, Vaasa, Finland - TR-3 | ecosystem: Environmental > Terrestrial > Soil > Coastal area > Acid sulfate soil | place: Finland: Risofladan, Vaasa | collected... | reverse complement strand
ATCCTCATCTTCGTCATCATTTTCAGAGATGCTTTCAATAGCTTCTACAACTCTCTTTTTGAAATCGGAATAGGTGTTGCCAGTTCCAGCTTGCTCTTCATCTTCTGGACCCTCAGCATCTTTCATATTAGAAGATTTTAGATCGGGTGTATTCATTTCTTTTTCAGAAACGACTTTACCTTTAGATTGTTTGCCTTCTTTAGCAATATCTTTTGCCTTTTCTTTAGCAGAAGCACTTGGATTATTAGCGTTGGAAGTTCCAGCTTGCTCTTCACCTTCTGGACCCTCAGTATTCTTCATGGACTCACCACTAGAATCACCTTTATCGTTTTCATAGTCCATTTCAGATATCTCATCTTCTTTTTTCTTCTCTCCAAAATAATATCTTTCAAGGACAGAAGCCGCGTCTTTGTATGTTGGAAGTTCTCCATCACCCGCGTACCCCAAAATAGGATCCAGCATTGGTCCTTTTACATCAACAGTTTTTGTAGTATCGAACTCACTTAAATTTTCTTTCAACAATTCTTGATATGTCTTTTTTGCCATCGTTATATCCTCCGTATAATATTCTTTGCATTATAGCAAAATAAATTCCTAGTCATTTATTTGTTCTTCGTTTTATAAAGTAAAAAAACGGGAATAGTTCTCAGAATTGTTCATCACCCAATAATAAAGTATTATTTCTCTTTGGCGTTTCTTCCATTGATAACATAAGAGAACACCCATCATATGAATGTTGAGAAGGACCCCGTGGTTTCACATTATCTTTTTTATCTTCATTTTTAACTAATGAAAATTCCCCAAATTTATACTTATTAAATTCAACTCTGGCTTCAATAGCATATCCACTACGCCCAGATCTAAATTTAGCAATTTTTCCAATAACAATATCTACTCCATTTTTAATAATCTTATGTAGAACCATAACCATATCTGAATGCTCTACCTTTTTGATAGACTCTCCCAATTGATCAGCTCCGAGATCTTTTGGATTATCTACTCTGTATGCACCCCTATTCAACTGAGTTGCTGTAACAACTGGGATATTATATTGGATGGCCATAGATTTCAAAGTCAAGACTATTTTAGCTAATTCCATACGATATAGATCATATGGTGAATCTGTTGTTAACAAATCTAAATAATCAACAAAAAGACCAGCAACCGTACCTTTTCCATATGTTGATATAACTTCATCAATAACACCCATAAGATCCACAGGAGAAATAGTTAAAGCTGGAAAATATTTCATTACAATAGTAGCACCATTTGGTGCCATCTTTGCATTGATTTGATTCTTCATTATTTCTGAGTTTAATTCACCAGATTTCAACTTATCCAATAACTGATCTTCTGTAACGTCCATTACATCTTGATAAATTCTCATCAAAGATTCATCTGCTGTATTTTCCATTGTCACGTAAATATAAACATGTTTAATATCAGTCGTATTTTCTAAATCTTTAATATTGATTCGTGGTGGACCAGTCAGTCCTAAAGCTGATCTTGCAATCATATTAGTCATTAAAGTTGATTTACCAGAACCCGATGTTCCAGCAATAATATATTCACGAGAAGGTTCTAACCCACCATTAAAATATTGATTTAAACTTTTAAATCCTGTACTTGTCCTTGCTCCGTCTATATATTTCTTTTTAATCTGATCAACTGCATGAGAATAATCATCAATATTAAAATCCAACGAAGTCGTGCTTTCCATTGTCATTTGACGTTGATTGTCCATCAAATTCTGATACAACAATTTAATAGCTGTTTCATAAGTTCCGACTAATTCATCTATTGAATCGAAAGTGCCATCTCTGATAGTATTTAATACTCCTGCAAGTGAATCATAATTTTCAAATAAAGCCTTAATCTTTTTTCTCATTCTCACTTGTCTAACTATATCTGAAAAAGTATCACCATCTATGGGATCATCTACGACAGCTTCTACAAAAGATTGGTAATCAGAATAGGTCTTAGACATTCCAAATAAACTATCTATTACAGTTGCTGTTCGTTTTCCACCAAGTTTCATCTCGATAACTTTTTTTAGAAGTTTAACCTTAGTCTGTAATGCGAGTGGAATATCTCCAGTTTCTTTATTTTGATAAAAATCTAATACGTCTGTAATATCTCGATAAAATCCTGGGGTTTTCTTAATCTTACAATTCTTGTTTAAAACTAATGTATAACAACTGTTCAAAAAACTTTCTGTAATCATTCAAACTCCTCCTTAAATTTCCATTAATTGACACGTTTTATCTAAGTACGTAAATTCGTCTGGTGCTAGATATTTTGTAATATAATGATCACATCGGTCTTCATCTAAATCTTTTAACATTTCTATTGATCGGCCGATGCTATATGTTTTATAGCGAACTTTAGACGAATATCTTCCTTGAGCAGCGCGTTTTGTCTGTTCTAAGCATAAATCGGTGAACCTCTCTTGATCACCTGATTCATAAACATCCAAAACTTCAACTGCCCATTTTTTAAAGTTTGTTGTTAATTTTGAATAAAGAGAAAAAATATATAACATTGTATATACTTTTACATCTTCGTGCATGGTCTTATCGTCATAGATTCCATTCATTATATCGATCTCTTTGAAATTGAATCTTCTTGCCATTGTATTAATATTTCTATCGAGAACTTCACGAATAGAAACACCTTCATAAAATTTCCTGTCCAAATTGTCAGATTTTATATTCATCTTTCTTACATTACCAAAATTATCTATGGCATGTATATATCTTGCCACAAATATTTGACGAAATACTCCAGATGAATCATAAGTAATATTCAATTCTATTTTGTGATAACGCATAACAACTTCTTTAAAGAGCTCATAAAATAATACATCTCTATAAGAAGCTCCACCTAGAACGTGAAAATTCAAATAGTTTCTCTTTGCTTTTATCGTTTCTTTTAATAAGGTGATAAGAGGGATGATATAAACAAGACAAGGAATCTTTAAATCACTTGCCATATTTGCCACAATACCACCACAAGCGAAATGATCAAAGTATTCGTAAAAGTTATTTTCTATGAGTAATCTTTTGTAGATTTCGGATAATTTGGGCGTTCTGAAATGATGAACGTATATCATCTTCTTACGAACATTATCGGGGAGAGTGATTGCTTCATTATATGATCTTAAATTCTTATCATAAACATCTTGAAAGTTTTCAAACATCACACAATTCTGGCCAGGAGATACATCAAGAATAAAAGTACGATCAAATAATGAATTTGCTTCTACGACAAAATCATAATAATTATCCAAAAGTGCTTCCGAATAATACCGATTTAATTTTCCCGTACTAATCTGATAACCACCAGAGTCTAAATAAAGATTAGTATTTTTGAATAAACCGGTATCGGTAAATCTCTTTATCATCTTCATCTGAGATTTACCATACGTTTTTAGATTTTTTCTAATTGCATAATCCTCACCATAACTATGTAAGAAGCCAGATATGGTAGAATCGAAATAGTGGGATAGGTCTGTATATGTAAAATTTTGATTCCAACGTTCTGGTTTTTTCCCTAGAATAAAGTTATTTACGATTCTACCAAAGGCTTCAAATCCAGCCAAGATAAAGGAGCTTTTCACCATGTTTCACATTTCTCCATAAAGTTTATCTTTTGTTACTATTTCTTCTTTTTTGTTCTCGTTATCCTTTTCTTGGTTGTTTTTTTGGCAGTAACTGTCTTTAATGCTTTAATTCCATCTTCATAATTATATATCGAGTATGGTGGTCCAACATTTCTTATAAATTCTGCCGCTGCATTAAGTGCTGTTTTTATTCTGAGAATAGGATTAGAATAATTGGACGTGGAATATAAGCTTCCCATTGCATATGCGGTTCCACTACCAACTGCTGTATAACCACATGCTGGATCCACTTCTGATATGTTTAGATCTGCCAACACTTCATATATTTTATCTTTCGTTGCTATTAAAAAATTGCTCTGTATCATAGCCATTTGTGCTTCATCTCTACCTATAGATTCATATTCTCTCAACCACAAATACATATGATTAGGTATTTGATAAATATCCTTTGGAAACTTGAATCCATTTTCAGGATATAACAGCTGACCAGTTCTGATGTGTCCAGCAAAAGCCACTAAATAATTATCGGAGGCAAACATTTTACGACAAACAATGGGCTTTCTTTCACATTCATCCGATGTTGCATATCCATCTGTCCCAATATAAGTTTTCCCATCTTGAATTACACCCACCAAGCATGTCATATTTGACTCCTAACATTTTTATTTGTTACTTGAATCTTTCCTGGCATATAATCATACCATTTATCTCTTGATTTCATTACATGATTAAAAGCTTGAAGACAATCATATAGATATTGTGCCAACATAAAGTCTGGTGTATTTGATTCATTCTCCATTGAAAACTTATTAATTAAAATTTCTAATTCTTTTTTAAAATCACTCATTTTTACACCACTCCTTATTACAACGAATTTGAGCAACATCAACTGCGTGTTCATATAAATGAAGCCCTTTTGATGTACAAATAAATTCACCTGGATTAACTCCTATTGCATCTGCCATATATTCTTGTAATAAAGATATTCCTGCTAAATTGGCTGGAAAACCGTTCCATAGATCCCATGACCTGAAATAAATATAAAAATGAAGCATATTGTCTTGAATCCTCGTATCAATTAAACGAAGACATGGGGGATCTTTTAATATAAGATCATTTGGTTGTGCAATCTCGATACACATCTGATTATTACGATGTCCGTGTAATCTATATGTTTTTATGATAGTATCCACTTGATCTATTGCATTATATAAACCACTGAGTGCAGCTTTTTCTGAATATAAAAATTCTCCTTCCTCTTTAAATATTTTATGATTAACATCATATAACATTTCTGCTAATAAATATGGAGGAATTTGAGCACCACGCATTCTCTGCCCATAAGTATATGATTCACCTTCCCCTTGATGATCTAACATATTTCGCAATATAATCTTTATCGACTGGAGCAGGTATAGTCATCCCCTCTGGTATTTCTGGTAAAAGAGGGAGTCCATCAGAATCCCTCAACCAAGGTTTTTCTATATGCACATCAACAAAATCAAATTCATATCGATGAGAGCCAGCATACGAACCCTCATCAATCTTGAATTTTCTTCCATGTTCTAAAGCTTGGTAGACCAATTGAAACCAAGCGTCACTCAATGTTTTTGCATTTATAATTATTCTTTTCTGCATTTTTATTTCCTTTCTTAAACTCGAACTATTCTAGAACCACCAGCTGCTTCTCGCGCTTTACCTTCAGCTTCTGCAATTTTATCCATATCCGATTGCTTCATTTCAAGCATAGACAACTGTTCGATTATCTCATTGCTCTCAACCAAACCATACAGCTCATTTTCCATAACACAACGCAGAAACTTTCCCTCTACCATCAATGTCATTCCACCATTCTGATGGAACACTACAACATCACCAACTTGAATTGGTGACTCTACCTTTTCCCCGATAGATAGAACCGTACCATATGCTTGTGGCTCTTGAACTGAATCAGGGATAATCAAGCCACCTTTTGATTTTTCTCTTTTCATCTCTTGTACCATTACTTTGTCTGCTAATGCTTTAATCATCGTCTTTCTCCTTGTTTTTATTAAATTTTTTTCTTTTACTTGCAAATTTTTCTCTTTTTTCGTCTTCTTGTTTTCTAACCTGTGCTGCTTGTGCTCTCTTTCGACGCTTCTTATCACTAGGTTTTTCAAAATACATTTTCTCTTTGATCTCTTTCATCAATCCACTTTTAGAAAATTTTTTCCTAAATCTCCTAAGAAGATCTTCATCAGATTCGTTTTTTCTCTTAACAACACCGATTCCATTATTTTCATCCCTATTATAATAATTTATCAATTTAATATTTTACACCCCCTCCCTATATAAAATCGTACATGATATGTGACCGTCCAGTGAAATTAAAACAATATTTTTCACATGCGTCCATTACATCACTGCTATTTCTTTTTTGTGATTCATAATTATCACCTAAAGGTAATAACCAAACTCTATTATCAAATTCTTGTTCAAAACATTTGCCCGAGTTCTCCATATCAATTATCTCTTTACGCAACCAATTACAATATCTATCGACGTAATCAGTTTTCAAGTAAGGTATCTTAATATAAACGTTTTTGTGGCTTAATATATCTTTTGTTAAACCCATCTCTTTATATAATGATTTTTCACAAAATATTTTTGGGGAATATATAAATTTTACGGGTTCTGTAGTCCAATCTTTATGTGCTAACATCTTCTTTAATTGATGGCCATTAGTTTCCACATTGGCCACACCATATCTGAGATTTTCTAATAATATGATTGTATTATTATAATGAGGACTAAAGGTAGGCTCTCCACCAGTTATCAAAAGGCCACATCTATATTCGTTGAGTTTTGATTGAATTTGTGGTATTGTGTAGGTTCCTTCCTGTGAAATACGCATTTTTACACTTGTATCACAAAAATAACAATTTTGATTACAATATTTGAATCTTAGAAGAAGCATTGCTCTTCCACTATCAGGACCTTCACCTTGGAATGTTCTGAAACATTCTATCAACTTAATCATCTATTTTCCTTTCATTATTCTTTTATATTTGTTCTCTTAAATTTGTAAAACTTTGTTTGTTGAACTAACTTTAAATATCGGCTCAAGAATCAAATTACAGCGATCCTCGAACGTAAATTTCATAGCAGCATCTATATTAACGATAAAATGCTCTGGCAATTTCTCTTCATTATCTGGTATAGAAATAACATCAAGTGGTGTCTTGGTTTTAACTTTAATAGTCGTTATATGTTTTTCATACTTATCAATTATTTCTTTTGGCGCTTTGGTATAATCTAACCCCTTTACCCAATACATATATGCTCTAGAACCTTTTTGATGAATTTCATAATGTATATCATTCCAAGCTAACATGGATCTGACACCTTGTGTCATTGATTTATAATCTTCTAAATTCTTATTCCAACTAACTGGTCTGGCCAAAGTTTTATCTCGATTTATTATATTCTTTCTAAACTCTGCTCTTTTCTTCTGAATAAAACCCATAACCTTAGTCATAGAAAATTTCTCATCTTTCATAACAATATCCAAAAGATCTTTTAAAAATTCTTTTGTTTGTGAAGGATAATCCGACCTTTTAACTGCGATACCCATGTAATTCATCTTATCGACTTTCTTACCTTCATTCACAACAACACGAGTTACATAATGTTTCTTAGCTAAAAATAATCCACGAGAACAGATAAGTTCATTTTTCAATTCAAGCGCACTGTATTCTGGTTCTATATTATGTTTCTTAACCATTGTTGTCATAATATCATCATTCAAAAAAGTTTGGATACTATTACAATGTTTATTAATAGCTTCAATTGAATGATCTTTGAAATCTCTAAAACAACAAAAAATTGAATCGGTGTCACCTGTAATGATATAATGTTTCTTTCTATCTGGCATGACATTACCATATATCTCATCCTTTGTTAAAGGTGCTGGTTTTTCATATGGTTTATTTTTATTCAATGATTTCATCCATGCTTCACCTTCAATAATAGAATGTTTCAATGCTTCTTGTCCGCCAAGAGTGATAGCCGTTGCTATTGATATATCAAAAAATCTAAAATGTTTAGTTGCAACAACACCATACAAAGTATTGGCCAAAACTTTATAAACCAACTGTCGAGTATAATAAAAATCTTCATCTTCCTTATTCTTTTCTTCAACAGCATCAAACATTTTACCTTTATATACTTTTCGAGTATCCAAAATGGATGAAACTATTTGAGACAACTCTGAGATTTTCTTTTTATGACCAATAAAAAAGCATCCATTAATCGTGAAGATTAATTCTTCTGTTGAGATTTTTTCAAATAAGTCCATCTTTTTTACTTTGTGTTCTATAGCCTCGTTTAGTGGATCAATTATAACATCAATTTCATCTGGAACATTTGATCTATCATGTGTCAAATAATAACCAATATTAGGATCTTTAGTTTTCATAACAAATGTATCTATCCCAAGATTATATGTTTTGATTACACTTGGATATAGTGATGTATAATCAAAGTCAACAAACCAGTCATAAATTCCTGGAGTTGGCAACAAAACAAAAGCTCCTGGATATTTTACCTTCTGTCTTCTCTCGGAAGTTTTTGATGCTAATCCTCTTTCTCTTAAATAGTTCACACATATAGAATCAATTTGACCTGTTGACGTACTTCCTGCCTCGAACGCTGTAGTACATACTACCCTAATTTCATTTAAAAGTTTAATGTGACTCAACTTTTCTTCGAGTTTATCAATTAGATCAACGTCTCTAATATTGTATTCCACTGTTAGATTTAACATCTTCCAGTACATTTCATTGAACGCGAGTGGGAGCTGAATTTTTGTTTTTTCGAGCTCATGTTGTCCAACATAACCAAGAGTATAACTTTCTAACTTGGTGAACGTAAATTTTTTATATAATTCAAGTTGATCCAAAGGAACTGTTCCAACAAGATTGCATATAGACTTTTCTCCATCAACATAAAACTCTTTAAATTTTGAAAGGATAGATGCTTCCATTCCAAGATTTTGAAGACGATTGAATATATAAAATAAATCGTAGCTGATGGCATTCCAACCAGTTATAAAATCTGGATCGCTCTCTTTAAAATAACGAATAAATTTGTTCAGTAAAATGTTTTCGTCTCTACATTCAATTATATTTGAATCTAATTTTTCTGGATCCAATTTTTGATCATTCTTTGTATGTGGTATTACGAAAGTTTTCATTTCACCATTTAATTTTGTTGTTATCATATTAATTCGATAGGCTGCATCTTCTGCTGTTGGAAATACTTGCTTATCACCAGTGTCAATCTCAATATCGAAAAACATGATATTCCATAATTTCGTTTTGGCTTCACCCTTATTAAAATGATAATAATCCATAGCATGTTTGGTTGTTAAACGAACATCGCTCTCATATGTCAATGTTGTATCAACGGTGAATCTATCTCGATAGCTCATATGAACTTGATAAAGGTCGTCATAAGGCATAATCTTTTTCGCGACCTCCGCACTCTCTGCTTGATAACATACAAAATTTTGAGGAGATTTATAATACTCCTTATTATTATCTGAATCACGAAATATGTATAAAACTTCTTTTGTTCTATTCAATTCTTGAACATCTATCAAACGATATTTATCGGTATAATATTTATCTGGAATTTTATTATAGAAAATACCTTTTTTGCGTTTCCCCTCTTCATGATGTATTTCCTCTTTTCCCATCATAAACTGAGATATCTTTTCAAAATGACCTTCATATATCGATAACCAAAAATCTTTATTATGATTCACAAAAGATGGATGAACAGTTAGAAATACCTTATATTTATCCCAAGTATAAAATTTTCCAGCTTTCTCAGTTATACCACCACTTGCAATTCCAAAAGCAATCATTGGAGCTGAACCAATGATAACAACAAGTTTTGGGTTGCATTGTTTAATAATGTTCATTGCATTTATTTTGCATCTATCAATTACCTCTGGTGTGGGAGTTCCTTCCGTACCATCTGCATTTAATGTTTGACATAAAACTGTATTTGTTATCAGATAATTTTGTTGATTTAATTTTGATTTTTCGAAAAACATTCTAAATAATTTTCCAGAACGTTCAATCAGAGGAACACCCTTTTCAACTTCATCCTTTCCAGGATATTCTGTTACAAAAACAATGTCTACTTTAGATAAATCGTCCTCACAATTCGTTTCAAATATACATGATTCATTATTCAATAAATCACATTCTAAACATTCAGCAAAAGATTTCTTAACTGAAATTGGCATTCAATAACCTCCAGAGTTTTATATTTGTTAGGTTTGGTAAAAAATTAGTCTCGGTTTTAAATCTTGATCTATATATATTAATTAATGAAAGGAGAATCATATGTAATGAATTTATCCAATCATGTTTTTTATCGGCCATAAGGAGGTAACTGTTGTTTAAACTATAACTTATAAAGAAAGGAATAACCATGAAAGAACTAGCACAAGGCTTTAGAGCAGGTTTGGAAGATCTCGATAAAAATGAGATCCTTGTATCAAATGAAGATAAAAATGAAATTATGGATCAACTCATTGTCGATCAAGTTGCAGAAAATAACCATTTTGTCATACCACCAGGATTATATGGGGATGATACTTGTGATCCTTGTCATGGCCTCGGACACAAAATGT
>Ga0307377_10008627_pt1 | contig 10307 bp, 14 predicted proteins | sample TR3MG_FD_202535 | JGI IMG/M metagenome (GOLD analysis project Ga0307377, IMG submission 202535) | Soil microbial communities from Risofladan, Vaasa, Finland - TR-3 | ecosystem: Environmental > Terrestrial > Soil > Coastal area > Acid sulfate soil | place: Finland: Risofladan, Vaasa | collected... | reverse complement strand
GCAGCTCACTCATTAGATTTGCTATAAACAAAGAACGCATCGACTTTGGGCGTGGCGTCCTGAATTTTGGGGCATCCGAAAACACGATAGAGTGCCGCATGTTTCGCAGTACCCTATCACCTACCGTATACTTTGGGAACGTTGAGTTCCTCCAAGGGCTGTTCGACTACACCAAAAATTGTGGCGCAGACGACAGCCAACTAACCGAGGACAGGTTCATTGGCTATGTCCAGGACAGGGGCAGAGCATACAAGAACTTCGTCCTACTGAAAGAAACAATACGTCCACATGTCGAGGACAACTGGGAGGTAGAATGTGCGTGATTGTATACAAGCCTCGTGAGGTTCCAGTTGACATGGATGTGCTGAAGGAGTGCTGGGATAAGAACAAGCATGGCGCAGGGCTGATGTTCTCAGAGGACGGCAAGCTCAGGATAGCCAAGGGCTTTATGAAGTGGCGCTCATTACGCAGGTACATAAAGCGGCGTGGTCTGAAAGCATTCACCGACATGCCAGTTGCCTTCCACTTCAGGATAGCAACGCACGGAAGTCAGGTGGAGCGTAACTGCCACCCGTTCCAGATCAACGAGAACCTTGCGATGATGCACAACGGAATCATCCGCAAGATGGAGCAACACATCAAGGATGAGGACATCAGTGACAGCGAGGCATTCGCTGATCGCTACGTGAAGGCAGCATTTAGCAGCATCGACATCACCGCACTGAAGGGTGGCATGCCGATTAATGACCTCTTCGATGAGTACATTGGAGGGAGCAAGCTGCTGTTCATGGACAACGATGGTGAGGTAGCCATCGTCAACGAGAAGGCCGGGTCTTGGCCCAGCGCTGGGTTAGGCGATGGCATGTGGTTCTCTAATATGATATGGAAGCCGGTGCCCAAGTCAACCGTGACGAGCGGCAAGAACACTAGCTCAATCATCAGCTACGCTGGCGATTTCAGAATCGTTGAGGCGTGGGAGCATGGTCGAAAGATCGTCAAGAAGTACAGCAAGAAGACTGGCGCCCTGCTCAGCACGAGCATCTCTCATGAACCTCCATCGCCACCGGCTTGCTTTGCTTCCAGACTGGACAGGCAAGTAACGTTCGGTGGGAGCGATGATCACGTCAGCAGATACAGACCAAGCTCGTTCCAGCCTAACGGCGAGGATGATGACTGGTACTGCCTTGCGTGTGCCGTCTTCTTTAGAAGGGGCGATGCGAATCGCAGCTACTGGGCCAACGGACTGACCGAGCGAATCGTTGACTGCCCTGAGTGTGGCGACTCGAACACATGTGATGCCGAGGCGCTGTATTCAGAAGGATTAGATAACAATGACGAAACAATGTGGCTCTGCTACATGTGTGGTGCAGACTTCTACACCGATGAGATGTCTATCAGCACAACAGATAAGAAGCGATGCCCAGTTTGTTACTCAGTCAACATCTACGAATCAGAAGAGCACGACCTAGTAGGGCGCTTCGGCCTAGACTACTTCGGTGCTGAGGTGATGGAAAGGGGGCAGCGCGTATGAGTAAGAATATGAGAACAGCAGAACTATGGGGCACTTTTGAGGTTGGCAGGTGGGGCAACAATCTAAACGGTGATAGACTTTGGTCTGTTGAATACGACAACGATCCATATCGCACGCTGAGGATGAACGCAGAAGATGCGCCCGAGTGGTTCAACACTGGTATTAACGCGAAGGATCTCGTAGCTGAACTACTTAAAGAGGAGGGAGATGACCTCGAACTGTACTTCGCTGATGCGAAGAAAAAGGTGAGGGTCATTGACCGGGTGCAAGAGGCACATCTTAGTGAAAGGTGCAGGCTTGACCCTGTATTCTTTGTCGAGCACTTCAAGGAGCTGCACTGGGATGGGTTGTATCAGATGCTTGGCGGCTGCGCCGGAAGAGAAGGCCCAGTACACGAACCCTACATGTGTATCAACCCACAGTGTTTGTACGTGCGCTTCGTTAATGGTAGGCATTCTTCGATCATCAAGTGTACTAGCTGCGATAAGATGACATCGGTCAATACTGCGGTATTGATAGAACACGGGGCACCCAGTGGACCAGTTATGATGCTGGCCGACATGGACTACCTAAGTCTAAAGCGTGCCCTGGACGTAGAATCCAGGCTCAGCATGTTATCTCGTGATAACAAGCACGTTAGCATGCAACTGTACGACTACAGGCCAGCTTATCGGGTCAGCAAGGATATGCCTGGGATCAAGATTAGCGGCGACCACTTCATTAAGGGAAGGGCTAATCGTGACGTGCTCATCGAGCTGCGTGTTTCCGAGTGGCCTGGAGATGACGAGTATCCCACTGACATTCAGGAAGATCCGGCATACCATGATCTGATGATCTCGACAGTCCGCGTACATCAAGATGGGATTGACAGGTTCTTCGAGCTAATCGAAGAGCCTGATAAATTTCTTGACCCGACAAGAGCGGACAAGTTCCGAGAGGAGTACATCGACACCCGATGGGACGAGGAGTTCGCAGTATTTGTACGTAAGCTCATCGACGACGACATCCTCATCGTGGACAGCAGCGGCGTGAATGAGACGCTGACCACGCTGTACCACATGGCGCAGCGCAAGGCAGAGAAGAGAACTGTCATCAAAAAGAATGGTAAGATTGTGTTCCCAACCAAAGAGGTGTTGGAGAATATCAATCCATTCATGATGGCACGAGCCTTCGAGTTGACTGAACACGCACAGTACACTGACCCGGCTCAAGTCTTCAGGATGGACGGAGGTGCTGCATGACAGACCCAAGGTTCGCCATGATGATTGAGTCATTCATGGAACACGCCAAGCAGCAGGATCAATCCATACTTGACGGGGCCATGTTCATATTCCTGCCGAGGGACAGCGAGCCAATGGATGCCTCGCTGTTCTCTTGGATCTCGGACGATAGCAACAAGCAGCAGCCGCAGGTATGGCACGACGTGTTCGTTGCCATCCTGTTCGCCCTGTTTAAGACTGGGGTTGACCTCACCACAGTCAAGGAGATGGCTAACCATGCCGCAAAGCATGTGGAGAATGTGACTGCCAACCTGACTGACTCGCCATTCGGTGACGACGGAAGCGAGGCAATCAATTGAGCATCTATTGGTGGAAGCCAAGGCGACGCAGCCTGCGAACTTGTAGTGAAAGCACCGTGTTCAACAACGGGTACTATGAACAGGACGTTGATCACAAGATCACGGTGTTCACCAAGTATGGAATAGTCTACGTTGGCGCCATCAGGCATGAGGATAAGATCTTTGCCAGTAAGAATGATGACCTCAATTACTTTACACACTATGCCATGGTCCACAACGGAAAGCTGTGGCGTAACAGATCGTGGGGTGGGGGCTTTGGCTCAAAGTCTCTGCGTTCTCGGGCACTTCGGTTCGCCCGTGACGTTATGAGACTGAGTCAAGATGAGGCTAACGCCCAGCCAGTCTCCCCCTCTAAGAAGGCAGAGCTTGAGATCGTGCGCCTAAGGGACGGGCTGCAACGACTGATAGACTACGTGCTATCACTCGTCAACACTGCGCTTCCACGCATTGGCATTGTGTGGTCCAGTCGAGAGGACTATCCTCTTGCCCTAAGGAATGCGCTGGCTCTGCTGAACAAGGGAGGTGACAAGAGAAAGGGAGACTAAAGGGTGGACAAGAAGGCTGAGGGTCAGAAGATTAACCTGAGATTTCAAGGAGGAAATCATGTTTGACAAAGTTAAGAAGCACAACAAGGCTGCGCTCAAGGCAGCCAAAGTCTATGCCGAGGCCAAGCCCTGGCGTGGAGCGTTTGAGGAGCGGGTTGCCAAGATCCGCACCTTTCACGAGGATCTGCTCGAAGCCTACGGGCTGAACATCACCCTCGTCATCGACACCGAGGGCATCTGGCCTAGCGAGGCTGGTGGGTTTGTGACCTTCGACCCCGTGGGTGAAGGATCAATCATTCTTTGCCCCGGCTTCGCAGTCATGACCTACCTCCGGCTATTCGCTGAAGCGCTGGAGTATGACCGTGACGTAGAGTACTCCAGCCTCGACGGCGTAGCTAACTACGCTGCTCGCTGGGCCAACGGCCTGTTCTCGAAGGCTTTCCCCATCTCGTGGGCGAAGCTCGTGAACCGTGACGCGCCGATCCTCACAAGGGATTATGCGTAGCACAACACCCCTGCCCCCCTCGATGTTGTGGGGGGCGGGGATTTTCTTGACAGCCTATATGCTGGCACCCTTTTGGCTGTCGATTGTTATACTGGTGCTCGTTCTGTCTCTCGTTTCGTACATAATATTAGGCATGGTTGCCGAAGCTACTGGTAACCTTGTTCGGTTTACTTCTATCGTGTATGCTTTCATTAGAGGTACACACGATGGAGAGAATGACGATTGAAGAATACCGTAATCTCATTGGGAATGGGCAGAACGTAAGGAAATCTAATCGCAAGTCCAAGAGAGACAAGGACTTAGCGATGATCACACTCATTGCCGAGCTTGAGCGGATCGGATTCAAGTTCGGTGGTAAGTGGAACAAGGACATGGAGGTGGAAGAGTCCACAATGTACTTGGAATTTCCCTTCTCTAAAACGAGGAGATTCCGTGCTGATCTCGCAATACCACACAGAAAGACCATACTTGAGATCCACGGTGGTGCTTATGTGGTGCGCCGTTCAAAGGATGGCACAGTCCAGAACGTGGGCGGCGCCCACCATTCTATCGAGGGTAGGCGAAGGGACATGGAGAAGGCAAGGCTTGCCAACATCGAGGGTTGGTGTTACCTTGAGGTCGAGTGGAAGGACGTCAAGGATGGCACTGCGCTCAGTGAAATGAAAAAGGTTTTGTGCCGCTAGCCTGTCAGACAGGTGCCAAGCGCACACAGGGTGGGCAGGTATAGCGGCTCCAGTTGTGAGGTAGCCCAGGTGGGCAAGGTGGGTTGTGACCCCGCTTGATCGGATCGTTACCGAGCCTCACCCCATTGCAATACTAGGTGGAAGAGGAGACCCCTGCCTTTATAGAAGTGGGGGGTTTGAGCCGTCCTAGTCACCGGCTCATTCCATTTCCGATAGTTGACTGCACATCATGCTAAGTGTATGATGTAACACTTGCGGGCATGGTGTAATGGCAACACGAGATCCTTCCAAGTTCTTTTTCTCGGTTCGAATCCGGGTGTCCGCTCCAGCCAGTGTAGCTCAATGGCAGAGCTGGCGGTTTGTACCCGTCTGATGTGGGTTCGATTCCTACTACTGGCTCCATCTGAGAGTAGCTCAGTCTGGCCAGAGTTGGGGCTTTGGAAGCCCAGGGTCGGTGGTTCGAATCCATCCTCTCAGACCAAACAATTTATGCCGGGGTGGTCAAACTGGTGAAGGCGCTTGGCTTAGACCCAAGAGATTTTGTGGGTTCGACTCCCACCTCCGGCACCAAGAATTTAGGGAGTGTAGTCTAGCGGCTAAGGCCTTGCGTTGTCTGCGCAAAGATCACGGGTTCGAGTCCCGTCACTCCCGCCAAGCGTAGACCTGGGCATGTCTCCTTAAATAAACTGCCCACATGGGGGATTGGTTCAATGTGTTAGAACGCGTGGCTCTGGACCACGAGGCCGAGGTTCGATTCCTTGATCCCCTGCCAGGGCAGGTAGCTGAATGGCTCAGCAGCGGTCCGTTAAACCGCAGCATGTTGGTTCGAGTCCAACCCTGTCCGCCAAAAAATTACACGTGGGTTCAATTCCCATGCCCGCCACCAGTGTGACGCCTACGATTAATTCAATAGGCAGAATCCGGTGTAATAGATTGACCGGGAGTGCGGGTTCGAATCCCGCATCGTAGGCGCAGATTGTGAGGGTGGATCAGGTTATCTCCGGCAATAAACCCACTGCCGGTGATCACCCGAAACCGCCGGATTCAACGATGCAGGGTGGTTGGTCAGATGGTTCAATTCCTTCAACCGGCACCATGCTGTCCTGGGCTAACTGGTAAAGCCGCAGGCTTCAAGTCCCTGTGAATCTTGGTTCGAGTCCAAGGGGCAGCACCATGCCACTGTAGCTCAGTTGGTAGAGCACCGGCTTGAAGCGCCGGGTTTGCCGGGGTTCAATTCCCTGCGGTGGCACCATCATTTTACGAGGGGGTGACGTGGCGGCACCACGAAAATCATGACTAAGAGTGTGATGGATAAGAGTCCTTCCGTTCTTTTGGATACTCCTGGAACACCTGGGATTATGCGCTCGACACCATCACCCCCTTGTGCTATTGTCAAATGAGAGGTTTGGAAGATTTGTTTTCAAATTTTTAGAGGAGGAGATATGACCCACTCATGGCGCGAAGAGACAGAAGACGGAGGCGAGGATGAGTGACGTTGAATATTTGCAACACTTTGCAGACATTGTAATCCGCGAAGCCAAACTCAGCCTGGAGGACTGGACCGTGAAAATTATTAGCAGCGGCGGCGGGCTGCTTGTGCGCAAGTCACTTGAAATATGGATTGACGAGACTCACGCCAATCATCCGTACATGCTGTTGCACGAGTTGGCGCACATCAAATGTCCGGAACACGATGTCTTCTGGGCCGATCTCTACACTGGCCTTTGCGCCGACTATGCGGACATATGGTGTGCTCCGGGTGGTGCGCCAACTCGTCATCGAGTGACTGTTGATTTTGGCAACCCGTTTGCTCAGTGCTGGCAAGTTTGGCCCGATGATAATGGGGATCATGTCCTCGCAGAAATCGAGGAGGTGGAGTGATGTCTCGTTACCACGGTTATTCATATCCGCCCATCTTAGGCTGGAGCCCACTGCTTTGGCTTTGGTCGAAGTTCTGTTGTCCTCGCGGGTGGCACCTTTGGGATGAGGTACCTGCGTCCTATGACCCCGGCGAGCCGGACCATTGGTTAGCGTGTGATGCCTGTGGTTGTGAGATAGAGATCGGAGGCGAGGATGAGTGACGACAAGGTGCGGCGAGTATTTGCGTCTAAAGACGGATTCTACGCCGAGACCCCCAACGGCGACCACTTCCTCTCGCCGGTAGACGAGTACGTACCGGTGAAGAGGAAGGTGTGGGAGAGGGTTGTGGCTGCACTCCGACATTTTGGGAGAGATTATTGCTTCTGCTCGATTGACCCGGCGACCGGGGATGTTACTGATCAATGCCTTGGGTGCCGCGCCCTCGCAGAGATCGAGGAGGTGAAGTGATGGCTAGCCCAGTATGTCCTTGGTGGGTTGGGAAGACACGAGATCAACTGATCGAGGAAGTCGGGCGGCTGCGGACGGCCTTGTCAGCCTCTAAAATGATCGACGAGGATCAGAACAAGCGCATCGAGCGGCTGCGGGAGCGCATTGAGAAGTTTAAGGGGATGTTAAACACGCCAGTCCAGTGTCCACAGTGCGATCTTCACCTTGGATCTTTTAGGCAGACAGCAATGACGAATCACATCATCACCCGCGATCAGATCGACGCGGCGTGGATATATGTTGAAGGATGTGAGAATCCGGGCGAAAGGGACTGGATGCTGTTGGCCTTTGACAAACTCGGCATCGTGCGGTGTGAGGGGTGTGGTGGGAGCGGAAAAAGAGAATCGCGCTCATCTTCGATGAAAGAAGATCCAATGTTGTGGACATGCCCCGCCTGCCACGGCCACGGGTGGATCATTCACCCAAACCACCACAAAACGTCTGCTTCAATGAAGATCGAGGAGGTGGAGGATGAGTGATAACACACGAGCAATCACAGACAAGTGCGAACAGTACTGGAATGAACCGGACATCGGCACCCCCGAGATCCATGTAGTCTTGGAGTACATCTACGCCGAGGCCAACAAAGCCGACACCGAGATCGAGCAACTGCGGACGGCCTTGTCAGCCTCTAAAATGATCGACGAGGATCAGAACAAGCGCATCGAGGAGTTGGGATGAGTGAGAAGTGGAGCGATGTGTGGCCACGTAAGCCGGGGGTATACCTGTTCTACGGGTACGCCATCAACAATCAGGTGGAACCACTGCCACGACTCCACCTCGTGACAGTGGAATATGTGAGTGAGATCTTCGGCGTCCAATACCGAACTTCTCGCTACACAATCAAGAGGGAGACCGGAGCCTTTGGCAAGTGGATGAAGGTGCTTGTGCCTGAGCTTCCAAGTATAGACGAGGAAGCCGCATCACGTGTGGTACGGAATCCCAAGGACATCAAGGAGCTGCGGTTCGTTGAATGAGGAGGTAAGATGACATCATGGAGCATGGAAGACCCGTTTCCCCCTGGGCTAAGACACCCGCCTCAGAACGTTGGCACATTCGAGGTCCAGAGCGACGAGTGGTTAGATGCGAGGAGAAAAGCTATCGGGGCGTCCGACAGTCCAAGCATCTTGGCAGCCCCTGGTGCATTCTCTACATGCCTCAAGGTCTGGGCGCAGAAGATCGGCAACGACTCGCCCGAGATCATCAGCGATCGGCAGGCTGAGATGTTCCATTTCGGCCAGAGAATGGAGTCGCTCATAGCCGATGAACTTAGGGAGCGCACTGGGTATGAGGTGCGCCCCGAACCAAGGACGCTAGCTCATCCTGCCACGCCATTCGTGCAAGCGAACCTGGATGGGTGGGTGTGTGTCGATGGAGTGTGGGGGCCAGCGGAGTTCAAGAACGTGGGAACCTGGGCTGCTGACCAGTGGCTCAACGATGTTCCGCTGAAGTATCAGGTTCAGATCCAACACCAGATGTACGTAGTTGGCGCAGAAATTGCATGCGCAGCCGCACTTGTTGGTGGCAACCAGTTCTTGTGGCTCACGATGGAACGAAACGACGAGTTCATTGACGCCATGGTGAAGAAGCTCACAGAGTTTTGGACCATGGTTGAGGAGAATATCCAGCCCGAGGCAAGTGGGTCCGATCTCGGTTTGCTCAAAGACCTAGTCGAGACCGACGACGAACTCACCACAGTACTGCCCTTTGAGGCCATTCATTGGGCGGCTCAAATCTCTGGTGCAAAGAAAAAGGTTAAGGAGTGGAAAGAAATAAGGGAAGAGGCCGAGGCAATGGTGCTTCAGGCCATGGGTGAAGCACACGCTGCGGAGTTGCCAGACAACAGCGGGCAGTTTAGAATAACGGTTAATAGTAAAGGTACCAAAACACTACGGTTCAAGGGGGAGTAATGGGTGGCAACATAGTTCCGTTCAAAGCAAAGTATCAGGCAATCAAAGAGCGGGCCAATGACCCGTCGTTTCTAGCAGAGATAGCGTCGTGTCTGCCAGCACACATCACAGTGGAACAGATGGTCAGCGTGTTTCTCACGTCGATCACGCTAATGCCGAAGCTAGCAGACTGCAACCCGTACTCACTGCTGATGGCGGTGAAGGAGGCAAGCCAGCTTGGTCTACCAACTGACGGCGTGCTTGGCCACGGGTACATTCTTCCATATGGAGACAAGGCCAAGTTTATTCCAGGCTATCGTGGTCTGATGGATCTTGCTCGCAGGAGTGGACAGGTGGACTGGGTTCAGTCTAGGGTAGTGTATGAGGGAGACGAGTTTGAGTACGAGTACGGGCTTGAGCCGTTCCTTAAACACAAGGAGGCTCCGAGGCGTGATGGCGAAGATCCAAAGCTGATTGCCGTCTACGCTGCCGCAAAGCTAAAGAGTGGCGAGAAAGTCTTCGAGGTAATGTACCGTGAAGACATCGAAAAGATCAGACGCAGATCTCCCGCAGGCAAGAGTGGCCCGTGGGTCACGGACTATCTTGAGATGGGGAGGAAGACAGCAATCCGCCGACTCATGAAGTACTTGCCGCTATCTGCTAACGTCCAGGCCGCTGTCATGTCTGCCGAGTATGCCGACGCTGGTGTGCTTGAAAAGATGCTTGAGCATCAGGACACAAACGAGGAGTTCATAGATGCAGAAGGTGTTGAAACGCTTGAGTCGCTGGTCGCGGAGCCTGAAGCTGCTGAAGAAGACGCCCCCTCCTTTGAGGGTAGAGGACGTATTTCCGACGAAGAAGAAACGCGGTTTCAAGAGGCAGTTGAAAGTCTCCTGGCCAGGGCAAGGGACGTCAGTACGGAAGAACTGACTGCCGAGATGTACAACAAATTCCTGGGCACCAATGGTGTCACTGACATAACTGAAATTCGCAACCGCAAGGAGCGTGAGGATTTCTATAACGATGTCAAGCAGGAAGTCGAAGCATGGGAGAGACTGGCCTAGGTCAGCTCTTCGGGGGGCAGGAGTTTCCTTCCTTTCGCCTGCCCCCCAAAGGATTTAATATGAAGTTCAAAGAGAGACCAACAGAGCGGGTGCGTGAGAAGGGCAGCAAGCAGGGTAGATACGAGAGAGGCCGAACCTTCGAGG
>Ga0307377_10008626_pt1 | contig 10309 bp, 5 predicted proteins | sample TR3MG_FD_202535 | JGI IMG/M metagenome (GOLD analysis project Ga0307377, IMG submission 202535) | Soil microbial communities from Risofladan, Vaasa, Finland - TR-3 | ecosystem: Environmental > Terrestrial > Soil > Coastal area > Acid sulfate soil | place: Finland: Risofladan, Vaasa | collected... | reverse complement strand
GTCAGGACTACTAACAGCATATCTAATTCCATTATGATAATATACAAATTCACTAATAGGAGTAATAGTTAATGTATAAGTAACATCACTCCAAGATAATGTGCTTGAAGTTGTATTAACAAATCCGTTTGGTTCTTTTACTTCATCTGCCCTTCCCCATCCAAAAGCATCTTTAGCAGCATCATTAATAATTACACTACTATCGAAGAAAGTTGTATCTCCAAAAGTAACGCTATCACCAAAATTTACCATTCCAGTAAATCTTGCTATGCTAGTAAAATCAACGCTATCGCCAAAAGATACCATGTCGTTAAATGCTACGCTATCACCAAATCTTACTATGCTAATAAAATCAACGCTATCTCCAAAGTAAGTATAATAATTAAAATTTGTTTCTCCACCAATTACTAAATCACTATTAAAAACAACAGTATCTCCAAATACGATATTGCCATTAAATTCTACACTATCGCCGAAATAAACTTTACTACTAAAATAAACGCTATCTCCAAACGTTGTTATTCCATTAAATACTACACTATCGCCGAAATAAACATAAGAACTATCGCCAAAAATTACATGTTTAAGAAAGTAATTACTGTCTCCTAAAAATTTTGCGTTTCCTTTTGCATAAAAAACAAAACTATCGGCATCTCCCCAAGTATCACCTATAACAACCATACCTTCATTATATCTAATTCCGCCACTACCTGTAGTTATATCAGTCCATCTTCCAGGACTTATCCAAGAATCCCCAGCAAGAGTCCAAGTATCTCCTCCATCATAAGTAAAATATATAGTTCCATCGTTATAATAAAGAAGACCTTTATTATGAGGAGGCTTTATATTATCAGATTCATTGAATACAATTCCTCCGCCTTTTACTTCTAAAGGATGAGAAAATAAATGAGTATTATTATCTTCATTTATAGCTTCAAATTTAGCAGCAGTAAATGTATGCCAAGAATCTCCTGGTTGTGTATCACCAATTGTTCTTGCTATTGCTAGCAATGGAGCTAAGTTATTTTCTCCTACTATTAATTCAACTGCATTAATTTTCTTTTGAAAAACCATTGTTAATCCTCAATAAATACTACGCAAGAACAATAATATATTGTTCCTGTTGAAGACGCTGGAATAGATGGGGAAACATATATTCTTGTATCTTCTATTCTTGTTATTAAATAATATCCATTATATAATGGAGTATCGTTTATAACTATATAATTGTTTTTTCTAAAATCATGACTATCGCCAATTTCTAATATACTATCTCCAGTAATAGAAGTAAATGTCACACCAGCAGTAGAGTCAAATATATTACTTTGATCTGATGCTGTAGTGTCTCCACTTACTGTATTAGTATAGTCCATAGTTCTTACTCTGTAAGAATATTTATTTCCAACAGCAAATGCTGCATTCCAATCTGTATATATTCTTTTTACAAAACCAGAATCTTCATCGGAATCACCAAATTTAGCATATACATAAGAAGAAGACCATTGATCATTTGTTATATTTGCTGACGCTATTACAGGAACAGTTTGTCTATAAATCCAATATTCAAAAGCATGCTGTTGTCCGTCATAAACTAATTCTACTTTTCTTGTTACTATATCTCCAGTATCTTGATTTCTTTTTGGATTAGCATATGTAGCAAGTAAATTAGGTGTTGGAATATATGCTAAGTGTGCTGCTAAGTCATCACCCATAAGAAATTGTAGATCTGTATTTGCAATAGTTATCTTTTTATTAGCATCAGTAATAGCTGTTCCTAATGCTGTATATGCTAATAATGAAGAATTTGGTTTATTTATTCTAGTTTTAACCCAAAATAATCTCCAGAATCTTGATAAAGTAAAATCAGATTCTGAGGTAGAATAAACTTCTCCTATTATATCTGTTCCTAATGCCGTATATCTTATATTTAAAATAGTATAAAGACTAGTAGTTAACCCTCTGCATATAATTAAAGCACTATTAAAATTAACATCTGTTCCATCGTCTCCATTAAAATAATTATAAAATCCCCATAGTGTGCTATCTCCAGTAATAGGAGCCCAAAGATCTACGCTATTCCCTATATGAATACTTATATCATTTAATAAAGTATCTACGTTAAATGCACTATCTCCTGTATCACTTGCCATATCTGGATCTTGGAATAGACTATTTGTGTCTCCACCAAAACCTTCTATTCTTAATAATTCATCTCTCAATACTCTTAGATGAATTTGATATGTTGAAGAACTATCCCCTAATTCACATAAAGCATTTAAGTTACTTAATAAATCTGTTTGTAAAGTTTGGTCTCCTAAAAATAAGTTAGCATCTTCTTCTGTATCTTCAAAGAAATTTGGTTGATATATTGTTAAAGTTTTACCAATAGTATATCTGTATGAACCATCATAATCTGTATCAATAAGATTATTAGAAAATCTTCTTCCAAGTAATCCAGTTCCAGTATATCCTGCACTATTTTGTATTCCTGGTGAAGTTGAATCCCCATATAATATTATCTCAGCAGCATCAATTGCTACTGATGGTCCTCCATAAATATAATCACTAACTAAAGTATCTCCAAGTTCCCAAGGATATACACTAGGAGTATCACCAATAGCAGTAATTATATTAGTAGAATATGTTATAAGATTTGCTGATGTTGCTGTTGATACTCTTCCTTGATAATTTAAAAATGGAGTTAATAAATTCATTTCAGATGATCCAACTCCATTTTCATCTGGTGGATAAAATCCATTATATGTATCTAATCCTATATCTCCATATGTTCCTGTTGATCTTGACATGGCTAATTTATAATTAGTTCTCCAAGCAGCAAGAGTTAAACCTAAATATGGCATACTATATGAATCACCATATTCATATCTTCTTTCCTTAAGCCAATACCATATTAAATCATTAACGCCGATATTTGTTTCATCTCCGTGTAAGAAATCATCATTCCAAGTATCTTCTTCTAATAAATTAGCACGAGCAGCTACAATAGAAACTTTAGCATTTACAGCAAGAGATCTATTTAATTTTGTATCATCAAATTTTTCTTGAAAACTATAAGCCATTTATATAGCTCCTCCGGCAGTATAGTAAGATATTACAGCACCTGCTATAATAGTTCCAACTAAATCAGGGGTAGCGGCAACATCAAGACTAAAAGCATTTTTTAATTGTGGCTGTAGTGCTGCTATTCCTACAGGCGGAACCATAGGAACTAATACAGATATTGCAGCTGCTAATACTTGAGCTACTAAGTCAGGAGTTGCTGCTTGTTGTAAATCAAAAGCATTTTTAGCTTGTGCTTCCATTGCAGCTATTCCTGCTGGAACTAATGGTGCTCCTTGCATTGGAAGAAATATTCCACTTGGTACAGCTGATGCTAAAGCAGCTGTAAATATTTTAGCTTTTAAAGTAGGAGTTGCGGCTTGCTGTAAGTTAAATGCGTTTGCTATTTGTGTTTTCATTGCATTAAATGTTGCTGCTAATGGCATGTATACTCCTATTTATGTCTACTCTTGACCATATTTGCTTCCATATCATTCATTTGTTTAGTATAAACAACAGGAGCTTTATTAGAATTAAGAGGTCCAGCTGTTGGAACGCTTCCTATATGTATGTGTTCCATAAGTTGATCCAAAATATCTTTTAAATCTGTAAATAAAACAATTGAATCCGCATCACCATTTGCTAAAATAGTGTTATTGTCATCAGTAGTTATTTGTATTCCATCTTCATTACCAATTATAATATTACCATGTTTATCACTAAAATTTATTCCATCTCCAGAAGCTGTAAGCTCAAATGTACTTGTATCTTCTCCATCAGTTACTGATATTAAAAATCCATCTTCTGTTAATGTAAGAACTCCTCTCTTATCATCTGCTATATTATTAACTTCTAATTTAATAGTTTCTTTATTAGAATTATCCATATCTTTATAAATAAGAACTTCTTGATATTTTTCTACTGTATCATCATCCCATTGAGTGAAATGTCTTACTCTTACTTTTTTATCATCTATTGCAATAAGATTTTCAGTACTGGTATTAGTTGTACTTTCAAAATCCATTTTAGTTTTATCATTTTCATCATATGTAGTTTTTTTAGTTCTTAAAACAATTGTTCTTTGATCTCCTTTTAAAGTAGTGGGATCAAGATCATTATTTGCTGCACCATCAATACTTCCATCAGAATCTATTCCTTCTTTATCTGGGTCTTCGTTTGGGATATTAACAGCTTTTATTTTATTAAAATCTTCTGGATCTCTTATGGCAGAAAAATAAGAACCCATCCATATAGGTTTAGAAAATGCTCCATCTAAAAATGTTATTAATCCTTTTTCATTTATTTGAGGAAGAGCAAACATTCCATAATTTCTTCCTCCTCCAAGAGGAGCATATACAAGAGCTTCAAAATCTCCTGATCTACCTTTTGTTGTTTCATCAAGAGATGACTTATTTCCTTCTGTTAACATTTCAGGTCTTTTACTTAAGTCATCAACATTTGTATTAGTAACCTTTCCTTTATTTTTATCAAAAATTCTTCTTGGGGCATTATAATATTCAAATATTCTTACAGTAATAGTTCCTGTTTCAAAGTAATTTCTATTGTCTAAACATAAAGCTTCATATAACATAATTTTTCCTAAATTAATCCTGCTATTCTTTCAAATCTTGGAATATTTATAACTGTGCCAGCAACAAAATCTTCTGGGCTTTCATAAAACTTATTCGCATAAACTAATACCCAAAATAATTTTGGATCACCATAAAAATCTAATGATATTAAATCTGGTCTATATTCATATTTAAGTGGTATTCTATATTTCTTATCATCTGAGAAAGTAAAAAAAGTATAAAGATCCACATCAGGTAAACCTTTATGGGTATGGCGAAGTTCTTCATTCCAAACTTCTCTAAAATATTTATATCTTGAACCCATTATACAACTCCTAGCTTAGGATTAGCTTTATTATAATAATCTTTAAAATTAGGAAACATTTGATGATAACTTGGAGTTATTTCTATTAAGCTCATGTTTATTGTATACCCAAAAGTATCTTTCAATAAATTTTCATCTTGTTCATCTAAGAAATATGGCAAATTTTCGTCTCTTAATATAGTTACATTTGTAACTATAAATGTTTTAAAATGTCTTAAATTTCCTGTTATTTTTTCATTAAGCACATCATCTGGGTAAGTAAGTAAATTAGAATAAGGGCTGTTATCTGTGTTTAGTTTAGTACTTGTTCTATTAACTCTAAATTTATTTCCCATAATTATTTTAACTAAAGGAGGTTTATAATATTTATATCCTTCTGCTTCTTGACTTTTTGAAAACCAAGGAAAAACTAAACTTCTATATGCTAATTCTATAAGTTGAATATCTTGTATACTAAAAGGATCAGAACTATTTTTTGATATTGGAACATAAGAAGTAGAAAAAGAAAGTGTTAAATTATCTGTTCCAGTAAAAGATTGTAAATTTCCTATTCTTGATAAAATAGATGTAGCGGTATATCTTGCTGATATTCCACCTTCAGTAATATTTGGATTAAATTGAAATGGAATATACTTTGGCTCTACTGTATTATCATCCGTAATAGGCCAAATATATATAGAACCTATCTCCCATACTCCTTGTTTATCATTTAATTTTTTTTGTAATTGTTGTAAATTTAAATCTTCGTTTTTATTTTTAAAACTTAAATTAAAATTTTGTTGTTCTTTATATTTAGAATGTCCAAACGATGAACCAAAATCAATTATTATAGATCCAGTATCACTATTAAAACTTCCAGAAATTATGTTGTTTGATTTTGCTTTACTTATAGAATCAATCCAATCGTTTAAATCACTTTTCTTTAATCCTTCTGGATCTTCTCCTAAAAGAACTTTATTATCCTTTTTTTCTTCTGTTTCAGAAGTCATATCAAACAAAACTTCATTTGTTCTTTTTTCTTGTTCTGCTTGAGAATTTTCTTTTGCTACATATGATAAATTATACTCTTTTGGAGTAGTAGGTCTTAATGGATTAATAGCTGGAATATTAAATTTATATTTTGGTTGTCCTATATCTTTTAGTTCTTTATAAGTAATGCTTGCTATAGAAAAAGAAATTCCTGGTCCAGTTGGAGGAGTTAATCTCATGTCTTTTATTGTTATGCCTCTTCTAAAATGAAGAGTATAAAAATTAACAGCACCGCCAAGAAATAAACCTAATTCTAAAGCTGATAAATATTTTATATGCGTTATAATTCTTTTTAATTCTGCTCCACCAGAAATAATATCTGAAATAGATAATCCTTGTCCGTTAAATAAAGATGCAAAATCTCCAGTTTCTGATGCTTTTCTAATAACTTCTGATAATCCATATAATCTTGAAGTAACTCCATAAGGAACAATATTATAGATAAATATTTCTAATTGTCTTTGTCTTCTTTTAGATGCTGCTACACTATTATAAATGGCTGTTCCTAATTCTACTAAACTATCAACAAAAATATCTTCCTTTGGATTTTCTATAGAATAATTAGCTGGGTTTTTTGGTATTATATTTCCATTTTCTACTACTTCATGAATTATTAATTCTTCTTTTCCACTTAATCCAGAATTTCTTACTATATTTATAACATCATCTTCTTTAATTCTTTCGTTAGCTCTTTGTGATATAATATTAACTTTTTCTTGTTTTTCTGTAGAAACAGTAGGAGAAAATTCTGTGTTATTATCATAAGTAATAATAGATTCATCTTTTAATTCATTTGTATTTAAAGAAGCGTTTATCTCTATTTCATTATCTGGCCTTGGTTCTCTAGTAAATAGAGAAGGAATAGATACTGAATCTCCTGCTTCATTTTTAAATGATATTCCCTTATTAAGTTGGCTTATTAAAGGAGTAAAATCAACACCTTCGGAGCTTTGTATTGAATTTCCTCTTTTTAATAATTCAAGAAATTCATCAGCAAAAGAATATACATCAACCGTAGGAGATAAAGATTTAGTAATTAGCTCTGCTATTTGTGGAAAATATTCTTGAGACAATCCTGCTTGAGATAATCCTATAAGAAAATTAATAATATCTTTTTTTAAATCTTCTTTAACTACTGTTATATTAATATCTTCTTTTTGTGGAGGTTTTTGTTCTCCATTAACATTTATTTCTGCCATAATTATTACCTTTCAAGCTGAATTGAATTTCCTCTAGGAGTTATTATGCTACCACCTGACCCAGCTTTTACTGCACTTGTTAAATTTCTTACTTCATTAGTAAGTATATCAATTTTTTCATTTTGTTTTATAGTTTCTTCTGCTGTTATAACAGCAGCATCTTTTGTTTCTGCTGTGTTTTCTGCCGTTTGTTCTGCGGCATTTTGAGTAATCATTTGAGCTTCTGATTCTACTGTTATTCCACCACCTCTTGCTCTTAATGAAGCAGCTATTCCTCCAGCAGAACTTGTAGCGGCTCCTGCTCCTGCTCCAGCAGGAGTAAATAACTCTCCTCTTTCTGCTTTGTTAGCCACATCCTCAAAAACACCAGCCATTTTAGTAGCAGCATCAAAGAATCTTGTTGAACCAGACATTTCTTTACCAGTTTCATATATAGTTTTTCCTACTCCTGATATAGTTTCTCCAAAACCAATAATTTCATTTGCAACTTTTCCAAGAGTACTGTTTGCAGCTGCTGCTTCCGCATAAGATTGTTTTAAATCTTCTTTATTCATTGCTCCAATTTTTCTTAATGCTTCTTCTGTTGTTAATCCATCATTTTGACTTTTAAAAGTTTCAAGTAATTCTCCTGATAATTTATCTCTTGATTCTCCTTGTGACATAAACATTGCTTTTATTTTAAAACCAAGCTCTGTCATTGATAATATCAATTTACCAATCATCCCAATTAAATAATTTCCTATTAATTCAACTAATTTTCCTAATATCATTAAAATAGGAGGCAATAATTTATCTATTAACATTCCAAGTATCGGCAATAATTTAGCAGCTATTCTTAAAATTGGAGGTAATATTTTTTCAGCTAAAAGCTTTACTAAATCTCCAACTACATCTTTAAGAATATCCATTACTGGTTTAAGTGCTTCCATAATAGGTTGCATTGCTTCTGATGCTAAACCAAGCAACATCATTGGTATAGCAAGTTTTGCTAAAAATCCACCAACTTTACCTAAACTTCCACCAAGATTTTTCATTACTCCTCTAGTTTCATTTCCTTCTTTATCAGTAAATCCTCTGATACTTGCTCTAATAGATTTAAGCCAGTTAGAAGGTTTTAACTTTTCTACTATATTTTGCCCCATTGCTGCTGCTGATTCTCTTGCTTTTTTAAAAGCATCAGTTAAATTAGAACCAGCTTTTCTAAAAGTAGAGCCTATAAAATTCATTGTTTTAGTAATAGCACCTTCTCTTAAAGGAATATCTATATTATTCATATTCTTTCCAGTAGAGAGTGCTACTTTATTTATTTTTTCTAATTTATCATTTGTTTGAGTTAATTCTTTATTACTTTCCGCAAAATTCATTTCTAATGAATTAGCTTCATAAGTAATATCAGTTTGAAGTCCTTTTGTTTCTTCTAATTGTTTATTAAATTTAATCATATCTGACATAGTTTCTGCTGTTGCATCACCACCTTTTATTCTTTCAGAAACTTCTTGAATTGCTTTTTGTAAACTTTGCTCTTGAAGATTTAATGCTTGTTTTTGTACAGTAAGTTCATCTAATCTTATTCTTGCTACGGTTTGTTGGCTTTCTAATAATTGTTTTCTTTGTTCTGATTCATCATATAATTGTTTTAATGCTAATGGTTGTAATTTTCTTATTTGATTTTCTGAATAATCATAAAATCTTTTTTCATAATCTCCTTTTTGTTTTGTTGATTTTTCTATTTCTTTTGTTAATTTATTATCTTCTTTTGTAAGCATGAGTAATTCTTTTTGTTGTCTTGCAGTTAAATCTCCAGATTCGTCTAAAGTATTTAGAAAATCCATTCTAGTTGCTATTTCTTTTTGATTTTTATCTCTTCTTTCTATATCATCTTTTAATCTTTCAGACATAATTGATTTTTCAATTTGATACATTCCAATTCTGTCTTTAATTGCTTGATTGTTTTCTTCTGTTAATTGTCCCATTAATGAAGTAGATTTAGAGCCCATAGAAATTTGTCTTAACCATTCAGCAGTATTTGTAGTCATCTTTTTTATAGCAGGAAATAAATCACTACCCGCTAGAATATCAAATGTTTTAGCAAGTTCTTGCATTTGTTCGAATCCAGGGCCAGCTTCTACTCTTTGTTGTAACCCTTCTCTACCTCCAGTTCTTCTTGTTTGTCTTTTACTAATTTCGGCTGCTTTCTTTTGTCCCATTGTTATAGCATCAGAAGTTGCACTTGTTAATGTTTCTTTAAAGTCAGTAGCTAAACCAAAAAACTTCTTTCTAAGTTTAGGCCATATAACTGCAAATGCAATTAATAATCCAACACCTATTGCTAACATTATTGGTTTTATTTTTTTAATAGCATCAAGTAAATATTCTGCGCCTTGAACCATATAATCTTTTATTCTATTTGTAGCTTTTTCTAATTGTTCTTGTGGAGTTATTGCTTCTTTCCACATATCGCCAAGACCTTTTTCTCCTTCACCTAATTTACTTAAATCTACTTCTGCCATTTGGCGTAATTGTTTTAATGGCATACCTAAAGATTGAGCCATTGCAGCAGCTGCTGGTCCTGACATTCCTTTAAGTTCTTCTCCAAGTCCTTTAAATCTTTCTGCCATCATTCCAGGATCTAAATCTCCTGTTAATGCATCTTGCATTGAAATACCTAATTTTGCATAAAGGAATGCATTATCTTCTATTCTTCCTGGATCAAGAACTCTATCCATTAATTGAGCTACTTCTGATATATCAACACCAACTTGGCTAAATGCTCCAGCTAATTTAATTACTCCTTTATTAAAATCTCCTATAAATCCAGCGGTTTTATCCATTTGGTTTAACCATTTTGTATTTTCTACAATTGAGGTTCCAAGAATTTCCATGTCTCCTTCAGTCATTCCAACTGCTCTTTGAACTTGAGCCATAGACGTCATTATTTCTTTAGACATTTTAACGCTTAACCCACCAGTTCTAATTAATTCAGCACCAAGGGTTTGAGCTGATTGAGCTGACATTCCTGTTACTTCACTAAATTTAGTAACTGCTATTCCAAGGTCTTGTATGTCCTTTACTGGAATTCTCATTCTTCTTAAATTAGTAACTAACTCAACAGCATTTTCATTAGA
>Ga0307377_10008625_pt1 | contig 10309 bp, 7 predicted proteins | sample TR3MG_FD_202535 | JGI IMG/M metagenome (GOLD analysis project Ga0307377, IMG submission 202535) | Soil microbial communities from Risofladan, Vaasa, Finland - TR-3 | ecosystem: Environmental > Terrestrial > Soil > Coastal area > Acid sulfate soil | place: Finland: Risofladan, Vaasa | collected... | reverse complement strand
CCGGTCGTAATGCCACACGGTCTCGCCCGTATTCTTGTTCAGCGCGGCAATGAACTGAACGTCCCCGCCTTCGAAGGTTACGATGACCAGGTTCTCGAACAACACGGGCGACGACACCGGCCCCTGGATATGATCGCAGTTCAAATCAGTCCGCTGCCACAACACCTCGCCCGTCTTCGAATCGATACCCGCCGTTCCATGCGTCCCATAATGCACATAGACGCGCCCCTCCTCCACCACGGCCGAAGGCGTCGCGTATGTGTTGTTCGGGTTGATGCGCTGCGGGTCGCTTGGATGAAACACCGCGATATCGTAGACAACCGCGCCGTTGTTCACGTCAACGCACACCGCATAAAGCGTCTTACCGTCTTCCGTGGCCGTAGTCAGCCAGGCTTGATCGCCCCATACCACCGGCGTCGAGAATCCCTCATCATGGACTGGCACCTTCCAGACAACGTTCTCCGTTTCCGACCACGTCAGCGGGAGACCCGTCGCGTCGCTATGCCCATCCGCCGCAGGCCCACGCCAATCCGGCCAATTCCCACGCTCACCCGCGACACTCGAGTGCGCAAACGCCAGCACCGCCACAACAGCCAACATCACCATCGTCCGCATCCAGTAGTTCAACTTCTCGTCCTTCACCTCAAGAATTCCTCTCTATCTCCCGGCTTGCCGATAACGATAACGCCGCAAACACGTGCGCGACGCCAAATATAGCCGCCAAGTATACACGATTTCCACCTTACCCCAAACCCCAAATGCCGGACAACAAACGCGCAACAGCAGGCGGGGAATGATTCCCCGCCAATACGGCCGCAACATGGTATACTCAAGCAAGACACGAAAGCGGGGATAGCTCGAGACCCTATAGACAGAAGCCATGTTTGGAAGAGTATGGATTTCTTGAGTCATTACTATCGCAAAGGCAAGCATCCATTCGAGAGCATGTCCTACTTGTCCGACGACGAGGCCGAGCGTGTCGGGCGGTCCCTGCTCGAGGAGAACCCAGACGCCTTTCGCCGCTTCAGGAAATTCCCAACCTACTGGCCTCGACGGAGACAAACGGATCGATGGGTACGCACCGAGTTCCAAAAGAAAGGCGGGAAACCCGTTGAACCCTATCCACAATACATGGTCCTTGGAACATCCCAGTATATCGCCGCGCTAGGAACCGACGGCGGGTATATCGAGCTTCGCATTCCCCTGACCGAATTCGATCCAAAAGAAATCAGTTTCACCTATTCCGATTGCATGGTGTCGCTCTACCTATCCGAGCACGACACGGACAAACCCTACTTCAATCCCGATATTCACGGAAAAGTCTTTACCCTCCCCGAGATATTGGACGTCGTAAAAGTCCACGGCATCCCCAACGGCGAATGGGAAACCGATCCCACCAAATCATTCGACTTCTTCATAGAAGCCCAAGTCTGGAGCTTCCGCCCCCTAAAGCAATACATAGAAGAACTCAACCAGCCCCGCATCCGACAACAGCCTGACGCCTCACTTCTAATTCGTAATTCGTAATTTCAAATCCCCCGTCAAAACTTGAATACACCAAAACAAACCGCGACAATTGACTGAAGTGCGGCAAGAATGAGGGATGGTCCGTTGCTGGGTCTGCATTCCCACGGCGGAGAAGCGCGAATAGTAATTCGCGGATGTGGGAACGAGGAAGACCAGCGCCCCAAGTCTGTCGCGCATGCAAGTAGGAAACACACGGTAGGTCGAGCGAAACCAAATGGGCAAATCCCAAAAAGATCGGAAGAGCAAAGAGAAACGAACACGCAAGCGAGACCGGATGGAGAAGGTCTTGAAGACGCTCGGGTATTGGGATCTTGTGGAGAGGCTCCCGCCAGAACTACAGAGCAAGCTGACCGTTTACGGTCCGCAATTCTCGCTTAGAGTTGAGGCAGGGGATGGAATGACAGGCCATGAGGAAGTTGTCAAGGCCGCTCGGAAAGCAGGGGAAGAAGCGATGCTCATAGGGGAGCCGTGGGACAGCGTCAAGTTAATGGAAGCCATAGAAATCATGCTTAGGTTACGGACGGTATTCCGTCCCTACGGGCCGGAGAAGTTGGCCAAGATGCCGGCGAAGTATGTCGAACCTATAGAAAGGCTGAAGAAGGCTCACACTCCTGAAGCTATGCCGCAATTGATGATGGGCCTTTCCATAATGGTCCGTGGGTGTCTTCATCAATACTCACGATACACAAAGACCATGTTCTGGTCCGAGGCAGCGCATAATATGATGGGCACAACCATGAATTTCACGCTCCGTATTCACGGCGCCAAACCCGAGTCGCGCAAGGTTGATCTTAAAGGGTACATGCGTACCGCGTGGCGTTGTGGTTGTTGGACGGAGAACGGCTCTTCTTTCGAGGGGCTTAGTTGGGCGGAGAAAGACCTGCCCGGGGCGAACGGAGATGAAGAACGCATGTTGCCCCTCTATGTTCAACATCATACGTTGCACCACTTGTGTGAACGAATGGATTTTACGACGGATGAGGCGATAGGCAAAGGCCACTATTGGCTCGGAAGATCCCTGCAAGATCCCGTGATTCTACCCCCTGTGGAAGGCCGTTATCTCGTCGAGTTCAAGTATGCCGGGAAGACGGCGGGATATTTCGTGGCGAAAAAGGCCGACGATTGCATCGTCATCACAACCTTTCTCTTTCTCACCATGATGGGAACGCCCCAAGCGAAGAAACTCCGTAAACATCTTGGAATCGAGCGAGAAACGATCGAGTATCTCGAGTTGGAGCGATTGAAGACGTTCCGCGATCCAGACATCCAAAACGACAAAGAACTCATGGACATCTTCACCCAATGCGATTGCCACCATCTCTTCGAGATCGCAAAGCTTGACCCCCATGAAGTAGATTCGATGCCCGGCCACGCCGAATTGTGCAGGAAAATCTTCTTCCCTCAAGAGTTCATGGATGGCAAACCATGGAAAGAAGACGATGCGCCACACATCAAAATGCTCGAAGCGATGTTGTATCGGGAGAAAGGCTGAAGACGGCCAGAAATCAAAGACCAACAGACCCAACCCGCAACCACCTCCCCGCCCCCTCAAAACTTGAATACACCAAAACAAACCACGACAATGGACAAAGGCACGGCGGCGGCGTGTTATACTCAAGCAAGACACGAAACCGGGGATAGCTGGATAATCATATAAACAGAAGTGGAACATGAGAGATTGAAGAGAGCGAAGCCGTGAAGCTCTGGGCGCATCCATATTTTCTACAGTTCTGCGTGCCGCTTATAGCGGTAGCCATATCTATTTTTCTGAGATACGTAACAAGGAATGACTCGTACAAGGATTTCAAGAAAGAAGACTTGGCAGTCGGACTCGACCTGTCCGTTTCTGCTCTCTTGATCTTCATCGTTGCAAGTTCGACGTTTTTACAGAGCCTCTCCAATTCCCCCACGGACGCAGAGCTCCTTGCGAAAACCGCTGGGGTTCCATGGATTCTATCCGTCTTCATCCTCGGCATATGGGGTATTTCAACACTCGTTCGCAAACTTGGTTGGGTTTCGGACGACAAACTGCACGTATTCTGGGGTATCGTTGTGCCTGATGTATTTGGGTTGCTGGTCCTCCTATTCGTGGTTAATTGGATTACTTAACATGAAAAAAATAGACAAAGCCTTTCATCTGGTGAAGAAGGAGCTCATTGTGGCACTTGCCTTAGCTGCCTCGCTTGTCTCGCTCTTTTCACTCATGGTGGTACTCCTTCCCAAGGACGCCTTTGCTGTGGCTGGTGGCGTTGTCACGTCAGTAGGTGGGGCTGTCATAGCTTACTTAGTAATTCGGTCTCTCAAATTCATTCGGTCCAAGAAGACAATCTTCGTATCGTACACGCATGCAGACTCAGAGTTCGTCAACCAGCTGATTGAGGAACTCTCTGATCTCAACGTTAGGTTTCTCGTCGATAGAATCGAGCTTCACGTTGGCGACGACATCAAAACTGCGGTAGATAGCATGATCGATGCTGCCGACAGCATCATTTTTGTCGTGTCCATGGCATCTTCGGATTCCAAGTGGAGCAAGAACGAGTTGGAGCAGGCCATGTCCCGCAAGAAGAAGATCCTGCCAGTGGTTCTCAACGCAGATGCGATCCCCATTGCATTGTCGGGGCTCTATTATGCTGACTTCAGCACAGAGCGAGCTGTGGGCTTTGCACAACTGCGCAAAACCCTTGGAAGAAAATGAAGATTATCCAACAATGCGGGTCCAACGTCCGTAACCCTCGACGTTGAATAGCGAATTGAGAATGCGGCGGCGTGTTATGCCGAAGCAAGACACGAAAGCGGGGATAACCTTGAAGCAGTGAGTGGGTATCATTGCTGCTTAAGACGCTCCGCAACATCATAACCTTCACGAGTAAGACCAAACACTTCCCCTTTGTGCCCACGATCTTTCAGCAACCCACATCCGACCAACTCGTCTACTCCCCCTACCCACTTCGCTTCCGATCGCGCATTACCGGTTTCGGCCAGTTGTTTGTTGTTCGTTTGCACATGTGTCCCCCCCATTGTTCGGACACAAAGAACTGTGCCGTTCCCGTCCTCAGAGGCCTCACGTAGTAGTTGCTTTGCTTCGTCGGTCAACGATGGCAGCTCGGACCGCCTTACACTTCCTTCTATCTCATCCTCGGCAACAGGGGTTCCGCCAGCAAACTCGCGAAACACCGTCAGGGTCAGTTGTCGCATGAACATTTCATGAAATTCGCCGATCGAATCGTAGCTCCCGACCAATCCCTTCCTCTCGCATTCTTGCCGGAATGATACTAGAGCCTTGTACTGCTCGTCATCAACACTTTCAAGACGAACAGGAACACTTGAAAAATAGATCATCGCGTGTTTGCCCGCGTCAAGGTGTTTGTTGATTTCATCCACCGTTCCGCTTGGAGAATCGCCAGTGGGGCTTCCGAGACGCGTCCAAAACACCGCAACCAACAGATCGCATTTCCTTAGTACCTGTGCATTGATGATATCTTGCGCACTGGGCCCCATCTTTGGGGATGCATGACTTTCCCATCCCATTGGCATCAAAACGACCTTCTTGTCCTCCGCGTGAATCGCGTTCCATTCCTGAATAACGGCACGAACGGTCTGGCGTTCCGGTTCCACGTCACTAGGCGACGCAATCATCACGTTGATAACCCTTGCTGCGTAGGACATGCTTGAGCCTCCAAGTCGCTTCTGTTGGGATTCATCCGATGTTTTGTCGAGCTCGAATATTGTAGGGCATATCCTTCCGACAGTCAACGGGCGTGCCGTGCCCTCTTTCTGTTGTGTGTTGGTTTGATTCTTTGTTGATTTTTGGTTGACAGGGATTGGTTTGTGGGGATTGAGAAGTACGACGTTAGAAGTGCGAAGTACGAAGAATTAAGTTGGGAGGATGACATCGGGGGCCTTTTCTGATTTCTTTCTTTGAGTCTTGGTGCCTTTGTGGCGGATTCTTGGTGTTACTGGGACTGGTGGGCATGAAGGGGGTTGAATATTGGGATTTGTAGAGGTGGAATGGGGATTTTGTTGTTTTTATTGGGGTTTTGTGTGTTTTCTTTGGGCTTTTTGAGTGCTCTGGTGTTGCATTTGATGTTAAGAACTGGCGTTTTGATATTGAGATCTGGCGTTTTTAAGTTAAGAACTAGCGTTTTGATATTGAGATCTGGCGTTTTTCAGTTAAGAACTGGCGTTTCTATGTTTAGATCTGACGTTTATAAGTTAAGAATTGGTACTTTTAAGTTGCAAACTGATGTTTTTATGTTAAGAATTGGCTCTTTTCAGTTATGAACTGGAGATTTTAAGCTTAGAATTAGAGATTCTAAGTTATGAACTATGGGTTTTAAGTTTAGAATTTGGGGTTTTATGCTTGAAACTGTTGATTTGATGTTTTGAATTCGGGGTGTTATGCTTCTGATCTCTGGGAAGGTGGTTTAGGTGGTCTCGCGTGGAGCCTTGGAGGACACGGAGGGGGCGGCGATGCCGAGCTGGTGCTCGGCGTTCCCAGGGGAGGATGATGTGAAGACCTCTGTGTTCTCTGTGTCTCCGTGTGAGAATTAATATGAGGAGGATGTGGGTATGGCTAGGTTTCCGAGTCGTGAGGCGGATGTGATTGCTTTGTTGGATGAGATGATCGCGGGGTATTTGGCGAATCCTGGGATGTTTCCTGGGGCGGATGTGGGGGTGTTGCAGGGGGAACGTGCGGCGTATGGCGCGGCGCGGGATGCGCAGATGACCGCTAGAGCGCAGTATGCGTTGACGACGGAAACGAAGGAGGATGCGTTGGCTGCGATCAAGCAGAGTATGCGTCATGAACTTCGTAAGAGTGAGACGGATGTGGTGGCGGACGCGCAGCAGTTGAAATTCATCGGGTGGGGTCCGAGGAGTAAAGCGATGGCGAGCGATCCGCCGGGTCAACCGAGGAGTCTGGATGCGGTCAGCCAGGGGCAGAGCTCGTTGCATCTGGATTGGAAATGTCCCGCGCCGCATAGCGGCGGCCATGTCCTCGATTATATCATCGAGCGCCGCGAACTAGAGGACGGCGATAGGAGTACGTGGCACACCGTCGCGTCTTCCATCAAGACGGAGGTCCAACTCGAGGGCCAGCCGCGTGGGGTCTCGATGGAATACCGGGTTGTCGCCAACAACGCCGGCGGACGAAGCGATCCAAGCAATGCCGTCGACGTCGTGTTGTGAGTGATTTCACCACAAAGATCGCAAAGAACGCAGAGGACTGTCATTTTTGCCGGGATAACGTGATGAGACGGGATGTCGCTGATCGTGTGTCTTTCTACGCCCCTATTTGACGACGAGGCTGACGAGTTTGCCGGGGACGAAGACTTCTTTTATGAGGTTCTTGCCTTCGATGTGTTGGATGACTTTGGGGTCGGCTTTGGCGGTGGTCAGGATGGTTTCTTTGGTGGCGTCGGCGGGGACTTGGATGACGGCGCGGAGTTTGCCGTTGACTTGGACGGGAACCTTGATGGTGTCTTCGACTAGGAGGGCTTCGTCGTATTTGGGCCAGGGTTCGTAGGCGAGCGTGTTCGCGTGGCCGAAGCGTTCCCAGAGTTCTTCGGCGATGTGTGGGGCAAATGGGGACAGCACTAGGATGAATTGTTCCATCCAGTCGCGGTTGACGCTTTCGGCTTTGAGCGCGGCGTTGACGAACTCCATCATGCGGGCGATGGCGGTGTTGAAAAGCAAGTTCTCGATGTTGTGCGTGACTTCTTTGATCGTGTTATGCAACACGCGCAAGATGGCCTCGTCTCCCCCGCTCTCGACGATGCGCGGATGAGGACCGCTGGTGTTTTCATCAATGAAAAGGGACCAGACGCGTTTGATGAAGCGGTGTACGCCTTGGATGCCTTCGTCGGTCCAGGGTTTCTCGCGGTCGAGTGGTCCCATGAACATTTCGTAAAGCCGCATCGCATCGGCGCCGTATTGCTTGACGACGGTATCGGGATTGACGACGTTGTAGCGGGACTTGCTCATCTTCTCGACCTGGACGTTGACGCGGGTATCCTTGTCCTTGACGTACCAGGCGTCGTCGCGTTTCTCGACGGCGTCGGGGTAGTAGTATTTTCCCGCGTCGTCCTGGTACGAGTGTGCGAGGATCATGCCCTGGTTGAACAATTTCAAGAACGGTTCTTTGGTGGAGACCTGGCCCGCGTCGTAGAGGACCTTGTGCCAGAACCGGCTGTAGAGCAGATGGAGCACGGCGTGTTCAGCGCCGCCGATGTAGAGGTCGACCGGCATCCAGTAGGCTTCGGCCTCTTTGGACCACGCTGCCTCGTCGTTGCCGGGGTCGCAGAAGCGGAGGAAATACCAGCAGGACCCGGCCCATTGGGGCATGGTATTGGTCTCGCGCATGGCGGGCGCGCCGGTCTCGGGATCGGTCGTGCGGACCCACTCGGTGGCGCGGGCCAACGGGGGCTGGCCGTCGGCCATAGGTTTGTAGTCGTCGAGTTCGGGCAAGACGAGCGGCAGGTCTTTCATCGGGATGGCGCGCACCGTGCCGTCTTCGAGCGTGATGAGCGGGAACGGCTCGCCCCAGTAACGCTGGCGCGAGAATAGCCAGTCGCGGAGGCGGTAGTTGATGGTGGCGCGGCCGAGGTCGCGCTCTTCGAGCCACGCCGAGATTTTCCGCTTAGCGTCGGCCACGTTGAGTCCGTTCAATAGCGGCGAGTTGACGAGGACGCCGTCGCCGGTATAGGCCTCGTTCGAGATATCGCCCCCACTGATGACCTCGATGATCGGCAGGTCAAACTTCTTCGCGAATTCGTAGTCGCGGGTGTCGTGCGCGGGCACGGCCATGATCGCGCCGTAGCCGTATTCGGCGAGGACGTAATCGGCCGCCCAGATCGGAACCTTCTCGCCATTGACCGGATTGATTGCATACGCACCCGTAAACACGCCGGTCTTCTCGCGTTCCTCACGCATACGGTCCTGCGCGCTGCGTTTCGAAGCCATCTCGACGTACGCGGCCACGGCCTCGCGCTGCTCGGGCGTCGCGATCTGCATCGTGAGCGGGTGTTCCGGGGCGAGGACGCAGTAGGTCGCGCCGAAGAGGGTGTCGGGGCGCGTCGTGAAGACCGTGAATTCTTTATCGGTATCGGCGACTTTGAAGAGGGCGTCGGCGCCTTCGCTACGCCCGATCCATTCGCGCTGCATCGCCTTGATGCCCTCGGGCCAATCGAGATCATCGAGGTCTTCGAGAAGACGCTCGGCGTATGCGGTGATCCGCAGCATCCACTGCCGCATCATGCGCTTCTCGACGGGGTCGCCGGTCTCGACGTACTTGCCGTCTTTGACTTCCTCGTTCGCGAGCACCGTGCACAAAGCGGGACACCAGTTGACGGCGGCCTCGGTCTGATAGGCCAAGCCCCGATCGAAAAGGATCTTGAAAATCCATTGGGTCCACTTGTAGTACTTGGGATCCGTCGAGTTGATCTCGCGATCCCAATCGTAGGATAGGCCGAGGGCCTGGATTTGCCGACGGAAGGTGTCGCAATTCTTGTTCGTGATAACAGCGGGGTGTTCGCCGGTGCGGACCGCATGGCGTTCGGCAGGCAGCCCGAAGGCGTCCCAGCCCATCGGATGAAGCACGTTAAAGCCGTTCATGCGTTTGAAGCGCGCGATGGTGTCGGTGGCGGTATACCCTTCGGGATGGCCCACGTGCAGTCCGTCGCCGCTGGGGTACGGAAACATGTCCAGCACGTAATACTTGGGTTTCGTGCGGTCAATTTCCGATTTGAACGTCTTGTTTTTCAGCCAATACGCCTGCCATTTTGACTCGATGGCATCATGCTCATAAGACCCGCTTGCCATTCCAGAATATCTCCACTCCGGTGCGATAAATCGCACCCTACCCATCGTTATTGTTATGGTTCCACGCGAAGGACTCGACTATAGCATAAAGGCGCGCCATCCCGCATGTTCCCGGCTAAAGCCGGTACTCCGAACCACCCTCTCCCCCACTCGGACTATGCGCACCCACAGTGTCATTCATTTGTGAAGATCGTCTATTCATGATAGGATAACTGTGTTATGAATGCGGATAGCATCGAGACGTTTCGAAAGAAGGAGGCACGCTCAGAATACGATGACCCCAGTAGAAAAAGTGGAACAGCTAATCAAAAAAGGTCATGACGTCCTCGCGACTGACCATCCGAATCCCCCTAATTTTATTGGCTTCCCAACGTTGGATTCAGGAGCTTTCAGCGCATGGCAAACACAGTGTCTTAACTTCCTCGAATCAAATCTTCCACCTGGTAGCTCCTACTTGATCAGCTTCAAGGACAAGATCAAGAGCGGTCATACCGGTCTCGTCAAAGCAGGAATCGGGATGCTACAGTCGCTCAAAGAGGACTTGGAGACGGGGGCTATTGGGAGCGAACAATCAGACCAGAACCCAATAACCGGTATCGAGAACATCTGCAAACGGTTTCATCTCATTGCACGGCAGCTACGTTCTCGTCATGACAACAGACCGACGCTGGATGTGCAGGACGAGTACGATGTCCAAGATCTTTTCCATTCGCTCCTGCACCTTCATTTCTCCGATGTCCGAGCCGAGGAATGTACTCCAAGTTACGCCGGAAAAGCGTCCCGGATGGATTTCTTGCTGAAACAGGAGCGTATTGTTGTTGAAATCAAAAAGACACGGCAAGGTCTTGATGCCAAGGAACTTGGCTCGCAACTGATTGAAGACATCGCAAGGTACCAGGCTCATCCTGATTGCGATACGCTCGTCTGCTTTGTCTACGACCCGGAAGGACGGATATCCAACCCT
>Ga0307377_10008624_pt1 | contig 10309 bp, 1 predicted proteins | sample TR3MG_FD_202535 | JGI IMG/M metagenome (GOLD analysis project Ga0307377, IMG submission 202535) | Soil microbial communities from Risofladan, Vaasa, Finland - TR-3 | ecosystem: Environmental > Terrestrial > Soil > Coastal area > Acid sulfate soil | place: Finland: Risofladan, Vaasa | collected... | reverse complement strand
GAAACAAATTATGTTTATAACAATATAATTTACTGTAGGGGAGGAAGTTCTACAGGGATTGAGAATAACTGGGCACATTCATATATATACAATAATACTATTTATGATTGTGGTTGGAAAGGAATAGCTCTTGGCGCGGATGGTACTCACGATGTTTATAACAATATTATAAGTAATTGTGGAACAGATTTTGTTCACGCTGGTGGAACGTTAACTTCAGGCACAAATATAACTTCTGATTCAACTTCTCCAGATGGTGCGTCGTATCGAGATAGTAATGGTTCAGTGACTTTTGTCAATACTAGCTCTGGAACAGAGGATTTACATTTAGTCGTTGGAGATACTAATGCTATCGGAAGAGGAACAGATTTAAGCAGTACATTTACTACAGATATTGACGGAACGACAAGAAGTTCTTGGGACATAGGTGCTGATGAATATGAATCATCAAGTTCTACAAGTCCCTCGAGTTCGCCTAGTGATGGAACTCCTTCTTCTTCACCTTCAGCTTCACCTTCAGCTTCACCTTCAGCGAGTCCAAGCGTAGCATTCTTAACTAAAACAGTTAAACCGTCAGGTCAAGGTGGAGACTATACTTCATTAGTAGCTTGTCTTGTTGCTAACGAACAAGACCTTACTGGAGATGGTTGGTTTGACATTGAAATTGACGGTACTTGGTCATCTATTGAATACGGTATCGCTGATACTTCAAATTATACTACTACCTCTTCTGATTATATTAATATTTATACCACGTCGTCTGCTAGACATGATGGGGCTTATGATACTGGCGCTTATATTTTATGGTCTGACGATTGGTCAGATACGTTTATTTGCTCACACAACGTTCGCTTAACTGGACTACAGTTAGTTGGGGATAACGATTATTATAGTACTGCGTTAGATATAGCTGATGTTGATGGTTGTATTATAGACGGATGTATATTACTTGCTGAGCAAGGGAGTGGATTTTGGGCTGGGCAAGATAATATTGGAGCAGGTTATACTACTATAATTAGAAACTGTCACGTTGTAGTTGAACATAATGACGGTTATACTCCTGCTTCAGCTCGTTCTCGAGATGGAAATACAATTTATATAGATAACTGCGTTTTTGTTATGGTGGGGACGTATCCTTCTGCTGCGTTAGAAGTAACTGGAGATGGAACTCTCTACGTTAGAAACTGTTACGCTTATTCTTCTTCAGGTTTTGATTACGAAACTGGAGGCTACGCTACTTTTGAAAATTGCGCTTCTTCCGATGGAACTTGTAATACTAAGGCAGTAGCTTACGCTACTGGTTCTGGCGCGTATTTTACTAGTACTTCAACTAGTTGGGGACAAGATTTTCATATTACTAATTCAGCTTCTGGTTTGTTTCAAGCAGGAAAAGATTTATCTAGTACGTTTACTACTGATATAGATGGAGATACTAGAGATGACGTATATTGGGACATAGGAGTTGATTATATTTCTGGTGGTGGGTCTACTAGCCCTTCAGCGTCTCCAAGTGACGGAACTCCAAGTAGTTCTCCTTCTCCGTCTCCAGTTCAGTATAACGATTATACTGCGGACGCTAATTGCGTAGCTGCTTGGTTAATGCAAGAAGGTACTGGACAAGCTTTAGATACTAGCGGGAACGGGAATCATATTTCAGCTGGCACTGGTACCCCTGGTTGGGCAAGCACTGACGGTAGTTTTGCTCTAGGTGGACTTTATACTAATTCTCTATACACGGATATGGGTAACGAGAATTGGGTGGCGAATGGAGTTGCTAGTGATATTGCTTCTGGGGCAGTTTCGTTTACTTTCTGGTTTTTCATATCTCTTGCGTCCCCTACTCCTGGTTGGTCTCCAAGTTCTTCTGGAACTCAGACGGTTTGGAGTCTAGCTGATGGTAGTTCTACTAACGATATTAGTTTTTGTCTTGTAGATACTGCTAGTTATGAAGGCTGTGGTCGGTTGATGGTAAAAGATTCTGGTGGAACTCCTCAGTATACTTATACTGACAAAAAGTATTGGCAAGGAGGAGTTTTCCATCGTGTTACTTGTACAATTGACCCTACTGGGGGCGAAACCCGTATTTATATAGATAATTTTGAAAATACAACTGGTTCTGTTTCTTCTCGTGGAGGAACTGCTTCTACGGAATTTACTTTAGGGTCTGAAATTAACTCTGGCACAAATTATGCGTATGGTATACGCGTGGTAGATGGTGGAGTTTTTGATAGAGTTTTAACTCACGACGAACATTTAGATATATGGGCGTATGGATTATTAGGAGCGCCAGATGCTTCTGACAGCCCGTCAAATAGTCCGTCTGATAGCCCTAGTGATAGCCCTTCCGCGTCTCCTTCTACAACTGGAGATGTTCAATTAGTTCAAAAAGGAGCATATTATGCTGGAGATATTAACGCAGCTAGTGCTTCTACAGATTTTACTACTTATACTTATCCAGGAAACTTTTTAGTAGTATTAATAGGTTATTATAGTACTACTGCTTCAATAACTTCAGTTACTGATACAGCTGGCAATACGTATACTAAAGCAGTTCAGCATACAAATGCGAACTATAAACCCCAAATTTGGTATGCTGAATCTATTGCTGGAGAATCCGACAATATAATCACTGTTAATTTTAGTGACACGACAGCCAATTATGTAGGAATAACAGTAGCCCAATACTCTGGAGTAGCCTCTAGTAGTTCATTAATAGATACCGCAGAGGGATATCAAAACTCGGTAACTTCAGTAAGTACTGGGAATATGACGCCCACGAACACTAGGGATTTAATGGTAGCTTTGTTCTTTCATGGTTCAACCACGAGAGAGTGGTATACTGAAGAGGGATTTTATAATTTAGGAGGAACGGAGCGTCAAAAAGCTGAATGGAAGTCTTTAACTAGTTCTAGCGACCAAAATGCAAGTTACACAACTTCTGGGGCGGTTTATAATGTATACTCAGTAGCTGCTGTGTTTGCCGAAACTTCAGCTTCGTCAAGCCCTAGCGGAAGTACTAGTCCAAGCCAGAGTCCAAGTAGTAGTCCGTCTCCCTCTAGTAGCCCGAGTGATTCACCTTCAACTAGCCCTAGTGATTCCCCCTCAGATTCGCCTAGCGTTAGTCCTTCTGATTTTATAGTCAATTTTGTTCAATCTCGGGAGCACGCACAAGGCGGTTCAGGAACAAGTGTAGTAACTCTAGACGGGATGAATGTAACGGCAGGGAATTTAATCGTCGTTAATATATCTGCGTGGCACGCTACCACGGGAGCAGTTGTAACAAGTGTTACCGATACCGCAGGAAACTCGTATACACAAGCAGTTGGCGGGTATTATAGTGGAACTACTGATGATAGAGCTGAAATTTGGTATGCTTATAATATTACAGGACACTCCGCTAATTATATAACAGCTAATTTTACGTCAACGTGTGAAGTTCGGTATATCGCTGCTGCTGAGTTTACTGGAATAAAAACGACTTCTCCTTTAGCAGATACTGCGTCTAATCAGCAATCTTCTGTTACTTCTCATACTTCTGGAGTCGTAACGTCGCTTAATGATAACGATTTGCTTATAGGGCATTGGTTATGTAATAATACTACTCTTGGCGCTGATTTGACTCAGTTTGGTAGTACCTATACAATTTGGTCAAGACCAGTATATAGAGTACTTGGGGCTACAGGAGACCACGAGGTATTATATCCATCCTCGACAAACAAAACTAGTATAACTCTGGCTGCTGTTTTTGAAACAGAAGGAGTTGGTTCAGATTTTCCTTCTGATAGCCCTTCAGATAGTCCTAGCGATTCACCTAGTAATAGTCCTTCTGCGAGTGATTCACCAAGTAGTTCACCAAGTATTTTTCCCACGTTACCTTTTTCAGATGCTTTAAGCGATAGTATTATAGGAGGAGCGTGGAGGTGGGTAGATAACGATACAGTCGCTGGTACTTCATATACTGAAACAACTGCTCTTGTAATTGACGCTGGAGGTACTGATACTTGGACTACTACAGACCATTACGGTTCGTTATATTTAGATAATATAGATGGTGCTTTTGAAGCGATAGTTAAAATAAATTCTCAAGAAGCATCGAACGCATGGGCTAAATGCGGAATCATGGTTAAGAATGACATGACTTCAGCTGGCTCTGCTACTGGTTATGCTTTTATGACCGTAACTCCTTCTAACGGGTGGAGTTTTCAAAGAGATGAAACTAACGACGGATTTCTAGACCTTAATTCAGAGGTCGCAGGTGGCACAAAACCTTGTTGGCTTAGAATGATAAAAGAAGCAAACGGGGCTAATTGGGATATCTCTGGATATTATTCTACTACGTCCGCTACTGGGCCATGGACTCAAGTAGGGGTTGCTTGGACGTCTACTTCCGCTAATACAATTCAAGACGTTGGGTTATCTGTTACTTCTCACGCAGATTCAACGTTAGGTGAGGTTAGTTTTAATGATTTTTCTATAACAGAATATTCAGTAGCTTCTGATTCTCCTTCGGACAGCCCAAGTGATAGCCCTAGTGATTCACCTTCAACTTCTCCTTCTTCTAGTCCTTCTCCCAGCGACTCACCTAGCGACTCACCTTCAGTTAGTCCTAGCAGTGGAGCGTTTCTTTATAAAACTGTAAAGCCTTCTGGTCAAGGTGGGGATTATACGTCTTTAGAATCTTGTCTGAATGCAAATGAGCAAGATTTAACTGGGGACGGGCATTTTGATGTTGTAATAGACGGTACTTGGAGCGCTGCTGATACGACTAAGGTCACTTTACATAATTATACAACTACCGCAACCGATTATATTTATATTTATACTACGTCGAACTGTCGTCCTCCAGGGTATTATTCTGGTACATCACCTTATTATAGATTAGAATTGTCGGACGATTGGGCGGCGTTTGATTGTCTTGGCTCTGAATTCATACGTTTAACTGGATTGCAGATAACGAATACAAACGCAAGCGCTAGTTACGCAATGTATGCTAATTTATCTACCAGTAGAATAGAGAAGTGTTACTTTAAAGGCTATAGAGGTTTTTACGAGGACGGAGGAGCAGGAGGCTTAACGCTTATAAATTGTGTATTTGTAAGTCAAGTCTCTTATAGTGTTAGATTATACGGAACGCAGAACCTCCCAGAAGAAAATCTGTTTCTTAATTGTATTCTTGTCTCTGCGACTGAAACCCCATTTTATACTACCTATCCTGCTGCGTTTAAGAATTGTTATTTAGCCTGCGTTGATGAAACATCACCTGCTGCGGACTCGGATATGATTTTAACGACCTGCGCAACAAATGACGGGTCTCAATCATCACTTAGCGTTGCTTATTCAACTAGTAGTGGAGCTTATTTTACAAACATTACTCCTGGCTCCGAAGATTTCACTGTTACGGATGGTACTTCTGGTTTAGCGTATGCTGGTACAGACTTCAGCGCAACGTTTACTGACGACATCAATGGTGATACTAGAGGAACATATTGGGATATTGGAGTAGATTACATAGATGCTGGAGGTTCAACTAGTCCATCTCATTCACCCAGTGATGGAACTCCTTCTTCTAGTCCGTCACCGAGTGATAGTCCTAGTGATAGCCCATCGGACTCACCTAGTGATTCTCCTTCAACCTCTCCGTCAGCAGGGTATCCTGTAAGAGGAGATGTAGTATCTACATTTATAAGTTCTGTCTCAACGACTACTGTTAGTGACCTTCATACTGTAGAAGCTGGAACCACACTTCTTCTATTGGTTATTTCAATTGAAGCCCCAGAAACTATAGTAGCTGAGCCTTACTGGAATACAACTGAAGCCTTTACTTTAATCCATGCTACTACAAGTTCAACTCTTTCTGGTGACGTTCGTAACTACACGTACGGTTTATCAACGCCCACAGAAGGCGAGTATTCAATAACGTGGGAACAAAGTGAGAATGATAATGCTAGTCACGTTGCTATTAATTACTTTAATACTCCTGCTACAGTAGGTACAGCAACAAACTTTATTTCAGATGTAGTAAATAACGGTGCTTCTACTACTTCAGTCTTATCTGGAGGAGGGGAAATAGATTCAACTCTTTTGCTAGCTGGAGTATTTTTCGGGGACGATGGCGCTCCTGCCACGAATAACGACGGGTTTAGTTCGATAGTAAATACCGCTACTGGAATCTCCACCACCTCTGATTTAGCATTTTATGTTGCGGAGAAAGCTGGTTCTTCTTCTGGAGTAACTATTACTTGGGCTGTTTCTGATGAAAACGCAGCTCAGTTAATTGAAATATTATATGATACGGGGGAGTCTGATAGTCCTAGTTCTAGTCCTTCTGATAGCCCAAGCGATTCACCGTCGGATAGTCCGAGTGAATCGCCTAGTTCATCTCCTAGTGACAGCCCCTCGGATTCTCCAAGTGACTCTCCAAGTGATAGTCCTTCTACGAGTCCGTCAGAGAGTCCTAGTGAATCTCCGTCTGGAGCCAACGAAGCGATTACTTGGCAAGATGGTACTTTAGTTGGAACGGGAGATATTTATTCAGTATTATTAAAAGGACAAACGTTTACCGCTCCTGGTGATTATAGAGTTACCTCGCTTACGATAAATTTATATGGAGCAGGAACTTTAACTGGATTATCAGCTTACGCTAGATTATATAACGTTAGTAGTGGGATTCCCTCGGGAGCTTACATAGCAGAATCTGATGCTTTAGACGCCACTACTATAAATGCTAGTTGGAGTAACCGTGAGTTTACTTTTAGTGGAGTCAATCAATACGATATTGTTTCTGGTAACGAATACGCTATAGCTATATATTTAGACGGAGGTAGTACTAGTAATAAACTTATTATCGGGACTGATAGTAACTCTGCGTCTCACTCTGGAACTTTTATTTATTTTAACGGGTCAAGCTGGTTTTCAAATACTAATGATGTATATAGATTTTGGTTATATGGAACTCCTCTCTTTTCGGCTTCGCCAAGCGATTCGCCTAGTAGTTCGCCATCGCCTTCAGAGTCTCCTAGTGATTCACCTTCAGATAGTCCTAGTAGCTCTCCTAGTACTTCGCCTTCAGATAGTCCTAGCGATTCTCCGAGCGAAAGTCCGTCAGATTCTCCATCAGAGTCACCATCTGAATCACCGAGCAGTTCGCCTTCCGATTCGCCAAGTGAGAGTCCTTCTGAGTCACCGAGTAGCAGTCCGTCACCTAGTGATAGTCCTAGCGATTCACCTAGTGATAGTCCTAGTGAAAGTCCGTCTGAATCACCTTCGGAAAGTCCATCTGAATCGCCGTCTGATTCACCGAGTGAGAGTCCGAGTTCTAGTCCTTCTCCATCTGATTCACCTTCAGACAGTCCTAGCGAGTCGCCTTCTAGTAGCCCAAGTACTTCTCCTAGTCCTGGTTACGAGGCATATACGAGAGGGAATTACGCAGCTTTACCTACTGGTATTGCTGATTTAGAGACTAGCTTTAGCGCTCAAGATTATTTAGATGTAGATACGGATGATGGAGTAAGAATACAACACTCTTCTTTTTCTGAGTATGTAATTTATCAATTTAAAGATTATATAGGAAGCGATATAGAAGCTACTGCTACTTGTAATATTCAAACTAATTTAGTAGGGGCGCTGTCTCCTATTGTATTACAAGTTTATAACTTCAACTCTGTCGCATGGGAAACTTTAGATACTAATACTACTGCTGAGGAAGATATTGATTTTACTTTAATAGGGAACATCCCTGATACTACCAACTATAAAAATAATAATCTCTGCGTTTGTAGAGTTTATCAGTTAGGGATATAATGAAGAGAATAACATACGAACTTCAAGGTGAATGTAATAGATGTGGAAAGTGTTGCAGGGCTTTAAACTGTGAGCATCTATCTTCTGAAAAGATAAATGATATAGAGGTGTCGGTATGTAAGCTTCATGGCACATTTTGGAAACCCCAGGCGTGTGTAAGCTATCCTCACAGCCCAGTAGATGACTTGCAAAAAGGATGTGGGTATATGTGGAAAATCATTAAAGAGGAACTTACATAATGGGTGGTTCATTTGTACCACAACAACATATTTGGAGGCTCTGCAAGAATGATGCGGCAGAGCCAACAACGTTTTATGCTGCTGAAGGCATTACAGGCACGCTAGATTCTAACACAGATATTCTGCGTGTTCGTGTTCAGATTCCAGAAACAGGTGGTGCTAACGGAACGCTTGTAAATGCTCGCCTTCAGTATTCCACAGACGATACGAACTTTACAGATTTAGGTGCTGGGAATCATTGGAACTATGCTGATGGATTAGCGACGCATGGGGATTCGGTCACCACTTATATTTTATCTTTATCAAATACTGCTGGTCTTTATATTGAAAGTGCTACAAGCTCATCTTTAATTGTAAAGAATAAAGAGACAGAGTGGGATTTTGCTGTCACTCCTACCGCCAATGTATCAGCATCAACGCTATATTATTTCAGGGTCATAAGAGATGCCTCAACAGTCATAGCTTTGGGGGCAGGAGATACCCACCCGAATGTGACCACAGCGGCGGCTATTGTACCGTCTACTTCTCCAAGTTCTTCACCTAGCACAAGTCCTTCAGATAGTCCATCAGATTCACCTTCTGAATCACCTTCTGATTCACCTAGCGAGAGTCCATCTGATAGCCCGAGTGAGAGTCCAAGTGATTCTCCAAGTTCTAGCCCTTCACCAAGTGATAGTCCTAGTGATAGTCCGAGCGATAGTCCTTCAGAGAGTCCTTCTAGTTCACCTAGTGAAAGCCCTAGCGAATCGCCTTCAGATTCTCCTTCGGAAAGCCCGTCTGATTCACCTTCTAGTTCGCCTAGTCCATCAGACAGTCCTTCAGATAGTCCAAGTTCATCTCCTTCTTTATCACCTAGTTCTTCTCCTTCATCGAGTCCTAGTGAATCACCAAGTGACTCACCTAGTACTTCACCGTCAACTTCAGTTGAAACGATATTAAGGCTTGATTATTGGAAACTAACCTTTGTAATTTCTTCTCCGTCTAGTAGTCCAAGTGCGTCTCCGAGTGAATCACCTAGCGAATCACCTAGCGAATCACCGTCAAGTAGCCCTTCGCCTTCGGAGAGTCCTAGTTCATCACCTTCAGCTTCTCCGAGTGAGTCACCATCGGAAAGCCCGTCAGAGAGTCCATCAAGTTCACCTTCTCCTTCAGACAGTCCATCAACTAGTCCTAGCGCTTCTCCTTCGGAAAGTCCGTCAACTAGCCCTAGTGAGTCTCCATCTGAGAGTCCTTCTGAAAGTCCTAGCGCTTCACCTTCCGTTTCTCAAACATCGTGGTGGAATCCGTCAAGTTTAACGATAAATACAGGAGCAATAGTATCTGGAACGTTAGACGAAGTATATTTAGAAAGAGATTCTGGCGAATTAGTCTTATCGGAAACAACCGCTACTCCTGGATTTGATTATGAATTTGAATTTGGTATTTATGATGATGTACCAACGTCTAACGTTGATTTACATTTTATAGGATATTATGATGGCGTTTTAGGGCATATTGCACGTATTAAACAATGGAACTACCTTACTACTACTTTCGTAAACGTTCCTTTAGGATTGATACAAGAGGAAACTTCATCTCAAGCGTATGTAATACCTCTATTTGATTCAGTTAATTATATAGAGAATGGTAATATTAGATTACAGATTGTTCATACGAATCCTGGTGATATATCTCATCAATTACATATTGATTCGTTTCATTTGCAGGCTGGAGGAGCATCAGCAAGTCCTAGCGCAAGTCCGAGTTCAAGCCCTAGCGAATCACCTTCAGAGTCTCCTTCAGCTTCACCAAGTGAGTCTCCTAGTGATTCACCTAGTTCTTCACCGAGTCCAAGTGATTCACCTAGTGAATCTCCGTCGGAATCACCTTCAGAGAGTCCTAGTGAGTCACCCAGCACTAGCCCTAGTGAAAGTCCTTCGGATAGTCCAAGTACTTCTCCGTCGTCATCTCCATCACCTTCGGATAGCCCTAGTACGTCACCAAGTCTTTCTCCTTCTACTTCACCGTCAGAGTCGCCTAGTGAATCACCGTCTAGTTCTCCTAGTCCAAGTGAATCACCGTCAACGTCTCCTTCGGAAAGTCCTAGTGAAAGCCCTAGTGAATCACCTTCGGCTTCACCTAGCTTATCTCCTAGCTTATCGCCTTCGAGTTCACCGAGTTCGAGTCCTAGTCCTAGTGAATCACCATCTGAATCGCCAAGTGAAAGTCCTAGTGAATCACCCAGTGAATCACCGAGTGAATCTCCGAGTAGTAGTCCGTCACCTAGCGAG
>Ga0307377_10008621_pt1 | contig 10312 bp, 1 predicted proteins | sample TR3MG_FD_202535 | JGI IMG/M metagenome (GOLD analysis project Ga0307377, IMG submission 202535) | Soil microbial communities from Risofladan, Vaasa, Finland - TR-3 | ecosystem: Environmental > Terrestrial > Soil > Coastal area > Acid sulfate soil | place: Finland: Risofladan, Vaasa | collected... | reverse complement strand
ACGTATGCAAGAGCACCTTGGTACACAAGGTTATAAAGCAGTAAGTAAAGATGCTGACGGTAATATTAGAGTTTATCAATATAAAGACCCCTCTGGTGGCGGAGCTTTTGGACTTGGTACATTTAATGATGAGGCAACAGGAACTCGTGGGGGAAGATTTGTAGAATATAAAAAACCAACCCTGCTGGATAATATTGCAAATATTGCAAGATTTGGACTTGAAACAGGTGGTCATACTAAAACTATGAATCTTAATAATATGATACCAACAACTAGTTTTATGACTAAGACTGCTACTGGTTTTGAAGTAGTTAAACAAGGTACTAAAGTACCAAAGGGAGTAAAAGCTATAGTAAGTCCTGATGGTGGTATTGCTTATGTAAAATCTAATACAATGCTTCAAAAAGGTTGGAAAAAGATTGCTGATGCAGGAGATGAACTTACTCCAGAACTTATCAAAGCTGGAGGTGGTAGAGCTTATATGAAAGGTAAAAATGCTGCTGGCTTATATCCTGCAGTCCCTCATGAAGGCTTTTATGTGAAAGGTACTGGAGAGGTTATAGCAAATGCTACTGGTAAAGTAGTACAAGGTCTCATATTAAAACCAATAAAACAACTTAATAATTATCCCGCTATAAATAAAGTATTGGGTTATGGTAAACAGGGTATGCAAAAAGTATACAAAGGAGCCCAGTATATATTTAATGATGGTAAATGGTATAAATATGCAGGCAGTAAAGCAAAAGATTTAGCTAAAGGTGCTCAGGGATCTATTAAAGGTGCTAAAGAAGGTATAAGAACAACAGTAAAAAATGTTGCTGAAAGTGCAGGAGTTAAGTTACCTAAGAAAGCTCCTACTAAAGTTAATAAACCTGCTAGTACTCCTAGTACTCCTAATACTACTACTACCAAACCTGGTATTAGTACTGACGGTAAAAATGCTATTCATATGGTAGGAGATGCTCAGTTTAAAGGTAAAACTTTAGCAGAGAGGATTAAGTATATAAAAGAAAATTGGAAACTTCCAAAAGATGAGTTGGATAAAGTAATAAAAGAAGTGCAGAGAAATATGAATGCTGCACGAAAAGCAACTACTTAATATTATGGCTATTACATATGCTTCACCGGCACAAGGTGATATAAAGCCCATGGATTTTTCTATCTATATGGCTGCACAGGAAGCCAGGGCTAAAGCTTCACACAATAAACTTTCTCTTGAAGCTAACTTACTTGCAGGAGATATGAAAAGAGCTGAGGCTGGTGGTCAGGCTATCACTACAGCTATTTCCACATTAGATCAGATGAGAGCTTATGGGGATGAGGATGAGGCTCAATTAGGTCAGATAAGACAAGGTTATAAAGAACAACTGCAGAGTATTGTACAACAAGGTATGGAAGGTGGTGGATTACATACTATTTCCAACGAGCTTAAATTACAGTCTGCAAAATTACAGTCTGAGATTAATAAGGGGGAACTTGGTGATATTAATAAACGTTATGGTATATCCCAACAAAATCTTAAGACAATACAGGATCTTTATTCAAAAGGGGATATGACAGCCTATGATTTGGATTTTTACAGCAGTAATTTACTTTCTATTCCTAAACCTTCCAATGATGTAATAAAAGGTGTTACAGATTACGCCACTGCTAAATCATTGCAGGCTGGTACACTTGAAGATCTTACCAATAAATTTGTAAATCTGGCAGATACAATGTATCAGGAAGATTTTGCAAAGATGGCTATGTATGATAAGAAATATGGAACCAATACTTTAGAACAAGCTAAGAATTCTTTGGCTGCAGCTGCTGCGGTACAATATGGTAATATGAATCTTACCGGTATTAATAGTGTATTATTTGGTAAAAATACTACTGAGATTGTAAATCCTAATGCTGGAAATATAACACCTGGAGTGACTGATTGGGCTGTGGGTAATTATAGTGATAAGCTTCAAATGCTTAATGACAATAGTATTATAAGTACAGATCTAAAATCTAATGATAATGCTACAAGAAAAGAAACAGTAGCTGGAGCTGAAAAGAAACTTGAATCAATAGCATACGCTTATACAGGGTTACCTTTAGAAAAAGCTGAAGCTATTACTAAAAGATTTATGTCAAGCTTAACACATTATGGTGTACGCTCTCTTAATAATGATGAAGGTGATCCTGCTGAATTAGCTGCAGCATTACAGGATCCTAAAAGATATACAAAATTTAATGTAATAGGAGATTATGGTCCTAATAATCCATACTATCCTGAGGCTTATGTTGCTACTGCACGTAATGTAGAAACAGATGAACTTGAAACATTTGTTATAGGTGGAGCAAGTGGTAACCGATGGAATAATATGATATTCCAGGCTAATAAAGGTCTACTTAATGCTGATACCAGGTTAAATGGTACTGTGAACTCATTTAATTTAGAGTTAACAGATGAGCTCATTGATAATAAAGGGATCAAGATGGAAGAAAGTGTTGTACGTTTATCTGAACCTAATGTAGGAGGTAAACAAAGCAAATATCAATTAGTAACCAAACCTGGTATAGTAAATGAGGGCGGAGAACCAACCTGGAAAATAGTAGCTGATATTATTAATACTGAAACTGGTGAAAGATTAGATATTGGTGGTGCTTCAGAATATACAACAGTTGAAACAGCAGTAGGATTTTTAAAAAATCTTTACTCTAAAAGCTTTTAATAGTAATGGCAGAAGATCAAAATATACAAGCTTTAAAACAAACTTTAAAGCAAGAAGCAGAACTTAACAAACAAAGTTTTGAAACTTCTAATAATCCTGCATTAGAGCATGTTGGTAAAAAGGATGCTCCTGCTCCACCTCTTGCTCCTCCTGTAGAATCAGGTATATTGCAAACAGGTCTTTATGTGGGAGATTCCCAATATGACAAGGGTATAGCTGTAAATGATCTTCCTTATGTAGATAAAATAAGACATGAGAGGCAAGGTGGTCTTGCTCAAACATTTAATATGCTTAACCAGGCTATCACAGGTGAGATAGTAGGTGGTATGATTGAAGGTATTGGATATCTAACTGATGTTCAAGATATTTTAAAAACGGTTGCGGGTAACAACGAGGAGTGGGGAAACTGGATGTCTGACATAGGTAAAGGTTTGAAAGAATGGACCAGGGAAGCCACTCCTATTTATAAAGATCCCGATGCTCCGGGATTTGACCCATTATCTTATAGTTGGTGGATGTCCCATATGCCATCTGTAGCAAGTACAATAAGTTTAATGATACCTGCTGTTGGTACAGTAGGATTACTTAGTAAAGCAGGCAAAGCTCTTAGTATAGGACAAGCTTTAGGTAAAGTAGGTAAAGGTTTAGGCATGGGTGAAAAGGCTACTAAGATAGCCAACACTATTGCACAAGGAACCGGTACAGCCATTATTTCCAGACAAATGGAAAGTATGATGGAAGCAAGTGGAACCTGGGAATCTGCTTATGAAGAGGCTAAAGCTAAAGGTATAACTGATGAGGATACTTTAAAGGATATTGCTTCTTCTGCTGCTCAAAGGAATTATGCCCTTAACTGGGTTATGCTTTTACAGGATATTCCCCAGTATATGTTACTCGGAAAAGCATTCCCCAAAACTGTGGGAAACAGTGTAAGTAAAGCTCGACATTTAGGTCAAAGTATTTTTAAACCATTAGGAAGTAAGGTTGGTCTTATTTCAATGGATGCTGCCTGGGAGGGTGTTGAAGAAGGTTATCAGTTCATATCTGATGAAGAGTCTAAACATTTAGCATTTGAAAGAGCAGGTCTTATATCTAAGGATGGTCCAGATTTTACAGGAAGGTTAGGTAAATATACATCTGACGGAGAATTTTGGTCAGCTGCTTTCTTTGGTGCTATGGGTGGAGCTTTAATGCAGACTGCAGGTAAACCTATTTCTCAGGCTATATCTGGAGATGCTTCAGCGTTAAAGGCTAAGTTTGGTAATCTGAAAGAAAGAGCCAATAGAGCCTTAGGCAGAGGTGATAAAGATACTTCCAGTGAAACAGGTCAAACCGGACATAAAGATTTTACTCCTACTACACAAGTAGAAGATATTAAGGATTGGGGAAAATCCTATTCAGCAATACAGCATGAAGCACGTAGAGCTATTGAATGGGGAACTAGAGAGTCTCAACAACAAGCTGGAGAAAGAGCTGCAGAAGCACTTATGATACGTGCTGCTGAAAAAGGTAATATGGATGCCTTACAGTTGATATTTGAAACTATGAAGAATCCTTCAGAGAAAGATCTGAAAATGTTTGGCTTTGAGGGAATGAGTGCTGAAGATATACAAGGGTTCCAGCAAATGATACCGCAGTATCAACAAATGGCTAAAAAGGTTAATGAGCGTTGGAATGAAATAGCTCAGGAAATGAAAGCTAAAGGAGAATTTATTAGTGCTCCCCAAGCTGCATCAGCTGCAAAAGTATCATTAAGAGTGCAACAGGATTTAACTGCTCAAAGAGTAGATCGTAATATTAAAGCCAATGATACTAAGATTGCTCAGATTGAACAGGAAACTCCAATAATAAGAGATGCCAGTGATGCAATAAAAGAAGTAATACGTACAGAAGCTGCAATAGAGTCTGTACAAAAAATGAGAAAAAGTCTTAAGACACGCTTTGATACTGGGGAGATGACCGGAGTTAGTGCTGTTGGTTATGAGCAAATGATAGCCCAGACTGAAGCTCAGGAAGCAACACTTTTAAGAATACTGGAAGAGAGTAAAAAGAAACTTAAAGCTAAAGAAAAGAAAGACCTATCCCTTATAAAAGGTTCTGTAAGATATCCTAAATACAGAAGTTTACTTACAAGTAATACTGTATTACAACTTACAGGTATGCTTAATGCATATGAGGAAAGAGCTGTAGCTGATGCAATAGCTAAAACTGCTGCAGAATTCAGGGCTCAAGAAGAGGAAACTACCCAGGCTGTTGTTGGAGACCAGGATGGTATGACAGAAATACCTAATCCAGCTGAAAATAATACAGAAACTGAGCAAACTAAAACTGAAGCTGAAAAGCAAAAAGATAATGAGGATACTGTAGTTGAAGAAACTAAAACCAGGGAAGAGAAACTTAATGAAGAACTTGACAAGGTAAAGAAGAAAGGGGAGACTGCAGTAGATTCCTCTAATGCTGAAGAGACAGACGTTGCTGGAGAAAATAAAGAAACTCAGGAAGAAGCGGCAGAAGAACAAGAAAAGGAAAAAGACGGGTTACTTAAAGGTGCTATAAAACTTGTTGAAAATGAACCTGTAGATACTGCTCTTGATGAGGGACCTACAAGAGGTGAGAATTTCTTACCGGAAGAATTCCCATTTGATCCTGATAAAAGCTTTGAGCAGTGGGCCAGTGAAATGTACAATAATAAAAAGTACGGTGGTAAAAGTCTTGCTCGTGATATATTAGGATTAAAGAATCAGATAGATCAGGAAATAAAAGAAATACATGATAATGGTGGTGTAGTTCCACAAGAACTCATAGACTTATCCAGCTCACTGCTATTAGGTTCTTTAACGGGGACTCAACGAGCTACTGCTGAACAGTTTATAGAGTTTGTCAATAAGTATACTACTGTAGCTACTGATAAACTTGGACCTACCCAAAGAATTATAACCCGTGCCATAGATAATCTTTATGCAGAACTATTTAGAGATTATGGTCCACGTATAGCCATTACTGCCAAGCAGATTAAGGATTATCACAGGAATCGTAAAAGAGCTATAGAAAATAGTAAAGGTTACGATGATTCTCAATCGGGTGATAATAATTCAGACAAAGAGTTTTTTACAAATAACTCTGAGTATGCCATGCGTTGGGATGATGAAAGAGGAGAATATTTTGTAATTACTGATGAAGATGGCAAGCCTCTTAAAAAAGCAAAAATAGGTAACAAGGTCTTTAGGGGTGATAATTATAAGGAGCTTGATTGGGATACACTTAACAATGGAAACTTTGAAGGTAACACTGTATACTTTGAATTTGATGCAGGTGGTATTGCCAATGGTGACAGGTATGATTCAAAACCAGGAGATTTTTATAACAGTAAACTTTTAGCAGATCAATATCCTGAGGAAGTTCTACGTGGTACTCCTGCTGATGTGCAAAGGCATAGAGTACAACATCAGACTATATGGATCGTTACTCATGATGATAGTGGTAATAGAGTAGTACTTGGTAGTTTACCTGCAGGTACTGCAAAGCGTACAAGTATAAGAGGTTTAAGAAATAAGCTTGATGTAGAATTTCAGGAAGAATTTAAAAATAAAAACTTAGTCCAACATCCAAGAACAAATGAGGAGGGCAGGGTACAGGGATTACAGTCAAGATTTGTAAGAGCCAGAACCACAAGTACTGTAGAACAACAATTACCCGGTAGGTTATATGCAAATACTGTAGCTGAGAATATGCTATCAGGTGCTGAGATACTGGATGTAATACCTAAAGAGGATCTGCATATCCTTATATGGAATGGTGAGAAGTTCATAGGTAATATTGAACGTGTTGGAAGAGCTAATCCTGATATAATAAAATCTATTCAGGATGGCAACAATAAACAATTTACACCGGGTGCAGCTTATGTATTCTTAAAAAGTAGCAGACCCGGGCATTATATTCCAACAAGACTCTACAACTACCTTGAGATAGGGGAAAAGGTAGATGATAATGGAAATATTGTTGCCAATGCTTATATGAATAAGGTGGTTGATCTGTTACTGGAACTTGAAAAACCTAACTCTACCTGGAGTGATATAAGTGAAGAACTAAAACAACTTGTTTATGCTACTTATGATATTAGATTAGGTCGTGATAGAAAGATACACATATCACATACTAATCAAAAAGGTGAGGTTGTAGTAACAGGTGTGTCACTAGATGAAGGTACAAGAGTAGAAAGAAGGAATGCTTTGATGCGGGCCCTTAACGGAAGGTTTGCAATGATAGACCAAAGCAAACTTAATATGCCTGCTTCTGACGGAGAAACCTATAATGAACGTCTAATAAAGGGTACTCACTTAGGAGATGAGTTCCCCATACCATTTATAAAGAGTGATGTATATAACAAGACTCAAAGAACCAAACCTGATGGTACAACTGAGAATATCTATACTCATTCCACTAAGTTTAAGATCAACATGCCTTCAATGGCAGTTGTACCTATGGAAGGTGAAACTACTCAGGAAGATTTTATTGAGGATGCTGTTATAATTGAAGAAACTGAGGAAACTAAAGAAAAAGTGAATAGGCTATTTGCTAATGGTACTTTTGTAGAAAAAAATGGAAGACGGTTCTTTAGAAATAATCAAGGAAGGCTTGGAGTAATAGTAAATGTAGGTGGTATGGAATTACCATTCTATCAGTCAAAAGGACAGACAGGTGGAAAGACCACAAACTGGACACCCTTTTATGGTAATACTGGTTCTTGGTTAATTAAATCTTCAATAGATAATATTAATAATGGATTAGGCATAGAAGAAATCCAGGATACAATGAGCTATCTTGATACAATGTTTCCTGAATATCTGCCTGCGTCTGACTATTTTACAGCTGAACAAAAAGAAATACTTAGAAGTGAACAAGATTCCGAAGCTCTTGGTAAATTACAACTACAGGGTAATAAACAAATATTCCCTGAGGTAGCCCTTAGTAAAAAAGAGGTAGGACAAACATTAAGTAATCTTAATGTAATTAATTATGATATAAATACTGCTCCTACAGAATCTTCAGAAGCTGCTGCTTTTGTTGATGCAATTGAAAAAAAGATACAAGATTATTTCACTGCTACTCCTGAAGGTATAACCCCAGGTATTACAAGAGAATATGAATCTAATCCTGAACTTGTAGGCATAGGTACTCTTGAAGAGTATGAAGCTTACTTGAAGACTATCTTTCCTGATAGTAAGATCAAGGGTATAATGTATCATGGTAAACCTGGAGAGAGATTTGATGCTATAGATTTTGCAAAACTTAAAGCAGGTGAAGCTTTTTATGTTACTCCCTACAGGGATTATGCACAATCATATGCTAAGAAAGCAGGAAAAGCAGGAGTTGTAGTAGCTGTACTTATAAATGCTAAAAATATAAAATCACTTACCGGAGCTTATGCGGCTATTAAAGAACAGATAGAGGATATCACTAATTATATTTCTGATTTAGAACAAGCAAGAGATGGTAAGAAGTTTGCTATAGAAATATTTACTGAAGATGGTATAGAGATAAAAATATTTAATTCTAAAAAAGCAAGAGACGAAGCTGTAAAGAATAATTCTGGCTTTGAAGTTGCTACCATTGAATCTATTAATGAAGTAATAGCTAATAAAGAGCAAAGACTTGCAGAGATAGCAGAAACAGGAACTTACGATACCATAAAAACTAATATTGAAGGAACTAATGATGGTATTTACGCTGTATTTGAAAAAGAACAAGTTCATATATTAGGTTCTAAGGCTGACATTACAGGATTTAGAGCTTATATGGCACAAGCACCAGCTACAGAAAAACAGGAAGCTCAGAATAGACTTGATCATAAAGAAGTTGGAGTAACAGATAATGAAGAGAAACCTGTATCTAAAGAAGATATTGAGCAGCAGATAGAAGATCTTAGAAAAAGCAACGAAAAAACTAAAGGCAGGAAACGCAGAAGAAACCTGGGTATTATTAATCCTAGTGATGAACGTACTCTAATGAAAGACAGGCTTAGGGATAATAAAACTGTTATGTCCAAAGCTGAACAGGAATGGTTTAGAACAATCTTTCCTGGAGTACCATTAGAAATACTCGATACTGTTAAACATGTTGTTACTACAGGTGGAGAAAAAGCCTGGGCAGTATTTCAGGATGCTGTTGTAAGAGTTGTAGATACAGCTCCTGCAGGTGTACTATATCATGAAGCTTTCCATGCAGTATTTGTACTGGGACTTAATGCTGACCAGCGAGCAGCCATACTTACTGAAGCTAAAGAAATGTATGTTGCTCCCACTAAAGAGCAACTGGATGCTATTAAAAAGCAAGTAGAGGAGATTACTACTGATGAGCAGGCTACTGACAGATATTATGAAGAGATGCTTGCTGAGGAATTCCGTGAGTATGCATTAACAAAAGGAATACCGGCAAGAACCCTTAAAGCTAAAGTGAAGAAATGGTTCCGCCAATTACTTGCTTTTGGCAGGAGGTTATTCAGAAATAAGGTATCTGTAAAAGGTTTATTCTATGATATTCATAATGGTGTATACACTATAAATAAATTGCCTAAGCATGCTAAGAATGTTGCGGCATATATGAGTCAGAATGATCCTAATACTTTATCTTCAAAACAAACAAAAGAAGCTGTTGATGAGGTAAATTCCATCTTCATTACCATGGTATCTGAAATAGCCATGGAAAAATTTGGTACTCAAAGACCTCATCTTGACCAGGTATTAGAAGTTATAAGGGAATATAATGTGGGACCTGATGGTAAACCTGACGATCCTGTTAATCCTTATAAAGGTGCATCAGCTATTTATTATGACATGGCTCTTGATATAAGTAACCATATTACTAATTCTATTGATGCAGGACTATCTCCTACAGATCCTCATGTAATGGGATACATGAAGGTACTGAATTCATTAGCTAATCTTGAAACAGAAAGACTTAATCCACTTGCCCGTTCAGCAGGTTTAAGATTATCTCAGGACTTTGGTATACGTACAAAGATTGTTACAGTAGAAAATCTTGATGAAACTATTGAGGTTGATGCTTTGACTGAAGATGAACTGGAAGATCAGGGTATGGATAGTGAAGCTGAAAAAGGTCCTGTAAAAGAATCATGGGGCATTGAGGCTGGTAGTAAATCTAAAAAGGATACTGCATCTTTCCGTATAAAATTCTTATTAGCTAATATCCCAAGATTAGATTATAGAGGTAAACCTGTAATAGGCTTTTTAGGTAAACCTTTACTTGCAGAAAAAAGTACTTTATATAACAAGCTGCAAAGAAATCTCACATTAGAAAAAGGTAACTTCAATAGTACCATAATGATGGAGAAATTGCAGGGTATGATTAAATCAACTCCTGCTGTAAAGAATGTAATTGCTGCACTTGAAGCTGATCCTATATTAAAGGCAGAGTTCTATTCTACAATGACTACTACTAATGCAGGTGCACTACTCATCTGGGAAAAGAAACTTGGTGATGAGCAAAGTGAATTCAGGGCTATAGAATCCAACAGGAGGACTGTTAATAAGATGATCAAGAATGATTGGAAGGAAGCCCTTGATAATAAAGCCACCACTCCCCTGAAC
>Ga0307377_10008618_pt1 | contig 10317 bp, 13 predicted proteins | sample TR3MG_FD_202535 | JGI IMG/M metagenome (GOLD analysis project Ga0307377, IMG submission 202535) | Soil microbial communities from Risofladan, Vaasa, Finland - TR-3 | ecosystem: Environmental > Terrestrial > Soil > Coastal area > Acid sulfate soil | place: Finland: Risofladan, Vaasa | collected... | reverse complement strand
ACGACAGCCCGGTCGATACGTCTAAGGCATGGACTCCGCCATCAACTGGCGAATTTATTATCTGTGTGGTCGCCGTCGATGACTCGGCGGGTATCGGCAGAGACAGCACAACCTGTACCGTCAGCGCGGCAGAGGCGGCAACTGCGGCAACGAACTTCCTGGGTGGCAATTTCAAAGGTGGTGGAAAATGAAGGCGATGATGGATAAATTGAATGAATATAAATGGATTGTCACCACGACGATTCTGGTTTTGACTTTCGGATGGTGGCTAAAGGGTATTGAGTCTGACGCCGGTGAGGCCAAGCAGAAGGTTGACTCTATTGAGCAGACATATAAGTCCATTGAAAAGATTGCCGAACAGGTCCAGGCTAACCAGAAAGCTCTCTGTGACCCCAAACGGATGCTCGGTGATTTCCTGATAACGATGGGCGATGAACCTAATACCGTCAAATACTGGATGTCTATGCCGGTGGGTCTTGAGGAAATCAAGATTACCGACTCGACCTATATGGTTGACATTCCGTTTATATTAGATGGCGACCTGCCATGGCTGGGCATCCGAGCGGTGATAAAGCAGGCCGATTCAACGGCGGCAATAAGGATATTTGATACCCTCTGGGATCATAGGAGCGAGCAATGAAACGATTACTCTTTTTGATTATAGCGGCCATTATCTGCATCGGGGCGACGGCGCAATTCAAGGCCTCGGTCCAGATCGACAACGCCATGGCCACCCCGGCGCAAATATCTGCGATCTATTTCATCCTTTATTATGAGAACGATTCGACTGCTCAGTACGATTTCGCAACCAATGACACGGCTAAGACCGGGATATACGATACCATACTGACCCTGCCGGCCGACTCGATCGGGGAATGGCGGGGCGACTGGTACGTATCTCTGGCTGATGGTAAGCTGCTACACTTCTCGCAGTTTGTAAACACCTATGAGCAGGACTCTCTCTGTAATGCCATGGCCAATAAAGATGAGTTCAAATCATCGGGTGATACCGCTTTGGGTGGCGATGCCCGAGACGTGGCAATCACCGCCATGCGTGACAGCCTTCAGTATCTAATCACAGCCGCCGGATTCTCGACGCTTACCGCTGCGCAATTAGTAGCTGCCTTCTTCGGACAAACAGTAGACACGGCTTTCGCGGCCGGATCGTTTGGTGATTCTCTGAAGGGCTGGGGCGCCACGGCAGCAAGCGCACTCGATTCATCTCTGATTGATCAGATAATAGTCTCGGCACTGGGTGATATGAGGCAGATGATGGGGATCGACAGCGGAATGACGGTCTTTTATGAATGGCATTCCGATGCCGATACGGCCTGGTTTGTTAATAGCGGAGGCGATACGGTTCGGATTGCAATTTATGATCACGACGGCGGGACGGCCGGACAGAGGCCGGATTCTGTGAAGGAAACACCATGACGACTTTCGGAACTCCCAGACACTCAGATTGGAATGTTCGTCAATTCCCGATTGCCGTTTACGGACCGAAGGCGACCTATGAGAATATCCTGCTCAAGTTGGTCGCTAAAATGGAGGACCTGAAAACGGCCATGGTAGCTTATGTGCCGACGTTTTCTTATGTCTACGATCATCACAACCAGGCCAATCTGCTATTGAATGCCGTCTCGGTTGGAATCGAAACCGCTGACCAGAATGAATGCCTGGGCGTCAAGCCCGGGATTATCGCGGCCTTCTATGATATCACGGTATCGATCCGGGTACACACGGCCTATCAATATGACAAAACCGACGAGGACGATAACGGATACCTGCTCGACCAGATAGACTATTACCTCAGCCAGTATCACGACATCGGCGCGAGGTATGTTATAAACAGCATTGTCGAAATGAATCCGTCAATGGAATTTCCTGAATCGAAAACAAAGGGCGGCGAATTGAAAGTTTTTATCCGGCTGGCGCGGGAGCATGAACAGCGATGAGTACGGTTGTCGAAACATTGAGAGATAAGGTCAAGGCTGAAGTCGATGCCCTAAAAATAGTTATGGCGACCGGCTACGACCCTACCTTCTCATATACCTATGACCGGCATCCGGTTGCTAATCTGCTATTGAATGCAGTTACGGTCGATGTCTTGCCGGCCGCTGGCGGAGATCCGATTGGTCCCGACATACCGTCAACAAACAGCATATATGATCTCACCGTATCGGTCCGGGTTCACACCGGGTATCGTCATAGTCCGATGCTGGAGGTGGTCAATACTCAAATGCTCGACAGTCTTGATAATTATCTGAATGAGCAGCGCAACCTCGGCGACGGTTACCGGCTGATCATGACGTTTGATATCAATCCCCGGATGGAGTTCTCGGAGTCGGCAACTAAAGGCGGGGAATTAAAGATGTTGATAAAAATTCCAATGGAAAGGCTACAGGCATGATTGTAAAAATGATTAAGAAGATACCCAGGCTGGTCTGCCTTCAGGAAATGTGCGAGATCGACTATGATACATTCAAGGCGGTCCAGAGCTGGGAGGAAACTGAAGTCACCGGCGAGGTCGGAGCCGTGCTGATCGCGGGCGGGTGGTGTGAAGTTGTTGTTAAACCTATCATTAAACCGGAGGTAATAGAAGATGGCGATTGATGTAAGTACCGCGCAAGATGTCCTGATCGGCGTCAAAGAGCAAACGACTTTCGGGACGGCCATGATCTCGTCGACTGCCTTTGAATTGATCAAATGCGATCTGCCGACGATTGTTCCCGATGTGAAGATGATCAAGGACAAGCACTCCAAGGCCTCTCGATACGGCGACACCTCAGACGTGATTGTTCACGAAAAAGGGGCGCTGCCGGTATTCTCGCTGCCCAATACCCTGATACGCAAAAAAGACTTGGCTCAATTCCTTTATGCCTTTTTCCAGTCTGTGACTGAGGGGCTGGTCGGGACTGGATATTCGAAGGCGTTTACCTGGCCGACTTCCAGCCAACCGGACTTCACCAATGCCGAAGGTTTCTTTATGACGGTAGCCCAGAGCAACCCCGGGACCACCGATGACTATGTAGTTGCCGACTGCATTTGCAAGGGGCTGAATTTCTCAATCGCTTCCGGCGGAGAGAATAACATCCTCAAGATGTCGGCCGACATGATCGGTCGCGGCTCGGTCGCGGCTACCGAAAACCTCTCTGGAACTTGGACGCTGGCAGCGGAAAGCCTGTTTTACCTTGAGGATATCACGGCCGTGACATTCAATCACAGTTCGGCCATTACCCCGGTCGTCAGGAAACTCGATGTCAAGTTGACCCAGGATGTCGTCGGCATCGGCCAAGATTCCGGTCAATACCAAACCTACAAAATAGACAACCAGGCTGGCAAGGTCACCGGGTCTTTATTTTGGGAAGCGCCCACGGCTGACCTGATGGGCTACTGGCGGGCGGGCACCGTCGGCGAATGGAACATCACCTGGGGCACGGCGGACACCGATGGCTACCTCGGCATGACATTCTATGGTCTACTTGATTCGGTTGCTACGGCCGTCGATGATGGCCTGATGATCGATTTCAGTCTTGACCTGCTCGGCAATTCGGCCAGCAGTAAAGTCCCGGCGACTATCGTCTTGGCGGACGCTCAGTCTAAGGGCTGGTAAACAATAATTGGGAGGAAATTATGGCGGTTAAACTTATTGACACGAAGACCTTGCATCCGATAGATATCGACGGCACAGTTTTCCATGTCCGAGCCTTTGATTGGGCGGCGTCACATAACTACTCAGCATTCGCCCAAAAAACCCTTAACCCGATCCTTGTGGCTGGAGCGTTGTCTGCGAAACGCTCGTTGGATAAAGAGGGTGGTGAAAATCAAATTGACGAAAAGAGGGCAGGTGAAATCCTTAAAAGTCTTTCCGGCGAAGTGACGCAGTCGGATAAGCGGATGTTTATTGACCTGATTAATGAATCTGTTGAATCGATTACCGGACTCGAATCATATGGCGTGTCCAAGCGGGAGTTCCTTGAGAGTATGAAATATGACGACCTGGAATTATTGGCCGCTCAGATTTCACGGCTATCTAAACTCGACGAGGAAACGGAAAAAAACTTGTCGAGCTTGTGCAGTTCCAGCGAAACTACATCGACGCCGGAGCCGGAACCTACGACTGTGCAAGCTGTACCCGAAAAGGAATAAAGTGCCTGCAGTTTGAGCAATCGATTACCCTGCGGGGCGAGCAGGTTAAGAACTTTACGGGAAAGGACTTGATTGAGAATGTCACCAGAGATAATATCCGGGAGATCCTCGGGAGCAAACGGTTTCTCGGGCGGTGTATCGATTGCCAGGTCTGCCCGAAACCGCTCTTCTCGGAGAAGGCCAAACACCTGTATGGCCTCTACAATATGCTCAATGGGCTGTCGGGCAACCGGACCCCCGATGATATCTACCGGCTCCCGGCAATCTATGTCGAGGCCTGCAATGTTATCAATGGAGAATGGAACCGGATCGAGCGGTTCCGGAAACAGCAGCGGGAAAATAAATGAGTAATGTTGAGAAGCTGAATATCGTCATCGGCGCCAAAGACCAGGCATCGAGCACATTGAAGCGGATTCAAAGTAGCGTGCTATCTATTGGCGCGGCTTACATGAGCTGGCGGGTTGCTAAAGACATAATCGGTGGGATCGTCAAGGCTGGGATAGCAAGCGAGACAATATGGAATGATGTTGCTGCTTCTCTCGATCGCCATGGATTTGCCGTTGATAGCAATCTAAAAAAGATTAAAGCCTTTGGTTCAGAACTGCAGGACCTGACCGGCATATCAGATGAACTCACAGGTGTAGCGATTCAAGCCTTTCTCGATTATAATAATGATCTGGCGACATCTCTTGACCTTGTGAAAGTCGCGGCCGATTTAGCTGCCGGTGGTCATATGGATATGAGGGCAGCGGTCGACTTGGTCGGTAAGGCCTCGGTCGGTTACACCGGCACCCTCTCCCGGTACGGCATTATCATCGATGAGTCAATTCCTAAACAGGAGAAATTCAAAGCCGCCCTCGAACAGATCAATCAGAGGTTCGGCGGGGCTGCCGCCGCCAGGATGGATGCGACTGCCGGAAAAGTTGAAAGACTGGATCAGACCTTTGGTGATTTACAGGAGACTCTTTTCCGGATTGCCAACGGTGCTAATAGTGCCGGTAGTGCAGTAGATGGCCTGACTGGAATGCTCAAAGAAATAAACAGGCAAGCAATAATTCTCGAAAAGACCGAAAGCTTCTGGGAGAAAATAGGATTATTGTTAGATAGATCAGGTATGATGAAGATAGGGCTTGAGGTTAAGATTGCCAATCGGGAAAAGTATGAGCAGGAATTAAAAGATATGATGGAATGGGCAAGGGGATTAAATAAAGATGCCCCCGCCCCTGAATTATCCTATAAGGACCAGCTAATAGCCAAAGCCTACGAAGAGATCGCCGCCCTCGAAAAAGCTACAGCCGCTCAGTCTGCTTATAAATTAGTCCTGAATGAAATTCTCGGCATCGCTGTTCCCGAACCCGACTTCTACGAAGAGATTGCCGACGAGATTATCACCATCACATCAAAAACCAAACAGGCTGAACTGCGGGCGATCAATGAGAATGCCGCCGCTCAAATGGTCCTCTATGATATTATATCTGATCAATACGAAGCATCGTCTGAGGACCGCATCAAGGCCCGCGCCCGCGAGATGGTTGCCAACAATCAAATGACTGCCAATGAGGCTAATGTCTGGAAAAATGCAGAGAGAAATAAAATTATACTAAGAAGAAATATACAAAGTGAAATGATATCTATTACAGATAGAGGTGCTCAGGAGGCCGCAAGAAAGATGGTCGATGCGTTCTGGGGTGTGAAGGTTAAACTCAAAGATGTCTGGGAAGGAATGGCAAAGGATTTCCTTCAATACTTTATAGAGGAACTACTGAAGGCCATCGCCGCTAAATTTGTCGTAAAATTATTACAGGTCATAGGCTTTGATAACCCCGCCAACGATGCCTTGGCTTACCAGTCAGGGCGGGATTATGCAAAATATTTCCAGGCCGGCCACGATGACGAAATATTATATAATTCGGCTCCGCGATTATCAGGTCATTCATCACCCTCTCCGGTCGGTACGGTCGAGCCCGGTGGAAACGTCTATAATTTCTACGGCTTCACGCCGACCGATGCCAATGAATATGTCAGAAACGTGGTCGGCCCGCAGTTGATCGCCGCCGCAAATAACAACGAGATCAACCTTGTGACGACCGATAATCTCAATAAAATAAAAGGCAGGGTATCATAATGTCGCTGAATAAAACTGTCTTTTATCCTGGTTGGATTTGTCTTGAGGAGGCGACGATTCACGCCATCACTTCCGAGGCTACCGGATATCCGAAAGAACGCCTTCTCGACGGCAATCTCAAGAAGGGATGGAAACCGACCTCGACTGCAAATCAGGATATTTGGATCGATACTAATAAGACCGATCTCGTCAGCGATACTTATGTGTGTGGTTTCTTCTGTAAGAACTATACGACTGATCATTCAAATAGCGCCGCCGCGACGTTTGCAGTCCTGACATCATCTGTGGACTCGGCTGGGGCTGGTTTTCTTAGCGGATCAATCAGCGCAGCCGCGACTCCAGTTCAGGTATTTGAGACCGCGACAGTCAAGACGCCCCAGCGTTATATGAAGTTCACGTTTGCGAATCTGGCGACGACGATGGAGATATCTCACCTGTTTTTTGGTAAGAAAATCACCGTCAACCAGGGGCCGCAGATACCAATGAATTTACAGGACCTGGTTTACAACCGGACGATTATTGACCCCGGTGGTGGTCGCATGGTGAGTGCGGAGTCGAGAGATTATCTGTCGCCGGAAGTGCGCCGGTATACTTCCGTCAATTCGACGATTCACGATAACCTGCGGAACGTCTTTCTCTACAGCCGGGGCGGTCGTCACTTGATGGTCATTGTTGATTACCTTGACGCTGTGGCGCAGACGGCTCGGGTTATCCGGCTCGGCGATGGTCTCCCTCGACCGAGTTCGGACTTCGACATCTATGACATCACGGTTCAAATATTTCCGCAGCCATATTTCACGGATGGATATAATTACTGATGCTGACCAAGCCGACAATGTTTGGCGAGTATTACCAGAACGATGGTGTTCCTAAGTTCACCATCGTTAAGATTGTACAGGGATCTGATACTTGGTTATTCTCGACTCAGGATATGCAATTATCCGACGGCTTTGTAAGCGGCTTACTGATCAGCCATTCAGGGATAAAGAGATCGGTTGACTTTCTCAATTCGGAAGTGTCAATTGGCAATGTGACCCTGACCCTGAACAACCTGCCATATAATCCTGTCGATACGAATATCCGGCTATCCGATGAATGGGGTGAACTCTATTATGCCGACGTGACAATCTACCTCGGGGCTGGTCCGAACATTGCGGCTTTAAGCGATTGCCTGACAGTATTCACCGGCAAGGTCGGCGATGCCCCACAGTATAACCCTAACACTATCACTGTGGTCGCTGTCGATATCTCAAAATTTGTCAATAAGATATTGCCGACCACCAAAGTCTCATCAATTTATGCTGATGCTCCCGAGTCGTCCCGCAATTTGAAGATCCCGATTATTTATGGAACCTTTTCTTATCCCGGCGGCAACGGCGATGGCACAGTGATAATGAACGGCCCCGGCCCGGCTCCGACGGTGCTTGTCGGCGACGGGCTATTCTGCCTGTCGGATCACGTTCTTTATTCGGTCGAGAGTTTCTGGTGTTGGAATGATGTCTTGGGAATGTCGGTCGAGGTCAAAGCCTCCGATGTATCGATGTCTGCCGATGACAGTTCGAGGGGAACGGCCACGATTGATGTCGATGGCACAGGGGAGGCCTTCGCCTACCTTTATCCCGGTGGAGTTGATACGGTAGCTAATGATGCGACTAATCCTATGAATGCGGCGAGAGATAGTGGGAATACTTACGCCCTTATTGTTTCCAGTGGTGATACCTTGTCATTGAAATATACGCAGGACTATGGTCCATCGGACAAGGGTACTGACATGGAAAACGGTGTTGGTGAAATATATAGCACTATACATCAGTGGAGGGCGATAGTCGCCACCGGTGCTACTCATTCTTCATATCTGGTGACAATAAAAAACTCATTTGCATCTCAAACGGACAATTCTGCTCCGACATTAGACGGCATAACATGGAATTCAATAAACGGAGCAACACAGGAAACCACGGGATTGAGATGGTCAGAAGAGGGTTATGGAACTTTCTGGGTGTTAAACAGGGGGTCGGCGGATACACATGGTCCTGTGATCCTCCAGCATTTGGAGGGTGGAACTCCCTCGGGTGGTGAGCTGCTTTATATATATTGCATGAGGATAAAACAGAGATTCACCTATCAGCCATCGGTTATGACTCAGGGATTCGCTGAATGTCACGGCCGGGAGTTCGGGTCATGGATCGACCACGCCGATCACTCAAATGCCTACGATGAGGGCGACCAGATAACACAACCGGCATATATTATAGAATCTATCTTGATTGATGAGCTAGGAGTATCGTCTTCCAACATTGATCACGCCAGTTTTGACGCGGCCGCCGATGCCAATTTGAATATGAATCTTGCCATCCATACCGACGATCAACGGTGGAGTGACGAGATAATCAGAGAGATATGCGGCCAGTCGGGATTTATCTGCTACCTGTCACCGTCGGGCAAATGGAAGCTCTTGTCGTGGCTGAAGGACTACACCGGCGCCGATGCGACGATTCATTATTCCGATCTGGTGGAGCCCCCGACTATTTATCGAACACCCCGGAACAATATAATAAACGACCTAACAATATATCACGGCTACCGATATGATACTGAATTGACAACCCTAACTACTAATGTCACCGACAGCGAATCACAGACAAACTTCGGCACCAGGGTTGAAGAAACAACGTGGCGGTTACTCGACGAAGATTCGGTCGATTATTTGGCACCCTTCTATGTTGGAACGGGTGGACTACTTTCCCGAGAGTGGCCGATTGTCAAGATTACAACCAAAGAATTTATATGGGCTGATTTGGAAATCGGAGATTTCGTCACCCTGGACGCTGATACTTTTGATGTTCAATTGAAAAACGAGGGGATAGGCTGGTACGAAAGACCGTTTATGGTGGCCGGTGTAATTCAGAAAAGCAATGGAACGGAACTGTATTTGCAAATGACTCCTGGCCAGATAGTTGTCGACCTCTCGGCGAGCATTGCCAACAGTATAGGCTCTGCCATCAACCCGACCAGCGTCACCGTTGACGATATACCGCCACCCCCATAAGGAGATTGAGACTTGGATGCGATATTGACCAATAGAGGAAAATACCTAATGCTCGGATCATTGCTATGGAATGACCCTGATCCGGCGACGTTTTATTTTGCTTTGATATCAGCCGCATCGGCCACGCCGACGGTTGACACTAATACCGTGTCGGACCTGACAGAGATCGCGGCGGCGAACGGCTATACATCAGGCGGGGTTGCATATCCCCGGGCGGCTGGTGCAAGTGCTTCAAACGACGAAGACGACGCCAATAATTATGCAACATTCACCTGTCAGAATGTAACCGCTTGCCAAGCGGACGGTGGAACTATCCCATCATCGGGATTGATTCGGTGGGGTGTCATCACGACCAATGAGGTCACGGTTGCCGATCGACAAATTATAGCTGTCTTTGAGCTTGACGGAACGGGCATCACTGTCCCGGATGGGAAGGAATTGAATATATCAGGTCACAAGATCAGGATAAGTACACCGGCATAGAAAAGGAGTCGGCATCATGTACAACCACCGAGGCGGACAAGGAGGAATATTGGATGGTAGTTAAAACACAAGCGAGGGAAGCGATGCTTTTCAAAATACTACTGGTAACAGTTGGATTTCTCATTGGCCTCGGCACGGCCCATGTGACAATGATGGCTAAGGTCGAGACGAACTGTGTCAAACTTGAGATGATGAATCAATCTATTCAAAAAAACACGGAAACGAATACGGCAACTCTCGATCTCGTGAAGGCTGTTGTGCAACAAAACAGCGTCCTCATAAACTCAGTCGTGAATACGAGACCATGACCCAGCCCATTCCAGTCTCGCTGCCGGTACCGAATCTGGCTTTCCTCGGGACGCCCCGGCAGGTCGGTCCTCCGGAGGCTGACCTGATCACGATCTGGCGGACGCCGTATCCGGTGCTCAAGCGATATATCCTGCTTTGCGGCGATATGGGCGTCAAGCCATTCGCGGGCGGGACATATAAACGGCAGGGTGCCGGGCACGAA
>Ga0307377_10008617_pt1 | contig 10317 bp, 8 predicted proteins | sample TR3MG_FD_202535 | JGI IMG/M metagenome (GOLD analysis project Ga0307377, IMG submission 202535) | Soil microbial communities from Risofladan, Vaasa, Finland - TR-3 | ecosystem: Environmental > Terrestrial > Soil > Coastal area > Acid sulfate soil | place: Finland: Risofladan, Vaasa | collected... | reverse complement strand
ACATGTATTTGCCGTCGATCGGGCTTTTCCTCGCGCTGGGCGCGGCAGTTGCGCGGCTGAGCCGCGCGGCGTCGCGAAAGGTGCTGCTCGCGTTCGTGCCGGTGCTGCTGTTCTACTCGTTCATCGCCTGGATCCAGGTCGGCTACTGGTCGGGATCGTACATGATGCTTACGCGCAGTCTCGATGTCGTCGGCGACACCTTCCAGGCCCGGGTCATGCTTGCGAGTTTTTACCTGCGCGAGGGCAAGTTGAAAGAGGCGGAAGCGGAAGCGTTGAGAGGCGTCTCGCTGAATCCCAGTTCGGCCGAGGCATACGCGGTCCTAGGTCTCACCCGGCTGGCCAAGAAGGACTATGCGGGCGCCGAGCGGGCCTGCCGCATGGCTGTGCGCCTGTCTCCGCGAAATGCCGCGATGCTTTACAACCTCGCCATCGTCCTAGCGAAACAGGGGCGCGTGAAGGAATCGAGGCAGTGGCACGAACGCGCGATGAAGGTCGATCCGCGCCTGTATACGGGCAAGGACTATTCGCAGCCCGGGCGACGCTGACTGAACCAAACGCATTGCCAGGTATGCGGCGCGCACGCCGAATCCGGCAGATTGAATCCGGCGACGCTGACAGCTTGCTGCTCTGGGTGGACGCTGGAGGTCGTAACGAATCGCATCAATTGCGAAAACTAAGCGCGATATGTCTCGGCTATAATCCCACGCAAGAAAAGCACTCCCAATCGCGAGATTGGTTCATAGCGAGGTCTGCATGCGTCGATGCTTGGTGTTGGTAGCGGTAGTTCTGGCAAGCTTGCTTACGGCAGGCTGCGGCAGCAGCGGTAGCTCCGCCGATGTGCCGGCCGGCGTGGTAGTAGTTCCCGGTGATGGGAGGGTCACGGTAACCTGGCCGATGGATTCCAGCGTGGACTATTGGCTGTTCTATGCAATGGCGCCCAGCATATCAACCACGAATTGGACCACGATACCCGGCTCAGCGGTGGTGATGGGCGCGATTTCGCCTCAGGTGGTGACGGGGCTCACGAATGGCGCCGTCTATTCCTTTACGCTTAACGGGCGTATCAGCGGCGGCCCGGGCGGTTCAGGTACACCTTCGGTGTCGGCAATGCCCCGGCTCGCGGGAACCGCGACCGCAACTTTGCCCGCGCCTTGGACCGCGGGGGCGGCGCTAGGCGCCAGTGATTTGCGCGGGGTGACCTGGGGCACGGTATTTGTCGCGGTCGGCGCCGGCGGCGCCATGTATTCGAGTGCCGATGGAGTCACTTGGACCGCGTTGAACTCCGGCGTCGTCAGCGACCTCAACGGGGCAGCCTATCGCAGCGGCGTCTATCTGGTCGCCGGCGACAACGGCACGATGCTTTACTCGACCGATGCAATGAACTGGGCGCCGCAGACTATGAGCTCCGCGAACAGCCTGAATGCGGTTGCAGCCAGCACCGCGTTGTTCGTGGCGGTGGGCGCCAAGGGGACAATTGTGTACAGCCCCGACGGCGTTACCTGGACTGCGGTGTCCAATTCTGGAACGACGAACGATTTGTATCAAGTGATGTTTGCTCCCAGCGGCTTGTGGATCGCAGTCGGCGCCAACGGCACCGTGCTCACCAGCCCCGACGGTGCCTCTTGGACTGCCGTTAATTCGGGCACGGCGCGCGACCTGAAGGGGATCGCTTATGGCATAAGCACGGCCACCAATGCCGGCCTGTACGTCGGCGTGGGCGCGAATGGAACGATCATCACCAGTCCCGACGCGGTAAATTGGACGGCGCAGCCGGGCGCGATCACGCCGGGCACGCTGTCTGCAATAAGCTACGGGACGCAATTCATCGCCGTCGGCGCCGGCGGCAGCATTTTCACCAGCACCGACGGCACAAGCTGGACAGCCCAGCCGTCGACGGTCAGCACCAACCTCAATGCGATTGTTCACGCCCCCTACATCTATTCGGTGGTAGGCGCGGCCGGTGTGAATCTGTTGGCGCAATAGGAACGCGGCTGTCGGTCAACGGCCTGGGAAGCAGCGCAGCGCTTGTTTTCCGGACCGGCAGCTCGCACTTGCGCCGGGTCGGAGTTCCCTTAAAGTCTGTCTAGAAAGACGGGGATACCTCTAGATCAGACTGTTGCAAAATTCATTTTGGCGCGGGATTCAGATAATGCCCGGATTTTCCGCCCTTCTTTTCCAGCAGCAGCACCCCTTCGATGCGCATGCCGCGGTCCACAGCCTTGCACATGTCGTAAATTGTAAGCAGGCCTACGCTGACTGCGGTCAGCGCCTCCATTTCAACGCCAGTTCGACCCAGAGTCTCGACTGTAACGGTAAGCGTGATGCCGCAGCCGGCCGTGTCGGATTCGAATTCGGCAGCTACCCGCGTAAGCGCCAGCGGGTGCGCCAGCGGGATCAGGTCCGCGGTGCGCTTTGCCGCTTGGATCGCGGCGAGGCGGGCCACTCCCAGCACGTCACCTTTGTTCGCCGTGCCCGCTTCTATCAGGCGCAGGGTCGCCGCTTGCATGCGTATGCTGCCACGCGCGCGGGCGCTGCGGCGTGTCTCGTCCTTGCCGCCTACATCGACCATATGCGCCTGACCGCGTGTGTCGAAGTGACTGAGCTTTTTCGTTTTTGCAGGGGAACTTCGTTTCATAGCCGAGTATCATATCATCATGCGTATCAGTAGCTTGCTCGTGGTGTTCATGATGTTCGCACCGCCCGTGCTGGCCGACGGTTTGCCCGATTTAGGCGATAACGCGCAGCTTACGGTGTCCCCGCAAATGGAGCGCCGCGTGGGAGAGGAGGCCATGCGCGACATTCGCCTGCACGATCCTGCCTTCGACGACGATGCGGAGGCTACGGCGTATCTCAATACCCTTGGCGATCGCCTGGTGTCCAACAGCGCGGGCGCAAACCAGCCCTTCGAGTTTTTCCTGGTCAAGGACCCTACGCTGAACGCATTCGCCCTGCCGGGCGGCTACATCGGCGTGAATACCGGGACCATCGTGACTGCGCAGAGCGAATCGGAACTGGCGGCCGTGCTGGCACACGAGATCGCGCACGTGACGCAGCACCATATGGCGCGCATGGCCAGCAAGGATGGAAAGCTGTCGGTAGCAATGCTGGCGGCAATGGCGCTGGCGATCATTGCGCGCAACTCCCAGGCGGGATCGGCTGTGGCGACGATCGGTCAGGCAAGCGCAATCACCGCGCAGATCGGCTATTCGCGCGAGTTCGAGCGCGAAGCTGACCGCATCGGCTTCCAGACGCTGCGGAAATCCGGCTTCGATGTACGCGCCATGCCCGCGTTTTTCCTGCGTATGCAAAGGGAGGAACGCCTGTCCGAAAACAACGCGCCGGCCTATTTGCGCGACCACCCGATTACCACCGAGCGCATCGCCGACGCCGAGAACCGGGTTCAGGGACTGCCATACAAGCAGGTTCCCGACAGTCTCGACTTCGAACTGGTGCGCGCCAAGCTGCGCGCTCAGCAAGGCGCGCCGCGCGATGCGCTGGCGCAGCTCGAAGCGGACCTGCGCGACAAGAAATTCAGCAACGAAATTGCGGCTCGCTATGGTGTGGCCGTGGCCTTGTTGCGCGCGCAGGAGCCGGTTCGCGCCGCAGCGGAACTCGCGCCCTTGCTGAAGACCACCGACCATCCTATGCTCGCAGGGTTGGATGCGCGCATCAAGCGCGCCCGCGGCGACGACAAGGGCGCGCTCGTCGTGCTAAAGCAGGCGCTTGCGCGTTATCCGGATAACCGCGAGCTCAACTACGAGTGCATCGAAACCATGCAGCGGCTCGGGCAAAATCGCGATGCGCAGTCGCTGCTGGACGGGCAGATCGCGAGTTTTCCGCGCGATGCGCGGCTGTACGAACTGCGGGCGAAGAGCTATACGGCCCAGGGCAGGCGCTTGCTGGCGCATCAGGCGCAGGCAGAGGCTTACGCGCTGCAGGGCAGCCTGCCGGCGGCGATCGAGCAACTGCAGCTGGCACAAAGAAGCGGCGACGGCGATTTTTATCAGCTGTCCAGCGTAGATGCGCGCCTGCGCGATTTGCGAGCGCAACTGGCGCAGCAGAAGAAAGACAAGAACTAGCGCGCGGACTCAGCCCGTTTTGCCGGGCGCTTCAAAATAGGCCTCGAACAGCAGATCGAAGGTCATCTCGGTTTCGGCGAGAAGCTGGTCCTCGCTCTCAGTGCGGCGCGCGGCGCCCTGCAACAGTGTTTGCACCCCTGCGGCTTCGGCCACCTTGGTCTCACCTGCGTTGAGCGCATGAATAAGCGCGCCAATGCGCACGAGACCGGCGTTCTGGTCCAGCTTGAAGCCCGCGAGGATTTCCTCGAATGTGACTTTATTCTTCGAGTTGCAAAAGGTCGCGCCGGCGTAACCATAGCTAACCGCGTTTGCCGGGCAGTCCTGGTATTTGTTCAGCCACAACAGCGTTGCTTCCGGGTCGATGAAGCGCCGGATCAGCCAAGCCGAGGCCAACTGGTCGGCCCACAGGGGTTTGCGCGTCGCCCATATGCGCCGGAAATACAGTTTGCCGGTGGTATCGAGCGTGCCGCTCTTCTTTTGCGCATCGGGGAACATCAGCGCGCGCACCGCCTGCTCGGCATCGGCCAGAGCGCGCGCCGCGCGGTCCTTCGCGTCAGACGGAAAAAAATCGAGCGTGCTGATGATCTGGTACTCGCGCTTGTGCTTGCTGAGCAGGCGCATGATGGACACCGGATCGGAGACGCCGAAGGCGGTTTTCAGGCTCTCCACGGTCTTGATCAGGTCGTCGTATTTCTGGGTGCGGTCGAACAAGGCGAGGAACTGCTGCGCCTGCGCCTCGTCCAGGCTGTTCACCGAAAGCAGGTGGGCCGAACCGTTGATGCGCGCGATGTGGTCGCTCAGATGGGTCAGGCCCTGGCGTGCCGCCGGGGTATCGGGCAGCAAGAACACCCCCTCGCGCAGCACCGCGCAGCCCAGCGATTCGAGCGTGCGCAGCACGCGCATGCGCGCCGCCGGATCGTCCGTGGGCAGGGCGGTGACGTAGGCGAGCCAGTGCGCGGTGGCTGCGGCCCTGGCGCCTTCGGTGGCCATCGCTATCGGACCTGTGCGTCTCGGCTGGCAGCGTGTTGCGCTGCGGCGCGCCCACCTTGCGCCAGACCTGCATCGTCCTTGACCGCCGCATTGTCCATACTTGTCCCGTCCCTGATAAGCGATTTTATCAATTTGCGCAAGGCGCTTCCAGCCGATATCCGGCCAATCAGCCAACCTTATCACCAAATCAAAATCTCTGGCTTGTGAGCACACTCGCCACTGCGCACAATAGCCGCAGTTTTGCTGTCGTCGGCCTGCGCATTCGGGCCTGCGGTCAAGCCAACAAACCAATTCAAAAAAGAGGCAAAAGGATGTCCAAACTTGTCCATCCTCACGGAGGAGGTTCGCTCAAACCTTTGCTGCTGGAGGGTGCTGCGCTGCAAGCGGAATTGGCGCGGGCGCAGACGTTGCCGCGACTGCGGGTGTCATCGCGCGAAAAAGGCGATCTCATCATGCTCGGCATCGGCGGCTTTACGCCGCTCGATGGCTTCATGACCCACGCCGACTGGCAGGGCGTATGCGACGGCTATCGCACAGCGAGCGGTCTGTTCTGGCCGATTCCGATCACGCTTTCCGCAGCCAAGGCTGCGGCCGAGGGCGTCAAGACCGGCAGCGAACTCGCGTTGGTCGACCCCGAAGGCGACGAGATTCTCGCGACCATGAAGGTGACCGAGAAATACGAAATCGACAAGGCGCACGAATGCATGTCGGTGTTTCGCACCGCAGACGCCGAGCACCCCGGCGTGAAGATGGTACTGGCGCAGGGCGACGTGAACCTGGCAGGCCCGGTCAGGGTGCTTTCCGACGGCGGCTTCAAGGAAAAATACGGCGCGCTGTTCATGACGCCGGTGGAGACCCGCGCCGAATTCGAACGCCTCGGCTGGTCGAAGGTAGCCGCGTTCCAGACGCGCAATCCCATGCATCGCTCGCACGAGTACCTGGCCAAGGTGGCGATCGAAACCTGCGACGGCGTGCTGGTGCACTCGCTGCTGGGCGCGCTCAAACCCGGCGACATTCCGGCCGAAGTGCGCACCCACGCCATCTCGACATTGATCGACAAGTATTTCGTCAAGAACACCGTGGTGCAGGCGGGCTATCCGCTCGATATGCGCTACGCCGGCCCGCGCGAAGCGCTGCTGCATGCGCTGTTCCGCCAGAACTACGGCTGCTCGCACCAGATCGTCGGGCGCGACCACGCCGGCGTGGGCAGCTATTACGGCCCGTTCGATGCGCACCATATTTTCGACCAGATTCCGCAAGGGTCGCTGGAAACCCAGCCGCTCAAGATCGACTGGACCTTCTGGTGCTACGCCTGCGGCGGCATGGCCTCCGCGCGTACCTGCCCACACGAGGAAAAGGACCGGCTCAACGTCTCCGGGACCAAACTGAGAAAGTGGCTGTCCGAAGGCAGCCCGGTGCCGGCCGAATTCAGCCGGCCGGAAGTGCTCGCGATTCTGCGCGACTATTACGCCACGCTGGAAGCGCACGAAAAAGTCGAAGTGAAGCTCGCCGGGCATTCCGCGCGCTAGATCGAGAGTTTGTTTTCTGAATCTGTTTTTTTCTAGGAGGTAGTAACGATGCCGACATTCGTCCGTACCGAAAAATGCGACGGCTGCAAGGGGCAGGACAAGACCGCTTGCATGTACATCTGTCCCCACGATCTGATGCTGCTCGACAAGGACGGTTCGCAAACCGGCCATGCGATGAAGGCGTTCAACCAGGAGCCGGAGCAATGCTGGGAGTGCTATTCCTGCGTCAAGATCTGCCCGCAGAACGCGATCGAGGTGCGCCACTACGCCGACATCGTGCCGCTGGGCGCCTCGGTGCAGCCGCTGCGCGGAACCGATTCGATCATGTGGACCATCAAATTCAGGAACGGCACGATGAAGCGCTTCAAGTTCCCGATCCGCACCACGCCCGAAGGCTCGGCTGATCCCTACGGCGGCAAGCCCAAGGCCGACATGGCCGACATCGAAAAGCACGACGTACTGTTCACCAAAAGCACGCACGCGGGCGACCGCAGCCAGTTCGTCAAGGGATAGACAGGCGCGTCGCGCGCGGCTCGCTTTGCGTGCCCGCGCTTCGGACTGAACATTTTTCCGGCAGAGAGCCACCGGGTTTGGCTCAAGCCGCAATGAGAAAGGAAATCTGCAATGGCTGAATATGTGTTTGGCAATCCTGAAGTCATCGAAGAAGAAGTCGACATGCTCATCATCGGCGGCGGCATGGCCGCCTGCGGCACCGCATTCGAAGTGCCGCGCTGGATCGAAGGCACCGGCCTGAAAGTCAAGCTGGTGGACAAGGCAGCGCTGTCGCGCTCGGGTGCTGTCGCGCAGGGCCTGTCGGCGATCAACACCTACATGGGCGACAACGACCCCTCCGATTACGTGCGCTACGTGCGCAACGATCTCATGGGCATCGTGCGCGAGGACCTGATCTACGACGTCGGCCGCCATGTCGACGACTCGGTGCACAATTTCGAGGACTGGGGCCTGCCGATCTGGAAAGCCCAGGGCGACGAGGAAAAATCGCTGCGCGCAGGCGGCAAACCAGTCCGCTCGGGCCGCTGGCAGATCATGATCAACGGCGAGTCCTACAAGTGGATCGTGGCCGAGGCGGCGAAGAAGGCCCTGGGCATGGACAAGATCCAGGAGCGCGTGTTCATCGTGCGCCTGATCAACGACAAGAATGACCCGACCCGCATCGCGGGCGCCGCGGGCTTTTCGGTGCGCGAGCACAAGCTCTATATCTACAAGTTCAAGGCCTGCATGCTGGCCGCCGGCGGCGCGGTGAACGTGTTCCGCCCGCGCTCGGTGGGCGAGGGCACCGGGCGCGCCTGGTTCCCGGTGTGGAACGCCGGCTCGACCTATTCGATGGCGGCCGAAGCCGGCGCCGAAATGACCATGATGGAAAACCGCTTCGTACCGGCGCGCTTCAAGGACGGCTACGGCCCGGTGGGCGCCTGGTTCCTGCTGTTCAAGGCCAAAGTAATGAATGGCATGGGCGAGGACTACAACGCGCTGCGCGGCGACGTCATCAAGGACGAGAAGCGCTTCGGCAAGTACGGCCAGGGCGTGCCGGGCACCTGCTTGCGCAACCACATCATGCTGGAGGAGATGATCAACGGCCGCGGCCCGATATTTATGGACACGCCGGCAGCGCTGGCCAAGCTGGGCGAGAAAATGACGCCGAAGGAATTGAAGCACCTCGAGGCCGAGGCCTGGGAGGACTTCCTCGACATGACCATCAGCCAGTGCGGCATTTGGGCCGGCGAGAACATCGAACCGGATAAAACCATGTCGGAGATCATGCCGACCGAGCCGTACCTGCTCGGTTCGCACTCCGGCTGCGCCGGCCTTTGGGTCTCCGGCCCGACCGACCTGCCCGGCGTTCCCAAGGAATGGTCCTGGGGCTATCGCAGCATGACCACGGTGAAGGGCCTGTTCTCGGCCGGCGACGGCGTCGGCGCCTCGGGCCACAAGTTCTCCTCGGGATCGCACGCCGAAGGGCGCATTGCCGGCAAGGCGATGGTGAAGTACTGCCTCGACAACAAGGACTGGAAGCCCGAACTCGACCGCAGCGTGCAGGATCTCGTCGATGAGATCTACAAGCCGGTGCGCACCTTCCTCGAGCACAAGGACTACACCACCGCGATCGACATCAATCCGCACTACATCACGCCCAAGATGCTGCAGTTCCGGCTGCAGAAGATCATGGACGAGTACGTGGCCGGCGTCGGGACCTACTACCGCACCAACAAGAAGCTGCTCGAGATCGCGGAGTTCAAGCTCGGCATGCTGAAGGAAGACTCGCTCAAGATGCGCGCCAAGGACCTGCATGAGCTGCTGCGCGCCTGGGAGAACTACCACCGCATCATGTCCGCCGAGGCGCACATGAAACACATCCAGTTCCGCGAGGAAACCCGCTATCCGGGCTTCTACTACCACATGGATTACAACTACATCGACGACGAGAACTGGAAGTGCTTCAGCAATTCCCGCTATGACAAGCAAACGAAGAAGTGGACGCTGAAGAAGGTCCCGTACGTGCAGGTCATTAAGTAGCCTCTGCGCCGATCGGGCGCTAGTCCTTCGGGGGTCTGGGTATAATCTACCCAGACCCCTCTGCTTTTTGGCCAAACAATCGGACACCACCATGAGTATCGACATACGGCTCCCGCCGCCCGAATCCGCCCCGGGCCAACCAGTGATCAAGGAATACAGCGATCCGAGCCCGATGACGCCGGTCCAGCCGGTGCAGCTCGGGCCGGACGACACGTTCCAGTTCAGCTGCCACAAAGGCATCGCCTGTTTCAACAAGTGCTGCCAGAACATCGACATCATGCTTGCGCCCTACGACATCCTGCGCCTGAAAAGGCGCCTCGGAATTTCGTCGCGCGACTTTATCGACAACTTTACCCGCGATTATTCGATGGACGGCCACGGCATGCCGGGGCTGAAGCTGGCGACCAAGGATGAATCGTCGGCCTGCGTGTTCCTGACGCCCGAGGGTTGCGGCGTGTACGCCGACCGGCCTTCGGCCTGCCGCTACTACGCGCTCGGGCTGCTGTCGATGCGCAAGAAGGACTCGCCCACCGACGAGGATTCGTATTTCGTGGTGAAAGAGGAGCATTGCCTCGGCCACCAGGAACCGAAGACGCAGACGGTGCGCGACTACCGCAAGGAGCAGGGGCTGGAGGACTACGACGCGATCAATCGCGAGTGGCGCCAGATCGTGCTGAAAAAACGCTCCAGCGGCCCGACCATAGGCAAGCCCTCCGAGCGCAGCATGGAGCTGTTCTATCTTGCGAGTTACAACCTGGACGGCTTTCGCGATTTCATTTCGACCGCCAGTTTCGCCGAGCTGTTCGAACTCGATCCTGCGGAAAAAGCGACGCTGCTGGCGAACGACGAGGCGCTGCTGCGCTTTGCCTTCCGCTTTCTCAAGCAGGCGCTGTTCGGGGAGATCACCATCCCGATACGGGCGGACGCGGCGGACAAGCGGCGCGAGCGCTATCGTCAGCGCGTCGAGCAGATGGAGCGCGAGGGCGCCGAGCGCAAGTCCATGGATCAGGATGCGCAGTACGAGAGTCTGAAGCACGAGAGCCAGGATGACGACTAATCTTACTGTGTTAATAAATAATCAGTTCGTTTTCCGCAGCACGGACAGTGCGGCAGTCGTGCGATCAGTGCGGCGGCGAGTTCGAGGCGCAGAGTTGCGATCGAATCCGGGACGTGGCGCTGGCGTC
>Ga0307377_10008616_pt1 | contig 10318 bp, 6 predicted proteins | sample TR3MG_FD_202535 | JGI IMG/M metagenome (GOLD analysis project Ga0307377, IMG submission 202535) | Soil microbial communities from Risofladan, Vaasa, Finland - TR-3 | ecosystem: Environmental > Terrestrial > Soil > Coastal area > Acid sulfate soil | place: Finland: Risofladan, Vaasa | collected... | reverse complement strand
TGTGCCTCGGGCTTACAGGGCCAAGAAGAAACCTCGTGATTGGAGCGCGAGGGACGTGAAGGCGGCGGTGGATTCCCTGGTAAAGACCTATGGCAGTGCGCTGGGCCTAAAGAAAATTCGGCGCTTCCAAGATATTATCAAGAAACAACAGACCATGGTTTACAAGAAAGCTCAGGCGGCGGGTGCCTTGAAAAGCGAGACGCATCCTCTGACTCAGATTATGAACGACTTGCGGGTCATGGACGATGTGTACATGGCCGTGGTGGATAAAATCAGTTTCAAAGAGAGTACAGACGTCAGGCACTTGCGTGATGCGTTGCTGGGCGAGGGCGAATTGACAGAGGGCTTCACTCTTTCTCCGGGGGACAAAAAGGTCATCAAAGCGTTCATCGACAAGAAGCCGTTGGAGGGCAGGAAGCTTGATACAGACGGCAAGAAGCTGGACGGCATGTGGATGGGTGGTCGAGGCCAGGCAGAATGGCGCGGTGGCAAGATAGTGCTACGGGATCAGGGTGGGAAGTCTTCGGACGTGATTCACAGGTTCATTCGTAAGAACGCGCCAAGAAACTGGATTGCAGAAGGTGTCGAGCTGGACGAGGCCGTGGTCAACATTATGGCACCGAACCAGGCGGGTCCCTCCAAGTCGGCAGCCGGGAAATTTGCCAAGAAGTTAGAGGCCACGATCAAGAAGCATATGCCTCCGGGTCACATCCAGGTTATCCGGTTCGAGGTGAACAAGTATAAGCCGGATCAAGGCCAGATCTACTTGGTGACGACATTGCAGAAACCCAGTGAGTGGACGAACGGTATTATCCAAAACGATCCGGCACTCCAAAAGTTTTTCATTGACGGGTTCACGGCGGACGGCCAGGTGGGAGCCAAGTTGAAAGCAGAGTCCATAGGCAGTAACAGTTTGATGGTCAAGCCCGAGCCCGGTTCTCGCGACTATGCGAGTAGCGCGAAATTCGGGTGGCGCAAGAAGGTAGGGACTGCCGAGCAGATGCTAAAGCATTTTGATAGCTACTATACGAAGGTCGCGAGGATCGTCAAGGCCAACAAGAACAACATGAAGGAAGGACTCGACGTCACAGGCTTGAGGGATGCGTTGTTGAACGAGGCCGGGTTAACGCCTGGCAGCGTTAAGCATTTCCTTTTGGTTTTGGCGAGCAAGATAACGCAGGCAGACAGGCGAGAAATGCGAAAGGGCCAGGTTAATCCCAATCGTCTTGCTCATTGGCTCAAGGCAGCGACGGACGCGGGCAAGCCGTTTGCAAGTCATGGGGATAGCACCGACCGCGATACTCTTTTGAAGTTGAAAAAATCAGTGGCCAGGGAATTCACCCCTGATTTTTCGCCTGCCAACTACGTAAAGAAAGCGATTGACCAGTTTATCGCCACGGGCAAGGCCCCGAAGTTGACGGGCAGTGCCGGTACGAAACTTCCGTGGAAAGAGAGTGTGGAAGACGTCATGGGCGAGGATGCCATGGACAAGCTTCATGCTCCTTATTTTGCGTGGATGAAATCCAAGGCCTCGGACAGGTTTGCAAATGAATTCAAAATACCAGTGTCCAAGTCCAAAAAGAGGTTTGCTCGCATCAAGGGTCCGGGTCAAATAGCCTTGGTAGAGTGGAGGTATGGCGATAAATTTGTGAGGGCAATTTTACGTTACCACGGGATGGCAGGCAGTCACGGGTTTACCCTCGTGCATGGTTATTACGAAAAGGGCGGCCCGTCTTTCAGCACATACTCACAAAAGGAGATCAAGAATTTTGAGTTAGTCAGTGGTCGCAAGGGTACCAGTGAGTATGCCGCGAAATTCAAGTACGAAGACGTCATGGCCGAAGCGGACTACGCTTTGAAGCTGGCTTTTCCGAGTCACACCAAAATAAAGATAGATGACAAGCACTTCGATCTCGACCGTGAGAAAACGATAGACAGCTATAGTGAGGGCAAGCTCAAACAGTATTACAGTCGGTGGTCCAAGTACTTGTCGAGGCTCAAGGCAGAGGCCAGGACTAATCCGGCCCTGAAAAGAGCGTTGGACAAGGCTAATCAGACAGAGGCTGCGTTCAAGGCGGTGATGCGAAGCAAATCCACAAAGGATTGGTACAGCCTGGCTCGCAAGATGGACGATGCGGAGCGGGTTTTGTACAGTGTCAAGGAATCGATTGATCCTGTGCGAGCTATGCACGGGGAACTGCTAGGGCGCAATGTGTTTGCAGCGACCTACGATGAATCCGATTTTGTAGAGGACGATGAAGACGTCATGGACGAGGCTTATAGCAGCGTGTCTATTCCCGAGCTGAAAGCCGGGTTAAAAACAGGCAAGTATCGGTTTATGGGCGTGACGGATTCTGTGGCGGGACTCGGTATCAAGTACTATGTCATTCGGGATGTGAAGGCTGGCATACAAATGCAGTACCTGAAAATCAAGGCCAATAAGTGGATGGAAAAATACGAGGGGGTAGAGGGGATGACTGCCTACGATCTCAGAGACGCATTACTAGGCCAGTAGGAGAAATCAATGTCAAAGATTTTGGATAACATTCGTAGTCTGAGAGATGCTGTTGTCCGTCCGATAGGCGAGGGTTGCAAGGGCGACGGGGAGACGGGTGGCCACACCAAATGGCAGGGCAAGAGTTTCCCTGTTCGCAAGAAGCGAGGCAAGAAGCGCAAGGCCATTCCAGAATCGTTTGACGTCTGGATAGAGCGTGTCGAAGAGGCGGTGGATAACATTTGTGGCATGGACATAGACATTCTCGACGGTACCGATTGGGAGTCGATGTACGAGCAGGGAATATTGCCGGTTCGGGCCGCCCAGATAGCGTTGGAAGACGCGGAGAACGAAGACGAGGACGGGGACGAGGGCGAAGAGTTACAGGAATTCTCGCTGGGCAAAATGAATTACAAGCAGTGGGCCACAAAGCTTGATAAAAAAATCAGGAAAGTGGGGGACACTACGCTGATAGCCGCGAAGAAAGCGGCGAACATAACTAACCCCGTTTTGCACTCCATGTTCATGAGCCAGACCACTATCGAAATGGCAGCGAGAATGATCATGCGAGCGGCGGGCGTTGCGACAGAAGACAGACAACCCCGTTCATCCTTGAGGCGTAGATCTTCGCCAGTATACGAGGAAGAGTTCGAGGACGAACTTGAGGATATGCAGGAAGAATTCAACGAGCCTGACGTCAAGAGAAATCCGTTGGACGCTTTAATAGAAGAGTTCAGTGTAAGGGTTAAGCCCAGGGTCAAGCCTAAGCCGTATAATGAGGTAATGAAGTACATGGACGAGTTCGATCTTGGTGAGTCCAGGGCTCCATTGTCTCCAACGCCAATGGCTAAACGCGGGTTGCCACTGGCACCCTCTGAGAGGCCACAGGCCGTCACCCAGCCCACCCAGCCTCAAGACATGATGGCGGCTGCGTTCTCATCGGTTCAGGGCGTAGTGGCGGAGGAACGGGCGGCTAAGCAGGATTTTGAGAAACAACAGAAGCTTAGGCAGCAACAAGACGAAGATGCACGGGCCAGGATACAGGCAGAGGGCGAAGGCCAGGACGAGGAAGAGTTGGACGAGGCTTCGGTAATGGGTGGCGATTATGGAAGGTGGGCTCCCGCGACGTCAGCGGCGGGCTCGGGAGGCAGGGGTCTGGCATCGGCCATATCCAAGGCTACGGGCATGAAGTACAAGTTCGAGCCTGATGGTGACCCGGCAAGTGCCGAGGTGGGCTCCGACCTGTGGTTTTCCATAGAGCCGAACAAAGCAGGCGCGGACATTTACTACCTGGGAATCAAGATCAAAGGCGACAAAGAGAGTCCCATGTGGGACGTGATGCTCAAAAAGGGTAAGGGCCTGGGTACGGCCACGAGCATTGCATCCAAGCGCGGGGTAGAGACGTCTGGCCTAAAGTCTGCGGTTGCCAGCCTGAAGAGTGGTGTTTCTCAATCAAAAGCACCGGAAGGCGGCGAAGAATGAGACGCATTGAAGTTAGGTTGCCAATGCACCGGAAAGACCCTGAGACAGGGACAGTAAAGCAGGTCTATGCCAAGTACGAGGGTAACGAAGTGATGGTGCCAGCGGCGGACAGGATTAAGTACAAAACTGCGCGTTTGTTCCACTTACAAAACAGCAAAAACGAGGAGTATCAGTTCAGAATACGTGGCAATGGCCAGTATGAAATGATCAAGTTGAACCTTGGAGACAAACCGATAGCCATGGGTACGATGATGGATGCGACACCGCCAGAGATCATCGTGCAAGCGGGGTAACGCATGGCCAGCATTACGGATGCCGGAGCCAAGTTTGTTCGCGAGATATTTGCGCGTGAAAGGCAAAAGAGCGAGTTAGCCGTTACGAGCAAAGAGCTGATTGCAAATGCTCGTGGCGGGATGTTCGGTACGCAGATAGACGTGGGCGGAGTGGGCGGTATTGGCGAGGCCCTGGGGCTAGACAGACGTCTGTTGTTTCGCTACGGTGATTACGAGGAAATGGATGATTACGGAGATATAAGTTCAACTCTCGACATATACGCGGACGATGCTACGCAAGTGGATAGCGCCACTAACCACACGGTCTGGGTAGAGTCTCAAGACAAGCAGGTAAAAGAAGAGTTAGAGGACATGTTCTGGAAGCGGATCAGGATCGAGGAAAATGTCTGGGAGATGACTCGGACATTGTGCAAATACGGCAATGATTTTGAGGAGATTGTGGTATCGGACAGGGGCGTTGTAGACCTTCGTTACATGCCTCCGTTTTCAGTTCGACGCATTGAAAGCAACAAGGCGGACCTGTTGGGGTTCGTTCAGTCCTATACGGGGGACGTTTCCATATCGCCCAAAGAGTTTGAGAAAAAGAGATTGCAGCGGGGGGCCGAGTTAGGGCCGAGCAAAGACGTCGCGGTGTACGAAGATTGGCGTGTGGCTCACATGCGACTTCGGGCCAAGCACAGGGACTCTCTTTATGGCTGGTCTATCACCGAGCCTGCCAGGTGGGTTTGGAAACGATTGATGCTGCTTGAAGACGCGGTACTCGTTTACAAGCTTACTCGCAGTCCAAGTCGCTATGCGTTTTACGTGGACGTTGGCAAGCTTCCGAGGCAAGAGGCCGAGCGTGCCGTGCAAGAGGTGATGCAACGGCTCAAGAAGAAAAAGTTTGTAAACCCGAAGACCGGAAAACTTGATCTTAAATTCAATCCGTTGGCCATGGACGAGGACTTCTTTTTGGCTATGCGCGAGGGTCGTGAGAGTACACGTGTAGAGTCGCTAATGGGACCGAGCTATCAGCAAGTGGAAGACGTGCAATACTTCTTACACAAGCTGTATGCCGCGCTCAAGGTGCCAAGGGCTTACCTGGGATACGATGAGAACATGCCGAGCAAGGCAACGTTAAGCCAGGAAGACGTCAGGTTCGCGAGGACCGTGTTGAGAGTTCAGAGGGAAGTACGAAACGGTTTAAAGAAGATAGCGAACGTCAACCTGGCAGTACGCAACATTGACCCGGCAGCCGTGGACTTCGATGTGAGAATGACCGTGCCGAGTGCCATATTTGAGCTGGGCCAAATGGAAGTGCGCAGGGCGCGTGCCGACCTTGCTTCTTTGATGGAAAGACACGTGTCTCTCAATTGGATGCTGAGTAACATCTATGGACTGTCAGACGATGAGATCGAGGAGATTGCAGGCCAGAAAAAAGACGAGCAAAAGGCCGTGGCAGCGGCGGGCGGTGGCGCTGGCGGCGGTGGTTTCGAGTCGAAAGACGTTGCGGATCTCAGGAAGTTTCTGTCCGAACAAAAGCGTGGAATTTCTGAACGCGAGCTGTTTGCTGGCAAGCGAGAAGACGAGAAACGAATTGAAGAGGTTGTACTCAGGGCCATGGAAGATCCGAACAATCCCATGGGCAGGCAGATCAAAGAAACAGGGATGCTTGTTCGCGAGATACTTCACAGTATGAAAGCAGCCTAGACATCTATCGTGTACATGTTAGAAGCCTATTTGGCATACAATTTCGAAAAACATAATTTATATAGAGACGGTTTATTGACATGCACTCAATTTCATCGAGTAATGGAATACATAGTGGTTCCATGTACGTGTAACAGGGAGGAATAATGGACCACCCCAAGGGTACAATGATTGTTGAGGCAAAGGTGTTGTTCGGGTTGCAACAAGGTTCTTACGAGGAGCTGTTGCAGGCGCTCGATCAGGCCGTTGCCGAGAATCAAGAAATGTTTGGTGCCAGCGACTCTGTGTTGTTCGCTTCTTTCCCAAAGTACATCGTTGTGATGAACGAGGGCGGCCAGTTTTTCAAGGTTGCTTTCGAGAACAAGGACGGTGTTGTTGTGCTCGGGGAATCGAAGACCATAGACGTCAGTGTTCTGTCCGAGGACGAGTTAGCGTCGATGGCTGTTGACAAGTATTTCGACGGCGGGTCGTTGGCGGAGAGTTTGCGCGAGATTGTAAAATTACGCCGGAACCCTATAGCCGAATCGCCGTTGGAAAAGGTTGAGCAATCGTTACTCAAGCTTTTTTCGGGCGGTCAAATTTGGCGCAAGCATATCTCCGAGAAGCGGGAGCAGGTAGGAAGGTTTGCGTGGGACGCGAACTTTGGCAAGCTGGAGATCGATATACGCCCTGTGTTTGGCGAGCTTATCGATGAAGACGAGCTGGACGAGGACAGCCGTGAGCAGGTAGTCGAGAGTCTTCTTGCGCTGGAAGGACGTCTGCATAGTCGTTTAACATCCGTACAAGAGGCTTATGAGAAGTATCAGCGGGAAACGTCTGACATGCGAGACGATGAAGCGGACAGCTTACTGTCTCAATTCGAGTCGTTTGCCATGAACTATATCGACCACCTTGCCGAGATTTCAAGTTTCGTTTCCAGATCGGTACAGGAAAGCAACGAGGGATGTATCATTTGTGCCGCCTTTGTTCATGACGAGGTGGCTAAAAGATTCAAAGAGCTAGAATTGGGTGGGCGATTCGTCCGCAAGATTTCTAGTCAGTTTACGCAGTAGCTCTGCATAGGAGGAAACAACAGATGACATTGAAGCTACTCGAAGAGGACTTTCGGAGAATGGGTTTTTCGCCCGCCGAAATATGTGAGTCAATGCCACACGTAAGTGGGTCTGACGAAGAGGCATATTTCGTGGATGAAGACGAGGAAGAAGACTTCGAGGACGTCTACCTGAGCGACATGGTGGACGAGACAGATTCGGACATGGGTGAAGGCGCGTACCAGAAGACACACAAAATGTCTTCCAAGGCGAAGCATGATGCTAAACTCTGGAGAAAGCAGAATCCAGGTTCTGTGAGGAAGTCTAACAAGAAACAGGCAAAACGCCGTCATAAGCCAGCGTACAAGGCGCAGATGGCGCGGATAAAGCCTGGCACAATTGGCAAATCAACGGGGAGACGCAGAGTCATTAAGGTCTCTGACGTCGCAAACCCAGGCGGAGGATTACCAGCCATGAACGAAGAACTGTTGCAAGAATTAAGCGTGCTGGCAGAATCGATTAGACACGAGCCTGTCTCCCGTTTCGATGAGTTTGTCGAGGCCTTCAATCATATCGCGGATCTCGGTGAGATGACAGCGATGAACATGATGGAAGAAGACGAGGACGGCGCGAGAGAACTTCTCTCTGTGTCTCTCAAGGCTGAGGCCGTGCTCAAAGACATGGAAGACATGGACGGTGCGCTGGATGCCGACGAAGACAGGATGCTCGAAGCAACGTTGGCCGACGCTCTGCAAGACGTCGGTGAGTTGTTTGAGAGCTATGGGCTTCTCGACGAGGACGATTGGGACGAGGACGAGGACGAGGACGAGGACGATTGGGACGAGGACGAGGACCTGGAAGAGGAATACTTCGACTCCGACAATCCGTTCTTGGCCGCTGCCGCGTCTCTGAAAGAGGCAAAGGGCAAAAGAAAACGTGGCCGTATGCCCGCGCCAGAAAAGCGCAAGATCATCAAGCCTGGCACCAAGGGCGTGACCGTAACCACGGCTTCCAAATGGGGCAAGACAAACAAGAGGGCAGGCGCTTCGAGACGACAAATCTCCAAGCGTGGTGACGTGGACAACGTCGAGGGTCTTTTGGGTTATCTCAAAAAGGTCAAGGCAGGCAAGGTAGCACCCGGACAGCCCATGGCCATGAGCAAGAGTGGCAAGAAGTTGAACAAGGGTGCGCGAGCCGCTCAAAAAGTAGCTGGGACGTACAAAGGGGCCTAGCGAGATGAAACCCCAAATGCTCCAGATCCAGGAGGTGGAGGTCCCCGACGGCGCACGGTTGCTTGAAGACGTCTTCGAGCTGGAATTCTTGCCCGAGGATCTACACGAGGCCAAAGGCGATAAGAAGCCTTATCTCAAAGGTCGCCTTGGACTAACGGATCAAGCCACGGCAAATCGCCGGGTGTACCCCCGTAGTCTCATGGTTCGAGAAATCGGTCGAATTGCAAAAGATATGGCAGACCGCAAGGTTTATGGTGAGTTGGGCCATCCAAAAGACGGCAAAACTGACCTGGACCGCGTGAGTCATTTTGTGACCGAGGCAAAGGTGACGGAAGACGGTGAAATTCAGGGAGTGATTGAGTTTATTCCCGGAACTAGACGTGGAGATCAGGCGCTTGCTATTGCCAGGGCAGGTGGAAAGCTTGGAGTTAGTAGCCGTGGATTCGGTTCGACGTCATCTGATACCAAGGGCAACGATGTTGTTCAGGAGGACTACAAGCTGGTTACCTGGGACATTGTTGCCGACCCTGCCAATGCTGGCGCTCATCCCAACTTTGTTGTGGAGCATAAGGAGAACAATGAGATGGATCTGGATATACTAAAAAAAGAACACCCCGAGTTGGTAGAGGCGCTGATGTCCGAAGTCAGGGAAGAAGCGCGGACCCATGCACGGGACGCATTGCGCGAAGAGTTTGAAGAACAACTTCAGACGGAGGGAGAATCTATCCGAGAGGAAGCTGTTGAAGTAGCTCGAAGCCAATTGCTCGAAGACCCCGAGGTGGCAGGTGCCGCAACCGCCATGTCGGAGATCAAGAAACTGGTGACGCCATTTATTCTCGACGAAGACGAGAATAGAGAGCTGGCAAGGCTTAAGGAGAAAAACCGTGAGCTGGAGCAAATCATTGCAGACCAAGACGAAGCGTTGGCAGAAGCGCGGGAGGAAGCCCAAGAGCTTTCAAGCATCTCTAAGGAGCTGGGTTTCCATCTCTATTTAGAGCGTGAAATTGGTGGCAATGATCGGCTTGAGCAGATCATGGAAATGCTCGGTGACGTCACAGAGTATGCGGACCTTGATTCTTTGAAAGAGCGGGTAGAAGAAATTGCTGCCGTGCTTGCCGAAGATGACGAGGCGAGGGAGCAGTACGAGGACCGGATTGCTGCGTTGGAGAAGAAAATCGCGCTGACCGAGGAACAGAGAGACAAGGCTCTGAACATCGGCAAGCAGTTTGGAATCCGTGCTTACATCGAGCGCAAAATTGCGGACAACCCGAGGGCATCAGCACTTCGTTCTTACCTGGACGAGGCTGCGCCCGAGACAAAAGAGGACGTGGACAGGCTGGTCGAGTCTTACACGAAGGCTAACCCGACGTCGGACGAGTTCAATCGAATTCGAGACGATATTGGCAGGGGCCTAAAGAGGCCAGTGGAGGACGATGGAAGTCGTTTGCAGCGTTCTTTGAACGAGGGTTCGATTCTGGGCGTGCCCATGGTCGAATTGCAAAGGAGAGCCGACATTAGACTCTCATAATAGGGAAAACAACTAGCTGAATTTCGGAGGATACAAAATGTTAGAAGCAAGAGATTTTTTAAGCGAGAATGCCCTGGAAAACTCAGAGGGTACGATTCTCGACGAAGACCAGAATGTAATGCTTCAGGGAAAATGGGAAGGGATGCTGGAAGGTATCGATGACCGTTGGACCCGACGCTGCATGGCAAGGTTGTTCGAAAATGAAATGAGACACCTGGCGACTCTCCAGCGCAAGCACTTGACGGAGAGCACCATGGCGCAGAATATACCGGACCTCGTAAAGTTCGTGTTTCCTGTCGTCAGGAAGGTGTGGGCGAATCTGATAGCCAACGGCTTGTTCAGCATCCAGCCCATGAACAGTCCAATCGGTGGTATCTTCTACTGGGACTACAAGTACGGGACCAGTAAGGGCAGCGTAACGGCTGGCCAGAACATGATCGAGAATTTCGACCGCAACTACTCCTCGGAGTTTGTAGAGGGCGAAGTGATCGGCGCGGGTCCGGGAACCAACTTCACCGGCACCGTGGCATGGAAGCCCGTCAAGCCTTACGGCCTTGGCCAAGTCGGTG
>Ga0307377_10008615_pt1 | contig 10319 bp, 19 predicted proteins | sample TR3MG_FD_202535 | JGI IMG/M metagenome (GOLD analysis project Ga0307377, IMG submission 202535) | Soil microbial communities from Risofladan, Vaasa, Finland - TR-3 | ecosystem: Environmental > Terrestrial > Soil > Coastal area > Acid sulfate soil | place: Finland: Risofladan, Vaasa | collected... | reverse complement strand
TATCTTGTAAGCGACCATCAGACTTAACATATACCGACCCATTCTTTAAGAAGCGGTCGTGGTCAGATGCTAATTCGTACTCGTCTTTAAACACAACGTAATTACGAGTTGTAAGATCACTCGGTCCGGACAACGATGGCGATATAGTCGCTGATACAGCCGACACGTATTCAAATGTATAAATATCTCTATTACCGCTAAACTTAATCTTGTATCCTGCATCCACCGTCATAGCGGAAGTCCATACTGTGCTTGTACCAGTAACAGATGTAGAGCCTACAGTGACGGTTGCCGTTCCTGTATTATACGACGGTACCGTCTGTATATTTCCTTGTTTAACAACTATCTCCCAATCCTCTACACGCGGTAGGGTTCGTGTATATGAATCGTTTATGATGCCTTTAGCGTAATCCGAATTGTTCGGGGAGTCGATGCGCCCAAGGTTCAGGAGCCGTTCGTATAACTCTGTGAATGGGATGACTCCAATAAATGTAGTTGTTCCTTTAATGACTCCCATATTTATCTCCTATTAAGGGCGACGCAAACACAAGACATTTAATTAATGCCTATATAGGCTTAGTGTCAGTATGTTTATCCTTGTTTTGCGTCGCCCATAGCTTATTTTTCCTTTAATTTTACTTGTAACACTTCATTAAAATAAAACTCCGACATACAGATGTCCCCATTCTCTTGAACGTAGAAATCGGTCTGCTGTATCGGATACAACACGACCTGTCTACTTGCGCAGCTTGTTAACAGCAGCGCTGAGATAAGAAGCACGCCGAGCTTTGTTAGTTTCTTTGAGTGCATCGACAATTTCCTTTGCGATTACGGATTTCTCTTCAGCCTTCTTCTTATTCGTTTCGGACTTTAGGTCAAGGAAGAAGAAGACTATCTTGAAGAATTGTTGTAACGCTACGAACCATCCCATTAGGTTGTACCGCTTGAACGATTAAGAGCAAGATACTTTCCTACGAATCTTATAATGCTCTTTAGCACGTCGTCGTCTTTGAGCGTAGGTGTTAGCTTAACAACTATCGAAGCAAATCCGATCAACGATAGATAGGCTGCTACGATATCCGCCCAATGCAACTGAACGAAAACTACGATTTGTTGAATTATAGTGCCCATAATTCCTCCTTAAGTTTTCATTATATAATTAAACGTCATACTAGGCTGCAAGTTGTTATGCGCATCACCACTACCTGTTGAACCTGTTCTTGCTGATGGGTCAGAGTTAGAAAACCCGCCGTTAGCTGTTGTTGATCCTCCACTAGGCGCTGTATACGCATGGTCATGCGCCGCCAGTTCAGCAATAGTTAACGCGTGCGTCTCAGCACCAAACGTTCCTCCAATAGTATCGGCTTCTGTATCGGTAACAACATCAGCTGATACTCCCCCCATATTATCTTTTCCTAATGGTATGCGCCCACGCAGGTCTGGGAGATTGAACGTTGTAGAACCATCCCCCACACCGTACGTAGTGCTTATAACTGCAAACAACCCTGCATAGGTTGTTCGTGAAACTGCTTGTCCGTAGCACAACAGCCATCCAGCAGGTGCTGCAGCTGCGGGCCACGGTAATGGTCCTAATCCAGCCGGAAGACCTGAGAAATTAGTATAGATGAATGTATCTGTCGCGTCATCATACACCAATCCTTTACCGTCATCTGACGGTGTTGGAACAGCTACAGGAGACCCCTGTATCGCATCTGCGTCAGCGAGCCCTGTTGTATTGATGTCGTCCTGAATGTTCTTAAGGTCAACAGCTTTCAGGACCGTTCCATCGTCTGCCGCCGTCCAGTCTTTCGTCCAGATAATTGCCATAGTTTATTCCTCGTTACATCTTAATAGGCATCCGTTATAGGTGACTTTCACAAACGCAAAGTATCCCTTATCGGCTTCAACGTAAGAACGTTCGTCCCCAAAGATACCACGCATAACTGATTTACCGCCTTCAGCCCCAAGCGTCCATTTACCTTCCTTATCAATCTTAACAAGGTTAGGCGCGTCGATCTTGACACCCGTTATACTTGTACCATCATCAGAAGCAACTTCTTGAATAACAGTGGTTGTTTTTCTCTTGCTATGAGCTTCAGCGGATTTCTCACATCCAATAAAAGCTACGCATAATGCTAATAATATAATCCATTTTCTCATTTTGTTCTCCTATGATGGATCTGGATATTCTGCATTACAAAAGTTCTCTCCCTTGTTCTGCATCTTGCACCAAATCTTTTTTCCATTATTTTTTAATACTCCGTTTTCCTTAGTTTTGTACAATCCTAGTGTTATCAGCGACGTTATAAGCGCGACTGCAACGATGAAGCCTGTAACCATTTCACCTTTGTAATTCATACATCCTCCTATATCGTTAACATTGGTATTAGAGCATACATCGCTCCAATTAATGTTTCTTCTGTCCTTGCCGAGGACGTTTGATTCCATGTACCAGCGACCACTGAGGTTGCCGTACACACCAATATATGTAAAAATAACAGGCTCCATGCTCCTGTAACCCAGAATAATGGAAGGAAACAAGTTGCCACAGCACTGCCTGCTATTGCTCGTTTTTTAATTTTCTCGGCGGTCGTGCTTGCTCCGTAACCTAAACTCAATGCCCCAAAGAGTAAGGGCACACAAAGCAAGGACTGCCAATGAAAAGTATTTGTCCATGATGTAAACCCCGCTATACCGGCGCCTAACAGCACCGGGGCGATAAACCGCCGTTTCCATTTGCCAGACATCCCACCATAACCATAGAGCGCTGCAAACCCTGCTACGAGCAGGACCTTTAAGATTGCGATAATCTGTGAGGTGGCTTCACTCATTCTTATTCTCCTTTAGTAATGCTTCTTTAAGTATTTCTTCTAAAATCTCTAACTGTGCACGTATGGCTTGCATGGATAGAGCAACCTTCTGAACATCAATGTTTAACTTATGGTTGCTCACCCACCGTTCGCTTTCTTTAGAAGCTCCTTGACGTCTTTCTTGATCTCCTCAAGGTCCTTCTTCATCTGCTGGTTGATAATCGTACAAATCTTGTCGCTAACGAAGTTCTTATCAACGTGAGATTTATATTCATCAAACCTACGATAAAGAACAGCGCGAGAGTCACTACCATCTCTTTTAATAGATTCTGTCATTTTCCACACGATCCCCCATACGGAGATTATCGTTGCTATTGCTACTCCGTAGATTGTGAGTTCCGTTCCCATTCTATAAACCCTCCGCATTTATAGCATATCCAACAGCTGTGGCCTTCTTCTAAGGTTACTTCCTGGCCACAATGCGGACAGGTTAATACTATGTTTCTCTCTCGGCTATGAGGTATGGTGCTCCTCCCAATACAATAATCTGGACTATACGCCAACCTTTAAGACCATAGTTATCGTTAAAGGCAGATTTTATCTGTTCGACTGACTTTCCTGTTAAATCTACAACCTCAATCTGTCTTCTAACTGTTGAGCCTGTTGGTTGGTCTAGTGTTCCCATTAGTCTACCCCCAATACAATGATAGTTAATGTTCCTGTCGTTGGAGATGAAGCACAAGTGGCTACGACTCTCCAGTACGGAAAATAACTCTCGCAAGTTTGATAAGTATTCGTTGACGCTGGTACATCAAACGAGCTTCCTACATTAAAATAATTAGAGAAGTCTGAATTAGCCGATGCCTGGCATTGAATCGCTACTATTTGATTTAATCCGTTCTCAATGATGAGAGTCTTAACCACGAAGTCACCGTTGAATACCATATCTCCGTTATGAGAACTCGTGTCTCGTATCGCCTCGTCGGTGAATGTGTTTTGGCTATTTACGCTCATGTCACCTTCTCCCTATACATTATAAGATGGGCTAATGTTACTGTTGCACCCGTAGCAAAGGCTTTAATGGTAAAGCTCGTCGTAAAACCAATTTGTGTAGGACGCCATCTGAATTGCTTATTAGCCGTTTCTGCCGCAACAGCAAAATCAGAGTTTGTGAGACCGAGGTTGCTTCCTAGGTCTGCCATTGTTATACGTAACCGTGAAGTCCCGTCAATAATAATATCAACTCCCCAGGAAGAAGATGTAGTACAATTTACAGCGACAAGGTCAATAACACCTGCACCAGAATATGTGTATAGCGTCGTGTCAGGAGAAGATGCAACAGAATCTCCTGTCGCATCATAATCCGTCTTCAACTGATACTTCGTCGGAGATTCGTTATTCACAATGGTTGACGCCGTATCAAGATAGACCTTACTACCAACGGTTGTGGTTGTTACAGCAGCATCAGATGTGTCGTCGTGTATGCTTATGTTCTGCGTGAAGTCATCAATATCAGCCATTCTTTTTCTTTAACTCCGCTAGAACTGCTTGTAGGTTTGTGTTTATAGCACTTAACAACTGCACCGTAACCACGCCTGTGTTTCCTGGGACAACTTCTATCCTTCCGTCGTCATTCTTCTCTTTGATTCTGTTGTTCTTAGCCATTATTCCTCCTTATGTGTGTAATAACAATTAAACGATACGTCACTGGCCAAGCTCTGACATGCCCACGCATCATCCACAGGAGGAGTGCAGTCATACCTCTTTGGGTGCGGTACCTCTACCACGCACCCAGAGAGATATAATATGAGGAGGAGTAGGAACCCTAGCTCTTTGTGAAGCCTTGCCTCATTGTTCGACAATCCTTTCCTCCTCATATTCATTAGGCTATTTCACTTCCAATGATCGTGCTGTATAAGTCCGTAGCCGCCCCTTGACGGTTTGTACGGATGATACGAACTGTACCTGTAGAAGTTACAGGAACCTCAATGGCCGGGTCAAATGTGATTTGTTTAGTATCACCCTGACGCCCAGTAAGGAACCCAACGGCTACCGTTGATAGTCCAGCAACCGGTCCAGTCTGTATTTCAAACTTAATGTTTCCGCTTCCTGATACAATGACAGATTTAAGCACAAAGGTCGTCCCCGTAACTGTGTAGTCATGATTGCTCGTAGCATCAGACGCCACGGCTGCGGCTGTATCGTAGTCGTGAACTTCATTCCCTGATACGGCTGCATTGACGTTGTACGTGTAGATTGGGTTGATTTCACTGTTAGCTGTCGCATTACCACTAACTTTCACAGCATCATCTGTTAGGTTAAGGTCATCAATATCCAACTGAGAAGCATCAACTGTGATAGAGTTTCCACCATCAGCGATGTTAACATCATTGGTAATGCCCGTTAAAGTTGTTACTGTTCCAATGTCGCCATCAATGGTAATAGTGTTCCCACCGTCAGCAATGGTGACATCGTTGGTAAGGTCAAGCTCTACCCATAATGCTCCACGAGCGTTGCTGCGTAGAGACGACCAGTCACCTTCGATCGGTGTAAGAGTAGATAAAACATCATCCCTCTCAAACATAGTCGCTGTACCAACAATAGTTGCTGGAGTTGCTACATCTTCTGTGTACTCTGTTCCGCCTGGGTTAGAGATAATTAGCTTACCATCAGCGTCCACTAAAGGAACGTAGTCCGTACCAGAGCCATCTTTAACTGTGTTAGCAAAGATAAGCACCTGGTCTGTTGCTTCTGATAATGCACGGATGTCTAAAGCTGTAGCTGATACTGTTACAGCACCGTCTACAGTAATAGCTCCTCCGTTATCATCAATACTTAAAACACCTGTGGAGTCACTGGCGATAGTTACAAGTAAAGCACCCGCCTCAACACCACCGCCTACTGGAGCGGAATTAGTTCCGTCTCCTATTCTCACAAAGATAGGGTTGGTTACTGCATTAGCGTCACGCGTTGCGGATACTAATGAGGCGAATACTCCGTCTGCCATGTTTTCCTCCTAGGTTATACGTCGGTTATTTGTTGTTCACGAAGATGCGTGAGCTCCCGCTCAAGCATCATTATCTGGGCCTCTATGTCAACTATTTTGCCCTTTTGTAAATCTTCTATGTCCTGCTTGTGTCTGGCTATACGGGAGACCTTTTCCTGTATTGCGACGCTCTTCCACTTCTCCTCAATCGCTGCGTTGGGTGAAACAAGCCAGTTTTTAGGTGATCCTATGTCCGCCATTATAACTCCTTAAATCCATAGATGGTTGCTTCAAAGTTTAGTGTATCTCCTACGTGATAGTGCTCTACTTTCACGTCGAGAACGTCTCCTGCTGTCAGCGTCAAGGGGCTCTCAAATGTGAAGTCCGTGTTCCTATCTGTTCCTGAGCGTCTCGTGTCCTTAAGTGCCGTATTGATAAACAGCGTGAACTTAGCATAATCGTCACCAGAGCACGACACCTTCGTCACTCTATTAACACCATTAGCCGTTAGCGTTGCTACTGTCGTTAGTGTTGCCGCTCCTACTGATGTCACCGATCCGACGACCGACGGAGATACTGGAGCGTCTACTGTTGCTATATCCCCTGTTACTTGACTAGGCTTAAAATCGCTCAAATTAATACCACCCTATACGCTGAGTTCGCTACCCAAGTAATGCGTAGCGTATCAATGTCAAAGTTTGCTAAGTTTGTTCCTTCACCAGGCTGCATCGTCCAGTTGTCGCCAAAGGTTATACCATCTCTAGAGAATGCTACCTGAATGTTCCCTACCCCAGCAATACCGTCACAGGTTATCCACCCCTCTTTAGAGTTCCTACCAGCATCAGCGTTGAAGTCTATCAGTACCGGCGACTGCCCAACGACAAATGCTGCGTTCTCATACGACTTATTCACTACTCCCAACGGAGCAAATGACGTGGTTATAGCTGACGCGCTAATGTCAGCATAACTCCATATTCTAAGTCTATCACCCCCTGCTGTTCCCTTAACATAGACGCTGTATTTCTGGTCGGTGTTCACTCTTAACGATTCGCCTGGACCAACTTCTCCGGCTAACGTAGCGCCGTCCCAGCTATACTGAACTGAGTCTGTTGTAGAATCGTTTGTAAGATTTAGGGTAGAGATATGCTCTCCAAACGTCTGCTCTACGTAGAGATTAGTCAACGTATACGCATTGTAATAATCAAAATCCCCTATCTCTTTTGTATGTTGAACAGCTCTCATCTTACCTCATGTCCACAATTCTGGCATAGATACTTTGGTTTAATAACTTCAACGATCTTATCTACGAACTTTGGACGCTGTACGATAATGTCCTTTTCTTTCAGAACCGGAACAATGATGTCTCTATGCTCTTCATCGTAGACGATCTTCGGAACGCGTACCACTTGCTCAATCTCCCGTATCTTTACAACGTTTGTCGTTACCGGAACGATCTTCTCAACAATCTTAGCTGAATACACGTCTGTCGGAATGATCTTTGTTTTGATGACTTCGATCTCTTTTATTACGTACTTTGGTACCTCTACGATCTTCTCAACTTCCTTAATAACGATAACCTCTTTGATTACCTCCACCTCTTTTATCACTGGACGTTCGATGATAACATCTTTGTATACAGGCCGCGTCACTTCCACATCTACGAACTTAGGGCGCTCGACGACCTTCTCTACGACCTTTTGTATGATCGTCTCTACTGTGTCTTTAGTACCTGACGCTAAACCCATAGTATTCTCCTTAACTTTCTTGTATGGCTAATGAAGCTGTTAATGTTACAGGCTGCGTAGCATTGTTGTTTGTTGCAATAATTTTTATGTATCTTGCTAACTCTGGCGCGAAATCTAGTACATCGTCATTTGCCAAATTAGCCCCAATAGTTACCGGTGAGTTTGGCACAACATATGTTCCGTCTTTCGTGTTGCTTAGCGAATACGTAAATGTTACGTCTGGAAGTGTTCCTGATACAGCCGTGACGTGTAGCGCGAGCGCCGTTGCCGTTCCCATCTCTACTGGTTCGCAAGTGTACGACGCGGTTGCCAATATTGTTTTGTTTGGGATGATCCCCCATACTCCTAATGTTGTTGCCATCTTAGTCTCCTTGTTATGCGATTATAACTGCTTGTGATCTTCCTGTTGCCACGACTACTTCAGCGTATTCCTCCGTCGGCACGGTTATCGTGTCCTGTGTTAAGACTCCTGTTGGTACGACTATCCCTGGAACTGTTGGTGGTGTGAAGTCAGATGTCCACAAAGCTGTTCCATTAGTAATCCTGAATTGGTCTATCCATCCATTGACATAAGAACTAGCAGGAACTCCGCTATTCAAATATGTTCCTATCGTTGGATTTGCTGGTATATTACCTAAGTCCCCTAATGCAGTGTTCACTGTAACAGCCTGAGAAACACCATCTATAAATATGTAGAGGGTGCTGCCGCTTCGCACATAAGCAATGTGATACCACTGGTCTACATTCGGAGCCCAGTTGTTTGTCATAGTAAAGCTTCCAACATCAACACTTGATATAGTCCAATATGCACCAAGCTTATGGCCAGCTCCAGCACCGCCTTTCTGTAATATACAGCTATTTGTTCCTGCATCCCGTTGTCCGTAGAAAGTAGAGCTACCTCCTGATACACCAAGAAATCTATGCCAAAAGTCCAGCGTCCAATCATTCGTTCCAAGAGAGAACTTCGCATCATCTGGAACTCTAACGTAATCGTTTCCGTCCAATAATAGAGATGATGTTCCAAACTTTTTCTGTGCTGTATCAAGTTGGGCATCCCCAAAAAATGTAACTACGTCTCCTGTGTTAGTCGTGTAAGAGGTCGCTGCATCTGCTCCTTCAAAATCAGCTACGAATGCTGCCGGAACAACCCCAAACTTATTCCCTTTGGTTATCTGGACTTGTTCCATGTAGCCTGAGAAGAATGGTGTGGCTGCTCCAATACCCCCAGCTTCTCTACCAATGGTCAATGGTCCTGTAACTGTTCCAGTTGATGCGTCACTAACGTACCCATATTGAACACCGTCAACATATATTCCATAATTGTCTGCTGACTTTACTAAGGCTATATGATGCCAAGCATCTTGAGTTATCGTAGTAGCATTAGAACCAGGAATCTCTACTTGAGTAACGCCACCTGTTACGCACCTAAACCCTACTTTAGTTGCTGCTCCACCCGTACCCGCTTCTAATCTCATAAACCAATAGTTTGACCAATCAAACCATTGATAGAAATAATACTCTGCGTAAGCTGTTAAGTTGTCATGGTAAACACGAAGGTCAATCGTCCAGCTATCTGTCGCTGAACCAAATACGTCGTAGTCCGTTCCGCTTGTATCGGCTACAGTAAGATAAGCTGTCCGTGGTCCAAGACCACTATGCCCACCAGAGAAATACATAGACGTCGTTGCATTGAGGTCCTTCTGCCCATTGTCTAGCTTCGCTCCACCGACCATTGTTACAGCACCACTATACCCATCATTAGACATCGTGGTATCTTCGTCCGTACCCTCTCCATACAGCAACAGAGGAGCAGCAGGGAAAGAGTTAGGTGCAGCGAGGAAGTAGTTGTCAGCTTGGACACGGACTTCGTCTAGGTTGCCTATCATAAAATAGTTAAATGGAAGCGTATGACTAATACGTAAAGCACTAGATATTACATTTGTTTCAGGATACCAAGTAAAAGCTGTCTGTTCTCCGTCAACGTATAAACTATACGTACTGCCTACTTTTATTAGAGCAACATGATGCCAAGTAGATAAAGTTACTTTTGGATACTTGTTGGCGTATAATTCAATTACCCTTACTGATGCGTCGTACATATGAAGACCGATAAACCCACCTATATGATGAAATATCTGAAATCCATTTGTAGAAGTTCCGCTGCCTAGATAACTTTCATGCGTTGCCCACGAGCCAGAGCTATGGTAAACTTGTAAATCAACGGTTTGGTCATCCGTAGCACTTGAAAATATCTCCCAATCAGCCGAGGTAGGGGTAGAGAGGTAGTCGCCTGAAGCGTTGAACAACCCAGAAGCACTCCCCCACTTGACAATAGCGGTATCTAACTGAGCATTACCAAAAGGAGTTACAGTATGCGGAGAGACTAGACGAGAGTCCGTAAACGTCGTCGAGGTATCTGCTCCGTTCATATGCAACAGTAATTTTGTATTTGCGTCAAGTCCTGGCATATTATGTTTTCGTCACTTTCAATGAGAGCGTAATGCGCTCTGCTGTATCGTTAGAATCTACGTTGAATCTAAGAATGTCTCCCGCTGTAATGGCCGTTGTCCAGCCGGTGAGCGTTGCGTCTTGGCTTTTGATCGCGGCCGTGATCGTCGGGATAGCTGCTGCTGTGATCGTGTCTGCAACCGTCGGTGCAAAGTTTGCATATGTATCCTTCCATATATCTATAACTGCCGTTGCTGATTGGTCCGCCAACAGTGTCACTTGGTTAATCGTGCAAGCAAACGGTATCTCGATATCTCCTTTGATACCAGT
>Ga0307377_10008614_pt1 | contig 10320 bp, 9 predicted proteins | sample TR3MG_FD_202535 | JGI IMG/M metagenome (GOLD analysis project Ga0307377, IMG submission 202535) | Soil microbial communities from Risofladan, Vaasa, Finland - TR-3 | ecosystem: Environmental > Terrestrial > Soil > Coastal area > Acid sulfate soil | place: Finland: Risofladan, Vaasa | collected... | reverse complement strand
CCCAGATGCTCGACGGCTTCCACGCCATCGATGAGCACTTTCGCACCACCCCCTTCACGCATAACGTCCCGGTCCTCATGGGCGTGCTCGGGGTGTGGAACCGGAACTTCCTCGGGTGCGAATCGGTGGGGGTGATGCCCTACGAGCAGTACCTCAAGCGCCTGCCCGCCTACCTCCAACAACTCACCATGGAATCCAACGGCAAGCACGTCGATCTCGCGGGCAACACCGTCGACTACGCCACCGGACCGGTCTACTGGGGCGAACCCGGCACCAACGGCCAGCACAGTTTCTACCAGTTGCTGCACCAGGGCACGAGCATCGTGCCCGTTGACCTGATCGGTTTCGCCCAGAGCCTCAACCCCCGGGGCGCGCACCACGACATCTTGAGCGCCAACGTCTTCGCCCAGGCCCAGGCCCTCGCCTTCGGTCGCACCGCCGACGAGGTGCGCGCGCAAGGGACACCGGAACACCTGGTGGCGCACCGGGTGATGGAGGGCAACCGACCGACGAACGTCTTCTTGGCCCGGGTGCTCACCCCGCGCGTCCTGGGGAGCCTGATCGCCCTCTACGAGCACTCGGTCTTCGTTCAAGGAACGATCTGGGGTGTGGACTCCTTCGACCAGTGGGGAGTCGAGTTGGGCAAGGAGCTGGCCACCTTGATCTACCCCACGCTGTCGGTGCCGGGCGAGCCCGACCTCGTTCACGACTCCTCGACCAATGCCCTGATCACGCGGTATCGAGCACTCAAGAGAAGCGGAGTCCCTCATGACGACCACTAACCCCCTGCAGATCGGCATGGTCGGACTGGGTCGCATGGGAGCGAACCTGGTGCAGCGTCTGGTCCGTGATGGCCACCGTTGCGTGGTCTACGACGTGAACGCCGCAGTCGTCGCGGGCCTCGCGGGAGACCGCATCGAGGCGGCGACGTCGATGGCCGACCTGGTGGGGCGCCTCGACGCGCCGCGCACCGTGTGGCTGATGCTGCCCGCCGCGGTCACCCAGGGCGCGGTGGACAAACTCGCGCGCCATCTCTCGCCCGATGACGTCCTGATCGACGGGGGGAACTCCTACTACAAGGACGACATCGTCCGCGCCCGCCACTTGGCGGACCAGGGCATCCACTACGTCGACTGCGGCACCAGCGGCGGCGTGTGGGGCCTCGAACGCGGTTACAGCTTGATGATCGGCGGTGAGACCGCGGTGGTCGAGCGACTCGACCCCATCTTTCGAACCATCTCCCCGGGCGTCGACCGGCGTTCGCCCACCCCGAGCCGCGATCCCTCGAGGGGAACCGCCGCCGAGGGGTACCTGCACTGCGGACCGAGTGGCGCTGGCCACTTCGTCAAGATGGTGCACAACGGTGTCGAATACGGGATGATGGCCGCGATCGCCGAAGGACTGAGCATCATCCGTCACGCCAACGTGGGCAAGTTGGACCAGGTCGCCGACGCCGAGACCACTCCCCTGCGCGACCCCGAGAACTACGCCTTCGACATCGAGGTCGCCGAGGTCGCCGAGGTCTGGCGTCACGGTTCGGTCGTGAGTTCGTGGCTGATGGACCTCACGGCCGAAGCGCTCGCGCGTTCGCCCGAACTGGCGGACTACTCGGGCCGCGTGTCGGACTCGGGTGAGGGTCGCTGGACGGTCGAAGCGGCCATCGCCGAGTCGGTCCCCGCCCCCGTCATCAGCGCGGCCCTGTGGCAGCGATACGAATCGCGAGGATTGGGTGACTTCACCGCCAAGGTCCTCTCGGCGATGCGCGCCGGCTTCGGGGGTCACGCCGAGAAGGAGTCCTGATGCACCACGACGTCCACGCCGATGGCGATCTCGAGGGACTCGCGCGCGACGGTGCGACCTATATCGCCGCAGCGGCTCGCGACGCCGTGGCCGCGCGCGGACACTTCACGATGGCGGTGAGTGGCGGCCACAACCCCTGGACGATGTTCCGCGAACTGACCTCGTGTGACGTGCCCTGGGAGCAGACATCGATCTTCCAGGTCGACGAGCGCGTGGCCCCGTTAGGAGACGATGATCGCAACCTCACCCACCTCGTGGACAGCCTCTCGGGAGTCGGCGCCAACATCGTCGCGATGCCCGTGCAGGACCAGGACCTCGACGCGGCGACCGTGCACTACGAGCAGCAACTGCCCGCACGCTTCGACCTCATCCATCTCGGCCTCGGTCCCGACGGGCACACCGCGTCACTCGTGGCCAACGACCCCGTGCTCGAGGTGAGCGATCGCCTAGTCGCCCTGACGCGCCCCTACCAAGGTCGTCGGCGCATGACCCTCACCTACCCTGCGCTGGCTCGTTGTGAGCAACTCTTGTGGCTGATCACGGGTGAGGAGACACGACGCGCCCTCGCGAGGTTGCTCGCGGGCGACGACGCCATTCCGGCGGGGCGAGTGCGCGCACCGCGTTCCCTGGTCATGACGGACCTGGCGGTCGACTAGACGATGGACACCGACCGCGAGAAGCAGCGGGCGGCCCGCGCCGGTGCTGATCTGGTCCTACCCGGAATGCGCGTCGGCCTGGGCACCGGATCCACCGTCGCGCACCTGTTGAGTGAACTCGCGCAGCGCCGCGTGGGCGCCACCTACGTCGCGACGTCGCCGCGCACCGCCCGCGCGGCGCGTGACCTCGGCATCGACGTCGACGTCGACATGCCCCTCGACCGGCTCGACCTCGCGATCGACGGAGCCGACCAGGTCGCCCCCGACGGATGGCTCGTCAAGGGGGGCGGAGGGGCGCTCACCCGTGAGAAGATCGTGGCGGCCAGCGCAGATCGCTTCGTGGTGATCGTCGACTCCTCCAAGTTGGTCACGACGCTGACGGCCCCGGTGCCCCTGGAGCTCTTGCGCTACGGCGTCGCCGCGACGCTGCGCCACCTCGGCACCACCCTCCTTCGCGACGCGCCCGCGAGCCCCGATGGCGGCGTGCTCGCAGACCACTTCGCCAGCGTCGAGGACCCCGCGGCGCTGAGTTCACGCCTGGCGAGCGTGCCCGGCGTCATCGCGCACGGACTCTTCGCACCATCCCTGGTGAGCGAGGTGATCGTGGGGCGCGGCGACGACATCCAACGAATGAGATACGGAGGCACCCCGTGAACACCCCGACCATCCACGACGAGTTCGCGACCCCGGACAACCACGTGTTCGTCCTCTTCGGCGCCACCGGCGACCTGGCCAAGCGCAAGATCATCCCGGGGCTCTTTCACCTGGCCAGCGTCGGACTGATGCCCGAGCGATACCGGATCATCGGCTCGTCGCGGGCCTCCTCCGCCCTCTCGGACGAGGAGTTCCGTGACCTCGCTCGCACGGCGATCGTCGCGTTCGGCACCAACGCCCCCGAGGGCGAGGTCTGGGAACGTTTCCGAGAGTCGCTGAGCTTCACCGTGACCGACCTCGACGCGCCCGACGACTTCGCGCGCGCCGTCCACCGGGCCGAGAGCGAGGTCGGCGGCACGGTCCGGCGACTCTTTCACCTCGCCGTGCCCCCCGACGCCACCACGGCGCTCATCACCCTGCTCGAGGGTGCCGGGCTGAACGAGGAATCTCGCATCATCTGCGAGAAGCCCTTCGGCGTCGACCTCGACTCGGCGCGCGAACTCAATCGCGTCATCAGGTCGAGCTTCGATGAGACCCAGATCTTTCGTATCGACCACTTCCTCGGCAAGGAGTCCATCGACAACATCCTCGCGCTACGTTTCGCCAACCGCCTTTTCGAGCCGCTCTGGAACCGCGATCACGTGCGCTTCGTGCAGATCGACGTACCCGAGACCCTGTCGGTCGAGGGCCGCGGCGCCTTCTACGAGGAGACGGGCGCCTTCCGCGACATGGTGGTGAGTCACCTCTTCCAGGTCCTGGGCTTCTTGGCCATGGAACAACCCACCAGTTTCGAGGCCAGCCCGCTGCGCGACGAGGTGCACAAGGTCTTCCAGACCCTGGCGCCCATCGACCCGTCATTGGCGGTGCGTGGTCAGTACGAGGGGTACCTGCATGAGGAGGGGGTGTCACCCGACTCCAGCACCGAGACCTTCGTCGCGGTGCGCGCGGAGGTGGAGAACACCCGTTGGAAGGACGTCCCGTTCTACCTGCGCACGGGCAAGAGCATGGCCGAGAGTCGCCAGGTCATCACCATCGGCTTCGACGAGCCCGTCATGCGACTCTTTCCCGCGGGGCGCAAGACCCCTCGGTGGCGGGGGAACAAACTGGTGGTCGACTTCGCCGACCCCGGCTCGATCCACGCGCACTTCTTGACCAAGGAGCCCGGACCGCGCATGCACTTGGAACCGGCGCAGATGCACTTCCACTATCGCGATTCCTACCTCGAGACCGGCCACCTCGAAGCCTACGAACACCTGATTCTCGAAGCCATGTTGGGTAATCGTTCGCTCTTCACTCGCTCCGACGGCATCGAACGGCTCTGGGAGGTCGCCGCACCGATGCTCGCCGATCCTCCGCCGATCGAACGATACGCCCCCGGGTCGTGGGGACCCGAGTCGATCCACGCCCTCGTGGCTCCCAACGAATGGTGCCTACACGGCTAGTCGCGCCCCAACAACGGATCACTCGGGCGGCGCACGACGTCGCCACGTTGATCCCGGGCACGCCAGGCCATGCCCCCCAGGGCCTCGAGAACGACGCGGTTCCCGAGATACGCCGTGATGTCAGCGTGGTCGTAGGGGGGCGACACCTCCACCACGTCCATCCCGGCCACTGGTGCTTCCATCGCGATCCGTCGCACCGCGTCGAGCAACTGGCGGCTGGTGAGTCCGCCCGGCTCGGGCGTCCCGGTCCCCGGTGCGGAGCCGGGATCGACGACGTCGACGTCGATCGACAAGAACACCGCGTCGCAGTCGTCGCTCGCGATCGATAGCGCCTCGTCCAGCACGGCGTCGAGACCGCGCGCCACCACCTCGCCCATCTCGAAGGAACGCATTCCCTGTGCGGCCATCCACGCGAGGGTCTCGGGCTCGGGCCAGTAGCCGCGCAGGCCGATCTGCAGGAACCGGTCGCCGCGGCACGCGCCCGACTCGATGAGTCGGCGCATCGGTGTACCGTGCCCGTAGAGCGAGCCCCACTGCGTGTCGCCGGTGTCGGCGTGCGCGTCGAAGTGGATGACCGCCACCCTTCCCCAGCCGACGTGGCGGGCGACGCCGGTGACGTCGGGCAGGGCGATGGTGTGATCACCGCCCAAGATGATCGGCACCACCCCTGACGCCGCGATCTGGCTCACCCGCGCCTCAAGGGCCGCGAGCGAGCGCTCCGTGTCGCCCGAGGGCATCTCGACGTCACCGAGGTCGACCACACCCATATCGAGGAGGGCGTCGACACCCAGCGCCAGGCTCGGACGGCTCCCGTCGTGGGGCAGGTAGTCCGCGGCCCGCATCGCCTGCGGCCCGAAGCGACAACCCGCGCGGTGCGACGTCCCTCCGTCGAAGGGGGCACCGATGATGACCGCGCCCGCGCCCGACCACTGGCCGGGAACGTCCGGGTCAGCCGCAGGGACGCCGAGGAAGGTGTGGTCGGGACCGTACATGTTCCCGAGTCGCACGAGATTCCTTAGTGCGTCACGGTGACGGGCGCACCGTTGTTGAGGAGCTCCACCCACGTCTGGCCGGGGGTCAGGCGGATCGCCTTGCCCTTGGCGTCGAGGTACTGGATGGGCGTGTCCTTGGAGTGACGCGCCCACGTGCCCACGATCTCCTTGCCATCGGTGAAGACGTCGGCGACGCCACCACTCTGCATGTTCGCGTACGACGTGAAGGCACCGACACCGTTGACGTAGTTCACGTAGTTCACGATGACGTTCTTCGGGGACTCACGCACGTGGTTGGCGGTAAAATCGGGGCCGGCGAACTGCGTCGAACGGTCCCACGAGTGCGTGGTCGCGTTCCAGGTCCAGGTCATGGGATAGATGCTGGGGAAATTGACGACGAACTTGCTCACCGCGACGCCCACGGCCGCCTGGCCGAGGGGACGGTACTGGAAGAGTGGCGTCGGAGGAACTGGCTTGCCGCCACCTATCGCGAAGAGGGCCGCCGCGCTGCCGAAGAGGTTGTAGGGTGCCTGGCGACTGGGATCACGGAACATCGCGGCCCCGGCCCCCGACTCGTCCACCAACTTCACCGGCGCGGTGGAGATGGACGCAATGGCGTAGGGCGCACCGCCCGAGAAGGCGAAGATCCCGCCGATGGGTCCGACGATCTGGGTGTCGGTGGGTCGTACCGAACGGATCGGCCCCACCCGCGCGGGGGCGTTCTGGTTGAAGACGGCCGCGAGGCGGGGGATCCCCCCGTTGATGATCTCCTCGTACACCACATCGGCCTGGTCGATGCCCCACTGCGGCAGGGAGTTGGTGTCATCTTCGACCTTGATGACCAGCGCCGGTCGCTTGAGCGCGGCGCCCGACGGGTCGGGGAGTCCGGTCAGTGGCGCGATGGGACCGCTCGCCTTGGTCGTCGTCGACGACGTCGTCGTCGACGGAGGATTCTTCGTTGAGCCTTGGGTGGCCACGATGACGACGATGCCGATGACGATGACGACGGCCGCGACGATGTAACGGGTTTGATTGCGCATGGTTACAACTTAGCGAAAGGAGGTCGCGCCCTACTCCATTAACCGATGAATGACCACGTGGTCGATACCGGTCTCGGCACTCACGTGCAGGGAATTCTCCAGGACCTGCCAGCCTGTGGCGGTATAGAAATCTACCGCTGACGTGCGCGCATTGGCCCACAGGAGGGTCACGCCACGAGCCGCCAGGACCTCGAAGGCGTGCGTGAGGAGTCGCGAACCCAGTCCGCGGCCCTGGACGTCGAAGTCGGTCGCCATGTAGCGAAGTTGGTAACCGGCGCCACCGAATGCGAAGGGGGCCGGCACCTCGAAGAAGGAAGCGCCCACGACCAGGCGACCGGCCAGGTAGCCCCCGACGTGCAGGGTCGTGGCGAGGTCGTCGCCAGGATTCCCCACGTTGAGCGTCGGGTCGTCGTCTCGCAACACCCGCCGGCGCAGATCGTGCAACTCGCGCGGGTCCACCTGCGCGACGTGCAGCGCGCCGTCACTGAGGGGACGTCGCATCTCCTCGAACACGCGCGGGTCCTCCTCGCCACCCGACACCGTGTGGCCCGTGGTCAGGAAACCGCTCTTGGCGTAGAACGCCTTGGCTCGCGCCATCGTCGACGACACGTAGAGGTGCAGCGCGTCAACCCCTTCAGCGAGAGCCCAGGCGCTCACCGTGTCCACCAGTCGTCGCGCCACGTCGGTGCCGCGCGCTGGCGGTGCGACGTACATCGCGAAGAGCCATCTGGTGTCGGGGCGCTCGTCGTGCACCTCACCACGCGCCATCCCCACGACGCGCCCTTCCTGTTCGGCCAGGTAGAAGTTCCACTCGTCGGCTCGTTGCGCCCACTGCTCCTCGTCCCACGTGACGCACCGTTCGTAGGTGTCACCGAAGGCCTCGGGCGAGTCGGCGAGCGCGGCGAGGCGAATGGCGCGCAACGCCATCGCATCCTTCGGCCGACCCGGCCGCACGCGCAGTGAATCGGCGCTCATTCGCCGTGTCGCGGTAGCCGCGCCGAGTAGATGGAGTAGCCATCGACGTGGCGTCCGATGAGCGTCGCGATCGTCGTCGCCGCGATCATGGGAATCATCAGGTTCAGCCCCGTGTGCGTCAATTCGACGACGAGCACCAGTCCCACCAAGGGTGCCTGCATCGCTGCACCAATCATCGCGGCCGCGCCGATCAGCGCGAATGCCCCCACCGGGGATCCGGGCCAGAAATGAGTCCACGCGACACCGAGGAAACCGCCCAGGGAGGCACCGATGGAGAGAAAGGGGGTGAACACCCCGCCCGAGGCCCCACTGCCGAGGCACAGCGCGGTCACGATCGGCTTCAGAGCGAAGAGAGCGAGGAAGAGCACCAGTCCGCCGGCGCCGATGAACGCATCGTGCGCCATGTCCTTGCCATTGCCGAAGAGCTGGGGGTATTTGAAACCCGCCACTCCCACCAGCGCGAAGGCCAGCGGCATCATCCAGAGCATCGTCGCGCCCGAGGCGCGGTGCGCCGACACCCAACCGAGAAGTCGCACATAGACCACGGCGAGGAAGCCGATGATGACGCCCGCCACCACCGACCACACCATGATCGAGGCGCTGAAGGCGTAGTTGGGAACGTCAACGTACGTGGCCGCACTCGGCAGGAACAGCCACGCCGTCAAGGTGGCGATCAACGAGCAGGTCAACGCCGCCAACACCGTCGGCAACGCGAAGCTGCCGAGCATCACCTCGGCGGTGAAGACGGCGCCGCCGAGGGGCACGTTGTAGACCGCGGCGAGTCCCGCGCCGCCGGCGCACGCGACGAGGAGACGTTTTTGGGCCGTGGTGAGTCCAAACCAGTTCGCGATCGCACTCGCCGAGACGCCACCCATGAGTTTGGGTGCCGCCTCGCGCCCGATCGAGGCGCCCATGCCGATCACCACCTCGGAGATGATCGACGTGGCGAGGCTGCGCCGCGCACCCAACTCACCGTCGCCGTTCCACAGGGCGTCATCAATCTCGGACCTCTCGTGGCTGAAGTAGCGACGTACGAGGAACCAACCGACCCCACCGATCACACCGGCGATCACCAACGCGAGCAAACGATGCAGGTTCGACGTCGCCGCCACCGCCAACTCATAACTCCCCCCGTGGTAGGAGAAGGTCAGCTTCTCGACGTATTGCAACAACGCCATGAGCCCCGCGCCGAAGAGCCCCGTCGCGACGGCGGCGATGACCACGGCGAGCCAGAACTTGGGGGTGAGACTCGCGTCGCCGTCGTGCGTCGCGTTCGGCTGCTCCATCGCGCCGCGACCTGACGCAATTCTTCTCTTGATCAGGGGTTGAGGTACCCGCTGGCGTTCACTTCCTGCGCCGCTCTTGTTCGCCATAACCCTCTCACCGTTCGTGACAGTCAATCGTACCGTGGGCTCCGCGATTCAAAGAATGGGTTCCACCTAGTTGTTCCATTGAAGCAGTGGGAATTCTGCGACGTCGGGGGCGGGGACGATTCCCTCGATCGATCGGGTGGCGCGTGACCGCCATGAGTGACCCTTCACACGAAACAGTTGACCCTGCAACGAGCATCGTCACCACCGTCACCGGCACCAACACCGCATCGGCGACACAACTCGTGTCAGCACGACTGGTCACTCGGCAAGCGACTCGTGACACGACGTCAGATGCGACTCGTCTAGGACGGATCCACAGACCTCGCACACCTGGTCAAGTAGACACACCGCAGAACCGCCCTCCTCCTCGTCATCGAGCAATCGTGTCGGAGTCGTCACCAGCCAGTGCGCGCCAGCCGTGGTGAGTTCGTGGGCGCTGCCGAATCCCCACAACGCCCCCACGGCGCTCACGTCGTGACGACGCGCCGCCACCATGTCGTAGTGGCGGTCGCCGACCATCCAAACGTCGCGTTCGACACCTAGGTCCCACCCCTGGATCACCTGGGCCATGATGTCGTACTTCGCCGTGACGCGAAGGTCCACGCTCGCGCCCGCGATGTGGTCGAATCGATCCGCGACACCCAGGGCGCCCAGCATCTGCTTGGCGAAGTCGACCCGCTTGGCCGTCGCGACCGCCACGCGCACACCTCGTTCGCCCAGCTCGTCCAGGGAATCGGCGACACCGTCGTAGAGCCGCGCCTCGAAGACACCGCGCTGGGCGTAATGCTCGCGGTACAGCGCTACGACATCGTCGATCGCGGACTCCTCGACGCCCAAGATTCGAAACGAGTCACCCAGCGGCGGACCGATGAGTTGACGCAGCACCTCGGGTTGCGCATCGAGTCCGATCTCGTCGAGCGTGGCTCGAAAGGACCACAAGATGCCCTCCGAGGAATCGACCAGGGTCCCGTCGAGATCGAAGATGATGTGACGGGGAAGGGAACGCACGTATCCATTGTGGCGGGGATTCGCACGCCGCGTACCCAGTGGCTAGTTTTGGGATCGGATCGTTAGCGGAGGGGATATGAGCCGCGTCAGCACCTACCTCAATTTCCAGGGTCAAGCCGAGGAGGCCTTCGACTTCTACGCCTCGGTCTTTCGCACCCAGTTCGCCAGTCCCCTCACCCGATTCGGCGACATCCCTAGTCCCACGCCCCTGAGCGCGGAGGAGGCCCGAGGCGTCCTCCACGTGTCGCTGCCCATCCTCAACGGTCACATCATCATGGGAACCGACCTTGTCGCCTCCGCCGGACACCACTTGCGAATCGGCAACAACACCACGATCGTCCTCGAAACCGACACTCGAGAACAAGCCGACGAGTTCTACG
>Ga0307377_10008611_pt1 | contig 10322 bp, 9 predicted proteins | sample TR3MG_FD_202535 | JGI IMG/M metagenome (GOLD analysis project Ga0307377, IMG submission 202535) | Soil microbial communities from Risofladan, Vaasa, Finland - TR-3 | ecosystem: Environmental > Terrestrial > Soil > Coastal area > Acid sulfate soil | place: Finland: Risofladan, Vaasa | collected... | reverse complement strand
TCAGACTTTTATTAACTCGGTGCTTAAACAAGACAATTATTTAACCTACCCCTCAGCTGATTATAAAGCCGAACCTGGCAAGATTTTATTTTTCCCCGCGTGGATACCCCATTCAGTAGGACGCAATTTATCTAAAGACGCTAGGATATCAATCGCTTTTAACATAGGAACATTCAATGGCTAATTTTACATGGTCTTTCTCAGCATTAAAAGATTACATCAACTGCCCTAAGAAGTACCATGAAACAAAGGTATTACAAAACTATAAATTTGTAGATACTCCGCAAACCATATATGGAAAAGAAGTTCATACGGCATTAGAAAACTATGTCCGAGACGGAACCCCACTACTCAAGAATTATATGCGTTTTAAAGGTATGGTAGATTCTCTTATTAGTATACCGGGAGATAAATACCCTGAGTATGAAATGGGGTTAACAAAAGAGTTAGGCCCCTGTGAGTTCGATGACGAAAATAGATTTGTTCGAGGCATTGTTGATTTGTTAATTGTAGATGGGGACTATGCATTTATTGTAGATTATAAAACAGGCAGTAATAAATACCCTGACCCTAAACAGTTACGCTTGATGGCCCTAATGACCTTCGCACATTTCCCTAAAGTAAATAAGATTAAAGCCGGGTTACTCTTCGTTATGCATAATCAGTTTATTACAGAGGAGTATAAAAGAGAAGATATCCAAGACTCTTGGAAGAAGTTTGAGCAACCATTACAAAGACTTAACATGTCATACGAGAATGATACGTGGGTACCTAACCCTACCCCGCTTTGTGGATGGTGCCCTGTAGTTACGTGTGATTTCCATAGACCGAGAAGATAATGGAGAGAAACTGTTTGAATTGCGGTAAGCGGTTTGTATCAGTTTATGTAGTACAAAGACACTGTTCCCGACAGTGCGCTCATATTAATAAAACAGTTATGCGATACCAAAGAGAAAGTGGTAATTGGGATATATATTTTAAACAGCTTTTATCTAGGGGCAAAAAGTCTAGAAGTGAGTTAACTGCAGAGATGTTAGTAGAGATACTCAGGAAACAAAATTATGAGTGTGCTCTTTCTGGTGCCATTATGACATGCACGAAACAACGGGGTATTAAGGTAAAGACGAATGCAAGTATTGATAGAATTGACCCTAAAGGAGAGTATAATATCAACAATATTCAATTAGTTTGCAGTGCCGTTAACTCGTTTAGAGTAGACTTATCTGTAGATGAATTTATTAACTGGTGCAAGAGGGTAACTGATCATGCCATACAAAAACAAAAAGCGACCATACAAAAAAGAATACGAGCAACAAAAAGAAAGGGGTGAGCACGAAAACCGTATGGAGCGTCAACGTGCTAGACGTAAAATAGATAAGACAGGTAAAGATGCAAACGGTAACGGTAAAGCAGATAAACGGGAAGGTAAAGATGTGTCCCATAGAAAGGCTCTATCAAAAGGAGGCAGAAATAAAGACGGAGTAACTATCCAATCTCCCTCTAAAAACCGCTCATTTAAAAGAGATAAAAATAGTAAATTAGTTAGTGAAACAAGCAAAAAAGAAAGGAAACGTAAATAATGATTGGAAAGGAAATGATAGCTTCATTTAAAGAGAAGAAGCCATTTTACAGAAAAAATGTACTAGACCCAAAAAAAGTATTTTCTTGGAAAGAATTAGCTAGCTTATTAAATCTAAGACCTTTTGTTAATGTTGAAAGGTTTCATATAATTAGTAACTCTTATTTTTCTTGGTCAAGTTCTACATGGTGCACAGATAATAATTCCTGGCCTACGAAAATAATTAGAGACCAAATTAATAAATCAGTATGCTATCTATCAGATTGTTCTAGGGTAAACAAGACTATAAATGATATAAGTAAGCAGATAGAGAAAGGAGTAAACTGGCCTACTGATGCACATATTTATTTTAATCTGGCACCCACAGAAAATTCAAATCTACAAGGGTTTAAAAAACACAAAGACCAATCACATAATCTTATAGTCTGTATAGATGGAGAATATACAATAAAAATATTTTCTGAAAAGCAAGAAGATGATACTCCAGTTATTAGTGAGACACTTAAAAAAGGAGATGCTGTATTTGTTCCCGCCGGAATTTATCATCAGGTCATAACAGATAAAAAACGATTAAGTATAAGTTTCCCGATGTATGATGGGCCAGCTCCAAGTTTTGAAGATAGAACTTGGATAGAGTTATAAAAAAGAGTTGACATACTTTTAAGTTTAGATTAAAGTTCTTGTTGAGCTAGGGTTTTCCATTCCTTTCCCTTTAGTTCAACCGACTGACTGCCGTTAGCAGTCATTTTTCAGTTTATATAGTTAGGACTTAGTTAATGGAAATAATTGATAATCAAGCAATAAAACTTACGCTACCGAAAGAGGTAGTAGTACGCATAAAAGATAATATAAAAAAGTGTGAAATAATAAAAACTCATGGTGAGTTCCAAGACATTCTAGTCTACTGGGGCATTGATGAGATGATGAAACTCAATCAGCTCCTAAGATTTAAAAATCCTTTACCTTCCCCTATATCAAGAGACTATAATTACCCGGGCATTTATAAGCCGTTCGAGCATCAAAAAGTAACATCAGAGTTTCTTTCCATAAACCACAAAGCCTTTTGTTTTAACGAAGCCGGTACAGGCAAGACCTCATCTATTATATGGGCGGCTGACCACCTAATGAATTTAGGTAAGATAAAAAGAGTATTGGTTATATGTCCCCTATCTATTATGTTTTCTGCGTGGCAAGGAGATATATTTAATACAGCTATACATAGAACATCAGCAGTAGCACACGGAGCAAAAGAGAAAAGAGTTAAGATAATTAATAGTGAGTATGAGTTTATCATTATTAACTTTGATGGAGTTGGAGTAGTTAAAGATGAGATAGCTAAAGCTAAGTTTGATTTGATTGTGGTTGATGAAGCTAATGCTTATAAATCTGTTAGTACTACCCGATGGAAAATACTGAATAAAATAGTCAGACCTGAAACCATGTTATGGATGTTAACAGGTACACCCGCGTCTCAATCTCCAGAAGATGCATACGGTCTAGCACGATTAGTTTGCCCAGACAGAGTACCTAAATTTAAAACCGCATGGCGCGATAAGGTCATGTATCAGGTAACTCGATTTAAGTGGGTGGCTAAGCAAGATGCAAAGAAACTTGTATTCTCTGTATTACAACCCGCTATTAGGTTCGCTAAGAACGATTGTCTTGATCTGCCTGAAGTGATGTACCAAACAAGAGATATACCTTTATCACCTCAAGTAGAGAAGTTTTATAAAGCGTTAAAAACGCAGATGCTTATTTCTGCAGCGGGTCAACAGATTACGTCAGTCAATGCAGCCGCTAATCTAAATAAACTTTTACAAATCTCAGGAGGAGCCGTATACACAGATAAAAAAGAAGTAGTAGAGTTTGATATTAGTCCTAGACTAAATGCCTTAATGGAAACGGTAGAGCAGACAGAACAAAAATTAATTATCTTTGTGCCCTATAGACATACGATAACTATCGTGTCAGAATATCTAACCAAGAAAGGTTATAGTAACGAAGTCATTAATGGAGATGTTACCGCTAATAGAAGGGCTGACATTATTAATAGATTTCAAACATCAGAGGACCCGAGGATACTTGTGATTCAACCACAAAGTGCATCGCATGGCGTTACATTAACTAGGGCAGATACTGTAGTATTTTGGTCGCCTGTTTTAGGAGTAGAAACTTACTTACAATGTATTGCTAGGATGGATAGAGTTGGCCAGAAGAACAAGATGACTGTAGTACATTTACAAGGGTCTGAAGTAGAAAGAAGGGTGTATAAAAATTTACAAGGTAAAGTAGATATGCATACATCATTAGTTGATTTATATAGAGAGGAGTTAGAAGATGTCTGATCAAATCGAAATGGATAAGTTAGTAGAAGTTTACTTGACAATCCGAAACGAACGTGACAATATAGCAAGACAGTACGAATTACAAGACGCAGGACTGAAAGAGCAAATGGCCAAGATAGAATCTCTTATGCTTGACAAGTGCAATGACATGGGTGCTGACAGTATTAGAACTGGGACAGGAACAATAATTAAGAACTTGAAAGAGACTTATGTTTGTGGTGATTGGGATAATTTCAAACGGTTTATTATTGATAACCAAGCACTAGAATTATTACAACAACGTATTAGTACAACAAACTTAAGGGAGTATTTAAGTACGAGAGAAGATGAAGGAATGCCCCCAGGAATTAGCACTATGCGGGAGTATAAGATAACAGTACGTAAACCAAGTAAAAGATAATTAGGAGATATTATGAGTAATGACATTATTTTACAAATGAAACAACAAGGCCTTGCAGTACAGACAGGTTTAGATGCAGATACTTTAGCGGTTGCCGGAGGCGGTGCATCACAAGGTAATAAAAGAATTTCTATTCGAGGTGGTGTATTCCGAAAGGTAGTAGGAGGTAAAGAAGTAGCTAACATAGAAGATAGACACATGGATGTTATTATTACTAAGATGGCTCATACAGCATCAAGAACATTCTATGCTCAGTCTTATAAAGAGGGTGAAAAGATTAGTCCCGCATGTTGGTCTAGTGATTCAAGAGTGCCTGACGCTGACGTACAAAGCCCTCCCGCTAAATCGTGTGACACTTGTCCACATAGTGTAAGAGGCGCGGACAAACAATGTCGTCTATCATGGAGAACTGCGGTAGTATTACCAGATAATCCGGGCGGTGATGTGCTTCAATTAGTATTACCCGCAACGTCCTCATTCGGCAAAGAAGATAGTGGTAAGTATCCATTTAGACCTTATGTACAGATGTTAGCAAGTAATAATATTAGTGCTTCTAGAGTAATTACTAAAATGCAGTTTGATACTAAATCACCAACACCTAAGATTTTATTCTCTGCATCAGGTATTGTTCCTGAAGATCAACTAGACGCAATTGCTAGGCAAAAAGAATCTAAAGAGGCTGAACAAGCTATTAAGTTAACAGTATTTCAAACAGATTCTAATGCCCCTACAGTAGCAGAACCGGTAGCAGAACCTGTAGCCCAAGCGCCAGTAGCAGAACCCGTAGCTCAGGTAGTAGTAGAATCTGTAGTAGCTGATATTCCAGAGCCTACATTAAGAGAGTCAGATAACAACAATACAAGTAAAGTAAATGATGTGTCTGACATTATTAGCAAATGGTCAACCAAAGAATAGGAGAGAAAATGTCAAGACCTTATAGTGATAAGTTATTAGTAGAGCTGAGTAGAAATGACTCTGACTCTATTGGCCTATCCTTAGCTAGACTATGTGTAAAATTAAACCTACCTATGATGCATTTGGCTAAAGCGCTGAATGTGTCTAGGTGGACACTACACAAATGGTTTAGAGGAGAGGTTATATCTAGTAGGTATAAGAAAGATTTAGAAGTTGCCTATGAGATAATAAGTGAAGCGGAGAAGAATGAGAAACTCCCTGCGCCTAGAAAAGTAGCAAAGGAATTTATACTAAATAATATAAATTTTAGTATCCACTAAACTAAAAAAATAGTACAATAAGGATGCTCCCTTAGTGACAAAGAAAAACTACGATATTACGTAGGGGCACCCTGTTGACTAAAAAAATGGAAAGTCACTGCAAATGATTAAACAATTTTATGAAAAAGCACTACCACAGAAAGGTGTCTACTGCGTAGCAGATATAGATGCAATAACGAAACGAACTAAACATAAATTTGTAGAGTCCATCGACGAACTAGTAGAAACAATTGAAGTCAAAAAAGCTCAAGGCGTTAACGTCTTTGTAGCAATGAGTACCTTCAAAGGCTATAGTAGAAAGGCGGATGAAACAGATAGCGTAAGATCCTTCTTTGTTGACCTTGATGTTGGTGAAGGCAAAGGTTACTCAAGTAAGGAAGAAGCTCTTAATGCACTCGAAGATTTTACAACTAAAAACAAATTACCGCCTCCAGTTAAAGTGGACAGTGGTACGGGCGTACATGCTTATTGGATATTTGACCGAGATATACGAGCAGATGAGTGGAAGCTATATGCTACTAAGTTTAAGGATTATTGTATATCCAACGGTCTCCAAATTGATCCAGTAGTAACGGCCGACTTAGCGCGTATCCTACGTAGCCCAGACACCTTCAATCATAAGACAAACCCTCCAAGCCCTACTAAATTACTAGGCGATAGTATCCCGGTATACAACTTTGATATGTTCAAGGAGTTTTTAGGCGAGATTGAGATGAGTATGGAGCAAGTATTAGCTTTAGCTCCTAAAGGTGGTATGAGTGAAGAACAAAGAAAGATTCTTAAGCTAGATAATTTCCAAGCAAGTTTCCAAGACATAGCAGTAAAAAGTATGCAAGGTCAAGGATGTAATCAGATTAAGTTCGTGCTCGAGAATGCTAAGGACTTACAAGAACCTATATGGTATGCCGGGTTATCAATAGCGCAACATTGTAAAGATAGAGGCACCGCAATTCACTTGATGTCTGAGGATCACCCTACCTACAATAAAGAGGCAACAGAAAGAAAGGCTAACCAGACACAGAATATGCCTTACTCTTGTATTAAGTTTGAGGAAACTAATCCCGGCCATTGTGAAGGATGTAAATTCAAAGGTAAGATTACTAACCCTCTAGCTATCGGAAAAACATTTCAACAAGCTGAGCCTCAAGAAACTCATGTAAAAGAGATGCCAGTGACTAAAGAAGAGGGGGTACAGTTAGTAACGCAAACAGTACTAGTTGACCTACCAAAAAACATGTATCCATATGTATACGGCAAGAACGGCGGTATCTATATGATTATGCCGATTGAGGAAGAGGGAGAAGTTAGACCACCTAAACTAGTATATGAGAATGACCTGTTCCCTTTAAAAAGAATTAAATCTCCTATGGACGGTGACTGCTTATTAATGAAGCACATATTACCCCAAGACGGAGAAATAGAATTTTATTTACCAATGACAAGCGTTTATTCACAAGATAAATTTAAGGAGGCTATGGCAAGAAATGGAATATTATACGACCCTAAAAACGGTCAAGGAGGAGCTATTATGGACTACATAATAAAATGGGGAAAACATTTACAAACAACACAAAAGGCAGATATTATGAGAATGCAGATGGGATGGACACCAAACAGAGAATCTTTCGTAATTGGTGAAAGAGAATTAACTAGAGACGGGCATGATATAGAGGCACCAACCTCTCCTCTTTGTCGAGGCATAGCAAGTCATATGAAAACACACGGTACTTACGAGTTGTGGAAGGAAGCCGCAAATAAATTAAATCAACCTAGTTTAGAGCTTCATGCATTTACTATGTTGGCCGGGTTCGGTTCAGTTTTAATGGACTATACTTCGACATCGGGTGTAACGATTTCTTTAACAGGAGAATCTGGTGCGGCAAAAACAGGAGCTTTATATTCTGCACTCAGTTTATGGGGCCACCCTAAAGATTTAAGTGTTTTGAATGCTACTGAAAATGGTATGGTAGGACGCTTCCTAGGGCTCCACAACATTCCATTCGGACTCGACGAGGTAGGTAACATACTACCTAAAACGCTCTCACAGACGATCCACAATATATCGCAAGGTAAGTCGAAAATACGTATGCAAGCGTCGGTAAATGCAGAACGAGAACATGAAATGTCAGCATCATTAATTGCTATTTTTACCTCAAACCATTCTTTATATGACAAATTAACTACGTTGAAAAAAGATCCAAATGGTGAAGTCGCTCGGTTAGTAGAATTTTCTATTAGAAAACCACAGATTTTTAAAGATGACGCAACTATGGGTAGAGAAATATTTGATAAGTTTAGATTTAATTATGGATGGGCAGGACCTGAGTTTATTAAAACACTATACAGTGTCGGAGACAAACACATAGTAGAATTAACGGATAAATGGTCACTCAAATTCCAAGAAGTATTTGGACTAGATACTGCTTATCGATTCTATGAAAACTTAGTCGCTGTAGCTATGACTTCTGGCGAAATTGCTAACGGAGTTGGTATTGTTAAATTTGACCTTGATAGGATATTTAATTTCATCGTTGGTGAGATGATTGCCATTAGAGATAATGTGGTCAAAGTTAATAATGTGGACTACGAAAGTTTACTAGGTGAATTTATTAATAACAACCAACAGAATATTCTTGCATTGAAAGATGGTAGGGTATCTATGGAACCTAGAGGCTCATTACTTATTAGAGCTGAGGTAGACGATGGTAAGATGTATATTGCTAAGCCTACATTCAGAGCTTTCTTAATTGAGCAAAACGTTAGTACGAAAGAGTTCTTACATCAAATGAAAGTAGCGGGTAAAGAAATAGTATCTGTTAAGAAACGTATGGGTAGTGGATGGAAAGATGCTACGGGTGCAATGAATGTAGAAACTTATGTAGTTGATATGAACCACTATATGCCGGAGATATTACAAGAATTAGATAATGCGGCTTAGTGAACCAGTTTGGGTATTCCCTTTAGACTTTATGGAAATAGGAGAGAGTTTCTTCATTCCAACCTTAAAACAATCGGCCATGATTTTTGCAGTGGAATCAGCGGCCAAAAGAGCTAAGGTAAGGATAAGGGTTTACCCATCTTTAAAAGAGGGATGTTTAGGCATTAGGGTCTGGCGCACTGGCTAGAACCCTGCCTTCTCTCGTAGTGTACCTGCGTTAGCGTATACTCTTTGCTCCATTTCTTTTAATCTTTTTAACTCTACTTTTTTCTGTTCTGCGGGCATGTCAGACTCAGTAATTATTCTAGCTCTTTGACGTATCTTACTTAGTAATGAGCCCATTCTATTCACCGTTGATTTTAGTTTGAGTAAGTCTTTCTTCTCTTTCATGTACAACCTAGCAGTAGGGATATCATTTTGTTTCAGGCGGTTAAAACTTGCTACCGCTGTCATTACTTCGTCACGTAGTTCATAAAAGTCTGACTGTGCCTTAGTACCAAACTCTCTAGACACGAACATCGACATACCCGGTATTGAAGCAACAAAGTCTCTACCAGATAAGTCAGGTCTTTCTCTACCATAACCCGCCGCAATGACATCGTTAGTAGCCAAGCCTATCAGACCTGCAGTGTAGCCTAAGTAGCCTTTAATGAGATGATCCCATGTTTTAGGAGAGGTTGTATTACCAGTAATATCACTAAATAATCTAGCTATCTCCATAGTCGAGTTGTTATACTGTAATTCTTTTTCTAACTGTTGCTCGAACTGCCCTACAATAGGTCTACCAGTAAAGAAGTCATAGTTAATAGAGGTCTCTAATATAGGAGTAATTGCTTGAGGTAGAGGAGTAGGTCCGACAATGGCCAGTGCTGTCGCATCAGCTAAAGACTTCATCAACTTAGTATCATCTATACCTTCAAATTTATATCGTTGTATTAGGTTCTCTGGGATAATTTTAGTTACTAGAGTAAATATATCGTTACGTAGTGGGATACTTAGTCCGTCTGTGCCGGGTAAAATAAGTCTTCTATTTCGTACAGCAGGGTCTAGTTTTTCATACCCTTCGTCATCACCTAGCAAGAAGCTATATACCATACTTAACAATAACGCTTTAGTTGCTGTGCCTATAAGAACCTTTATTGCCTCATTCTTCTCTTGTACTGAAATACCTTTACCTGAGATAGTTTTTTGAGCAACGTTCATAGCCTGTAAATAAGCTCCGAAGAAAGGTATGGTCTGTCTACCCGCACTAACAATAGGGCTTGATCCGGCTCTTCTAAAGTTAATGATTTCAAAAGCTTTTTCTAACGCAGCATCTTTGTTGCCGCCCATGATCTTACCACCTACCCTAGTACCCCCTGTCTCAAGCAATGTTCTGTTATATACTGCTTGTCGAACCGCGTTGTCCGAGGCATTCGCAAACTTCTCAAACGGGGATAATAACAGATCACGTAGTGAAGACTTCTTCAGGCTTTGTGCTACTTTAGAATCGGCTCTATCAGTAAAGGCAGAGTAATCTCTTTGTCCTACTACACCGAAGCCCATTAACTCTTTTCTTGTTTGGCTTGTGCCAGTTAATGTTTTAAAGAACTCACTGAATATTTCAACAGGTACTTTAAATGGCTGTTTTAGTCCGGAGGTAAACATAGCACCGTAGGCGTCTTGAGGTAGCTGAGAGATAGAGAACAAAGGGTTTAACACAATAGTCTGACGTAGTAGATCAGTGAAAGGTCTCATAAACTTAAGAGCTGGGAGAAGCATAGCTTCCATGCCCGTGAATGCATCAATATACATAGGGTCATCAAACTCATAAAAGTTTATGAGA
>Ga0307377_10008610_pt1 | contig 10323 bp, 17 predicted proteins | sample TR3MG_FD_202535 | JGI IMG/M metagenome (GOLD analysis project Ga0307377, IMG submission 202535) | Soil microbial communities from Risofladan, Vaasa, Finland - TR-3 | ecosystem: Environmental > Terrestrial > Soil > Coastal area > Acid sulfate soil | place: Finland: Risofladan, Vaasa | collected... | reverse complement strand
TAGGTGGGGATGTCCATTTATATATGGATCATATACCCGTTGTTAAGGACCAGATAGCCAGGAACCCAAAAACGCTACCTCAGATGGTTATCAAAAAGGACATAAATACCCTTTCTGATATAACGGCACTGACAATTGATGATTTTGAGGTTGAAAATTACGACCCAGACGATAAATTATATGGTGAACTATTCACTGGAAATAAAAAACCTTAACTATGGAAGACCTACCAGGAAATAAAGAACCCGATATGGAAATGGATTTGGAATATCTCACATATAAACGTGACGATGCTCTCGAACATTTTAACAATAAACTTAAATCCCATCTATCGACCGATGAAGAATTACATAAGAGGCTTGATATTGTATTAAGACTGAACCATCAAGTTAAAATGATGGAGGACTTTATGGTCATATCAAGAGGAGGGGGGAACAAAAAACAATAAAATAGGAAAGAAAAAAGAAAAATGAGACATTTAGGAAACAGGACAATCAAAGTTGAAAAAGAAAAACTTATTCAACAAATCTTAGCGAACAAAGAACAACACGTTAAGGAATTCGGGGAGGCAGTAATAGCTTACAAAGAAGAAGCTCTAAAACAATTGACCGTACAAATATCGAGAGCCAAAGAAGGCGCGTTAGATGTCGAATTGGATTTAATCACCCCCGTTAATAATTCGGAAAATTATGATAAAATCGTTGAAATGTTCCAATGGGAAGTGGACGATGTTGTCGAACTTTCACAAAATGAATTCAACGAATATGTTCAGGATGAAACCGAGTTCGCAGTGGCGGCAAAATTTTCAAATACATTTTATTCATCATCACATTAAAAATTAAAAATTATGTCAAACTCATCAAGTAGTAGTTCAGGAATTGGATTCGCAGGTTTATTAACCATCGTTTTCATCGTATTAAAATTAACCAATGTCATTGCATGGAGTTGGCTATGGGTACTCTCACCAATTTGGATTGGGATCGTATTCTGGGTCGTCGTCGTACTCGGCATCATTGGGCTCGTTTCACTTTTTAAATAAAAAATTATGTTTAGAAATTTAAAAAAAGAAAAAGAACTGATTGATAAGGAATTAGAACTTTATCGTCAAGAATCCAAAATGAAAATCGATGAGGAGGTTTTGGGTTATAAAGAAAAACTCGTCAAGATGGCACAAAAATGTCATAATGATATGGCTGAATTTGAACACGATTACCATTCAACAATGGAAGAACGTGGCAAAAAACTTGAAACCCTGAAAGTTCAGATTCAAGCGTTAGAAGATCAAAAAGTACTGATTGAACAACAAAAAGAAATTATCTTGGAATCTGCCAAGTCATATCAAGGATTATTGGAACAGAAGGATGCAGAAATCGAAAGATTGAGTAATCTTCTTGAACTGATGATTGAAAATCTACCCACTCTCGAAAATCTTGCAATAACCAATCGATAATGGAAATCGAAAGAAAGTGGATTGTTGATCAAGAGAAAATCCTCCCCCTGTTAAAAACATCAGGGGTGAGGATTGAACAATATTATCTTAACACCATGAGTGACGGGCTTTCTGATGTTTGGTTAATCAGGGTCAGACGTTTAGGCTCGGTTTATATGTTGACGTTAAAAGGTCGTGGATTGATGACCAGGGAAGAATTGGAATACGAAATCACCGAAGAGGAATATTACAACACCATCAAACATGCGGTGAAGGGTATAAACAAATCCAGATTCTATCTTGTGCTTAATGAGGAAAAAGAACAGTATTATGAAATCGATATCTTCGACGATTATGATTTCATTATTTGTGAAGTTGAATTTCCAAGCGAGATTGAAGCTCTCAGTTTCGTCCCACCAGAATGGTGTGTAAAAGAAGTAACCAACGATCCACAGTATACAAATATAATGTTAGCAAAATGATATACAACGTACAAAGAAAATTTGAGTTGGATGACACCCATGTTAAAAAGATCAAAATGTGGATGTTAGAACAGATAGAGAAGGACGATAAAATACCCACATTGGGTGAGAGATGGGAATATAGATTCCTCCCCACTGGGTTGGGTACATTAATCACGTTGAAGGATTGTATGACGGGAGAGATATTGGAAGTCGAAGGAACAGAAAATTGGTAATCATAACAAAATGAAAAAAAAGAAATTCACCAAAGTCGAATACGACGTGATGAAAGAACTGAAGGAAAGTTATTTTAAACAAATAAAAGTCGCTGAGGAAGGATTAAGACTACTCAGAGAAACGTGTGACCATCCCGAAACTGAACTCTGCACTTATTCGACAAGACCTGGGCAATATTTTGAAGAAACTGAAATCTGTTCAATATGTGGTGACGTTGTTAAATGGCCAGGCGAACCTTGGATAGTAAAACCAAAATGAGAAAATTAATTCTCATATTGTTGATTTTACTTACAGCCTGTAACTCCACCAAACGAATTTTTGGAGAACAAGAGGTTAGGTTAATTGAACATTTTGATATGCATTTCATAAATGTTATCGTCAATGATCATAAAATAAAACTGTTAATCGACACGGGTGCCAGTAAATCAATCCTAGACATTTCCCAAGCAGAAGATATTGGTTTCAGTTACGCAATGTTATCCAAAGACCAATACGTGGGTATCGGTGGGGTTCAAGACATTTACGTTGTCTACGATTATAAGATTGACAGGATCTTCGTGAGTTTCTTGGGTGCTGATTTATCTGAAGTTCGTGAGCATATGGAAGAAAACGGTGTCACGATTCACGGTATTTTAGGTTCTGATTTCATGGAACGACACAATTGTAAAATAGATTTCAAGAAAAACATATTGTACTTTAATGGAAACTGATAACATCCCCGAAATCAACTTGGAAATAACAACAGTCAAGGTTGAACCTAGAGTAATGAAATCAAGGGTAAAACTTGTAATGGGGAGACCCATCTTTGGGATGCATAAATCTTGTAGAAAACAATTCGGACTATCCAACCCAATAAAATATTGGTTATGGAAAAAACGTATGCAAAAAAATTGGAACAATGATACAACAATTGAAGAGACCCACGGGTCCTGAGTTACTTAAAAAAGTGTGTCCAGATGAAATCGCAGAGGATGAGAAATTACTTGAAGCGTTTACATTAGGATTTAATAAGGCTTGGAGATATAAAGAGATAGAGAGACGATGCACCTTGGCTCAAAGTAGATCGTGGAGAGGAAAATACGAAAAACTTTTGAAAGAAACCAATGGAAGGTAAATGTGAATTATGTGGTCGTGAGAATGTGTTGACATTTCATCACCTCATCCCCGTATGTTTACACAAAAACAAATGGTTCAAAAAGAACTACACCCGGGAAGAATTGAGCAAAGGAATTAATGTTTGTAAATATGATTGCCACAGAGAGATCCACAATGTAATTACAGAAAAAGAACTGGGTCGGAGTTTCAATACCCTGGAGAAATTAAGGAGACATTCCAAAATCAAGAAATACATCAAATATATTCAGAAACAATAATTTGGTATTTACCATAATTTTCATTATATTTTAGTCATGGAGATTAAACGAGTTTTAGAAGAATTAAACGCTTATTATCTAACAACCCGTCAAGCTGGTCACACGACCTTAATGAAACGGGGGATAAGTAACTATGAACGGAAAAAACTTGTAATGGTTCACAATATGTCCTACGGAAGAGATTTGCGCATTCCAAAAAATGAAATCGTAACTCTGAATTCATTAGACCGTCTCAGAGGTAATGATTTACCACTAGTGATAGACAATAGCACTCTGACGACAATATTCAGGGAATCTCTCAGTGAATATACTCGACTTGAAAAAGAAAGAAACGTGTATAGGGATGCTAATCATCTCTTACAGGACGATATAAGAAAAATGAGAGCAAACCCCTTTAAAACATTATTTAAAACATTATGGCGACGTTGGTAAAAGTACACCCTGACGGGAGAGAAGAATTTAAAGATGGTGGGTCGAGGGTCGAAGCCCACCAATATGAAGACGGGATGCATAAAGGTGTCGTGGGAAATAAACCCATAGTTGGGTGTGCCCTACTCGTGGGTAGTGTCACAGCAAGATCATACAGCGACCAAGATTACTGGTTAACAACCCCCATCACCGAAATCATTGAAGAAACTAACGAACACATATTATTCAAAACATTAAATTCAACATATAAATTATTACGATGAGAGAAATGACAGAACAAGAACAGACCGATGTCTTATCAATGGATGAGGTAATGACATTTTTCCTTATTGATGAATGTTCGTCATTTATCTGGAAAATGAATCACGATTTAAACGATGGTAGAATCGAAGAGGAGGCGATGCCAACCGTCCTCGAAGACATCCAACAAATCGCAACCCTTCAAAAATTTGCGGTTGATAACCTAGAGAGGTTTGGTTTGAAAATTGAAGTCATAACTGAAGAAAACGAGAAGGAATCCGACCTTCGGAAATGGCATAAACATTGGCATACATGGAGGGCAAAACTCTCTGAGGAAGAATGGGCAAAGGTTTCAATTGGGGAGTATGAAGAATATTTACCGAAAAATAAATGGAACGACGAAATATCCGAAGAAAAGGGTGAATAGTACCATCAAGGATGCGATTCCAGGGTTCTTAACCTTTATAACAATCGTACTCTGGATGATTAATTCAAGTGGTTTGATTGACATTGGGTGGTGGTTGATTTTATTACCAATATGGGGGCCGATAACAAGTGTCGTCCTTTTATTTATAGTTCAAGAAAAAATTCTGAAGAGATGAGATGGGTAACTAAAAAAGAAAAAAGAAGTCGGATGTACTATCAAGGTAACACCGAAAGAACCATTAAACGATTTTTATTCTTCCCAACAAAAATTAATGGAGAATTTAGATGGTTGGAAATCGCAGAAATTGAACAATCTCTTGAACATATGGGTCAGAGATTAATGGCTCAATATTATCGATGGGAAAATCAAGAATGGAAATAATGAAAAACGAACCAATCACAACCGTAAGAGAACTTGTTTTTGAGGCATGGTGCGAAGGTAGACAAATTGCATACCCAGACGATGACATTTCAGAACACCCCAAATGGAGAGAAAGATTCAATAATTGGTGGGAAAATAAAGTGTGGAAACAAGAACATAGAGATTGTTTCTATCCAAAACATTCGGTTTTCATCGATGGGAAAAGATATGTTGAACTAGAATGATTAATTGTATCCTCCATCGGCAATTGTCCAACCATAATCAAGAATCAGGCTTACTCGAGCTTTAGCTGCGTCCGAATGTTGGATCCTATATGCTTCACCAGACGCCATTATATCAACAGAAATTGTAAGAGTCTCATTATCATCAACAGCATCCACAAACGCATATGTGTTATCCGTGGTATTAAACACAACATCACCCGCAGTTACGGTGCTTAGGAAATTTTGTCCTGTTTCAACCAATAAACCCGAGGATGTAGTACTTGCTGTTCCGCTATCAACAAGATCTTCCCCATATTTCGAACTACCGAAACTAGTTGTTATTCCTGTCGATGGACCTTGTGCCTCCCATGAAATAAGGGTTGTATCATAATTGGTGGTTGTGCCAGAGGTATTAAGATTGACCCCTAGACCACAAATGTTTGACATATTAGTCGCATTTGATATTGTCCATCCAGATAACGTCTGTTCAAAAGCGGTCGCATTATAAAACGTTTGGACGAAAGATGTCATCCCTGATGTATTCCAACTATCTACGGACTGATTAAACGAAGTTGCGTAATAAAACATATTCGTTGAAATTGTTGCATTACCAACATCAAAGTGGTTTACAGGTTGATTAAACGCGTATGCCCTCATAAACATCTGAGAAAGGCCAGAACTCACTACGGCAGACGTGTCGAATGTAGAAATATCACCGTCGAAAGCCTCAGCATCAAGAAACATAGAAATCATACTTGTCACCCCAGACGTTACAAAATTACTCAAATCTTGATTGAATATTGTTGCGGACTGGAACAAACTAGCCATATTATTAACTTTTTGGGTGTTGAAGTTACTTACATCCTGATCGAACGCCCAACATCCATTGAACATACTTCGCATCGTTGTTACATTAGACGTGTCAAAATTGGACACCGACTGATTGAACACCCGACAAAAATAAAACAAATAATCCATCTCAATTGCACTACTTGTGTCCCAATTGGATACGGGTTGATCGAATGCAGTACATTGCCGAAACATTTCATGGAAATTCGTTGTCCCACTTGTGATAAAGTGGTTCACAGGTTGATTAAAGATACTACAATTCCAGAACATTGCACTAAATGAGCCAGCACTTCGGGTGTCGAAACTAGAAATGTCATGGTTAAATGTAGTACAATTATAGAACATTGCGGTGAAGTTAGTCACCTTAGAAGTGTCGAAATTTGTTAAAGGTTGAGCAAAATTGGTATCCCTAAACATATAATCCATATTCAACGCATTACTGGTGTCCCAATTGGAAACACTCTGATTAAACAGATCAGCCCCGAAGAACATATGGGTGAACTGTGTCACACCAGATGTGACGAAATGATTTACAGGTTGATTGAAAACATCACACGATGAAAATGTGTAGGTGAAATCAGTAACCTTTCTGGTGTCAAAGCCGGATATATCCCCATCAAAAACATAACATTGGCCGAACATATAATTCATGGTTATCACCTCAGATGTGTCAAAATCACAATCTCCATTAAAAACATAACATTGATTGAACATATATTGCATATCTGTAACATTCGACGTGTTTGGTGCGTCTGAATAGTTCGCAACCATATTTCGACACGCATAAAAAGCATAACTTGTATCTGTCCATACGGCATCTCCCCATTGATCAAGACTATCTACTTTTAGAGCATCATGGGCACCGCCAAAACGTAAATGAGTTAAACCACCCGTTATGGTTACTTGGTATGTTCCACCTGAAATATATGTATGTTCTGGGTAAGATGGGAATGTAGTAACCGTTGTTCCTGAGCTTCCATCTCCCCAATCAATAAACACGTCAGAATCTCCATCATAAATCGGGAGTTGCATTTGGTCACTATTACTCTGAGCTACCGTAGTGGTATCAACCGTCATTTTCAATCCATTTTCCGTTGCTGGTGATGGTGTGGGCGTTGGTGTAGGTGTAATTGATATGGTTGGTGTAATCGATGGTGTAACCGTTGGTGTAATCGAAGGACTTACCGTAATACTTGGAGTAACCGAAACACTTATTGACGGTGTAACCGTTGGTGTTATCGTTGGCGTTGGCGTTGGTGTTGGGGCCACCGGAGTATCGTCGGAATATCCACCATCAGTAATTGTCCAACCATCATCAAGAATCAGACCCGCCCTTGCTATCGCAGCATCCGAATGTAATATCACATAATTTTTCCCACTCACAAAGATATCTTCCGTAATATTAAGATAGGTTCCACTAATACCTGTGACAATCGCATAGGTCTCATCCGTCGTGTTATATGCAACATCACCAATAGTAACATAAGCAAAATTATCTTGGCTATCATCCACTAACCTATAAGGATCAACATCATTAGTTGTTCCCGAGATCACCAATCCACCAGTATATTTTGAAAGACCAGCACTAAACGTGAGACCACTTGGTACTGACTGTGCCTCCCACGCCTTGAGAAGTTCGTCATAATTGGTTCTGGTGGTAGTTGATGTGTTCATATCTACATTAGCAAACATACTACTTATATTTGTTACAGAGTTTAATGAAAATCCTGACACACATTGGTTAAATCCTTCGGCGTAATTAAACATATTAGTCATAAGGGTAACATTAGATGTGTCCCATGAGTCTAATGATTGATTAAACGCAGGAGCATCATTAAACATATTAGTCATATGGGATGCCCCAGACACAATCCAACCATCCAGAGGTTGATTAAACGTATCACAACCAGAGAATGTTCCGTTCCAATAAATTACTGACGTGGTGTCCCACCCAGACACAGCACCATCAAAAGCATTGGCGTTCGCAAATGTATATTCCACAGCCGTAACATTAGAAATATCCCAATCGTCTAGATCTTGATTAAAGTCATCGGCCCCAGCAAACATATAATTTAAAGATGTGCAACCTGATAAGACAAAATTAGAAACAGGTTGGTTAAAGACAAGGGCATTATTAAACATCCCATATACACCATTACTTCCTGTCAGTTTCCTGGTGTCAAAATGATTAACAGGTTGATTGAATAGTCTGGCATCATTAAACATATTAGCCATTTGGGTGACATTAGATGTACTGAAACCACTAAGACTCTGATTAAAGACCCAAGCGTCGGCGAACATCGAATTCATATTTGTTACACCTGTTGTAATCCAATTAGTAACAGGTTGATCAAAGGCCCACGCGTCGTCGAACATATTCGCCATCGTGTTCACTGTCCTAGTGTCAAAATGATTAACAGGTTGATTAAACGCCCTTGCATTATTAAACATGGTAGACATGCTCTGTACAATACTAGTGTCAAAACTACTAACGTCACTATTAAACGCATATGCGAAACTAAACATCGAACCCATACTCGTCACACCAGTTGTAACAAAATTAGTCAAATCCTGATCGAAGACGAAACACGATCCAAACATTTGACTCATATTATATACCTTTTTAGTGTCAAAATTAGAAACACTTTGATTAAAGATATTACATCCTAGAAACATCCCCATCATACTCGTCACATTACTGGTGTCAAAATGATTGACGGTTTGGTTAAAGTCCACACAACCATAAAACATATATGACATATTCGATACGGCACTGGTGTCAAAACTAGATATGTTGTTATCGAAATTATTACACTGACCAAACAACCAAGTCATACTCAACACACTACTAGTATCCCACGAGGATAATGATTGATCAAATGCGTGACAATTATAAAACATATAACCCATGTTCTCAATAGTACTAGTATTAAAGTTTACGGGTGAATTAAACACATCACAATCTCGAAACATTGCATACGTGCTCGTTACATTAGATAAATTAGGAACATCTGTATAAGTCCCCGTCATATTTTCACAACCCCTAAATGCACTATCCATCGATGTCCATGGAATACCACCCCATTGATCAATACTCACCACTTTTAACACATCATATTCAGCATTGAAATATAACCGATTTAGTCCACCACTTATCGATATCTGGTATGTTCCACCCGACAGAAGGTATGTGTGAGTTTGCCCACTTGCCGGCGACGCTGTGAACTCTTCAATTCCACTATCATCCCCCCAATCAACAAAGTAACTTCCTGTATTCGCCCCAACTGGTAATATAAATTCGTCACTCGGAGACGACCCCACAACCGTTGTGTCAATCGTCATTTTAAATGGATCAAGTGGAGCCGCAGATGGTGTCGGTGTCGGTGTCGGTGTCGGTGTCACGGACACTGATGGTGTTGGCGGGGCGCCATAACTCGTCCAATACCCCTGAGTATCTAACCACGCATAAGCCTCATTAACAGTTTCAAATACTGGACCACTTTCTTCTCTCGATATATAATTACAATATGCTAAAAACGATTCGTCGGTAGATTCTGACCGCCAAAATGTTGGTTGTTGCGTCCCTGGAACTGGCAATCCAATTACATAACCTAAATCTTCATCCGCCCCCATATACCATGTCACACCACCAATATGGTTACACCATGGTAATGGATCTACACCAATACCTAAATCACCAACTTGTGTCGCTCCTGATATGGTGGATCCTGTATTAAATGAGAAAGGTCTTGCTGTCGCCATATCAATAAATTATTATTCTGGGTCTGGTAGGGTTTCACGATAAGGATCTGGAAGTTCAATTTCATCGGGAACTACCGATGGAAATGTTAATTCCAACTCATCGATTTTAGGTTGTATTTCACCAACATCGTCGGTTTCAAAATAATTTGAAGTGTTAATTAATGTGGTTGAACTTAATTGTTCTTTGAATGGATCTTCAATAATTGTTTTATCTGGCTCCCAAAGTAATCTATATTTTTTCGTTAAGGAATTCATATTTTTATTCGTTAAGTGTTATGTGTTATTGTTAATGTTAACCCAGCATTAGTAAATATTGTTTCCAAATCACCAATATCAGTTAATCCTTGTGCTGATGGAGGTGAACTAGTCCCACCATCTAAGGTTACAGTACATGCCCCACCAACAGGTGTCACATCAGTATAGAATGTAAGCATTTTTGCTAATAAATCATCGACACTTGTTTCGTCTAAAGCACAATTCCCGAAATATATACGATTTATAAAATATAATAGTGTTGAACCCGTCAATACTT
>Ga0307377_10008608_pt1 | contig 10325 bp, 6 predicted proteins | sample TR3MG_FD_202535 | JGI IMG/M metagenome (GOLD analysis project Ga0307377, IMG submission 202535) | Soil microbial communities from Risofladan, Vaasa, Finland - TR-3 | ecosystem: Environmental > Terrestrial > Soil > Coastal area > Acid sulfate soil | place: Finland: Risofladan, Vaasa | collected... | reverse complement strand
AAGATCGATGCGCTGATTGCTCTGGGCGGCGATGACACGCAGTCGGTGACGCTGTTTCTGAGCGAAAATGGCGTGCCCAGCGTTGGCGTGCCCAAGACCATCGACAATGACATCAACGGCACGGACGCGACCTTTGGCTTTGACACCGCGGTGATGATCGCGACCGAGGCCATCGACCGCATTCACACCACGGCTGACTCGCACAACCGCGTAGTGGTGGTAGAGGTGATGGGCCGTGATGCGGGCTGGATCGCCTATGCCTCTGGTGTAGCCGGCGGCGCGCACGTGATTCTGGTGCCGGAGCAGGATATCGACATCGACCACGTGTGCAAGCTGCTGAAGTACAACTACGACCACGGCAAGCACTACGGCGTGGTGGTGGTGGCTGAAGGTTGCCATCTGCCCGAGGTGGGCCAGGTGGTGGGCTCCGGGCAGGTGGACTCGTTCGGCCACGTGCGACTCTCGGGCGTTGGCGAGGCCTTGGCCGAGTTGATCGAGAAGAAGACTGGCTTCGAGACCCGCTCCGTCAACCTGGGCCATACCCAGCGTGGCGGCGTACCTACGGCCTATGACCGTGTTCTGGGGCAGCGCTACGGACTGCATGCCATCGACATGGTGCACCAGGGCAAGTGGGGCCGGATTGCGGTGCTGCACGGCACGGACATTACCGACATCACCATCAAGGAAGCGATTGCTACCAACCGCCGCCTCGATCAGCGCTTCTTCGATGTGATCACCGGGCTGGAAGCCAAGGTCTAGTCCAACAACTGTTTTTGCACAAAGAGCCATCCTCTGCGAGGATGGCTCTTTGCTTTTCTCCGGGAGTTGATCTGTGCCCTGCCGGCTTTACAAGCCTGAAGACTTTGCCGTGCTTTACGGGATCGAGGAGGTGTGCTTTGCGCCGCGTCTTCGGTTCAGCCGCGCGATGATGCAGCGCCTTGTGAGGCGAGCCAATGCCGCTACCTGGATTGCAGAAGAAGAGGGCCGCATGGCGGGCTTTGCCATTGTGGAGTGGAACGGAGTCGCAGCCTATATCGAGACGATCGAGGTGCTGCCGGAGTGGCGTGGACGCGGCATGGCGGGAGAGCTGCTGCGCTCAGTGGAAGGCTCAGCCTGCGCAGCGGACGCACGTATGATCTGGCTGCATGTGGACGCGGAAAATGCCGGCGCCGTCCGGCTCTATGAGAGACACGGTTATCGCTGCGAGGGCAGGGAAGAGAACTTCTATCCGCAAGGGCGGGCGGCGCTGGTCTACGTCAAGCTGCTTGTGAGTATGCAGGCGGCGACAGTGGGATAAATGCAACTGAGAAGCCGCCCGCCTGCTCAACTGCAACGCAGATCAGATGCCTGCGTCCTGCACCTTCATGCTTTCCAGGACCGAGGTCATGAGACGATCAACGCGGATGGCGCCACGGAATGTGCCGAACTCGTCGACGACAGCGATGGGATCGAATCGGCTCGCAAGAGAGCGGGTCAAGGCGCGCTGCAGCACCTCGACAGGCAGGCTGGCCAGTTGCGCCTTCATGCCGTGGGTGAGAAAACGGACGTCTGCGAGGGTATGCCGATCAATGAACTCGACGGGCCGATTCCACTGATCGACCACGGCGACCAGATCAAGTTTTCCGTTGATCGCCATCAGGGCCGTGGCTTCCTGGCGGCTGTTGCAGGTATGGCAAAAGTCGGTGTACCGCGCCAGTGTAGTGGTTTCAGCAAGGGCATGAATGCTCTTGTCGGCTGGCAGAGCTTTCATTTCCGCATCTGGACGGCCCAGGTAGTACCCCTGCGCCAGGGGAATGCCGAGGCGCATGAGTTCGTCCAACTCGGTCGCGGCTTCCACGCCTTCCGCGATGATCCAGGCATCCAGGTGCCCTGCTGCCGTGCCGATCATCTCAATGAACATGGCCTTGGAGCGCTCCCGATGGCATCCGTCGACAAAGAAGCGGTCCAGTTTGACGAAGTTCGGCTTGAGCTCCATGACATGCTTCAGGCTGGCATAGCCTGAGCCCATGTCATCCACGGCGATGGAGGCGCCCAGGGCGCGGATCGCTTCCAGTCGGCGCCGCATCTCATCGTAGTCTTGAATCTGGTCCTGCTCGGTGATTTCGACGACGATACCGTCCAGATTGCCCAGTGCAGGGAGAACCTGAAGCCAGTGCTCGGAAAGCAGGAAAGTTGGACTCACATTGATCGTGAGGAAACAGTTGCGGGGCAGATGCACCCTGGCGCTGAGCGCCTTGCTGAAGATTGCGCATTCAAGTGCCGGCCCGATGCCGTGTTGCGTGGCCAATGCAATGCACTGGTCAGGCGGCAGACCGATCTCCCGTGGGAAACGCGCCAGCGCTTCATACCCCACGACGATCGCGCGGCGTAGATCCACAATCGGCTGATAGTGAAAGCTGAAGGGGAGAGTACCGTCGAGAAGGCGCAGAAAATGCTTGCGGATGGCTGTTGGAATCCAGCCGTCCGCTGCGGCCGGGACTTCGGATCCGCCGGCAAGTGCTTTTTGCAAGAGACGCAGAGGCGTGGGTGACATGCCGCCGCTCAGGCCGCGGGCACTTCACGAATCAACTGACGAATCTGCGCCACCAGCACGTCGGGAATCTCACCGAGCGCGTGTGCCTGGTAAGCGTGCACGGCAACCTTTTTGAAAATCTCGGCTTCGTCGGCGCCGCGGAACTCTGTCGAACATCCGGGCACAACATCACCACAGCAGAACTGCTTCATGAACAACCTCCGGGGGAAGGGCATACATCACCATTATGGGGAGTGCCTCGTATCTGCTAGCAATCCCCAATAAGTGGTAGATGCAGCAACTCCTTTTTGCGGTGCGACCTTGCGATAAAAATCTCGTAATACAGATGGGTCCGCTTAAAACGCGCGTTACCCAACGGTCTGCACGGCTCCCTTGCCGAGCAGTTCATCGAGCCGCTCCATCCAGCCGCGATCAGCGGCCACGCTCATGCCCTCGGGCTCCAGAATCGCCGCCCACTCCCCCTTCTTCTCCAGGTGCAGCATTACCTTGCCGGGGCCAGGCGATGTGTCCATGGCGCTTTTGAGAGCGGTCAGCGTTTCTTCGGTGATCCGGTCAAGGTTGAGCCGGATGCGTACACCCTGCGGCAATTTGACCTCTACTTCCTCCAGCGCTTTGATGCCGCTCAGCGCGATTTTGGGCGCTGCATCTTCATCGCCCATCAACATGCCGCGCACCAGCACCGGCGCCTCAATCTTCAGATGGTTCTGCAGCCGTTCATAATCGCGCGCGAAGCAGATAAGATCAATTTTTCCGGTCGCATCCTCCAACGCACCCTGCGCATAGAGTTTTCCGTCGCGCTTGCTCTTTTGCACGCGCAGACCCACGATCATTCCCGCCACTTGAAGTTCGTCCGCCGGGTCTGCATCCTTGCCCCAGCGCCGCTCCGGCGGCTTGCGTTCCAGAGCCTCGGCGGTGGTGATTACGCCGGAAAGATTGCGGATCTTCTCCGCATATTTATCCAGCGGATGCCCCGACACGAAGAAGCCCAGCACCTCTTTCTCATTCGCCAGGCGCTCGCCCTCTTCCCAGTCGGCCACCTTGGGCAGGTCGTCGCCGCCCGACCCTTTGGCCGGCCCTTCGTCAAACAGCCCAAAGAGCCCTGACTGTCCCTGTGCCGCGTCTTTCTGCGCCTTCTGCGCGCGCTCCATCGCCTTGTCCACCGCGGCCATCAGCGCCCCGCGCGTGCCCAGAGAGTCCAGCGCACCAGCCTTGATGAGCGACTCGATCACGCGCTTGTTCATTACGCGCAGATCGACTTTTTCGCAGAACTCCCACAAGCTGTGGAAGCGGCCACCCACCTCGGTACGCGCCGCCATGATGGACTCAATCGCGTTGCCGCCTACATTTTTTACGGCTGCCAGGCCAAATCGGATTGCCTCGCCATGTGGAGTGAACTGCGCGCCACTCACCTGCACGTCCGGCGGCTCCACCTGGATGCCCATCTCCCGGCACTCGCTAATGTACTTCACCACGTTCTCCGGCTTCGACGTTTCGCTCGTCAGCAGCGCCGCCATGAACTCCACCGGGTAGTGCGTCTTCAAGTAAGCCGTTTGATACGAAACCAGCCCATAGGCCGCCGAGTGCGACTTGTTAAAGCCGTACCCGGCAAATTTTTCCATCTGGTCAAAGATCTCGCCCGCCGTCCCCTTCGGATGCCCCAGCGCCACCGCGCCGCTCATAAAGCGGTCGCGCTGCTTGGCCATCTCCTCCGGCTTCTTCTTGCCCATGGCGCGGCGCAGCAGGTCGGCTTCGCCCAGGCTGTAGCTGGCCAGCTTGTTCGCAATCTGCATCACCTGTTCCTGATACACAATCACGCCCAGCGTCTCTTTCAAAATGCTTTCCAGCTCCGGCAGCATGTACTCCACCTTGCGCCGTCCCCACTTGCGCTCGATAAAGTCATCCGTCATGCCGCCCTGGATCGGTCCCGGCCGGAACAGCGCCGTCAGCGCGGTCAGATCCTCCAGCTTGTCAGGCTTGTAGCGCCGCAGCATGTCCCGCATGCCATTCGACTCAAACTGGAACACGCCCGACGTAAGCGGCGTCTGAAACACCTTCGTATACGTCTCCTGGTCGTCCAGCGGAATCGTCTCGATGTCCACCTTCTTGCCGTTGTTCTGCTCAATCAGCTTCAGGCAATCCACAATCACCGTGAGCGTCGTCAGGCCCAGAAAGTCCATCTTCAGCAGGCCCATCTTTTCAACCGCTTTCATGTCGTAGGCGGTCACAATTTCGTCGTTCTTCGTGCGCGCCACCGGCACCAGCTCCGTCAGCGGCCGCGGCGCAATCACCACCGCCGAGGCGTGCACGCCCTGCCCGCGCACCAGCCCCTCCAGCTTCTTCGCCGTGTCAATCAGCTCGCGAATCACCGCGTCGCTGTCGTAGACCTTCTTCAGGTCCGGCACGTCCTCCAGCGCCTTGTCGATGGTCATGCCTACCGTCGCCGGAATCAGCTTCGCGATGCGGTCCACGTCGCCATACGGCATGTCCAGCGCGCGCCCGCAGTCCTTGATTGCCGCCTTGGCCGCCATCGTGTTGAACGTGATGATCTGCGCTACCTGTTCGCGCCCGTACTTGCGCGTCACATACTCGATCACCTCGCCGCGCCGGTTCATGCAGAAGTCCACGTCGATATCGGGCATGGACACGCGCTCCGGGTTCAGGAACCGCTCAAACAGCAGCACATTCTGCATCGGGTCGATGTTGGTGATCTCCATGCAATACGCCACCAGCGAACCCGCGCCCGATCCACGCCCCGGACCCACGGGAATGTCGTGGTCACGCGCATACTTGATGAAGTCCCACACAATCAGGAAGTAGCCCGCATACTTCATCTGGTGGATGATGCCGATCTCGTACTTCAGCCGCGCCTCATATGCGCTCACGGAGTTGCGCAACTGCCCCGCGGCCCCCAGATGGCGGATCGCATTGTCCAGCCGCTTTTTGAAGCCCTCGCGGCAGATGTGCTCGAAGTAGCTGTCGATGGTGTGCCCCTCTGGCACGTCAAACTGCGGGAAGGGATTGTCCACCGGATGCATCTGGAAGTTGCAGCGCTCGGCAATCTCCATCGTCCGCGCCAACAACTCGGGATGATCCGGAAACAGCCGCGCCATCTCGTCGCCGCTCTTCACGAAAAATTGGTCTGAGTCGAACTTGAACCGATTCGCGTCGTGCACCTTCGATCCCGTTTGCACGCACAGCATCACGTCGTGGGCGTGGCTGTCTTCGCCGCACAGGTAGTGCGAGTCGTTGGTGGCCAGCATGGGGATGCCCAGTTCCTTCTCCAGCCGGAAGAGGTCGTTCTGGATCTTGCGCTCCTGCTCCAGCCCCTGGTCCTGAATCTCCAGGTAGAAGTTGCCCTTGCCAAAGATGTCCTGGTACTCCAGCGCCACGGATTTGGCCTTTGCGTAGTCGCCCGCCATCAGCACTTCGCACAGCTCGCCGCTCAAGCAGCCAGACGAGCAGATCAGCCCCTTGGAGTGCTCAGCCAAAAAGCGCTTGGAGATGCGCGGCTTGCGATAGAACCCATGGAGCGAGGCCTCCGAGGTAATGCGGATCAGATTGCGGTAGCCCTCTTCGTTCTCCGCCAGCACCAGCAGGTGGTTGTAGTCGTCGCCCTGCGCGGGGGCGCGATGGTCCTCGTTCTTGCACACATACAGCTCGCACCCCAGGATGGGCTTGATGCCCTTCTCCTTCGCTGCATCAAAAAAGTGCACCGCGCCGTAGATGTTGCCGTGGTCCGTCATCGCGACAGACGTCTGCCCAAGCGCGGCGACGCGATCCACGAGCTTCTTCACGTCGCAGGCGCCGTCGAGGAGGGAGTATTCAGTGTGCAGATGCAAATGAGTAAATTCAGCCATGACTAATTACGATTCTAGCTGTCAGGCAAGAGCCGCTAGGCAGTGCAAAACTGGCCAAAAACCAGATTTGCAGATCGCGTGGGAAGGGAGCCCCGGCCTCCAACAGTTCAATCCAGCAAGAGAACAGACACCCCATGCAGCCAGCACAAGCAAAAAGCCCGCGCCGTAGGCGCAGTGGACACTAGCCCCGCGCTTTAGCGTGGGGCTAGGTGCACCCATAGGTTTCCCCGCAGTCCCGTAGGGACGGTGTCGGGCACCCACGATGCTTGCCGATATGCGCTGCCGGGTGCCCCACCCATCGTCTTTCCGTGCCATCCCATCCAGGTCACAACTCTGGGTTGCCCCATCCATAGCGCAGTCTCATCGCGCCATGGGTGGGAGAGCACGAGGCTGAATTCACCACAGTCGCGGCATCGGAAAGCGCCAATGCCCTCCTCCGCGCGGATGACTCCTCCCATGTCGCCCAGTCTCCGCAAATTACCCGGACCCCCAGACCCGTCAGGCAAATCTCTCTTCCGCCCCCAATTCCCCGCCACGCACACCCCCGGCGAAATCACACCCCGTCGCTCCAAAACCGACCGGCCGCCCTTTGCAGATCATTGGCCCCGCGCAGCGCATAATCGCTGCATGCACTCTCTCCACAGCAAACCGGACGGCCCGTCCGAGCCACGGCGCTCCCACCGCCTCCCAACACAGGAAAGCATTTATTTTCAAACACTTGCAAAAGTACACCTTTAGAATCAAACACTTGCAGGAATTAAAATCATAAGTGCTTTATTTTCCACACTTGCAAAAAGAAAAGTAGTTTTTTTGCCGCAAACAGGGTCGGCTGGGTGGCGGGTTCACATCTCTAAGCATGATCCAGCGAGAAAATGGGTGTGCTGGGTTCTGATTCTGGGGCGTGAGAGACCACAACCCTCAAATCAGGCGGGCGGCCCGCGCTAGTCGCTTCGAGTGTTCGACCTGCTGCAAGACCGGGGCGTCGCTCGACTTCTTTCCGTCGAAAGGGTAGGAAGTCAGCCGCTGCGTTCTGCTCGTCGCGGCGTTCAGGGTGCGCGGTCAACGCTGGTACTTGCCCATCCATTCTGCCTGCGACAGGACGTGTCCTTTCATGGCGCGTTCCAGCTCGTGTGCACTTGATCCGGGTTTGAGGTCGAGCCAGAGGGCGAGCGCATAGAGCCGAAAGATGTAGCGATGCGCTTTGCCTGGCGGCGGGCAGGGGCCGTCGTAGCCGATGCGGTTGAAATCGTTCCTGCCCTGCATGGCTATATTCGGCAACACTTCATGGGTGGGCACTCCCTCAGGCAGGGCCGTGAACTGGGCGGGAATGTTCCAGATGACCCAGTGGGTCCAGACGCCGCGGGGCGCATCGGGATCGTCGGCGATGAGTGCAAACGAGTGGACCTTGGGTGGGAGACTGTTCCAACTGAGTGCGGGCGAAAGATTGGCGCCGTCGCAGGTATGTTTGCGGGGGATATCGCCGCCATTTGCAAATGCGCTGGATTTCAGGGCAAGGAACATCCCCATGCCTCGCTTTCGTTCGCAAAAGCCAGAGCGCTGTGTCCGTGGCGGCAGCGATTGAACTCAGGCGGCTTCGGCAGTCCGTCCTGCGGCAAATTGAATCAGCCGGGGCTCGGCCAGCCGCTTGTAGTCCTTCCAGGCCATCTGGATCAGCTCACGATGCGTTCCGGCGTTGAAGGCGATTTCCTTATCTTCTTCCAGGCTCTGGTCTGCGAAGACTTCGAGCCCAAAAAGGTTGCCGAAGGGAGGCATGGCGCCGGTTTCGCACAGCGGGAAGCGATCTCTAAACTCGTCTTCCGAGGCAAGCACGACGGTCTTTGCCCGGGCCGCTCGTTTGAGCAGTTCGAGATCGACCTGGAATTTGGCGGGGACGACGGCCATCACCAGCCTGCCGTCGAGCTGGACCATGACGGTTTTTGCCAGTTGCTTGCCGGAGATGTGGGTCAGTCCGGCGATGCCCTGTGCCGTGTAGGCGGGCGAGTGGGAGATGACAACGTAAGCGACGTTGCGCGCATCAAGATATTCGGTCAAGCTTGCGAGTGCCATAAGCACCTCCCTGTCCAGTCACGTTCCTGGGCAAGTTGCAATGTGCGCGATGTGTGCAATCACGCGGGTCTTCGATGCCGGGCGGCTACTGCTTGCAGCCGATGCTGCGCAGCAGGTCATGCCGCCAGGTGATCGAATTCGTTCGACGTAGCACCCGGTCTTAAAGTCAACGCTCACCGCATCTCTCTCCAGACAGGAGTGCGCACTCTCAGTGTGCGCCAAACGAGGGGGCGTTCAGTGACCCTCGTCACGACCCATGATGGCTGTGGACTTGTGTCCAAATGGGCTCCTTTCATGAAGGGTTTTCCTGCTCGTGCGGCGCCGACTCGCCTGCGGCGATTTGGGTCTGTACACTGTTGAGGCGTTCCGGGGCAGTGTTTTTCCTCCTTTTTTTGAGCGAGCCGGAAATGGCGGGTGCGAGGTCAGATGGAACCGGTTTATCCGAAAGACAAGGCGGCTGAGGCTGGGCGATCCGTGAAGGTCGTTGAGGCGGCGCTCTACAGTGCAGCGGCGCTGGCGCTGCTGGTTGGCGCGGCGTATCTGCTGCATACGAATCCCGTGACGGGCAAGTGGACGCAGGAGTACGACCCGACGGGGCATTGGCAGCTTTCGACGCTGCTGGCCGCGCTGCCGGTGGTGGTGCTGCTGGGGGCGATGGCCGTGTTTCGCATTCGGGCGCATGTGGCTGCGGTGCTGGGGCTGGCGACAGCGCTGGGCGTGGGGATTGCCGTCTTCCATATGCCGGTGCGGCTGGCGCTGACGACGACCGCTTTTGGAGCCGGCTACGGAATCTTCCCCATCTGCTGGATCATTTTGCCGGTGATCTTTCTCTACGATCTGACGGTGCGGACGGGGCGCTTTGAGGTGCTGCGGCAGAGCCTGAGCAACATTACGGACGACAGCCGCCTGCAACTGCTGTTGATCGCCTTTGCGCTGGGCGCGTTCTTTGAGGGCGCGGCGGGGTTTGGCACTCCGGTGGCGGTGTGCGGCGCAATTTTGATCAGTCTGGGGTTCAAGCCGATTCAGGCGGCGGGGCTGTCCTTGATTGCGAACACGGCGCCGGTGGCGTTTGGGGCGCTGGGCATTCCGATTGTGGCCCTGCACGGGGTGACGGGGATTGACCTGCTGGTGCTGTCGAAGATGATCGGCATCATCCTGTTTCCGTTCTGCCTGCTGGTGCCGTTCTGGCTGGTGTGGGCGTTTGCGGGGTTCAAGGCGATGCGGGAGGTGTGGCCGGCGATTCTGGTGACCAGCGTGACCTTTGCCACGGTGCAGTTGCTGATGGCGGTTTTTGTGGGCCCGGGGCTGGTGGCGATTGTGGCGTCGAGTTCGACGATTGTCGCGCTGATTGTGTTTCTGCGCTTCTGGAAGCCGAAGCGGGTGCTGAACGCGCAGGGCAAGGAAATTACCGGACAGGAGCGGAAGATCTTCGACCACGGGCTGGGCGGGACGTTCAGGGCGTGGCAGCCGTGGCTGATTCTGAGCCTGGTGGTGTTTGTGTGGGGGATTCCGGCGTTTTCGCATGCGCTTGACGCGGCGACGACGATCAAGATTCCGGTTGCGGGACTGAACAACGTTGTGGAGCGGATTCCGCCGGTGGTGACGGCGCCGACGCCGGAGGCCGCGGTGTACAGCTTGAACTGGGCCACGGCGACGGGTACGAGCATCTTTTTGGCGGCGGTCATTGCGGGTCTGCTGATGGGGTTGAAGCCAGGGCAACTGGCTGTGGCGTTTGTGAAGACGGTCTTCCACATTCGGTTTACCGTGATCACGATTGCCGCGATGTTGGCACTGGGCTTTATGACGCGCTATTGTGGGCTGGACGCGACGCTTGGCCTCGCGTTTGCGCGGACCGGGGCGCTGTATCC
>Ga0307377_10008606_pt1 | contig 10326 bp, 6 predicted proteins | sample TR3MG_FD_202535 | JGI IMG/M metagenome (GOLD analysis project Ga0307377, IMG submission 202535) | Soil microbial communities from Risofladan, Vaasa, Finland - TR-3 | ecosystem: Environmental > Terrestrial > Soil > Coastal area > Acid sulfate soil | place: Finland: Risofladan, Vaasa | collected... | reverse complement strand
TGCGTGCGCCGCGTATCGCGTTCGCGCGCTTCGCGCTCCGCCTCTTCGTCCTCCTCGAATGTGCCCGTGCGCACGCCAAGCATGCCGAGCTCGTAGCCGAGCACCTCCGAGTCGTCCGAGCACGACGAATAGTACATGACGTCGTCGCCGACGCGCGCCGCGGCCATCTCGGCGCGGTGCTGTATGCGCAACTCGCGCTGCTCACTCTCGTCTGCGCCTTGCCCCAGCGGGTCGCGGCGGTCGTCTTCGCTCTCGCTTCGCGCAAATCCGCCACCACCGTCACCACCGTCGCCACCGCCGCCGCCGCCGCCGCCGCCGTTTCCACCTTCTCCGCCGCCTCGTTTTCTGCGCTTTCTGCGCTCGTCGTCCTCGTCAAACGGCATAATGGCCTTGTCGCGGCGCCGCAACACTTCTTGTGCGTAGCGTACGCGCTCTTTCTCTTGCAATTCTTCCATGGCCACGTATTCGACGGCCTGTCTGCTACCAATGCGCTTGACGGCACTCGCTCGAGCCGAATCTGCGGCGCCCGCCGCTGCGCCACCACCACCACCAAAACCGCCCGCCCCAGCGGAGCTCGCATTGTGCTGCGCCGAGAAGAATTGCTCCTCTGGGCGGTCGTAGTGCATAAAGTTCTCGTGTGTGTCGCCGTCGTAGTCGTCGGCCGGTGCTGCGTTTTCGTCGTACTGCGCGTATGAGCCGAAATTCATGTACACGCGGTAAACCGGATTTTTTGCTTGTCTTTTTTCTGTGCGCTTTCCGCTCTCTTTCAACTCGCGGCACTTGTTTTGTGGGAGCGTGCGGCCCTCCTTTTTAAAGCACAAAATGTAATTTCACGCGCCCCGCCACCGCCACCATGCAGAGTTGGGCTAATCAGTACGACGACGACGACGACGAGCAAAGCGAAATGGGCTCGAGCGACGCCGATGGCCACGGCCGCCGCCACCCGCGCCGTCGCTACCGTGTGCTCAAGAATCAGCTTGTCTATGTGGGCAATTTGTCGCTACCCGCCACCGCCGAGGAAGCCGAAGGCACATTTCCGCACATTCCGAAGCGAGTGCGGGGCGCGCGCGGCGACGATCGCTCAGCGGGCGCGTCGGCCACGGGCAGTGCGGCGACGCGCCAATTCAACGCGTACGCCGAAGCCAATAGCAACGACGTGCAAAAATTGCGCTCGTTTCCCGCCTTCAGCGCCGAGGTGCACTTGTTCAGCGCGCAGGTGGCGGAAATTGTGCAACTCGCCGAGCGGCTCGCCGGCGAAGACGCCGTTTCGCTGCGCGACGAGCGCTGCGCCAAGGCCGCCATGTACATGAGTCGGCGCCTATTTTTGTTTACGGCGCAAAATCGCTTCGTACTGGGCAACGAGCACCGCGTGTGCTTGTGGATGGCGCGCCTCCGCTGCGTGCACCTCGAGCTACTGTGCGACGTGGACTCGGCCGACACGCGCCTCGCCGCGTGCAGCGTGAGCGCCGACCGCGACGCCGAGCAACGCGCGGCACACGGCGTCTTGCTTGCGTCGCACTCGGCGCAAAACGAAAAGTCGCTCGCCGAGTGGGCGCTCAAGCACGGCTTGATGCGCGCGTCGTTCCGCGGCAACCTCGTCGACGGCGTGCGCAGCTCGTCGCTCGTCGTGCTGTGGAAGTGCTTGGCGACGCTCACGCACCGCTGGATCGAGCTGCCGTACACGGCGCAGCTCATTGCGTACACGCACCTGCTGCTGCAGCGCGTGGCCACACTGTCGTCGTACGCCGTTGGCTATGCGCAGCTCACGCAAGCCAATTACAAGCACACGCGCGCGCTCTTCAATTACCCCGACTTCGTCGAGCAGCGGCAAGTGAAGGGTGAAGACGGCGGCGGCGGCGCGCGCACCGTGCTGTGTGTGAACGACGAGTTTTTGCGCACCACGGAGCGGCTCTTCTTTGCGCTCGAGTACTCGATGCTCGCGTGCGCCACGCACGTGCAGTGGCTGACGCCAGCGCTCAGCGCGAGCGAGCAGCGCATGCTCGACGTGCGCCTGCACCCGGCTCTATCGGCCACGGCGCTGCAGCGCTTCGAGCAGCTCGTGGCGACGATGCTCGCGCGGCACTCGGTGGAGGACGCGCGCTTGGCACGCGAGCAGCAGCGCACGCTAGCGACGAGCTACGTCGACTACATTGAGCGCGACTTCCAGGACCGCTTCTACAACTCGGTGGTGCTGCCCGGCGAGTGGGAGCGCTTCGAGATGTTGCGCCCGTACGACGACCGCCGCTCCATTACGTGCGTGTCGCGCATGCGCGAAAGCGACTTCAATCGCTACCAGAAGTTGTACATGGACCGGCCCGTCGAGGACGTGTGGGCGGCGCTGGTGCGCGACGCGCACCGCTCGCACCCGGCGTACGCGCTCATTGCCGAGCGCGCCGTGCACTACTACTTCGACGAGCACTTTGGCAGCAACTCGCTCGCCGTGTACTTGGTCGACGCGAACGCGGTGCCGCCGCAGATGCCCGCCGACCTCGGGCAGGGCGCGGAGAACTCGCCCGCGAGCGACCCGCCGCCGCCAGGCGCACACTTCCGGCGGCCCGAGCAGCCGTCGAGCGTGGCGCGCGGCACGGCGCGCCACATTTTACTTGGCGCGCGCGGCGCGCACTGCACCGTCGACTCGTCGTACCCGCACCCGCTCGTCGTGCGCACGCTCGGCTCGTTTGTCGTGACCGACACGCACGGTGCGGCGGTGGCGCCGAGGCGCGTGTCGCGCGAGCAGAACTTCGCCGCCGCCTTCTTGCACTGGCTGCGCGCCATGTGCGCCGACCGCCGCATCCGAGGCGTGCTCACGAACGGCCTGAGCGTGGCCGCGCTACTCGAGGAGTTGCGACCGCACAACAACGACTCGCTGCAGCTCGCGGCGCAGTGCACGGCCAAGCTCGAAGCGTTGCGCCGCGAGCGTTTGGAGAGCACGAAATTAATTAGCGCGGCGGACTTTGACGAGGCGGCGAACACCGACACAAAAGACGGGGAAGTTGTTTTTTGATCAAATCCGAAATGCCGCACACGGACGACGACGACGACGACGACGACGAATACTATTTGAAGGAAAAAGACGCACGCGCGATTCGGGAGCAAGGAAACGAGACGAAGCGGACGAGCACGCCACTCAAGCGCAACTACGGCTTGTTTTTTACAATCAAGCCCGCTGATTACGCTGGATTCGACGCGTACGCCGCGGTGGTGCTAACCACGGGCACGTGGCGGGGCATGCTTACGGTGCGCGTTGAAATCCAAAGCCTGGAAGTGAAAGAAGGCAAAAAATTCAAAAAGTCCGATCTCGAAGGCCGCTACGCGCGCGGCCTGCGCCGCACAATCAACGAGGCCGCTGGCGCCGCGAATCAGGGGCCGCCGCAGCAGGGCCAGCCTCCGCCCGGCTACGTGCCGCGCCGCCAGACGATCCCGGTGCTGCGCAACCGCATCGAGCCCAGTGGCAACAACGGAGACGTGTCAGTGCAGTGGAGTGACAATGAAGAGGAGGGCGACGCGGTGCGTGTGGTGCCCACGGCGCTGTTCGGCGTGGGCGGCGGTCAACGCAAGAAGCTCGAGAAGGACATCAAGCGACTGCAGCAAGATCGCGCCAAGCTCGAGCGGCAAAAGGTCGCCGCCAAGCGCGGCAGTGCGCGGCGCGAGGCACTTGAGCGGCAAATCGCCGACAAGGCCGAGGACATTGACGCGCTGCAGAGCGCGCTCGACGCACTGCCCGCCAAGGGCGTGCTATTCGAAGACCACGACGTGCTCGACGTTCTTGACACGGGCGGCGCGTTCCGCACCGCGTCACGCTGCCGCCGCGGGCGCGTGGCCTACGAGCTGCTCGTGCAGGGCGACCGCGACGACGAGTGGTGGACGGCGCGCGACGACGCCGAAGAAGAAGCGCTGTTCGACGCGTACGACGCGCTGTCTAGGTAGCTTCTAAATAAACGTCGCGACGAGTAAACACTCAGCGTCACCGCGAGCTTTATAAGTTGCGTTTTTTCAATTTTAAATCCAAGCCATCGCCGCCGCCACTGCATGCCTACGCAAATTGAAATTTTCGACGCCGAGGCCAAGACCGCCGTGCAGGTTGTCGGCCGCTTCCGGCAAGCGTCCGAGTGCGGCACGTGGCAGTCGTTCACGGCGCTCGTCTTCTATGACACAGTCAATGGCCGCCGCATTGTCACCCTCGTTGACAAGGTGTTCGGAGTCGACGAGCAGCAGGACACAACGTACCCAATTGATATTCTCAACCGCGAGGAGTTCGAGGACGAACTCGCGGCGCACATGGCGCGCGTGCTCAACCACGGCGCCGTCAAGGCCACTGCGGCGCCAACCGCGCCGGGTGCGCTGCACGAAATCAGCGTGCGCGAAGTGCGTGCGCCGGCGACGGCAATTGACCCACCTCTGCGTGTGGGCGGAAACGGCAAGCCTTCCGCCGAACAAAACGTGTACACGTTCCTGTTCCCGGCGAGCACCCTGAAATCGCTGACCAAGAGCCAGATGAAGAAGAACGACGCGCCGCTACTCAAACTCATAACACTGCGCTTTGGCCTCAAGGGCGCCGACAAGATGTACGAAGCTCAGCTTGTGGCGCGACTAAGCAACAACACAGTCACAGGTTTTATCGACGTCACACTGCAGCCGTCGGATCGCTCGGCCGACGAGAAGGAATTGTACATGCTGCTGCGCAGCTTCAACGTGCGCGAGGCATTCGAGCGGGCACTCGCGGGCTACGCCAAAAAACGCACAATTGGCGAAGTGTACGCGCCGCCTGTCGCTGTTCCGGGTGTTGTGCAGTTTAGTAACGACGCACCCGAAGCCATGTTTTGGTAGTAAATTTTAATTGACGCGCGAAAGCGCACTGCACACGGGGCGTAAAACTATGATGCCCCCGACGGGCATTCATTGCCTATGCACGGGACGGCGCAGAACACAAAAAGCGCAGAAAAAAAAACAATGGAGTCATCTGATTGTGGCGGGTGGCTTGAAATCAGCGTCGATCTAAGCGAAGACTCGTGTTCCGTACCGCAGCGCGAAGCGCCGGTGTCACCGCGCACAATCGTGGCGCGTGTCGTAACCATATCCAAAACAATGCGCGTGCCGCGCGAAGACACCCACTCGAGCGAGGACGGCGAAGACAGCGAATACGACGGAAAAAACAAGCACCGGCCCCATCGCCACCACCACCGTCGCCGTCGTCATCGCGACGTCGATGCAGACGGCGCGTCGCTCGAGTGCTTGTCTGCGCAAACGTCGCCGCGCGCTGGCCGCATTGAAAAGTCGCGCCACCTCGAACGCGACGAGGCGAGCTTTTGGCGCAAGCGCCGCGAGAAGGTCAAGAGTGCAACGCAAGCTAAACTCTCGCAACACACGAGTCCACGATCGCCGCGCGCGCACAACGTTGCGCCCGCGTCAGGCGACGCGTGAAAACGCACCCGGGCTTTTTGAGTTTGACGCGGCGTAACACACGCACGCGCGCTCTCGCTATTTATTGTAGTTTTAGGCGTAAAATGCACCGATTTTATCGCGCCTATGCGTTTGAGTGGGTGCACAGCGCCGTCAAGGCGGAGAAGCGCAAGCGGCAAGAAGGCGACGACGACGGTGGCGGCGGCGGCGGCGACGAAGAGCCCGCTGCGTCGCCGTCGTCATTTGCGTTGATCTCGACCAATGCAATCAAAGACATTTTGCTGGCGCTGCCCACTCTGGAAATTCAACAACAACTCATTAATTTGAAGCAGAGTCGCGAAGTGCGCAAACAAGTCGAGTACGCCGAGCGCAACACCGACTTGTGGTTGCAAATCTTCGAGCGCTACTTTGGCCGCGTCGGCGACGCGGAGCGCCAGGCCGTGCGCCAGCTAATCGACACCAACAAAGCGCCGGACAACGGCTACGCGTGGCGCTCTTACACCAAGGAAAGGATCGAAGCGATAAAAGAATACTTGCTACACTTTCGGGCCCTGGCCATGGCAGAGTACGACGGCGACTTTCTTAGTGCCATCAGACCGTACTTTGACATGAACAGTTACCCGGCTGTTATGCCAGCGGTGGTGTACCGGTACAGCACGCTGTGGAGAGAACTCACCGAGTGGCGTTTTACTCGTATCGACAGGCTCCCAGCTTACGTGCGCGCCGCAATGGACAGAGGCGAGATTGAAAACAACGGCATGCTCTGGTACTACGTGTACCGCGACCTCGATGCATTCCGCAAAGACGTTCTTGTCACAGCAGAAGCTCTATTGAACGGCCTCGAACGCTATACGTTGGAACGACAACCATGGACCGACTCTACTTCATACGGGCGCGACTCTACTTCACACATGTACGACTCGCAGTCGTCTGGAGTCTTTCAAGAAATGGACTTTCGCGTGAACATACACAGCGAAGAATTTGGAGTTGACATCGTAGAGGCCGCTGAAATAGAAGACGCAAGCAAAAGTACCATCATCTATTCGTTTCACGGCTACGGCGAAGATAAGGAGGAAGAGGATGAAAGTTTTGTGGTGCTGTCGTACGACGTACGCCATCCTCTTTCAGAGTCGGAGCTTGAACAAGAAGAGAAGGAAATGGAAGAAGGCGGCGATCCATGGGCACTTGACGCCCTCTTGAAGTTGAAAGTGAACGTAGCGAGGCTGAGCACCGACGAAGTCGACAGGCTGTTCGAAGACTACACCTTTAAATTGTGACTCGCGCGCGCGCGCGCGCACACACCGCGTCTTCACCGCTTCCTCTTAAAGCCGACCCATGTTAGCTTCGTGCCGGACTCTGCACCCCTCCGATTGGGCTTGATGCCCCACTCATCGCGCCAAAAGTTGCGCACGCGTTGCGTCGTATCGCCGTCGAGGCTGACCACCTTGGTGTGTGTGGACAAACACTGTCTCAGATCTCCACACCACTTCACACGTTTCATGGCCTTGTCCCACACGCCGTGCCACCTCTTCCGCGCTGCGCGAATGCCAAACGCACACCGGACAAAGTGCTCTCTGCCTCCGATGGTGTCGAGGACGTCCCTGACCGCCAGTCGTTTCTTATTTGCACGCCCAAACGGAAAGAGCTGCTTGCGCTCTTCGGGATCTTTCATCTCGCGAAACTTTTTGGCCATCTTCTCAATTAGCGTGGCCGCCGCGGCGCATTGTTCGTACGTGTACATGTCACTGGCGGACACCGTTCCCGGAATCTCTTTGAGGCAACACCAGAGATTTCGAACACTTTCATGCATCACCTCCGCCGTCTCTTTGCTCATCTTCATCGAAGAGTTAACGCGCTCGGCGCTGGCCACGACGGCACTCTCGTTTTGCAGTGCCACTTGTAATCCATGTGGAATACCACTCGCATCGTCTGCGACACTCTCTGCGTCCGCGAACGCATCGCGCGCCTCACCACTCGCATTGTGACTTCCGCTTGCTGCACCCAGCACCGCAGAAGCCGCTCCGGTGACATCTTCGTTGGCGACGTAGGCGGCAACGGCGGACGAGGCGGGTTGTGCGCTCGCCGTTCCCTGCTGGTTTCCATTGCTGTCGCTGTTTCCGTCGATCACATCGTCTGGAACCTCAGCGGGTGTGGTGAGCAACAGCCTCAATTGAACGTGGTACGGTTTTGCGGCCGGCTCCGCGTGGTAAACGTCCAACCCGGCTCGTTGCGCAGCCGCATTGAAATTGAAAAACTCCGAACCGTCGATTTCACACATGTTGCCACCTTGCTCTGGGGCACAATACACACAGTAAAGATTCTTATCATCTCCAAGCCTTACGCGACTATCTGTACCGAGTGCCTCAGCACACAAGGGGTTGGCACACGCACCTAGTTCTACGTCGTCGTCGTCGCCGTCGTCGCCGTCATCGCCGCCGCCGTCTCGCGAGTGTGTGTTTTCCAACCGCTGAGCGGCACTGCTCGAGTTACCATTCATGATGCGCGCTTTGTGTTTTGAAAAAAAGATATAAAAACAAACGCGGGGCGCAATGCTAACAAGCTGCAGCAACAAGGTGCGCCAAGTGTGCGCGTTTAAATTGTGGCGCGCGTGTGCGCCCGCCTTTTGATTCGCGCGAGTGCGAGCGGCGCGCGACGCGACGACGCTTTAAACACGACAAATCAGTTTTCGCGTGCCGCCCCGTTTTCTTCCGAGCAATGGCACAATGTCAAGGCCCCGCCGCCGAGCTCACCGTCGCCGCAGCCGAGGCGCTCGGCCAAGGCGCGGCGTCGTACGGCTTGCGCGTGGCGCAGTCGCACACGGACGTGTACTACGTGCCCATTGACATGAGCGAAATGTCGCGCATCGAGGACTTTTACACGTACGGCGACCCGCTCATTAGCGCGGCGAACAAGCTCCGCTTCGACCTCTCGTTTGGCAAGGGCTTTTTGCTGCGCTACGCCGACCGCCAGGACATTAAGCCCGAGGACGTGTACGATTACACGCAAATCATACGCAAGCTGCTCGAGCGCGCACTGCGCAAGAGCGACATGTTCGGCTTCGTCGCCTTCGTGCAGCGCAACGAGGCGGCGGCGGCGGAGGTCGACCGCCAGCGCGAGCAGAAGCGCACTGGGCACGAGCCCACGCCCGAGGAGGTGTCGCAGAAGCACGCGCAGGAGTGCAGCCGCCTCATTGTCAGCAAGCTCGGCGACGACGACGAGCAGCAACAACGGCCCGCGAAGCGCAGTGGCCGCAGACGACGGCGCGGCGACACCGACACCGACACCGACACCGACGACGGCGGGCTTGAGCGCGACGGCGACCAGGGCAAGTTGTCGGACACGGTGGCCAAACCGCTGTCGCGGCCGCTCACGCTTGGCGCCGACCCGACGAACAACCGTCGCGACCCCGACAACTTCGACAAACAGATAAACCCCGACGCGGTGAGCGAGCGGCCTGCGCCGCGCATCGAGTTCCAGCAATTCCGCAACGGCACCACGCTGCTTGCGTCCGAGGCGCGCCTCGTGCTCAACGAGGCCGAGCAGCGCACCGTGCAGCTGCAAAAGAGTCTCGACCGCGAGCTCGCGCGGCGACAATCAATTTTGGACATGCTCATTTCCATTGAAAATGTGACGATAATCGAACCGTCCGAGGGCACGTTCTACTTGGAGGTGGACAATTTGCTGCACACGCGGCGCGTGGTGTGGGCGCCGTCGTGGCGGCGACCTTTTGCGCCGTCGTCGCTGAACCGCACGGCCGAGGGCCGCCTGCGGCACGTCGACTACGACCCCAACGTCACGGTGTTTGTGTGGCCCAACCGCATGCCGTCGGACACGGGCCACGTGCGCTCCGACTACTTGGAGATCATGCGACTGCGGCAGATGGTGCTCGAGAGCGAGAACAATAGCATGATTGCCGACTACGTGAACTCGCACCCAATACCCGTGGTGTACCAGGGTCGCGGGCCCGTGTCCGCCGACCTCAACGACTTGCCCGAGGAGGACATTTACGGCATGGACGTGATCAACGGGCGCAACGCCTTCTCCAAGGACAACATGACGCCAGGCGAGATGCAAACCTACAGGCGTGAGGTGCGCGACGCCATTCGCCTCGAGGACAGCGTGAGCCAATTCAACCAACAGGCGCTCGTAGGCCGCGTGCAAGGCATGTCGGGCAACAACCAGTACCGCTCACAAGTGGCCGGTGCGTACGGCGCGAGCGCGCCAGCCAACCGTCAGCACGTGTTCGAGAGCACGTCGTACTTGGAGTTGCCCGGCGGCTTGCAGCTCGGCGGCCAAATCAAAGCCGACGTCATTGTGAACCTCGCCGAGCTGCGGCAAGCGTACGAAACGCGCCTCAGCTCGGCGCTCGGCGTGCCCATTACATTTTTGCAAGGCCAAAACGTGAACGTGGGCTCGCTGCAGGGCGCCGACTCCAATTCGAACACACTCGCCATGATCATGCGCACGACGGTGTCGTCGGATCGCGACAACATGTCGCAGTTCTTCGACACGCTCTACGACACGCTGAATCGCGACGCCGACAACGAGGCGCTTGCGACCGAACTGGGCTCGGTGCGTGCGAAGCGCGCGCGCATCGAGAAGACGCAGCAGGCGTACGCGCGCCTCCTTCGCAACCGCTACGACTTGGTGCGCGACGCGCCACAAATGAGCAACGAGCTCAACTCGCTGCACAGCGAGAAGGCGCGCCTCTGCGCCATTGAAAACGAGGTGCGCCGCATCGCGACGCTCATGTATCGCCTGCGGCTGCACTTTGTGAAGACGCCCTTTGTGGAGTCGGCCGACGTCGTGCAAATGTACCAACTGGGCGCACTCAGCGCCGTCGAAATGGCCAACATACTGCGCCAAAACGCCGGCTTGGACAAGATCGACGAGGCCGAGCAAGAGAAGAATTGCCGCGACTTTGCC
>Ga0307377_10008605_pt1 | contig 10326 bp, 7 predicted proteins | sample TR3MG_FD_202535 | JGI IMG/M metagenome (GOLD analysis project Ga0307377, IMG submission 202535) | Soil microbial communities from Risofladan, Vaasa, Finland - TR-3 | ecosystem: Environmental > Terrestrial > Soil > Coastal area > Acid sulfate soil | place: Finland: Risofladan, Vaasa | collected... | reverse complement strand
GGTTTGCAAATGGTGGTATAATACCATCAGCTATTAGAGGATTTGCTGCTGGTGGAGTTGTGCAGCAGCCAGGACATGGAAACACAACAAATGGTGGAACGTCAGTTCAACAGAACTTTAACGTTAAAACAGAGGGTGCAACAGATTGGGCCTATGTAATGAGATTGTCTGCTATTACAGCCCAAAGCGCATTTTAAGGAGTAAATATGCTTGGAAGTTATATAAAATTTTACACATTCGCTGGCGCAGATTCATGGACAATAAATGACCATGTAAGTCATCCTTTGCGTCACGCAGAGTCTCCTTATTATTTTATATCTGTAGACAATGTAGATGGAGCAACAAACTCAGATATTTCTTATGAGTCTCATCCTATCCCAAACGCCACAGGAGAAAAAAGCGGAGATGTGTTCAGAAGAGGGAAAACAATAACTCTTTCTGGAAAGATTACAGCATTAAACCTTGGGGCTCTTTATACCGGAGTGGATTATCTACAAAATATGTTTACTGAAACAGGACTCAGAAAGTTGGTTTTTAAAAGACTCAGTGATAATGTTGTTGTATATTACAAGGGTAGAGTAAATCAAGATTTAACGATTGTTGAAACTTTCCAAGATGGAAAATATGCATTTGACTGGGTAGTCGGAATCAGAACTGATACGCCCTTTACATATAATCTATCAGGCGATGCAATTTATCCCTCATGGCAGAGTTAGAGGCTTAGTATGGCAACATTTCAATGGACTATGCGAAATTATGACTTAGATGGTGTACCAGTAACAGCAGCAGATATGACACCCGCTGCCACTGTTTCTAGTCAGGTTAAACATGCAACAAATAGGCAATTAGGTCTGGCTTTAAATGGAGTAGATCAGCTGGACTTTACTCTTTATTTGGAAGACCCTATGGCGCTACAAATAAGAAGATTACATAATGTTGTTAAATTATGGAGAACTGTTTTAGATGATGATGGCTCAACTATTTATGCTGATGCAAGTGACGAACCATGTTTTGCTGGAAGAGTAGTGAATACTATTAAAGACGGAGAAGCAAACACAATGGGTATCACTTGTTTTTCTCCTCTTTGGAATGTGCAAACACACTTTCATTTGCTTAACCATTATCTTAAGACTAACCCAGATACTTCTCAACTTTATACTGAATCTGAATTAATGTGGAAAATTATTGATCTAGTTAATAACGCATTTGGTATTGCCATATCTGGTACAGGAATTGATGAAGGTACTTTCTCATCTCCATCAGAAATTACTGTTGCTCCATTTTTTGTTCAAAAAGGCTCTAATGCTTGGGTTAATATTTTTGATGGAATTCTAGCAAAAGCAGGAAGTGTTGATATAATCCCCGAATATACACATACAGATTCTGATCCTACGCTTATGTTATTTAGCACAGATGAAAAGCGAGGTGCTGATTTAAGTGCTACAATTGATTTTAGATATCATACTGGAACAAGTGATGTATTGGATAATTTAACAGAGGAAGAAACGCCCATCCCAAATGAATTTGCAAACTATGTTTGGGCTGTTGGGCAAGGTGGCCCAAACTCTGGGCTTATTGCTATGGATGAAAATGTAAATGATGACGACGACGGAAGAAATACAATTGGTATATATATGAGAAGAGCAGACTATGATGAAGAAAAAATTCTTGGTTCTTCATCTCCAGCAACTCACTTAATGCTAGCCGCAGAATCAGAATTAGCTCAATCAAGAGTCCCAAAAACAACTTATACAACAACAATTGCTCCTGCTGCCGATATATACTATGCAAATGATTATTCAATTGGAGATGTAGTTATGCTTAATGCAAATAAAGGGGCATTAGTTGTTACTGATGTTAAACAGAGACTTTATGAAATTGTAATAGAAAATTCTGATAACAATATTGAAACTGTTACAGCGTCAATAGCGCACGACTTTACAGGGAAAGTTGCCACTTAAATGACTCCTAGAAGCCCTGATTTTAGAAGAAATGCAAATCTCATTGACTTGATTTCTGATACAAGTACAAAGAAACCAAAGCTTGGCCCGGAAACTGGTTGGTACAGAGTTGCTATTACAGAATTATTTGAAGGGCAAGGGGTTGGAGGACAATATTTAGGTTCATCTGATGCTACCTTTTTAAATTCTTGGGCAAATGCTGGAAGCTCTGGCGTTCCCCCTGCTTCATTCTATTTATCAACAAATGGTGAAGTTAGATTTAGGGGTAAAATAACAGGTGGTGCTGCGGCAAGTGTTGTCACAGTTCTGCCTCCAGAATTAAGACCAGAATATGCAGAAACATTCATTGTTGCAACAGATACTGGAGGAAACGCAACAATAACAATAAGACAAAACGGAGAAGTATATGTGGAGGCGATTAATTAATGGCTATTTTAGATTTATCAACAATTTCTTTTAGATCATATAATCAGGGAATAGGAGATCCACCTGGAAGCCTGTCAACTTATGGAAGTCCAACTGTAATAATAAGTTTATCTTCTATTAAATATAGAGCTAAACAGGGAAATTAATATGAGAAAAGTATTATTTCCAGAAGAAGTTGATCAAGCTAAAATTAAAATTAAAGCCCTGCTTAAAGCTAATGCTGAGATTGAGAGCTTAACTGATCAAGAGTTATACGTTCTAGGTTTAATGGTAGAGAAAGAGTTACATGCTAGAGAATCTAGATATGCTCGTCGTGGCGTAGATCCTGCTAGGAATAGGATCTAGCAAATGCCTGATATTCTTTATGCGGCGCGAGGGCAGTCAAGTTCTAGCCAACTTTATACGCTTAACCCTTCAACTGGTGCAGAAACGGCTATTGGCGATATTGGTTATGCTGTAACTGGATTAGCATTTGATCCTGCTGATGGAATATTGTATGGAGTTACTACACAGCAAAGTCCTGGTACTACTCGCGCATTAATTACTATTGATACATCTACTGGTACTGGCACTTTAGTCGCTCAAATGGCTAAAGGTATGGGTGATATTGCTTTTGATCGTGCGGGTAATCTTTGGGGAGATCAAACAACAACTACTTGGCGTGGATTATATTCTATTAATAAATCTACTGCTGCTATTACACAAATTACAACTTCTCTTCCAGCAGGCAATAGTGGTGGGGGCATGGATTTTATGCGTTCATCTCCTTATACACTTTATGCTTTAGACATTAGTGAAGAAGATTATATTTATACATATGATGTAATTACTGGTGATCGTAGTTCAACTGGAATTAATCTTTCTGGAGCAATTTACCCTGGTGACGGTGCTACTATATCAGCAGCATCTTTTTCTCCATCAGGTATTTTTTATGGAGTAGTAAGTAATTATGGAACTGGTTGCCATCTTGTTACAATTGATTTAAGTACTGGCGTAATTACTGATATTGCAGCTTTAGGGTTTAATAACTTTGATGCATTAGCTTGGTATCCTCCAACTACTTATGTTCAAACAGTATGGTGTGTCGATGCTATAGATGATCCTAATACAGGATCTTCAACTGTAACAGTTCTAGGTGATGCTGTTAGGGAGACACAGACAACGGGGGGAGATGGATCACCCACATCGGAAGGTGATGCTACTTCAGCGTTTTATGTGCGCGGAGCTAATCTTCCTCCTGCTGGCACATATACTGTAGATGTTAAATTTAGACGAAGTACAGGTTCCCCTACACAAGATGAGTATTGGACTATTTTTCTTAAGCGTAATGGTCTAGTTCTTGGTCCTATTTGGGATGCAGCAGGAGAAAGACATGCAACTTCTACAGAAACTACAGAACCTTTAACATCTAGTCCAGAAACAGGTTATCAATATGGACCGATTAAAGTTCCTGTAATTTCTGGTGACGTTTATGAAATTTGTGCTTTAGCTGAAGAACAATCGAATACACTTCCTATACGTGGAATAGAAATTTTACAAGTCTGTTTCACAGTTGTAGATTTTGGTGGCGGATCTGGATCAGCTATATATCCATTAGAAATGGCTGAACCACAAACTCCTGTAGGTGGATCGAGTTATAGTTCTGTTTATGATGGCACATATGAATATCCTTATTCTAAGGATATGTTGGTAATGCCTGATGGAACTATTTATATATTAGTAACAGGGGATTATGTCGGTGCAGGTGCAGGACTAGGATATTATGTGCATTTCATCAAATGGAATGGCTCAACGTGGTCAACTATTGAAGGTGATGTGTGGGGTCACGGTGATGGTGCGTCTGATGCTAGAGCATCATGGAATGCTAGTTTATGCACAGATGGTACTGATATTTATCTTGCTTGGGGTGAACAGACTAATGTAGTCGGTGGAGCATATGCTAATACTGATTGGGTTTGGCGATGTAAGAAATATAATGTCGGTGCTGGTACATTTACTGAATTAGGATCTAGTTCTGGTCAAAGTTACTATTCTCACGTTCCAGCGGTAGATTCTCCGTGGGGAACAGAGACTACTGCTAATTCTTGGAACGATGGTGGTAGAGCAACTCTTTATATGTCACCTGCGGAAGTTTTATGGATAGCATGGGTGGAAGAACGTCCAGATCAGCTTACTGATCGAACATCATTTACTGGCGGAGCTGCGAATCTTGATGGTGGGACTGATGGATTTAATTCTATTGATGGTTCAAATCCTGCTACCAGAGATGGATCTGGTAATGCTGTAGGCGGTGGAAGTGGTGAATCGGGATCATGGTATGTTCCAACTATTGATGATATTATTAGTGCTGTTGGTGAACGTATTGTATTTGAAATTGGTACGCCTCCCGCCGCAGGTACAGACTTTATAGGAGTTAACTATCGAGTTGCCAATGAAGGTGGCGCATCTTATGATTGCTGCCGCGTCATTGTTGAAGATACTGATATTAAATTCCAAAAGGTTGTATCTGGTGTAGTAACAACAATTCATACATATTCACTAACAACAAATCTTGGTATATCATGTGGTGCTGGAGATCGTATTGGAGTTTGGGCGTTTTATTCTAATCCCGCTGTTTATTACTGGGATGCTAGTGCAGGTAGTCCATTATGGCAATATCTTGGAAGCTGGACAGGTGACACCACATTTACTACACCTACTGCAAAACAAGGTATCTGTTTTAGTGGCACTTCAGCAACTATGACTTTGTTACGAGAAGCAGATTGGGAAACTGGACAAAGACCTTGTGTATCAAAATGGAATGGATCTTCTTGGGATGATATGGATTTTCCCTTTTACCCTGGTGCTGGACCTTATCCATTTGATCGTCGTCATTCCGATGGGTATCAATATGTTGGGGTTGTTAATTTTTCTGCTGGTGAACAACAACTCCAATTAACTTTTTGCAATGTAAATGGCCCTAGTGAATATCCGTCAGCATTATATGTAACTGAACATGATATTCCTATGCGTGGAACGGGGAATGAACCTTATGAAATCCAACATCATTACTGTGAATGGGATGGAGCTGATTGGGTTAATTGGATTATGTTTGGAGGATTTGAAGTTTGGGGGACTAGTATGTACGAAGATTCAAATGTAGCTCCAAACTACTTTGCTAACAATTCTTTTAATCAAGGTTTTTCCTTCTTCCACGATGGGGAACGTCCATGTTTTGCTGCTAATATGTTAACCCATTCAGGTGCACCTGATTTGGTAGGATTTGCTAAATTAAAAAGTGATGGTTCTTTATTTGAATCTGGAGTTGGTAATCCAGATGATGTTATCAGAAATGATCCACGTACATTGTACTATGGTGGTGCGTGGTTGGATATTATCGGATGCGAAACTGTTATTGATAGTCGAGGACAGATTTTTCAGTGGGGTGGTAGAACAGGACCAGAATATCAAGGACACTTGCTAATGCGTAATGCTGCAGGTGTAGATATTGGTACGGGCTCAGATTGGATGTATGGTGCTAGAACAAACAATAGATTACTTTGGTATGCTTTTTATGAAGCATTTGATCGACTTGGTATTGATGCTGACGATAATGTTTATCTAATAACAGATGAAGATTTGTTAGCATCTGGTGGATCTTATGTTTATAAATGGACCCCAGGTAGTGCTTGGTATCCATTAGGATTAGCTGGAGATTTGAACTTATCTAGAATAAGATATAGAGCTTATCAGGATAATGGGTTATAGTTCGTCTCGACGTTGCAGCACTCAGCTACGTCGTCGCCTGTTATCCACGGTGAGCATGGTCCGGCCATTATCTCGCGAAGATCATCAGTCGCGTTCCAACAAGAAACTTCTTTCCGCCAGTGAACGGTGCTACCGCTAGGCGCGTGATAGCCGACGTTGATCTGTAAGCAATCTCGCCAGTTTGGATTCTGGTGTTGGCGGCCGTACTGTCAAGAACACCGTTGTTGAAATATCCTGCTTTGTACCCGACCGCCCCCGAATAGTTCGGAATGGTGAATTGGTATGTGCCGAAGTAGTTCGCGGCTAGACTGTTGCCGGCAAGGTTGAACGACGCCGCCGTTTGGGCTAGCGAGTTGTCCTGAGCCAACGTCGTGTTCGTGTCCCGAATGTTGATGCGGTCGTAAATCGCTGTGCTGTCGTTGTTGAAGTTGAGGATGCATGAGTCATAGGTCGTAGCCGAGTCGGTTCTCCCATACAACCACATCTCAAGAACCCTGAACCCTGAAGGGAACGCGCTCGTTCCCGCAATTCCCGCATCCGGAGTATCGGCGCCCGTGTCGATAGATGCTTTCGCCGCTCCTGCCACTGTGTAGTCATACAGAAGCACAGCAGAGGGGAGCGCCCACGTCCTGTCTCCAAGCAGAACCGTGTCAGCAGACGGCGTCCCAGACCCCAACACACCATCATCGACGATGGCAACATCAGGGTTCGGATATGTGCCTGACAGGTCGCCACCAGCAGTTCCACTACTACTTCCTCCACTAGATCCTGTTGATCTAGGGTAACCAGAAGGAGCAGAAGCCACAGAAATATTATTTGCTGTATCAAGATAATTAACTTGATTTGCAATTGCGTCATTATTATTGTACTCTGAATCAGAAAGAGTTAAGCTGCCGCTAGGCGCTAAATAATGACTACCTATATAATATGTATTTGAAGTATTATTTGTTATATCCATATAAGTAATATAACATACTCAATAAAAAAAGACCCCTAACTGTTATCAGTTAAAGGTCTTTAAAAAGATCCCAGACTGCGATTCGAACACAGATTAAATGGTCCAGAGCCATTCGTCCTACCGTTAGACGATCTGGGAATAAAGTAGCTCCAAGGGGTAACGATCCCCTGTCTTAGCCTTGAGAGGGCTACGATCTGCCATTAATCTATGGAGCCATATCTTTCTGCCACAAATTTCTTTCTTTCATTCTTCTTGCTGTCTTCTGAATCTTATGAGGTTTACACATTAAACATCCACTACGTCTATGTTTTGGTCTTTTCCTCTTGTGATTCATAGTACCCCCAGTAGGCAACGATCCTACAACCTCGGGTTTAAAAGACCCTTGCTCTGCCAATTGAGCTATGGAGGCATATAAGTGAGGCAGGATTTCACCTACATCTCCTGCTCCAGCGCAGGTGATTTTAATTAAATCTACTCACTAGCTCCAACACTAGGATTCGAACCTAGAACCTCTCGGTTAACAGCCGATTGCGCTTCCGTTGCGCCATGCTGGAATGTCGTGCGAGGGTGCTAACGTTACACTAAGGGCCATGTAGCTGCCCTGCGGAGTTTAACCGCTCTGCTCGCATTTGTTAAGGCTTTCTTCACGAAGGGGATCGAACCCTCGACCTCACCCGTTGTCGGATGCGCTCTCCCGCTGAGCTACGTGCGTAATAACCTTAGTGGCACTTGAGGGATTTGAACCCCCGACTCACTGTTCTTCAGACAGCAGCTACTACCAGACTGAGCTAAAGTGCCGTGACAAATTTTATTTGTTTATAGTCGTTAAAATCTGTTAACGCCGACTAGCAGGTCCGGAGAGATTCGAACTCTCATCTTCCAGTTTTGGAGACTGACACTTTCCCAATTAAGCTACGTACCTGTGATTGAATATATACTATATCATAAATTATGCTGACAATTTAGTGGAATTTGTAATGATTACAAGATTTGTAGCCGGGATTCTGTCTAGGACTTGCATCTACCTAACGCTATTGCGTTGCTATTTCTAGCTGCTCTCTACCATGTGTCTTTGGCAGACACGACTTGAGATTGCATCCCGGCGAATCTGAAGTAAGACGAGAACGCGCGTTTCTCTCCTTCTTTTTCTGCCCGTTTCTAATGTGGATTGAGTCTGTACCCAACCGCCTCACATTAGAAGATGTCCCGAGCTTCCTCTATTTCACTTTTCACAAAATGAAATAGCGCAAGTCTTTCCTTCTTGTAAAGCTCCAGAGGTAGGAATCGAACCTACATTTGCAACGGTTCAAAGCCGCGCCGCCAAACCAATACAGCAACTCTGGAATGTTTGCTCCCGGCTCTGTCGATGCCTATTCGACGGTCGAACATCGAGATGGGGTAGCCGGACTAGTCTATAACCCATTCGGAGCAAATTAAAAGGCTGTGAAGAGAGGGTTGCCTACCTCTAGCGGTTTCTATTATGGTATCCATAGCAATAGATTAAATCCCCGCGCAATACGTTTATGTGCTTCCACTTTGCTGCTGTGTCTACCAAGTAAGTAGATTCCAGATTATCTGTCACCGATTGGCTCTCAGACTCCCGAAGGATTAGTCCTTTAGTTCAGCCGTATCCACCTTCAACAATAAGACTCCTAATAGCGCAGAATCCTACTGAGTTTTCTATGTCACAACACACAATCTCACGTTGCCATCGGGCCGCTAAACCTTCTGACCGATTGATTGCTGCCTATACCTCGTATGGGACTCGAACCCATAATCACACGGCTTGAAAGGCCGGTATCCTTTTCCATTAGACCAACGAGGCGTATATTATTTTAATATTGGTACATTATAGCATACAGGACAAGTGTAGCTAACAATGTTATCTTTTTGTAAAACTATTGCTTCTGTGTCGCAATACTTGCACGGAATTGATTCACAATTCGTGTCCTTCGGCATCATATATTCTCTTGTTTTATCTGTAGTCATATTGACCGTGAAGGAATCGAACCTTCATTCCGACTTTATAAGAATCGTGAGAAGTACCACCTCTCCTACGGTCATTGTCTCGGCATCTGTTACCCCATGCCGACCTGCGGGTATCAGGGCCATGAATTTGGTCTATCCTGATAAACCTATTATAGCATAAAGCCACACCCGTATACAGGGATCATTTCTGCTACCCCTCTACCGGCAAAGGCAGAAGTTCTCGGCTGATCAAGCGCGGTTGGGTGTAAAGCCCTAGAGGGATTCGAACCCCCGACAACTAACGTTCGTAGCGTTATGCTCTGTCCACTGAGCTATAGGGCCAAAGTAGGCAAGAGTAGCGTTCCCTTATTAAGTCACAGTCCATTATGACACCTAGAGCCGCGTGTAGGACTTGAACCCACTACCCATCTTTACAAGAGACGTGTTTTACCAGTTAAACTAAAGCGGCTGGTTGGCGCTCCGAAGAGCCTAGCACTTTCAGCGGCAGCTAGTCCGTCCGACAGATCATTGAGCCAGTACCTCAGACTGGATTCGAACCAGTGACTTTTTCGTTATGAGCGAAAACTTCTGACCACTGAATTACTGAGGCGAGCCGTAAGATGTAGTCCTTGTTTCGTAGGATTGCACTTCTAGGTGGGCTACTTTGTTCGCCTTACTTGAGCAAATACCAATCTGACTTTTGCAAGTCTGACCCTAATGGCGGCAACCATTCGGCACTACATCTTACAGTGGAGGATAAGGGAATCGAACCCTTAACTCAGGTATGCAAAACCCGTGTGTTCCCGTTAGCACTAATCCCCCGGAAGCGATGACTGGACTTGAACCAGTGTACTTAGTTTTGCAGACTAATACCTAGCCACTCGGTCACATCGCCTTGGTTATTACAGTGGGCAAGGAGGGATTCGAACCCCCGACTTCTGATTTGTAAGAACAGCACTCTCCCGCTGAGTTACTCGCCCTAAGTTGGAGCCTCCGCCATCCGGCTTAAACCAAATGGCGGAAGCATGAATATGCATTATAGCATATTAACTTGAATAAATCGACCAGATCGGGGACCAATTTGCTGTCCAAGCCGGTTCCCACGTTGGGGTTACTAGAGTCCCTGGTTTAATTGCTGTCATTCTATACCTCCTTTGCAAAGGGTGTTTCTTCGTGCAGTAGACCAGAAAGGATTCGAACCTTTTTGTATCCGCATAACCTTTCAACACGTTATCAGCGTGAGGGTATACTGGTCCTTAGTGCCTC
>Ga0307377_10008604_pt1 | contig 10326 bp, 9 predicted proteins | sample TR3MG_FD_202535 | JGI IMG/M metagenome (GOLD analysis project Ga0307377, IMG submission 202535) | Soil microbial communities from Risofladan, Vaasa, Finland - TR-3 | ecosystem: Environmental > Terrestrial > Soil > Coastal area > Acid sulfate soil | place: Finland: Risofladan, Vaasa | collected... | reverse complement strand
CCGGCATTCTGCTCTGTGGAGCCCGGACTTTCCTCCCCGCACTTGCGTGCGCGGCGACTGTCTAGCCAGCTTCGGGACGCAGTTTAACACGCGGCAAGGATGCTCAGCCCATATCAACACCGGCCTGATGCGCCTGCTCATCGGCGAAATAACTGCTGCGCACCATCGGGCCGCAGGCCGCGTGGCTAAAACCCATTTCCTCGGCGGCCTGTTCGAACATTGCGAACGACTCCAGCGGCGCATAGCGCAGCACCGGCAGGTGCCCGTCGGAGGGCTGCAGGTACTGGCCTATCGTCAGCATGTTCACGTCGTGCGCGCGCAGGTCGCGCATCACCTCCAGCACCTCCTCGTCGGTCTCGCCCAGCCCCAGCATCACGCCGGATTTGGTCGGGATGGCCGGGAAGCGCGCCTTGAAATCCTTGAGCAACTTCAGCGAGTGCACGTAATCCGCACCAGGGCGCGCCAGCTTGTACAAACGCGGCACCGTTTCCAGATTGTGGTTCAGCACATCGGGCAGGCTGACGGCGAGCGCATCCAGCGCCTCATCCAGCCGGCCGCGAAAATCCGGCACCAGGATCTCCAGCCGCGTCGCGGGCGAGCTGGCGCGTATCGCAGTGAGGCAATCGGCAAAATGCCGCGCGCCGCCGTCGCGCAGGTCGTCGCGGTCCACGCTGGTGATCACCACGTATTTGAGCTTGAGCAGGCCGATCGAGCGCGCCAGGTTGGCCGGCTCGTCCGCGTCCGGCGCCAGCGGCTTGCCGTGCGCCACGTCGCAGAACGGGCAGCGCCGCGTGCACACGTCGCCGAGGATCATGAAGGTCGCCGTGCCCTTGCCGAAGCACTCGCCGATGTTAGGGCAGGACGCCTCCTCGCACACCGTGTGCAGGGTGTGCTCGCGCAGCATGCGCTTCACGTCGTGATAACCCTGCCCGCTACCGGACTTCACGCGTATCCATTCCGGCTTGCGCAGGCGTTCCTGCAGCGGCACGATCTTGATCGGGTTGCGCGCGGTCTTTTCTTTTCCGGTTTGCTTAGCGGCGGCGCCGGTTTGATTCTCAGTGGTATTCATGATGGGTTTGTGTCTTTCCATTTCCCACCCTTAATCAAGCTCAGAATAAACTGGCGTGGGTTCAGGCGAGAATCGAGTTAAAAAATGGATTGCTGGCCGGCTACTTGCGTTCGTCCGCAGTAACTCAGGCCGCCACTTCCAAAACGGTATCCGGCAGTAGCCTGTTGCGGTACAAGTCGGCGACAGGGAAGCACAGGTCGTAGTCGCCCCACACCAGTTCGCCATATTCGATGCGGAACGCCGCAAAGCGCACGGGATCGAGATAAGCGCGAATATCGGGATGGCGCGAAAGCGACAGGAACGGCTTGAAGTCGACAGTCTGCACCGTGCCGTCGTCGAAAGACAGGCGCAGCGCATATTCGCCGACTTGTTCGGCAGCAGTGATGTTGATCGTTGCAGGCATCATTTCAGTCTCCTGGTAATGCGTTCCGATTTTACAGGTTTATGCAGCACGAAGAAATCAATCCATTTGGCAACTATGTCAGTCGCGCGAGCGGAGACCAGTTCTTCAAAATGGCGCATCTCCGTCTGTGCGACACTTGCGGCGCTTGGGCTTCGCGATTCCGAAGGGCAACAGGCTGGTGAGTTGCCAGCAACGTTCGCAACAGGAATTCTACGCGTTGCGCGTCGTTAGCGCAGGCGGCTATGCGGTAGCGGGCAAGGCACCTTATGTTGCTGCCAGCGTCAGAGCACTTTTTCCATCACGTAATCATCCATCACAAAACCACCGCCGACGTCGAACACGGCTTCCTCGCGCACGGTAAATCCGGCTTTGCGATAGAAAGCAATGGCTATATCGTTGCGTTTATTGGTTTGCAGCATCAGTGTGCGGCGGCCCCGCACACGAGCCTGTTCTTCGACATGGTGCAGCATCAATTTTCCCAGGCCCTGGCCATGCAGTTCCGGCAACAGATAGAGCTGTTCGAGTTTCATTTCACTTGGCTTTATCTCCGTGGGCTTCATCTCGCCGGGATCATCCGCCAATGCATAACTGCAATAGCCAACGGCACGATCATCAATTCGCAACAGCATCAGCCAGCGGTCATCGGCGTTCAGGTACAGGCGCAACTTCTCCGGTGTATAGCGCCCGGCCAGCATGTAATCGATCTGTGCGCTGCCGATGATCCTGGTGTAATGCGCACGCCAGATCGTCTCGGCCATCCGGGCGAAGGTCTCGAAATCGGCGGCGGTCAGCGCATTGAGGCGGGCGTCGGTGAAAGCTAATTGTGGCTGGTTCATTTAAGTATGCAAGCGGTCCCGAAGGTAGTTTCTTCCGCAACTGGTTCACCCGTGAGTTAATTGGAAGCAGAAACGCCCTGATACAGATAGCGCTGGAAACCGGAAAACAGGTTGCGGATGGCATCGATGTCGCCGCCCAGATCGGCCACCGCATCAGGTATCGAATCTTGGTAGCGCAACCGCAGCAGCTTGGTCAGCTTTCCCTGTTCCAGTTCCTCCACGCCTTCCTTCACGTAATGCGCCAGCACGAAATCGAGGAAGGCCTGCTGCTTGTCGCTGAAGTGATCGTGTATCTGTCCACGCGCCACACTTGCGCGCGCCTCGCGGCTGATCGGCTGCAAAGCGAAGGCCACATGCGCCAGCACGTCGAATAAGTCGCTGTTCTCGGCGTCGATGATCTTCTGCATCTCGCCTAGCTGGTCTTTGCCGAAGCCTTTTTCCGCCAGCCCTTCGAGCAATTTCTTGCGCGTGTCCGGCAAACTCCAGAGCGCTCGCAGTTCGTCCTCGTCCCTGAAGAACTCCGGCAACTGGCCGAACAGCAGCGTCAGAAATTCCGTCGCCGAGATCGGCTTGCCGTCCGGCCCCCAGAAGGTCGTCACTGAAATATGCTGGATGGTGCGCTCCTTGCCGTCGCGCAACTTCACCCGCACTTTCTTCTTTGCCTCGTATTCGGCGCGTGGCTGCTTGGCCTCAGGCTGGGGATTCGGCGCAATCGGCGGGAAAACTTTATCGCCGCCATTACTCACCTCGATCGGTTCACCATCCCACTCCGGGTCACTGAACATCTTGTGCGCCTTCACGAAATCGTAGATCGTGAAGTAGTCTTTGCCGTCGTAGAGCCGCGTGCCGCGCCCGATGATCTGCTTGAACTCGATCATCGAATTGATAGTCCGCATCAGCACGATGTTGCGCACGTTGCGCGCATCCACGCCGGTCGAGAGTTTCTGCGACGTGGTGAGTATGGTCGGGATGCTCTTCTCGTTGTCCTGAAAGTCGCGCAGGAATTGCTCGCCGCGCTCCCCGTCGTTCGCCGTCACCCGCACGCAATAGTTCGGATCGGTGCTGGCGCTCTTCATCTGGTTGATCAGGTCGCGCACTGCCAGCGCGTGCGCCTGATTGGCGCAGAACACCAATGTCTTCTCGCGCTGGTTGATCGAGTCCATGAACAGCTTCACGCGATACTTTTCGCGCGCCTCGATCTCGATGATGCGGTTGAAGTCCTTTTCCTCGTACAGCTTGCCCGCCTCGATCTCGCCCTCGATCAAATTGTCGTCCGAGGTGTAACGGTATTCGTCCAGCGTGGTGGCGAACTGCTTCACGCGAAACGGCGTAAGGAAGCCGTCGTTGATGCCTTCTTTCAGCGAATACACATACACCGGCTCGCCGAAATATTCATAGGTATTCACGTTGTCCTTGCGCTTGGGCGTTGCGGTCAGGCCGAGCTGCACCGCAGGCGCAAAATATTCGAGGATGCCGCGCCAGTTGCTCTCGTCGTTGGCGCCGCCGCGATGGCATTCGTCGATGACGATGAAGTCGAAGAAATCCGGCGGGTACTCGCCAAAATACGGCGAAGGATGACCATCTTTCGGCGGGCCGCTCATGAAGGTCTGGAAAATCGTGAAGAACACGCTGCCGTTCTTCGGCACGCGCCCCTTCTTGCGGATGTCATCCGGTGCGATGCGCACCAGCGCATCTTCGGGAAAAGCAGAGAACGAGTTGTAGGCCTGATCCGCCAGGATGTTGCGGTCGGCAAGGAACAGAATGCGCGGCCTGCGCGCTGCGTCACGTTTAAGATTCCAGCGCGCATGAAACAGCTTCCACGCCAGTTGAAATGCGATGAACGTTTTGCCCGTTCCGGTCGCCAGCGTCAGCAGAATGCGCTGCTGATTGTTGGCTATCGCCTCCAGCGCATTGTTGACCGCGCTGTCCTGATAGTAACGAGAGCCCCACAGCCCGCCCTTGTCCTCGAATGGCACAGCGGCGAAACGCTCGCGCCAGTCGTTTGCCTCGGCGAAGGTCAGGTTCCACAATTCCTGCGGCGAAGGATAAGCCGCGACATCGGCCTCCGCGCCGCTTTGCGTATCCACGACGTAGATGCGCTGCCCGTTGGTGGCATAAGCAAAGCGCGCCTGCACTTTTCCCGCATAACTCTTGGCCTGCGCCAGCCCCTCGGTGTGCGCCGCATCCCGGCGCTTCGCCTCTACCACCGCCAGCTTGTGGTTACGATACACCAGCACATAGTCCGCAATCTCCGGCTTGCCGCGCTGCCCCGCGCCCTGCAAGCGCCCCTCGGTGATGCGATATTCGCGCATCACCCTGCTGCCCTCCACTACGCCCCAGCCTGCGGCTTTCAGCGCAGGGTCGATGTGTTCGGCACGGGTTTCGGCTTCATTCATTGGCGAAATATGTGTCAAGTATGAGTCAAGTTATACGTCAAGCGAATCCCGAAAAACCGCCCGCACACAACACGGGTTTGCCATAGTGCAATATGTCCTATAATCCTACCCAACAAGTTTCGGATTGGGGATACCCGGTCGGCAAGAGGCCTCGGTGGATGCACCGAGGCCTCTTGTTTTCATCTTAGCGAAAAACCGCTCCCGAATTCTTGATGTACTTGATGAAATTGATACAAGAAACAGAAACCGCCGGCATCACACACACAGCCGGGATTTTTTTCCTCTTAGATTCTGGAGGAAGTGTGGGTTGCGGCTCTTCATCCGAAACCAATTCAGCCCCATGCAAACGTGCGGTCGCGATAATCAGGATGTCGTTTTCGCCAACACCCTTGGCGTGATAGTTGTCATCCACAATTCCAAGCAATCCCTTAATGCGCTTGGCATCCTGCAAGATGGCATTGCTGATTGCCAGTTGTCCCAGGTCGTTGTCTTTTAGCCATTCGCCGCAATCCGGAGTCTTATGGTTCACCTCATCAAACGCCACACTGGGCATTACCAACTCTTTCGCTTCAATTTGATTCGCCATCCATTCCCACAAACCGGGAAACTGCCCGATTGGGTAGTTATCCCACGCATAAATCATGGACGACGCATCAAACACCCGCATAGTAGCGCTCCAACTGGTGCAGGTCTTTGATCTTCAGATTGTCGAGATAACCGCTCGCCTTGGCCAACGTGATGTGACGGGCATACAAAGAATCCAGCACTGTGCGCACAAACGTGTCACCGAAAATATGCCGAGGCTCACGGTGACGCCACTCACGGTTGCCACCCTCGCTTTGCACCACCACCGATTGCACAACCCATTGCCGATAAGCCTCGTATCGGCTTTGCGGCAAGCGCCCGGCATCCAGCAAGCGGCGCAGAATCATTTCGCCGCTTACGCCCCATGCCCTGCGCTGGCGTTCGAGCCAGTAGTCGTATCCAGACACTTCATCTGGTCGATCTGCATCGTTGATGCTTGCCAAAAGTGCATCCGGCACCAGCAGGTATCCGGCAAACGCATTAGCCTCGCGCTCATGCCCGCGATGGGATTCCAGGTCGCGCTCGTCATCAATCGAGCTGGTCTTGTGCAACAGCAAGTGCCCCAGCTCATGCATGAGCGTAAACGATTGCCGGGTTTCCCAGTCCTGCTTCTTGACGACGATCACCGGACAAGCTGCGTCGTACAGGGAGAAACCAATAATCGGATTCTCCTTGGCAATCTGCCACTTGCCGTTATAGCCGTTACTGCGAAACACCAGCACACCGCGAGATTCCAACGCTTCGCGGTAAGAGTCGAAATCATTCTGCTCATTCAGCCCGAGCCATAGCCGCGCGATACGCGCCGCCTCTTGCAGATCATCGTTGGGCAACACTGGCGGGCTGAAGCGTGGGCGGTCGGCGTCATCGAGGTCTTCGCGCAGACTCAAATACACTTCGCGCTGTTTTTCCACCCGCTCGATCAGCGCCTTGAGCTTCGCGGACAGCTCCGGTTTCTGGTTGGCAAGAGTACGGAACTGCGGAGAATGTACCTGCGCTTCATCTACCGCCCCCTCCTCAAGGAAGAACAAGACACCCCTGCCGAAGTGATCGGCAACCTTGCGCAACTGGTTGAACGTCATACCATCCTTGCCTGCCATGACATGCTCCATGGTGGCCGCAGATATACCCGTCTCAGCCGCAAGCTCGCCCGGCGTAATGCCGAGATCGGCACAACACCACGCGATACGATCAGGATTGATAGACTGGATGCGTTCCATGCGAGTCATTATAGCCGAGCAATCGCGCCCGCTACAGCGCCCCGCTGAACGCTTGATGCAGTAGCGATTTCTTCAATTCGTCGAGGGCGGCGAGCTTGCGCTGGTAGAGGGATACGAGGCGTTGGGTTTCTTCGCGGAGTGCGTCGAGCTTACCAACAATCTGTCGTTGCTCTGCAACTGACTTGGGGAAATAAACCTCAATCGTCTTAAGCAAACTCGCTTTGATGCCTTGCACTGTCGCGCCAGTTCCCTTGGCACGAATGCGTTGCTGTACGGGTTGCGAAAGCAGAAGGTATTTCAGGAATGTGCTGTCGAGTCTCGATACATCAGGCTGCATAATAATTATGCGCTGAGCAAAGACAACCTTCTCATCCGTATCAAGCTGCGCCACGTTGGCAAGCGGAGCTTCCGTTGTGAAAAGAACATCTCCAAGCTTTGGAATGCCGCGCGTCATCCAGCCATCGTAGCTATTAGGTGCGACAAACTCTCTTGGCTCATCTTGCACGTAACCCATCTTCACATTCTTGGCTGTGATAAGTCGAAAGCCGCTCGCAGTTTTCTGTGGCGTCTTACCTCGATAGTCAATAAACCGAATGCACTCACCGATGACCGTATCTACCCATTCCTCGCCGCGCTGGGTGAAGACGGATTGCAGGTGGCTTTCGAACAGGGCGCGGGCGTTTTGCAGGTTCCTTTCGGCGTTGGCTTTGGCGGTGGCGATGCCGTCAAACGCTGCATCGAGAATGCCGACGATGCGCTGCTGTTCGGGGAGCGGTGGAAACGGAATTCTGACCTCTTTCAACTTCCCACCCGACAACTCTTTGAACGTTGCTCCGCTGCCGAGTTCATTGAGCAAATCAACGATGCTACTCAAGTAGTAAAACAAAAACTTGTAGTACATGAGATCGCACGGCACCAGACCCTTGCAGCCTTGGTTTGTTGCCATCGGTTCGGTATTAATAACCAAATGACCGATGGGCGCACGAGATGACAGGATGACGGAATAAGGCGGCAACGTCCGTGCGGAACTGTTTTTTAATCCAAGGTCAGTAATTGTTCGCTCAGTTTCACCAACATAAGGACTGCTGCGTTTTCCCATTTCGGCTGGCGCAATCCACTGATGTTCACCCCCCCAAAATTCCTTAGTGCCAGTTTTTGGCGTACCACCGTTGAGCACTTCGCAGACATCACCGATGGTTTTAGTTTGCCACCCTGCCTTCATAGCAGCGCCCTGATGTTCCCCAGTACCGCCGCGCTTTCCGCATCCAGCGTAGCGATCTCGTCCATGATGTCCTGCGGGCTGCGATGCACCACCGCTTCGCCGCCATCAGGATTCTTCACCGAGAGATCGAAGGTCACGGGATCAATGCTCGCGGCATCCACGCTCCAGCTCTTGGGCGAGTCGGCGAAGGTCTTTTGCAATGCAATAAATTCGGCAAGGTCGGCGTCGTTGAGCGGGTTGGTCTTGCCCATGTTCCTGCCGGGTTCGAGCTGGTAATACCAGGTCTTGCGCGTCGGCGCGCCTTTCTCGAAGAACAGCACCACGGTCTTCACGCCCGCGCCCTGAAACGTGCCGCCCGGACAATCCAGCACCGTGTGCAGGTTGCAGGACTCCAGCAATAATTTGCGCAGGCTCACCGAGGCGTTGTCGGTGTTGGAGAGAAAAGTATTCTTGATGACGATGCCCGCGCGACCGCCCGCCTTAAGCGACTTAATGAAGTGCTGCAGGAACAGGAAGGCGGTCTCGCCGGTTTTGATGGTGAAGTTCTGCTGCACTTCCTTGCGCTCCTTGCCGCCGAAGGGCGGATTGGCAAGCACCACATCGAAGCGAGCTTTCTCTTCAATTTCATTCAGGTTCATTGCCAGCGTATTGGCATGAGCAATATTCGGAACTTCAATGCCATGCAGAATCATGTTCATGATGGCGATGACGTAGGCGAGGCTTTTCTTTTCAATACCGGTGAAGGTGCTTTCCTGCAAGGTTTTGAGGTCTGCCGCTTTTTTGGCCTGCGGGCGCAGGTAGTCGTAGGACTCGCAGAGGAAGCCCGCCGAACCGCACGCGCCATCATAGATGCGCTCGCCGATCCTGGGATGCACCACTCGCACCATCGCGCGTATCAGCGGGCGCGGGGTGTAGTACTCGCCGCCGTTGCGCCCGGCGTTGCCCATGTTTTTGATCTTGGCTTCGTACAGATGCGAGAGTTCGTGCTTCTCGGCCTGCGAGTTGAAGCGCAGTTCGTCGATGTGGTCGATGATGTCGCGCAGGATGTAGCCGCTGTGTATCTTGTTTTTGATCTCGCCGAAGATCTGGCCGATCTTGTATTCGAGGGTGTCCGGGCCGGTCGCCTTCTGCTTGAAGTCGTGCAGGTAGGGAAACAGCTTCAGGTTGACGAAGTCGGCCAGGTCGGGGCCGGTCTGCGCGGCATTGTGGTCGAGCTTGCCGTCTTTTTTGGGCGCTGCCCAAGTCTCCCAGCGGTAGGGCGGGTCGAGGACGTATGAATATTTCCTGCCCTCCAGCCCGGCTTCCATCGCCTTCTGATGTTCCAGCGCGTCGAGGTATTTCAGGAACAGCAGCCATGAGGTCTGCTCGGTATAGTCCAGCTCGGTGGTGCAGCCCGCTTCTTTCCTGAGGGCGTCGTCGATATTTTTGAAGGCTTGTTCGAACATTTTTTCCCTGAGCAGCTTGTTATTTGGTGAAACAAAATGCGCCTGCACGATGGCGCAATATACGGTACAAACATAAGGCAAGGATGGCGAAAAATTTAGCTTGGCGATGTGGTCGCAACTTGCGACTACAAACTTGAAATCCCAATTGGGGATTTCAAATTAAGATCACAATTTGTGACCTTAAACATTGAGATGCCGTTGGCATCTCGAATCGGCATCCAGCATGGCCTTTCCCCCGCAAGGGGGACGCCGAGGGGTACCCGGAGCCTTCAGCTCCACCCTCTCGCAGTGCTCACGGATAATAAATATCCGCGATTCGATCTGCTCCACAGACGCAGTCAGCTTCCCGGCAATCATCTTTTGACCTGGCATTGCCCCTCCCCTTGGTGCGCAAGCGTATTGCTTATCAGATTAGTGGCTTGAAACCGGCGCGCTATTTGCGGTGAATCCTAACAGATTTCAGTCCGGCAAATGGACCGCTGCGTTCGCACGAGCATGGCTTATCGTTTTTATTTTGGATGCTGTTTAGCCTCGAAATGCCGCTGCAGACCATGCACCAGATTCTGCGCCAGCTCGGCCTGCAGTTCGTTGATCGTCGACGTGATGCCGAATTCGCAGGCCTGCGTGACGCGCAGCCCGGCGTAGCCGCAGGGGTTGATGTTGGCGAACGGGGCCAGGTCCATGTCGACGTTGAACGACAGCCCGTGATAGCAATAGCCGTTCTTGATCTTCAATCCCAATGCCGCGATCTTGGCATCGCCCACATATACACCGGGCGCGTCTTCGCGGCCATGCGCGGCTACACCGTATTCGGCGAGCAGGTCGATGACGCCCTGTTCCATCAGGCGCACCAGCTCGCGCACGTTGATCTTCCAGCGGCGCAAGTCGAGCAGCAGGTAGGCGACGATCTGGCCGGGGCCGTGATAAGTGATCTGCCCGCCGCGGTCGATCTTCACGACGGGAATGCTGGTGTTGTGCAGCAGGTGTTCCGGCTTGCCCGCCTGGCCCTGCGTGTAAACCGGCGGGTGCTGCACCAGCCAGATCTCGTCGCGCGTTTCGTTGTTGCGCTCGGCGGTAAATTTCTTCATCGCATCCCAGATCGGCCGGTACTCGACCAGTCCCAGCGAATGGATGACCGGCGGCGAAACATGTG
>Ga0307377_10008603_pt1 | contig 10327 bp, 17 predicted proteins | sample TR3MG_FD_202535 | JGI IMG/M metagenome (GOLD analysis project Ga0307377, IMG submission 202535) | Soil microbial communities from Risofladan, Vaasa, Finland - TR-3 | ecosystem: Environmental > Terrestrial > Soil > Coastal area > Acid sulfate soil | place: Finland: Risofladan, Vaasa | collected... | reverse complement strand
CGGCAGCGATTTCCTGGGTGTTACGGTTCGTGATCAATCTGTTGATCCCGCGAATCCTAACAAATTTGCGGAACTGGACAATGCTCGAATCATGACAAAAGGCGTCATCTGGGTAGCAAATTCTGGAGGTGTTAGTGCCGGCGACCCTGTGGTTGCTCTGGCGGCAGGCGCCCTCGGTACTGGTACCGCTCCAATTGTCGCCAATGCTCGGTGGGATACCACTGCGGCAACGGGTGAACTTGCTCAACTTCGGTTGGTCGGTGGAGGTATTTCAGCATGAGGACTTTTGACGCACAAGCAGCATTGGGATTCGTTATTTCACAGACTTCCCATATCGAAGCCGGTGTCTATGCAATCAAGTATCCAGACATTCAATATCCTGGTTTGATTCCCGTTGATACATCGGCACACCCGTTTGCAAAAACGGTCACATACTTTTCATCCGATAAGGCGGGAGTTGCAGGTTGGCTGAACGGTAACGCTGATGATATTCCTATGGCGGATACGGAGATGACTCAGTTTGAGACTTCCGTTTGGACCGCTGGTATCGGTTACGGATACGGCTGGGAGGAGATTAACCAGGCACAAATGCTCGGTATATCACTTGCCAACGATAAGGCCAGCGCGGCCCGTAGAGCATCCGAAGAAATGGTTGATAGAATTGCTTTGTCAGGCGATACCACAAAGGGACTCGAAGGGCTATTTGATAATTCAGCTGTTACGGCAACTGGCGCTACAAATGGTGACTGGACTGGTGGCACTACGACACCGGATGAAATTATCCAGGATATTAATGCAGCGTTGACGAATATCCAGACAGCGACGAATAACATTATTCTTGCGGATACTTTGTTACTTCCTTTTGCATCCTGGAATTACATTGCCTCACGTCGTTTGACAGATACATCCATGACCATTTTGGAGTTTGTCCGGATGAATAATGTCTATACGGCAACAACCGGAGCACCACTAACCATTCGGGCAGAACGCGGTCTGGATGATGCTGGTATTAGTGCAACAGCCAGGATGATTGCATATCGTCGCAGTCCGGAAGTCTTAAAACTTCACATGCCAATGCCTCATAGGTTCCTACCTGTATGGCAAGCCGGTCCACTGAGATGGGAGATACCTGGCGTGATGCGTCTTGGCGGTTTGGACATTCGACTCCCGAATGAAATCAGCTATGTAGACGGGATCTAATCCCAGGGAGAAATGAAATGAAACATTTAATCAATAACGGCAGGCGTCGACTCGGGGTTTCGGGTCGCCCTGCCATTATTTTATCGCCGGGAGACTCAGTACCGTTGTCACCTGCCCAGATTGATGAAATACGTCGGAACAAAACCGTTTGTAAGTGGCTTGGAAGCGGCGTTTTACAATTGATCGACAGTAAAGATGTTGTTGAAAAAGCACACTCGCCCGTTGTTACACCATCACGACCTAGACCTCATATGAAAATGAGGTTAAAACGGGGAGATGTACGGGAAAAGCTGGTATTGCCTAAAGGCGTTACCGGTGAGGGAGTTGAAACACATCATAAGGGCGGCGGATGGTACGAGGTTTATGTAAACGGCTTTAAGGTTACGGACAGTAATGTTCGAAAAGATGAAGCCACAGAAATTGCAGCCGAGTATGAATAATGAGCCTTATTGTTGAAGATGGAAGTTGTGTAGCATTAGCTAATGCCTTCGTTACTCGGGCAGAACTGATTGCTTATGCTGCCGATTATTATCCTGGCACAACTGTAGCCGATGATACAACAACGGACGGAGCCATCTTGCGTGGCAGTTTGTGGTTGTCATCATTTCCAGACTGGGACGGTGAGATGACTTGCGGTCGAGGCTTACAAGGGTTGGCTTGGCCGCGAACCGGCGCGGAAGATTGTAACGGTGATGATGTACCAGATAATGAGGTACCGGTCGAGGTACAACAGGCGACATACATCGCCGCCCTCGCGGAACTTTCAAGCCCTGGTATATTGTCACCAATTATAACCTCCGGCAAGCAGAAAAAGAGCGTAAAGGTAGACGTTATTGCAGAGTCATATATGACGCCCGCAGAGCAGGGTTTGAAGAATGTTGATCCAATTGCTGCACTCAGACCTGTACTTACTGCGGTCAGTGACTTGCTTAGGTGTATGGCAGTATTGCCAGATGGTAAAAAAGTTCCTTGGCCTTGGGTTGCTTAAATGGCATTTGATTACACAGCGCTGAATGTTAATACGGTTCAACCGCTGATCGATGAGTTCGGTAATGATGGTTATTTGATTGTAAATGACGCAGCATCTGGAGCGCCGTATGAATCACAAATAGGAGCGGAAGTCTTACATCCAATCAGACTTGTTCAGACGCTATTTAAAAAATCTGATAATAGTGGAACACTCGTTGAAATGGGAGATGTTTTATTTCTAGTCAGTACTCAAGGCGTGGCAATTAATCCTGATTTGGCAAACAGAATGAAGGTTGATAATATTATTTACCAGGTCGTAAAAATTGATCCGCTAAAACCAGGGCCGATCATAATGCTCTGGAAAATACACGCAAGGAAATGAAATGAGCGAAAATGAAACACTCGATCCCGTCATACTTAATGGTATCGAAAATATACAGTTGAAAGTGCGTAATATTGATGGTGAGGGCGTGTTGTTTACGGCTGACGGACAGATAATTGGACATCAAATTGCTCACATGGGTCACTACTATTATGTCGGTCACAAGAAGGATAGGGTGAAGATGTTTCGCGCCACTTTCCTTGTTGATTCAATGAAATCGGATATACCGAATGGCCATAAGTAGGAAAAAAATGGAGGAGTTGTTGCGCCGACTTGAAAAGCCGGTTCAGGATGCTTTTATTGTTGCTGTGAATAATGCTAAAAACAGGGCTCAGATTACCGCTCTTGAAAATGCCATTATTTCTGGTAACATCGAGGCCATTTTGATTGCTGCAGGTGTTCGGGTAGGGATGTGGTCAGCCCTGACGGAAAGCATCCGAAACGTCTACGGATTCAGCGGAGACTTCAGAATGCATCTGGATGTGCCGAGGAGATTTGGAGCTGAATTCAATATCAATAATCCACGGGCCGAAAGCTGGTTGCGAACCAACTCGTCAACGCTGATTACGGGTGATTTAATGCCTCAGCAGGAGAGTGCGATTCAAAAGATATTACAGAACGGAATGATCAAAGGTGATAACCCACGAACAACCGCTCTGGATATAGTTGGCCGCCAGATCCCAGGAGGGAGGCGCTCCGGTGGGATTATAGGGTTATCGGATCCGCAGGTACAGTATGCGCTAAACATGGAAGATGATCTTGAGACACTAAACTGGCAGCGATACAAAAGCAGAAAACTGCGTGATAGGCGCTTTGACAGCATGGTTAAGCGTAGCATGGAAGAGGGCAAAATTCTGCCCAAAGCAACTCGTAAAAAAATAGTGGGTCGGTATGAGGATCGGATGTTAAAGCACCGCGGAGATACGATTGGCAGGACTGAGACTTTACAGTCACTAAATGCAGCAAGTGATGAGGCGCTTCAGCAAATTGTTGATGAAGGGTTAGCCCCTCCGAATGCTATTACACGTATTTGGAGACATAGCTATTCTGCGAATGAGAGACCTGGACATGTGGCGATGGACGGTCAACCCAGAGGAATAGATGATTATTTTTTAAATCCTTATACTCAAATATCACTGAAGGCACCAGGAATAGGGCCGGGGAGTGAAGTCATTAATTGCCGATGCTATGTTGAACATGAGATTGATTTTGCAGCAGTGGAAAGGGCAGCCTGATGGGTAGTTTTTCAAATCAAGTCGGTCAGTGGAATAACAAGGCTAAAAAGTCATATAGAGCAACAGCCAGAACGGCTGTACAGAGTACCGTTTCACTTGCTCAGCGTGTAAGGGAATCCGGGGGAAGGATGAGAGTTAAGACAGGTTTTTTGCGCGCAAGTATTCAAGGTTCAATTGGACACATGCCATCTGGCCCAACAAGAGGAGAAACCAGCTCGAAGGTTGCTGAGTATTTTCCCGTTGGAACCCAGGCGGCAGGAGAGGATATTTCAATTACATTACTGAAATGGGATCCGCTTACAGGTGACAGTATTTACGTAGGTTGGACAGCAAATTATGCCAGACCTCGAGAGTATTACGATGGATTTTTAAGAGGAGCCGTTGAGGTCTGGGACAATACAGTTGATATGGCAGCGCTGAAGGTAAAAAATAGTGGCGTCTGAATGGTACATTATCGTTGCATCGGGTCCGTCCTTACGCAGAGCTGACGCTGAAGCACTGCGGCATGTCGGCGTGACTGTAGCCGTAAATTGCGCGGTATTCTTTACCCCATGGGCGCGCTATTTATTTGCCGCTGACGCCGTATGGTGGCGGTATTACACGCCTAAAGTGAGTTGGTTTAAAGGGCATCGTGTTAGTAGATCCTATAGGGCAGCAGATGTCGAACAGTGGCGCGGAGCGAGTTGGCCAAGAACGGGCGGCAATAGCGGCCACATGGCAATCCAGTATGCGGTGGACCAAGGCGCAAAAAATATCGTCCTGCTAGGATTTGACCAGTCAAAGACTGGGGGTAAAGCTCATTTTCATATCGACCATCCTAATATGTCAAATAAAGGTGAACGGACGAATATGGCAAATGCTGGAGGGATTGCTGCCTGGCCAAGACTGATGGATAAAACAGCTGTAGACTTACAGCAACGTAAAATTGATGTTATTAATCTGTCGCGTGAGACAATGTTAACGTGTTTCCCACGAATGACGGTCGAACAATTTCTGGAGGATTTATGCCGATAGGCTTAGGAATAATTAACGTCGGAACGGTTGCCGGGGATAGAACCGGAACCCCTGGCAGGAATGCCTTCGAAATTGTGAATTCAAACAGCGCCATAATCGAGGCGGCTATGGAGGACGCCGAGCTTAAGGCGTTCGTCGTTAAATGTGTCGCCAAGGATACCATTGTAGCCCCCGAGGCCGACATAGAGTGGTGGCGCCAGCCGTACGCTTTTGTTTTAACCGAGGTTCGGGCGGCATGCTATGCTGCAGGCGGCGACGATATAGTAGTCGACATTCTGGAGAACGGCGTCTCTGTTCTAAGTATCGACGATCTAACTATTCCAGCCGGGTCGACGACCAGCGTAGGGTATTCGCCCGACCCGCTACCCGCTCCGACTATTCTGGCCGATAACGCCTTAATGACTATCGACATAGTCGCGGCCGGCGGATCCACGCCCGCCTCGGGCGACGCTACCGGTCTCGAGGTAACTCTGATCGGCTATGTCGTATGGGTCACGTCTTAATGACCCAGATGATGATAAAGTCGCCCTCGGTCGCGGTACCACCTAACCCCGATCTGGTATTTAAGTTTACGACTACGGCAATTAATACCTCGATCGTGCTACCGACGGCTCAGTATGCAGCGGGTACGACGACGCCTATGGTCTATAACTGTATCGTCGATTGGGGCGACGGCGAACCTACCGATAATATAACGGTCTGGAACCAGGCGGAGCGGACCCACGTCTACGCTCTTGTGGGGACCTACATTGTTACGATCTCCGGCGTGTTCGAGAGAATAAATTTTACCGATAACACTACCCAAAAAGCACTGGTTGAAATAATGAACTGGGGTTCAAGTCAATATAAGGACTTCTTCGAAGCATTTTATTTCTGTAATTTTGTGTTTCTAACCGCCCTGGACGCGCCCGACTTGTCGCAATGCACGAACTTGTCAAAGGCTTTTTATAGTTCGGACAATATTTCCGGTGATTTCACCGGATGGAACGTCAGCACCATTACCAATATGAATCGGACGTTTTATCATTGCGAACTGGCTGGTTCTGATTTCAAAGGGTGGGACGTTAGCAACGTTACCGATATGGGCGGTATATTCTCAAACACAACCGGGCAATTTGATGTTTCAGATTGGATAACTTCGAGCGTGATAAATTTTCAAGTCGCATTTGATAGTTCAGAGTTTAACGGTGATCTCAGCGGGTGGGATGTAAGCTCCGCTACTGAAATGGATTATATGTTTTCAAATTGCGCTTTCAATAATAACAGCATATCAGCGTGGACTATTAACCCGGTAGGCCCGGTTAATATGTTCTCCATGTTCTATCTGAATTTGACCTTTAACCAGCCGCTCGACGCCTGGGATATGTCCGCGGTTACGAACATCCGAGGCATGTTCCAAGCAACTCAGGCTTTCAATCAAGATTTGAATAGTTGGGACGTCTCAAACTGCACAAGTTTTGATAGCGTGTTCTGGTACGCCCTCGCGTTCGACGGGAATATCTCGGCCTGGACGACCAGTCAGGTAACGACCTTTTACGGAGTCCTCCGGGCTACACAATTTACCGGAGATATTAGTGGCTGGGACTTTACCGGTATTAATAACACCAGCGGCGGGCGATATATGCTGTCGAATATTACCTGGTCGACGGCCATGTACGACGCCATGATCCAGAGACTATACGACCAACGGGCCGGGCTATACGTCGGCTGTCTATACGATGTCAATTCAGTAAACTACACCATAGCCACCCAGGGCGCTAATATGGCGGTACTCGAGAACGTCCCTTATCAGCAACAGCTACAGGACGCGGGCGGGATCTAGTGAGAATACTCCTCGCCGCCAAGCACGCCCCGCACGGATCCCGCCCGATCGGCGGGGTACAGTCGTGGTGCCGGACGGTGGCGAGCGAACTGGCCAGGCGTGGCCACGAGGTAGAAACCTGGGGGCCCGAACAGCCGGTCCCCCTGGGCGGCTTCGACCTGGGCGTTATCGCTAACGTGGGCGACACGGAACGAGCTAAGGCCTACTGTCGGAAAACGATCGTAATAAGCCACGGCATTATCCCGGCGGAGGACCCCCGAGGGGGCCTGGTCGCGTTTACCTCCGAGGGGGTCCGCGACCACTGGGGCGGCCAGGACGCCGTCGTCCGCCAGCCTATCGACCTGGCGTTCTGGTCCCCAGGTCCTGGTCCTAAAAAGTACCTGACCCGGTTTAGCTACCGCGGCGGTCTGAATTTTATCCCGGCCCTGGCGAGAGAGCTAAAACTGGAGTACCGCCACGTCCGGACCCTCGAGGACCGGGCCGTCCGCGAGATCCTAAGACTATCCGCGTGCGTCCTGGCCACCGGTCGGGCCGCCCTCGAGGCTATGGCCTGCGGCGCCCCTGTCGTCCTGTGCGACCACCGGAGCGCCTACCAGGGCCCATTGATGGACCTGGACATTAAAGGCGCCGCGACACGTAACTACAGCGGTCGGGGAGGCATTACGCCGGGGATACATAGCGTACGGGAGGCGATCAAGTACAACATGAAACATGGCAGCCGGCGTCAGTACGTCGAGGATAACCATAACGTCGTCGATATCGTCGACCAGATCCTCGAGCTCGTCGCGTGAACGTGTACGCCTTAACGCCCACGGGAGCACGGCCGGAAGGCCTGGCCCTACTCGGCGAGTACCTCAACGCCCAGACCTACCAAGGGCCCCTTACGTGGGTAATAGTCGACGACTGTATCCCGACGGCGCGGGTACCCCGGACTAGGGACGGTATCGACGTGATACACGTACGGCCCCCGTGGAAGTGGCAGCCGGGGACAAATACCCAGGCGGCCTGTATGGCCGCCGGCCTGGAACACGTACCCGACGACGCTATCCTGTTTATCCTGGAGGACGACGACGTCTACCTCCCCGATTATCTGGATACCATGCTGGAGGCTATGGAGGATCTCGACCTGGCCGGCGAGCGGGACGCCCGCTACTACAACATAGAGACGGGACGCCAGCGGACTATCCGAGGTAAGATCCATAGCTCTATGGCCTCGACGGTATGCAGGGGCGCCGCCCTGGCCCTGTTACGGGCGCTATGCCGGAGTGGGCTAACGCGTATGTTAGATGTTACCCTATGGAAACAATTTAGAGGACCTAAAACACTAATGCCCACTTATAACGTCGTCGGGATCAAGGGACTACCAGGCAGGCCAGGGATCGGCGTAGGCCACCGCCGGCGGTTCGGCTCGGTGGACACGACCAACATACTGCGGCAGTGGGCCGGCGACTACGCCGAGAACTACAACTATTTTAGGTCGCCGGTATGAGTACCACCCAGATCCTACGTAGCTGCCTGGAGACCCTCGAGGAGTTCGTATACGACCCCCAGCCCCCTATCATGTGGCCCGGCCTCCAGGAGGATCCACCCGAGACCGGTATGTGGCTCGAGCCTATGTTTTTTCCTAACACCCCGAATAACATAGCCTGGGACGACGACTCCTGTATCGACACCCGCGGGATTTTTCAGATCCTGGTCTATTTTAGGCCTGGGACCGGCACGGTCGAGCCGATCTCCCTAGCCGACGCCCTGATCGCGCACTACACTAAGGGCCTCTACCTGGGGCCGGTCCGGGTACGTAAAAGAGCATGGCAGACCCTCGCGATAACAGAGGACGCGAGTAAACTTTTTATCCCAGTGACAGTTCCTTATATGGGATTAACTTAAATGATATGGAGTAATGATAATGGATAACGGCGGCGGATTAGTCCAGACCGGAGTAGTAAGTGTTAAGACCACGAGCGGACGCGGGATTACTCCCGAGGAGTGGGCGGAGACGTGCCTACAGAAAATTATCCACGTGGGCGACGACCCTCTTTATCCATCGCCAATAAGAGATCAAGCACTTGCCTACCAGGACCAGATCCGTAAGGTCCTGGTTATACATATGCGCCGAGCGATCCAGAGCGATAGGACGACCCTGTATAACCTTCTGCTTAACCAGGGTGAAAAAGATATAGCAGAAATTCTACGTAAACTTTAGGAGTATTAAGCATGGCTTTTACAGGCAATTTTATGTGTACCAGCTTTAAACAAGAGCTGTTTGAAGGGATCCACGACTTTAACGTCGCGGGCTCTACCTACAATATGGCGCTATACGACAATACGGCGACCCTTACCGCGGCGACTACGGCCTACACTACGTCAGGTGAACTGGCAGCCGCGGGCAACTATACGACTGGTGGTAACGCGTTAACCAATATCGACCCGACGGTCGACGGTACTACCGCTATCTGTGATTTCGTGGATGAAGTGTGGGCCACGGCAACTTTCACGGCTTACGGCGCGTTGATCTACAAAGACACGACCGACGAGTCGGTTATCGTGTGCGACTTCGGCGGAGCTAAGACAGCGACCGCCGGTGATTTTACGGTTCAATTCCCGGCAGCGGCTGCAGCAACGGCGATTATTCGGATAGCGTAAATGCCCGTTCATTCCATTAAGCGGATATACGATTTATCCGACCCACCGGAGGAAATCGGTATCCGCTTAATCGGAGTCGGCAAAACAGACGAACTTACGTAAGGAGTAAGACATGGCTAGAACATTAACCACTCCAGAAGTCAAAACGATAACCCAACAAGGTATCTGGCGATTCCGCTTTGAAGTGCCTCAAAAACGTAATGCTGGCGATACAGGTATGGAAGTGGATACCGATGGAATTTACGTTCATTTTGAGGTGCAGTCTTTTGATGCAGACGGCAACGTGATCAACACTTCTTTTGCGGTTGGTAATTTTGCGGATTGGCCTGCGTCGTTCAAGACTGACGTTCAATCGGTCTATTCGGTATTGACCAATTATGCAGAGTCGCTTGGACTGATAGCTGGTGTCGGCACAGACGATCCAATAGGATAATCTGATGACTATGTGTACGGGCGTCTCAGTGACGCACTGCTGCGTATTTAACGGGCAGCAGTGTAAGTATCTGGAGACAAATACCATGCCCGACCGCGTCTGGGTGTGTGGTTTGATGCGCCAGTATGGTCAGGATTGGGATACCGTTATCGCAAGCCCTGAATATCAAGCAGATGTCATTCCGCTGCTGCAAACGTTTGTTTGGCCTTTTAATGAGGTAAAGCATAACTGCAAGACATGGCCTTCGTATACGTGTGACTGTAAAGCCTAATGGCAATCGAATACCTAGTCCCCACAGCAAATGCTTCCACAGCAACGGGATTAACAACCAATGATTACACCCTGATTGATGAGGGTGCACCGAATGGGCTTGTGACCGATGCTGATGGCTCGGTTAATAATACCATTATTGACGACTGGGCTGGTGCTTCAGCGGTCTGGTCATCACTGTCCAGTTTATCGGGGGCTATATCGTCTGTTAACTCAGCCACATTCCGTGTCCGTGCGCGGTTGGTTGTCCCCTCAAATAATGATGACACAGGCACTTGGCAGTTTCGCCTAACGGTCGGCGGCAGCACCTATGACATAACGTGGTCTGCTACAGGGGATAACAATGCGGGGTTCGCAAA
>Ga0307377_10008602_pt1 | contig 10327 bp, 8 predicted proteins | sample TR3MG_FD_202535 | JGI IMG/M metagenome (GOLD analysis project Ga0307377, IMG submission 202535) | Soil microbial communities from Risofladan, Vaasa, Finland - TR-3 | ecosystem: Environmental > Terrestrial > Soil > Coastal area > Acid sulfate soil | place: Finland: Risofladan, Vaasa | collected... | reverse complement strand
GTCAACTTACCGAGGCGGGCCGCCTTGTCGGCCAACGTGCCGGCCCCCTCGGCGAAGACGACGCCGTCGAGCGCCGCGGCCATATCCGCGAGCGGCGTCTCCCGGTCGACCTCCCAGAAGTAAGCGGCGTCGGCCAGGCGTGCCGCCAGGACGCGCTCCAGGCCGGCGCGGACGTTGTCCTCGGCCTCCGGGCGGGCGTTGTGTACCGCGAAGAACCGGGGCCCGATCTTACCTTTTTTATTTAGAATAGGGAATAGATGGAGGTAACCGAGCATGGCGGCCTCGACGACCTCGGCGGGCAGCGCCAGGTACTTTTCGTCGAAGTCGCCGGCGACGAGCGACGGCGCCTCGACTTCGTCCAGCACGCGCGCGAAAGTCCACTTCACGTGATAGTCGGCTTTCTCGAAGTAATCCGGCGCCACGCCTATCTTCTTCAGTTGGGTCGTGACCCGCTGCCGCCGGCCTTCAACGTCGACGACGGCGCCGAGCTCTTTTTCGTAGAAAGCTTTTAATTTAACTAGGTCTATCGCGCCGGCCTTATCGAAGACGGCCGCGAGGTCTTTCGGCCCGGGGGATATCGTCCGGTGGCCGTACGATTCGCTGCCAGCCTTAAGGCCCGCGTATTCGGCGGCCACGACGTCGCCGCCGTACAGGCACGCGAGCCACCTTATAGGCCGCGGGAACGCCACGCCGGCCTGAGGCCAGCGCATCGTCCTGGGGAAGGGCAACGCCGAGATTAGTTCGGGTATCAGCTCGGCCAGGACTTCCGGCGCGGCTCGAGCCGGCGACGCCACGTCCGCGGCGAGGTACTCGCCTTTGGCCGTCTCTTCGAAGAGGAGGCCCTCTTCGCTCAGGTTCCACTTTTTAAGGAAGCCCCGGCCGGCGGCGGTGAGCTTGCCGTCGGCGTCGTAGGCGACGCTCTTCGGCGGCCCGACGACGCGCTTGACCTCGCGCTGCTGGCTCCCGGGGACCCCTTTAGCGACGACGAGGAGGCGGCGCGGCGTCGCGAAGGCCGATACCGAAGCGGCGGGCAGCCGCGCCTCGGCTAGATGCTGCGTCGTTAACGTAGCCAGCTGCCGTCGCGCGTCCGCCACCGCGGCGGGCGGCAGCTCCTCGCAGCCTATCTCCAACAGCAAGTCTTGGGGTTTATCCGTCGTCATTTCCCCCGAGACGCTCTTTCTCTCTCTCGAGCCAGGCGCCCGCGACGGCCCGGGCGAGGTTCCGGACGCGGGCGATGTAGTTGGCGCGCTCGGTAACGCCGACGGCGCCCCGGGCGTCGAGCAGGTTGAACGTGTGGGAACATTTCAGGAGGTAATCGTGCGCCGGGTACGCCAGGCCGGCCTCGGCCAGCCGCCGACACTCGACCTCGTACGTGTCGTACAGGCGGAAGAGCATCGCGACGTCGGCCTGCTCGAGGGCGTAGATGGATTGTTCCCGTTCCTCCTCGCGACGTATCTCGGCGTACGACTTGCCCGCGCCCCAGGTTACGTCGTATAGGCTGTCGACGCCCGCCAGGAAGGCGGCGATGCGCTCCAGGCCGTAGGTGAGCTCCACCGTGACGGGGTCGCAGTCGTACCCGCCCATCTGCTGGAAGTACGTGAACTGCGTTATCTCCATGCCGTCGAGGAGGACCTGCCAGCCGAGGCCCCAGGCGCCGAGGGTGGGCGACTCCCAGTCGTCCTCGTCGAAGCGCAGGTCGTGCTGCTCGGGCTCGACGCCGATGGCGCGGAGGCTGCCGACGTACTGGTCCATAACGTCTTCGGGGGCCGGCTTCAATATGACCTGATATTGATAATGGAGGTAAAGGCGGTGGGGGTTTTCGCCGTAGCGGCCGTCGCGGGGGCGCCGCGCCGGCGACACGAACGCGGCCCGCCAGGGCACCGGGCCCAGGGCGCGCAGGAACGTCGCGGTGTGGAAGGTCCCCGCGCCCGACTCCACGTCGCCGGGCTGGACAACGACGCAGCCGCGCTCGGCCCAATACGCCGCGAGGGCGGCGGCGAGGTCTTGCAAGGATTGAGGATTTTTATCCACGGCTCGGCCCTTTTCGTTAGACTTTCACCTTGTGCCCTTAATATAATATGTTTATTGGGCCGATTTCAAACAAAAAGGCCGCCGCCGCGGCCCGAGGGTAGTACGCGTCTCGTCCGTTTTTATTCCGCGACGTCGACGTTGGGCCGCTTCTCGCCCCTCCAGGATTTGAACGCGTCCACCAGCCCCTCCGCGGCCTCGCGCGGCGAGCGGTGGCCCGCGACCGCCGAGATGACGGCGACGCCGTCCGCCCCGGCGGAGAGGACCGCGCCCACGTTCTCGGCGGTTATTCCGCCGATGGCGATTATGGGTATCCCTATTTCGTGCCGGGCCCGGTTCAATTCCTCCAGGCCCACGGGCGAGGCGTCCGGTTTGGAGGGCGACGGGAAGATGGTTCCCAGGTACACGTAGTCGGCTCCCTCCGTCTCGGCCTGGATCGCCTCGGCTACGCTGTGGCACGAGACGCCGATTTTGAAGGGAGGCCGGAGGACGGCGCGCGCGGCCGCCACCGGCAGCGAACGGCCGGCGAGGTGCACGCCGGCGGCGCCGGCCGCCAGCGCCACGTCGGCGCGGTCGTTGACGTAGAGCGCGGCGCCCACGCGGTCCGCGATTTCCCGGATAATTTTAGCCAAAGGAAAAAGCTCGCCGGCGGAGGCGCCTTTAAGGCGCAGCTGGACCGCGTCCACGCCGCCTTCCAGCGCTTCTTCGGTCAGCGTTAGCAGGCGCTTCTCGTCGGGTTCGTCGGGCGTAACGAAGACGACTTTCATCGGACTACGCCCTCGGTGGGGCTCGAGGCGGAGGCGTACGGCTTCCTGGGGATGCGGCCCGCCTCGAAGGCCAGCCGGCCGGCGACGACGGCGTCGCGCATGGCCGCGGCCATCTTGACCGGGTCCTGGGCCTGCGCGACCGCGGTATTCATCAGTATGCCGTCAACGCCGAGCTCCATCGCGCGGCAGGCGTCGGACGCGGTGCCCACGCCGGCGTCCACGATTACCGGGACCGAGACCGCCTCCATAATGAATTGGATGTTGAGCTCGTTTTGGATACCCATACCCGAGCCGATGGGCGCGGCGAGCGGCATCACCGTCGCGGCGCCGGCGGCCTCTAATTTTTTTGCCATTATGGGGTCGTCGTTGGTATAGGGCAGGACGACGAACCCTTCTTTGACCAGGGTTTCGGTCGCGCGCAGCAATTGTTCGGTATCGGGCAGAAGCGTCTTCTCGTCGCCGATTACCTCCAGCTTCACCGTATCGGAGAACCCCGCGGCCCGCCCCAGCTTCGCGGCGCGCACGGCCTCGTCGGCGTTGTAGCAGCCCGCCGTGTTGGGCAGGATTTCTATTTTTTCCGTGTCGATGTAGTCCAACAGCGAAGGCTTTCCGGCCTTGACGGCGTCGAGGTCGATGCGGCGGACGGCTACCGTGACTATCTGCGTGCCGCCGGCCTCGAACGCTTTCCTCATCACGTCGAGGTCGTCGTACTTGCCGGTCCCGAGAATAAGGCGGGACGTATATTCTTTGCCTCGGATCTTAAGGGAAGCCATGGCGCTTTGCCTCTTGTTTTAATTAAATATACGCGTATCGGTTCGATTCCGGGGATAGTAGCACATTTAGGCCGCCGCGACAAGGGGAGTGAAAAAACGGGGCCGCTTTCGCAGCCCCGTCAAATCGCTTTGGTCAACGAGCCGTAGGTTACATACCACCTTCGCCCGGTTGGCCCTCTTCCGCCGCCGGTTCTTCTACCGTGGCGGGAGTTTCAGGAGCTGGCGTTTCGGGAACCGGCTCCTCGACCGTTTCGGGCATTACTTCGCCGGTCTCGGCCGTTTCGGCAGGCGCTTCCTTCTTCTTGCAACCTACGAGCATCAGGCCGCCGCAGGCAAATAAAGCGACTAGGATAAAGACTAAAAGATTCCGCATCAGCGCGTAACACCTCCTTTTTATAAAATCACAACTTGTTTATGTTTCAGTATACCAGCAACGCGGTGGGGTGTCAATATTTATTTTGGCGCCGAAATCGCGCGAAAAACCCGTCGCCGCGGCGGCCGCCGCGAATCCCTTTTCTCCGCGCCGTTATTACGCAAATCCGACGCGGTTTGATTCCAAGTTCCCCTCAGTACGCACCGGCCGCTTTAGGGGTTTTAGGCCGGCGGCTTTTCCTCCCGCGCTTCGCGCTTTCTGCGGCGCTCGTCCAGGAAGGTGAGGACGAAGAGCGATATCGCGCCGACGGTTATGGCCGCGTCCGCGACGTTGAAGACGTACCAGTGCCAGGGGCCGGCGTGGACGTCGACGAAGTCGACCACGTACCCGAGGCGGAAGCGGTCGGCCAGGTTGCCGACGGCGCCGGCGAATATCGCGGCCGCGGCGAAGGACGCGGCCGGTTTACCCTCGAGCCGCGTGAAGAGGTAGCACAGCAACGCTATCGCTATTATGGAGAGGATAGTAAAGACCAGCGGCTTATGGGGAAAGATACTGAAGGCGCCGCCGGTGTTGTGGGATAACGCGAGGTTGAAAAAATGGGGGATGACTTCGACGAGTCGGCCGGGCCAGAGGTGCTTGAGGATGAGGTACTTCGTCACTTGGTCGGCGGCCACCAAGGCCGCCGCGAACGCTCCCCCCGCCGCGTAGCGGCGAAGGCCGCTTAGCCCTTTTCGGCTTCGGCTTGGCATTTCACGCATAACGTCGCGAAGGGCAGCGCCTGCAGCCGGGCGGGCGGAATGTCGCCCCCGCAGGTGTCGCATTCGCCGTAGGTGGCGTCGCCGATGCGCTCCAGCGCCGCGTCGAGCTCCTTTACGATCTGGGTCTCCCGCGTTATGAGCGAGGCGACCTTTTCGCGTTCGTCGGACTCGGTGGAGATGTCGGCGGGGTGAGACGTGAAGGCGGAGATGTCGCCGCTCGCGTCCCGCTGCGTCCGGGATATCGCGACCTCCCGCAGCATGGCGATGTACTCCACCTTCTTCTCCCGCATCTCGAGGAGAAGTTTTTCGAACTTCTTACGTTCCCTCTTGTTCATATTCGACCTCGAGTTGAGAGCGGGCGGCGCCCTTTCTTTATTTCCCTAAGCGGTGCATTACGCCCCGGCATCGTTCGCAAAGGTCCGGCCGGTCCCGGTCCTCGCCCACGGACGGCAGCCGCTGCCAGCACCGCCGGCACTTTTCGTCGGATGCCGCTTCGACGGTTACGGCGACCGCGTCCCCGCCGCTTCGTTCCAACTTGACCTGCGACGTGATGAAGTACGTCGCCAGGTTATCGGCCTCGGCGGCCAGGAGCTCGTACGCGTCGCCGTCCGCGGCCAGCGTGACTACGGCCTCCAGCGGGTGGCCTATAGCGCCCGTCGCCCGGGCCTCCTCCAACGCCTTGAGGACCGCGCCGCGCACTTCCAGCAGGCGCGCGAGCTTCTTCTCCAGCGCGTCGTCCTCGGCGGTTACGTCTGCGTCGTCCCACTCGGCGAGGTGGACGCTCTCCGGCTCGCGCTCGTCCGCGGGGAGGTGCCGCCAGACGTCCTCGGCCGTAAGCGGTATCACCGGCGCGACGAGCTTGGCCAGACCTCGGGCCATCGAGTACAGGCAGCTCTGCGCCGCGCGCCGCCCCGGCTCGTCGGGCGCCTCGCAGTACAGCCGGTCCTTGATGACGTCCAGGTAGAACGCCGAAAGGTCCACCGCGCAGAAGTCGTGGACGGCGTGGTATACGACGTGGAACTCGAAGCGCTCGTACGCGCGCCGCACCCGCTGCGCGAGCCTTTTGAAGCGCTGCCGGGCGAAGCGGTCGAGCTCGGGCCACTGCTCGGGCGGCAGCGCGTCGCGGCCCGGGTCGAAGTCGCTCAAATTCCCCAGGAGGAAGCGGGCCGTGTTGCGGACGCGGCGGTACGTCTCGACGACCTGGTCCAGCAGCTGGTACGAGAGGCGGATGTCGGTGCGGTAATCCTCCGACGCCACCCACAGCCGCAGCACGTCGGCGCCGTACTTCTCCACCACCTCTTGTGGTGGGATGACGTTGCCGGCGGACTTGTGCATGGCCTTGCCCTTGGCGTCCAGCATAAAGCCGTGCGTGATGACGGCCCGATACGGCGCCGAGCCCTTGGTGCACAGCGCGACCAGAAGCGAGAGCTGGAACCAGCCGCGGTGCTGGTCGGAACCCTCGAGGTAGAGGTCCGCGGGCCACGGCAGGCCGTAGCACTCGTTGAGGACCGCGAGGTGGCTCGCGCCGCTCTCGAACCACACGTCGAGGATGTCTTCCGATTTGCGCCAGCTCGAGCCGCCGCACTTCTCGCACGTCGCGCCGCCCGCCAGCTCGTCGGCCGGGGCGCGCCAGTAGCCCTCTATTCCTTCCACCGCTACCAGCGCCTCCACCCGGGCCAGGAACTCGTCGCTGAGGTTGAGCTCTTCGCACGAGGCGCAGTAGAGCGCCGGGATGGGGACGCCCCAACTCCGCTGGCGGCTGATGCACCAGTCGGGTCGACTCTCCACCATGCCGACGATGCGCTGCCGGCCCCAGCGCGGAAGCCACTCGACCTTCTCTATCTCTTTCAGCGCCGCGCCGCGGAGGTCGAGCACCTCCATCGCCATGAACCACTGCTTCGTCGCGCGGAAGAGAAGCGGGTTCTTGCAGCGCCAGCAGTGCGGGTACGAGTGCTCGAGCTCCTCGTAGTTGAGGAGCGCGCCCAGCTCGCGCAGCCGCTCGACGATGCGCGCGTCGGCGTCGAAGACCAGCGTGCCCTCGTAATCCGGAACCTCGTCGGTGAAGCGGCCGCGGTCGTCGACCGGCGAGAGGACCGGCAGGCCGTACTGCTGGCCGGCGTAGAAGTCGTCGGCGCCGTGGCCCGGCGCGACGTGCACGACGCCCGTCCCCTGCTCCAACGTCACGAAGTCCGTCGTTATGACCGGCGAGACGCGCTCGAGGAAGGGGTGCTTGTACTTGACGTCCGTTAGTTCGGCGCCTTTGAATTTCGCGATTATTTCGTATTTATCGATGCCGGCCGCGGCCATCGTCCCCGCCAGAAGATCTTCCGCGACGATATATACGGCGTCGCCGACTCGAGCGGCGGCGTAGTCGTAACCCGCGTCCACCGCCGCCGCCAGGTTGGACGGCAGCGTCCAGGGCGTCGTCGTCCAAACGACGAGGTACGTCGGCGCCTGCGCCCGCAGCTCGTCCAGCCCCTCGACGACCTCCAGGCGGACCGTCACCGCCGGCGACTTCACGTCCTTGTATTCCAACTCGGCCTCGGCCAGCGCCGTCTCGCACGAATAACACCAGTGCACCGGTTTAAGCGCGCGGTAGACGCGGCCTTCGCGCGCCATCGCCCGGAACGCGCCCAGCACCGTCGCCTCGTAGTGCGGGTGCATGGTGAGGTACGGCGTCTCCCAGGTGCCGAAGACCGCCAGCCGCTTGAAGTCTTCCCGCTGCAGCGCGATGAACTTCTCGGCGTAGGCGCGGCAGCGCGCGCGCACTTCCGCCGCCTCGAGCTCCTCGCCTTTGGCGCGGAGCTCCTTCACGATCTCGTGCTCGATGGGCTGGCCGTGGCAGTCCCAGCCGGGGACGTACGGCGCGTCGAAGCCGGCCATGGTCTTCGATTTCACGACGATATCCTTGAGGATTTTGTTGAGCGCGGTCCCCATGTGGATAAGGCCATTGGCGTAGGGCGGGCCGTCGTGCAGGAGGTAAACGTCGCGCCCTTGCCGGGCCTCGCGGACCTTGCGGTAGATGTCTACCTTCTCCCAGTACGCGAGGAACTCGGGCTCGCGCTGGGCCAGGTCGGCCTTCATCGGGAAGGCCGTCTTCGGCAAGTTGAGGGTGTCTTTGTAGTCGGTCATAGCTGCGCCTCCGTTGCTCGAGGCGGCGTTAAGCCGCGTATTTTACACGAGTGTCGCCGTTAAGTCAAGTTAAAATTCCTGTCGTAATAGCCTGTTATATAACGAAAAAGCCGGCTTTGGGGCCGGCTTGGGTTTTGCTTATGGTGTTTATCTCAAGGCATACGCAGCCGGCCCGACCGGGGTAGGTCGATAATTATAATTATGGCGTTGGCCGGCTGGCGACTATACATAATCTTACCCACTTCTTGGATAAATATATAGCATAAAGGCGGCGGCGCGTCAAGGAGAACCCGATACCGGCCCTTTCAAGGGCCGGTCTATCAGCGGCGAGGCGTGAACCGCCAGCGCCCGCCGGTTGAAACCGGCGGTTAACGGCCGGCGGTATTCGAGGGGGTACGACGTAACGGCCCGCTAAAGCGGGCCGCTTACGCTACGCGACTCAATACCGTCCGCTAAAGCGGACGGTTTGCTTTCGGGCGGCTAACGCGCCGCTACTCAGAACCGTCCGCTAAAGCGGACGGTTTGCTTTCGGGCGGTTAACGCGGCGCTGCTCAGAACCGCCCGCCGAACCGAGGGGTTTATGAAGGCCGGGCCGCCTAGCGCGGGTTCACTATTATCGCTTTCCAGATGCCGAAACCTTCCACCTCCCGGACCAGTTCCCGGCGCACGAGGGGGAGGGGGCCGCACCAGAAATAAGGGTCCGTTTCCGCCTGGGGCGTCGAGCCGGGCGGGACCAGTACGTACGCTTTGAAAGTAAAGGCCAGCGGCGGGGTCCGGTCTACCGCGGCCGCGAGGCCTCCGTTTAGCATTAAGTAGTACTTTACGGTGTCGTGATGCCACCCGCCCGCGACCACCCGCGTCACCGGCGGCAGCGTGCGTAACGCCGCGGTAAGTTCTTTGGCCCCGGGCGCCGGTCCGGAACGTACCGAGTCGTCGAGGAGGTTTCTCGCCTCGCCGACGGCGCCGACGGCGGCGGCCAGCGCGACGGCCGCCGCCGCGCCCACCCAGGCCGCCTTTTTGCCCCAACGGCGCATCCTAAGTATCTTATGCGCGGCCGCCCCGGCCAACCCGCCGACCGCCAGCGCGGCCAGCGTCGCGACGTAATTTAACACCCGCGTCGGCAGCGGGAACCGGGCTTGATAGAAGGCGACGAGGGCGAGCGCGCATAGCGCGAAGAAGAGGCCGGCGCGTTTCGTTTTCGCCGCTCCCGCTACCGCGCCGACGATGACGACCGGCCCCCAGACCGCGAGGCCGCCCGCGCCCCAGGTTTTTTCGTCCCGTAGCGCGCGGCCGTACAGCCTCAGATATTGGCCCATCTCGCCCGGGCCGAGGCGGGCGTTGTATTCGTTCGCGAAAAACTGCTCGCCGCCGCTGTGCAGCATAACCGGCAGGTATAGGAGCGCCGTCAGCGCCGCCGCGCCGAGCCAGGCCGCGGCCCAGAACCCGAGCGCGCCCTTACCCCTTTTGAGCGAAAGAACGAGGTCGTACGCCGCCAGCGGCAATACTAACAGCAGCCCCGTCGGGACGGCGTAGAGGGCGAGGGCGGAGGATAGGGCCGCAACCGCGGTCCAACGCCTACCGCCGCCGGCGCGCCGTTTCTCTACGGCCCACAGCGCGAAAAGGCAAAGGAAAATCATGAGCGTGTACCCGCGCGCTTGGACCGAGTAGTGGACCGCCGGCGGCGACACGGCCACGAACGCCAACGCGGCGACGGCGCCGGCCCGGCCGAACCACCGGCCCGCTATCGCCGCTACGAGCGCCATCGCGCCGACGCCCGCGAACAGGTTGGGCAGACGCAGCGACCACGGCTCCGGGCCGAACGCTATGATGCTGATTTTTACGAGTACGGTGTTGAGGAGGTGGTTGTTGGGAAGCTGGTACGAAGAGAGCGCTTCGCCGAACGGCCGCGAGGCGAACATCACGTACGTCGTGGCCTCGTCGAGCCGGATAGCGTCAAATAGGTGGCCGACCCTGAGGGCAACGCCGATCGCGAAGAGCGCGGCCGTCGCGGCGATAAACGGCCACGCGTCGGCGTCGCGCAAGTAACTGCGCCACGGCTTAACCTCAACCATACTGCCGTCCCGCTCCTTTAGGCCGTCGTCCCGTTCCGAAACCGGCCCTTTTAAGGGCCGGTAACTCACTCGCCCGGCGTAAGCCGCCGGTACCGCCGGTTGAAACCGGCGGTTAACGGCCGGCGGCCACCTTATACGCCGGCATCGCGCTCGCCGCCGTGGTGCTCCTCCTGCCGCGATACGTAACTCAGGACCTGTTTTACGTTCTTCAACCCCAGGCTCTCGACGTGGTGTCCCTCGCTCTAAAAGTTCGCGTTAACGTCGCGGACAGGCTGAAATTTATTCCTTAACAATCCGGCCGCCGTCCCCTTGAAATACCGGACCGCGTCGCTCACCCGGTCGGAAGGCGTTAGCGCGACGACGAGGTGGACGTGGTCCGGCATAAGCGCCGCCGCTAAGATTTTATAACCCCGCCGTTCTGCTA
>Ga0307377_10008601_pt1 | contig 10327 bp, 8 predicted proteins | sample TR3MG_FD_202535 | JGI IMG/M metagenome (GOLD analysis project Ga0307377, IMG submission 202535) | Soil microbial communities from Risofladan, Vaasa, Finland - TR-3 | ecosystem: Environmental > Terrestrial > Soil > Coastal area > Acid sulfate soil | place: Finland: Risofladan, Vaasa | collected... | reverse complement strand
GAAGTATTTAAAAGCTCATTCCGATAATTACGACTTGCGGGGATGTATGCAGAACCGAATGCCGTACTTTACATATCAACATCCAAACAATTCAAACAAATATACTGCGTGTATTGAGATGGATGGGGAACCCTATCACAAGATAGGAAACTTGGATGTGTTATATAAGGAATTGGGCTACTCACTTGATATAGGAAAGGCTGGAGTGCTACCGGACGAGTTTATATGGGATGAGTATACTAAAGGAAATCCGTCCCCTTTTGCGAGTTGCTTACAAATGCACATTGTTGCATACCTGGTAAAGAACTCCATTGCATTTATAGTCGAATATGGCAACCAGTATCAAGATTGGTTTGATGTTCATGTTGCGGCTGTAACAGAGAAAAATGTTTCATGTGTTACTTGCAGAATGAAATCATTTTGCCAAATAGGAATGTCGAGCTCAAAAATTCCGGAAAGCTTGAGAGGATGGTTGGGCAGCATCATTGATAATGATAAATGAGATCTGATATTTGTCAGGATAATAGTCCACTCTTGAGAAGCTCGACCGGCTGAATGTATCGTTAGTGGTAGGCTGTGATTGGCGGCTTCGGGCGGCGAAATTTAAAGGGCATATAACCGCTCAGAGTCGTTTGGAGAAATCAGACCCACTTAACTGTTTTCTCTAAAGCCGACGTTCGCAAAGGACAGCAATGCGTCGTGTGTTGCTCTTGCCCAGCTTCTGCTTTGAGGCAATGCAAATATTTTTTTCCAGTGACTGCTTTGCGGCGGTGGATGTCGAGGCGTTGACTTCCGGACAGTGCCATTTGCTGCCGGTCGAGGTATAGAATATCCAGCAAGAAGGCGGACGATCGTGACTGGCAACAAGCGGCCAAGTGCGGATATCGGCCATGCTCGCTCAGTGTGCCAGCGCACAGAACATGCATTAATTCCCCTTTATGCTGTCCGCATGAAAAATCTCCTGCATACCATTTCATTTTGTGTCTGCGCTACTCTGTACCTGACTGCCTGTGGTTCCGGTTCCGATTCCATCCTTGGTGGTGTGCCTCCGTCCGCGAGCGGGTCCAACACGGTTAATCCTGCGGCCTTTTCATTTGACACCATCTATTCGGCACCACCTTCGACGATCACTGCTTCAAAGATCATTCAGGTGACTGGCCTTGCCGAACCCGCGGCGGTGGCGATAGATGCCAATGCCAAAGCCAAAGCTCCCGAGTATCGCGTGTGTACTGATGCCGCCTGTAGTGTGGTGAGTGCAGACTGGCGATCCACGGCAGGCGTTTTGAACAACAATGACTACTTGCAAGCTCGCCTCGACAGTTCCGCCAGCGATGATACCGCCACGTCGGTGACGACTCATGTCGGGGCAGGGACAGCCAGTTTTGCGGTAGACACAAAATCGTTTTGCGAAAAGAGCTTCACCCAAACGGATCACTTTACTGCCGTCTCGTCGATCAATGGCCAGAATGGATGGGAAGATACCGGAGGATTTGACGAGAAAGTGGCAAACGTGGGCGCAGCTGCATATTCTGGCCAAAATGTCTGGCAGATAAGCAACAAGATCACGAGTGGTTCCTTTGGCAATCAACCCCTGTCTCCGCAACTGTCCGAGTCTGCCGGTGAATCCACGGTGCGCAGTGCCGGCGGAGGTGATGCCATGGAGGCCGTATTCTGGATACATTCTGTGGCACCCACTGCCGACGGCTCATCAATCACCATCAATATGTCCCCGGCGGGTGGCGACCGGATGACCTACCTGCGGTTCGATAACAATCTCGACGCCAATGGCGGTTTACAAGCGATCGTTATTGATTACCCTGATGTGGTCAACACGGGCACCTGGCGAACCTTCGTGCTGTCGACCGGCATGAGCCGCACTGCGTGGATAAAGGTTCGCCTGGTCCTGGAGACGCCTGATGGAGGCAGCAATGACATCTTCAGTGTTTTCCTGAACGACCAACTGGTGGGCACGTATTCATCGTGGGAGGATTACTTCACTTGGTCTTTGGGCGGGAATTCGGTGACCGAATCCGTGGACCGTTTGTTGTTCCGCGAAGCCGTGGCGCCCAGCACAGTCGATCCATCCTTTGTCGACGCCAATGCACAGGGCTATTATTTCGACAACGTGTGCTACCGCGTATACAACCGCGCCACGCCGAGTAGCACGATTCAGTCCTATCGAACAGGATTTGAACCTTGACAAGTGCTTAGTTTCATTCAGAGCCCGGTTGCACTGACCACTTCCGGGAAAGAGATTTGGACCGGAAAAAATATGCCGATGCTGCTTTACAGTATGAGCTGGCAGTTGGATTTCTTGAAATGCATGGTGCGTCACCTGCAACTATCCAGCCATATTAGGACTAATTTTTAGATGCAAAAAAATGGCGGGACAACCTGAGAAAAAGTAGGGTAAGTGTCGGGAGCCGCTGGCCAGAGGTGTGAAATGCCCGCCACAAAGCGGCATCTCGTCAGAAATTGGCAAGGACCGCTTTGCGGCAGTGAATTCGCGGTTCATATTTCCGGTTCGTGCCATTTCCGGACGGTCAAAGTAGAAACTGGAAACAATCGCGCTTCGGCCAAAGCCGACTGTGGTCGCTTGCCACAGTCGTCATTGAACCCGGCAAAGACCATGCCGATAACTTGCTATTTTTGCAATTGTCTTTGGTGCGGAGAGAGCAATTGAACTTCCGACCTACGTGTTACGAGGACTCGACATCAGAGTATTCCCTCGCATATTCAGCAGCGTGTAGCACCACCAATTTATAGTGATATCAATTTTGATGGCACTCCGCTTTAAAAACCTGATACCACTTTTTGTACTTGGTTTCTCTTATTTAACTTTGTCTGGAGTTTTCAGTGCATCGTCCAGTGCTTTCAGGAATTCATTGATCTTGATCGGTTTGGTGAGATAGCGAAAGAATCCTGCCTCTACTCCCTTTTCAATATCGCGCAGCATGGCATTGGCGCTGATGGCAATCACCGGGATGTGTCTGGTTGCCGGGTCATTGCGCAAAAAATTCATGGCTTCGATTCCGCTCATGCCGGGCAGATTGATATCCATCAGGATTACATCCGGGAGATGGGCATGCGCAAGTGCGATGCCCTGGTTGCCATCACACGCGCTCAACATGTGCATATGCGGCAGTTCTGCAATAATTTGCTCGACCAGCATCAGGTTGGCCGGATTGTCTTCCACATAGAGCAGGGTGCGCATCGCCGCGCCGTCTGCTGCTTGCGGCGCAAATTTCGCGGGCATGGCATTTTCAGCGGAAAGTTGCGGCGTAACTTCCCGGATCAGTTCGATCCAGAATTCGCTGCCCGTGCCGACGGTGCTTTTCACGCCGATCGTGCCGCCCATCAGTTCGACCAGTTGCTTGGCCACCACCAGGCCGATGCCTGTCCCTTCCTCACTGCCGTTCTCCTGCCCGAGACGATTGAACGGTTGAAATAGCTGCACCAACTTTTCCGGAGGCAAGCCCGCACCGCTATCCTTGATGCTGACGTGTATGCGTTCCGGTGTGCTGATGTATTTCACCTCGACAAACCCCTGTCTGCGGTTGTATTTGATTGCATTGGTAAGCAGGTTGATCAGGACCTGCTTGACCCGGGTCCGGTCGGCACTGACAAAGCAGGGGGTGTCGAAGCGGGGGAAAATCAGTTTGATATCGCGCTGCTGCGCCTGCGATTCGATCATGCCCTGGCATTCGTACAGGATATCGGTTAACGACACCGCTTCCCGCGACAGCGATAGCCTGCCGGACTCGATCAACGCGAGGTCGAGGATTTCGTTGATCAGTTCCAGCAGATACCATCCTGCCTTGGTAATCTGTTCCAGCCTCGCAACCTGAGCGGGCGTTGGCGGCGGTGAACCGACTTCCAGCAACTGGGTGAAACCGAGGATCGCATTGAGCGGGGTGCGCAGCTCATGGCTCATGTTGGAAAGGAAAATCGATTTGGCGAGGTTGGCTTTTTCAGCCATGAACTTTGCGCTCTCCAACTCGGCATTATTATCCTGCAGCACCTTGTCCAGAATTATGCGTTCGGTGATGTCGCGCGCGGCGGCGAACACGCCCTGCAGCTTCCCGTTACGATCGAAGAAAGTGGTCGCGTTGTAGGACACTACCGTTTCCTTGCCGCCCCTGGCGCGCGCGGTGAGCTCGTAGTTGGTGATCTTCTTTTCGTTCAGCACCTGTTTGATGCCCGCCTCGGCCCGTTCCGGATCGGTAAAGTAGCTCTTGAACGGCGCACCAATCAGTTCATCGCGCGTGCAACCGGTGAGCGCCACCATCTGTTGGTTGACGTCGGTGATGATGCCGGACGGATCGGTGGTCATGATCGCGTCGATATTGGATTCGATCAGGGAGCGTGTGTAGAACTGCTGGTCGCTCAAAGCCTGCTTGACTGCATATTCCCCAGTGACGTCTCGGAACACCAGCACGGCTCCGATCACCTGACCGTCGCGGTTGCGTATCGGTGCGCAACTGTCGGCGATATCACACTCGCCATCGTTGCGTGCGATCAGCACGGTATGGTTAGCCAGACCCTGTATCGTGCCATGCGCCAAGGTTGCCATTACCGGGATAGTTGAGGGTAGCCGGGTATCTTTGCTGATGATGCGAAAAATATCGTCCACCGGGCGACCCGCGGCTTCCACCTGCGTCCAACCGGTGAGCTTCTCGGCAAGGGGATTCATGAGTGTCACACGCGCTTTGGCATCGGTGGCGATCACTGCATCGCCGATGGAGTTGAGCGTAACGGCTAGTTTCTCCTCGCTGGCCTGCAAAATGGCATTGGTCTGCTGCAGTTGTATATGCGCTTCCTCCTGAATCTCAAGCAAATGCTGTCGCTCTGCTTCAACCTGCTTGCGCGCGGTGTTGTCGGTGCCGATCAGCAGATAGCCGATGATGTCATTCTGCGCATCGCGCAGCGCGGTCACCGATACCACCGCCGGGAAGCGGCTGCCGTCCTTGCGGATGTAGGTCAGCTCGTAGATGTCCTCGATGCCGCGCGAGGCCTTGAACACCAGCGCCTCGAAGCCCGGCGTGATCGCGGTGCCCAGTTCCGCGCTCAGCGCCTCGGCACGCGCGATCACTTCCTGCGGGTCGGAGATGTCCGCCGGGGTGATCTGGTTCATCACCTCCGCAGCCGTGTAGCCCAGCATGCGCTCGGCACCCACGTTGAAAATCTGGATCACGCCCTTCGCGTCGGTCGCGATGCTGGAAAAGTTTTCGCTGTTGAAGATCGCGTTCTGCAGGGCACCGGTTTTAAGCAGGGCATCCTGACGAATATCCTCTTTGACACTTCCCATTGAGCCTGCTGCGGCTATGCGATTGGCGAAATTGCGTATTTTATTGAACATGGCTTTACTTTCTTACATTAGCAAGACTGACTAGGTATGGTAAACGCGGTGGTAGCAGAAAGCGCGCAGGCAAACTAACCAATTGAGTGTCAGACTTCACGCCTTCCGAAAAAGATACGTTTTTACAGGCATTACAACTTCATGGGTACTTAATGCCCAAGAATTTTCAAATAATTAAATCTGGCTCACATTACCGTATACACCAATCCTGACACTAATGTGATTTTTTGCTAAAAGAACTTAAGAAATTGCTCCGCAATGATCAACAACTTGTCGCCGCGAACATTCACCGCATAGCTCGACATCATTCGATACCCTTTGCATTGATATTTGCCATGTTGCTGCATCTTTATATTCCGTAATTGTGGATATCGGTTACTCCCCGCCAATACTCCTGGTAACAGCAAACACGTAGATGACGGTTTTCACAGGCAGATATTTGATGGGAAGCGGACTTTACTGTGACCTGCATAGACAGTCATTCCAACAAGCTAATGATGTTTCATAATGCCGATCACCGGAAGCTCGCGGCAATTTCAATAGATGTCTCAAATGCGTCGGGAGCTGAACTACACGACCGTCCGGTTTCGGGTGATCTAATCACAAACCAGGCTGACTCATACGGGTCGTATAGCGGCCATACACGAGACCATATTTCATTACCACGATGATTCGTTAGCAGTACCAGGCGGAGCTACAATTCCGGCTTGCGCATCATCTGCCACCTCCATCAGTAGTCCGGTATAGGCTCTATGCTACAATTCGCGCCTTTATTTTTTACCCGAGAAGGCGCAGCGTAATGAGTTTAAACAGAGTTCCATCCGGACAGAACCTCCCCGACGATTTCAACGTGATCATCGAGATCCCGCAACACGGCGAACCGGTCAAATACGAAGTGGACAAGGATTCCGGCGCGATCTTTGTGGATCGCTTCATGAACACCGCGATGCACTACCCCTGCAACTACGGCTACATCCCGCACACCTTGTCCGACGATGGCGATCCGGTCGATGTGCTGGTCATTACCCCGGTTCCGCTGAACAGCGGCGTGGTGGTGCGCTGCCGCCCGCTTGCGGTACTGAAGATGGAAGACGAGTCGGGCCAGGATGCGAAGGTGCTGGCTGTTCCGGTCGACAAGCTATCCACGCTGTATCGCGGGCTGAAGGATTACAAGGAACTGCCCCCCATCGTCCTCCAGCAAATCGAGCATTTCTTCGCGCACTACAAGGATCTTGAGCCCAACAAGTGGGTGAAGATAGGCGGATGGGAAGGCATAGAAGAAGCCCGCCAGGAGATCATGCTGGGTGTGGAGAACTTCCAGAATTCCCCCGACAAGCCGCAATTCTGAACTGTAAGGAACCCGAATGACCGCACATATCATCGACGGAAAAGCCATTGCGCAACAGGTGCGCGCCGAGTGGAAAATCCGCGCCGATGCGCTGAAGGCGCGCGGCATCACGCCGGGGCTGGCGGTCATCATCGTCGGCGAAGACCCTGCCTCAAAAGTATATGTCGCCAACAAGGTGAAGGCCTGCGCCGAACTCGGCTTGCATTCAGAACATGTGGTGATGTCCGCCGATACGCCCGAACATGAGCTGCTGGCGAAGATCGCCGCGCTGAATAACGACCCGAAGATACACGGCATCCTGGTGCAACTGCCGGTGCCGAAACATATCGACAGCAGCAAGGTGCTGGAAGCCATCGATCCGGCCAAGGATGTGGACGGCTTTCATCCGGTGAACGTCGGCGCGCTTGTCACCGGCAACATGCGCTTTGCACCCTGCACGCCCTACGGTTGCATGAAGCTGCTGGAAAAAAGCGGGGTATCCATAGAAGGCAAGCACGCCGTGGTGGTGGGGCGCAGCAATATCGTCGGCAAACCGATGGCGCTGCTGCTGTTGCAGGCCAACGCCACCGTGACCATTTGCACCTCGAAGACCGTAGACCTGGCCAAGTTCACCCGCGATGCCGACATTCTGGTTGTCGCAACCGGCAGGGCAAAGATGATCACCGGCGACATGATCAAGCCGGGCGCCGCAGTGATCGATGTCGGCATCAACCGGATGGACAACGGCAAACTGTGCGGCGACGTGGATTTCGATTCGGCAAAAGAGGTTGCCGGCTGGATCACGCCGGTACCCGGCGGGGTCGGCCCGATGACCATCACCATGCTGGTGGCGAACACCGTGCAGTCAGCTGAGCGGATATCTGGTCTGGACAAATAGTGCTGAAAAATGGCAACGGTCAGAAATGATAATCTGGATACGGGAGGAACATCAGGTATGAAAATGACAAAGAACATTGTTGCTTTGCTTGCCGTGGTCGGGATGTTTTTGCCGTTTGAAAATGCGATCGCCGCCCTGACCATGCATCAGCGAGAGTCCGTCCAGGATATTTCCTGGTCCATAGAAATTCTGGCATTCCTCGCCGCGCTGGTAATCGCCGTGTTTGTTTGGCGCCTGGGCAAGCGTGATCTGGAAAAAAGAAACCGCAGAAATGAAAATCGCCGCGATATAACCAGCGACTAGTTATGGGCGCCCAATGGAAAGCCAGACACAAAGAAATTGCAGCCAATGCCAAGGGCCGCATTTTCGGCAAGCTATCCAAGGAAATCATGGTTGCGGCGCGCGCCGGTGCCGATCCTGACATGAATCCGCGCTTGCGCCTGGTGGTTGAGCAGGCCAAGAAAGCCTCCATGCCCCGCGAGACGCTGGAACGCGCGATCAAAAAAGGCGCGGGCCTGCTCGACGAAGGGGTGAGCCTGGAACGCCTTACCTATGAGGGGTTTGCGCCGCATCAGGTGCCGGTGATCGTGGAGTGCCTGACCGACAATGCCAACCGGACCTACCCCAACATACGCATGCTGTTTCGCAAGGGACAGCTTGGCGCATCCGGCTCGGTCTCATGGGATTTCAACCATCAGGGGATGATAGAGGCGATGCCCGACCCGGCAGATGCGGACGCGGAACTTGCTGCCATCGAGGCCGGCGCGCAAGATTTCGAACCCGCCGAAAACGGTGCGACCCTGTTTCTAACCGATGCAACCGATCTGGATGCGGTATGTCGGGCGTTGCCGGCATACGGGTTTACCGTCCTATCCGCACAACTGGGCTACCGGCCGAAAAATACCGTGGCGCTGAACGAGGCCGAACGCGAAGAAGTGGAAGCATTTCTCGAAGCGCTTGATGCCGACGATGACGTGCAGAATATCTATGTAGGGCTGGGCTAGACCTGAGATAAACCAGGCAGGGTGGGCGCTCACGAACGGTTACAATCGGCACATAGGAGACTTTTGCCTGCTGAAATATCATAATCGTTACTGGCAGTCACTCACCCAATCTTAGGCACCCTCAAGGTCTCACCGGTTATTCAGGTCGGCAAAATTGCATTGGTCATTATCAATGTTGGTTAGCGCACAGACCAGCCGCAACATTAAGTTCAGTCTGATTACCTGTCTCTTTTACGCCTGCTCATGAACCGCCTTTGGAAAATATTTCTGTCTGATATGCACCCTGATCGTTGGGATAACGATTAATTTTTAAAGGAGATTAACAGTGAGCAATACTTCAGATAACAGTGCAAATGATACAAAGGGTACGTTGTTGGTGGTTGCCGTAGCAATTATTGCAATTATTCCCTTACTTATCGGCTATTGGGCCTCCCAAACTGGCGGAGGTTTGTAATCAAAAGGCAAGTCGCCGGAATAATGAAAGCCGGTGAAATGCCGGCTTTTTTAACAAATGCATGGAGCAAATGCCGATTGAGGAAGACTTGTTTAAATTATCTTGTGGCAATGAGTAGTCATTCATGAATTTATACTGCTCTATATTTGGAGCTGCACTTGCGATGGCTTTAGCCTTGCTTGCTTTAGTCGCCTAAACAATCGTTTTCATGAGCAGATAAAAAACATAAGGGGATACAGCGATAACCCAGGCGCCCATTTGCGGGTGGACAAAAAAAGAATCAAAAACATCTTTGTATGTTGTATCGGCTTCGAATGAAGTTATCATCAAAGGAATAACAACGGTTCCCAAAAGGAAGCAGCCCAGGAAGACAAGTAATTCCATCGCAATGCGGCCTTTAGTCGGTGCATTCATTTTTGTATGGGTCCAATTAATCAGGTTTAATCATCATACATATTGGCTTGCAACGTAATGAAGCCGGAGACGGTGAAATCTTACTCGCATTCTGGCGTGAATTGAATAGCAACCTCAACTCCAAGGCCTCGCCTGCCAATCCCAGCCACAACATTTCCTGGCACCCAACGAAATTTCCAGGCCGTCATATGCTGAAGCTGCTCCTCGTTGGGCTTGGTCATGTTAATCTTGACCAGCGTTTCGTCCATGGGCAACTTTCAAAACCTTGATTGACAATGCGCCACGTTCAGAGCCGGGCGCATGCAGCCAAGTCTTCGTTGCCGATATTTTCAATAAACTGGTCAGCAAGTTTGTAGTATTGTGGGAACGTTGCCGGATCAGTCATGTGGGGAGCCTCCTGGGATGAAGAAATACTTTATCCGAATATTTTTTCTTGTAGCATGGTCGCTGGCTGCTGTATCGCTTTGCGGTTGCTGTTACCTTACAGGACATGACCAGATGGCTTGTTCGATTCACACTTCCTGAAATTCTGCGTGGTCGATTTGCACTGAACGGGCATTTCAATATCTCATCTCGATGGACTTTGTGTCGTTACTTTTGCCACACGCGGGAAGAGCGTAAAGACGCCATTTATGAAGTTCCGCTTCAGCACAAGGCCACTCGAAAGCGGTTCCCGGCTAAACATAAAAAGCCAAAGCCGGACATCGTCTGCTCGATCAAATCCAGACAACTACAGCCCGTTGATTCTAGATCTTCCGCTTTTCCAGCTCTTCCCAGCGCGCCATCGCCGCCGCAACCTCTGTCTCGATTACCTCGTTGCGCATCTGCAGTTGTTTGGCGCGCTTGGCATCGTTGCGGAAGATGGAGCCAT
>Ga0307377_10008600_pt1 | contig 10328 bp, 10 predicted proteins | sample TR3MG_FD_202535 | JGI IMG/M metagenome (GOLD analysis project Ga0307377, IMG submission 202535) | Soil microbial communities from Risofladan, Vaasa, Finland - TR-3 | ecosystem: Environmental > Terrestrial > Soil > Coastal area > Acid sulfate soil | place: Finland: Risofladan, Vaasa | collected... | reverse complement strand
TGAACCGACTAACTACGCTTGATGCGATGCGCAATGGCGCCACAATCCAAATAAGACCGGGGTTTTAATGTTTGATTCTCTGAAATTCTGGGAAAAGAAACCCGAAGAGCCTCCGGAAATAATTTCCGATACGTTGATGCCGGGAATACATCAAAAAATATCTCAAACTTTCGTTAATAGTCTAATTGGATCAATTTTTGACGGTGAAAAATTCCCCGGGGGGTTCGGCGCGACTAATGGTTATGAGGTCGTTGACTATTGGACGCTGCGCGAACGTTCCGTTCAACTGTTCACTGATAATATTTACGCGTCCGGTCTGATAAAGCGGCTGATTACGAACGTAATAAACACCGGACTTTCCCTCGAAGCGACTCCCGCAGGCGACATTCTCGGAAAAGACGACGATTTCATAAACGATTGGTCAGAGAACACGGAAACGCTGTATAGGCTCTGGGGACAAAACAAAGAGCTGGTCGACTGGAAACAGAAAGAGACCGATGGCGGACTACAAGCGCAGGCTAAAAAAACCGCGCTTCTATCGGGCGACTGCCTTGTGGTTCTGCGGACTTCCAGACAGACCGGACTCCCCGTCACCGAATTGATAGACGGACGCCATGTCCAGCAACCTACAGGCGACTTCCTGAGCGGCGCGTTGGGTAGAGGAAACACGGTTCAGCACGGAGTGGAGATTGATTCCAATGGGCGACACGTCGCTTTTTTCGTCAAACAAAAGAAGGGACTTGAGGAAAAGTTCGTCAGGATACCAGTCAAAGGGCCAAAATCAGGAAGGAAAATCGCGTGGTTGCTGTACGGCTCCAAACGTCTATTGGACGACGTCAGAGGCGTTCCGCTTCTTGGAATCGTCCTGCAATCGCTGAGGGAAATCGACCGATACAGAGACGCCGAACAAAGAGCGGCTGCGGTAAATGCGTTTCTCGCGATGTTTATCCGCAAAGACTCTAACAAACCGGGAACACGCCCGCTTTCAGGCGAAGCGGTTCGCAAAGATACAGCCGAGGTTACGGACGGCGACGGCTCGACTCGTGATTATCAAATGTCTAAATGGCTACCGGGAATGGCTATGGACGAACTGGCGCAAGGAGAAGAACCTGTTTCCTTCGACACAAAGCGACCGAACGTCAATTTCGCGGTTTTCGAGGCCGCTATTTTGTCGGCTATCGCTTGGGCGAACGAAATCCCGCCTGAAATATTAAAACTCGCTTTCAACTCTAATTATTCGGCGTCTAGAATGGCGGATTCGGAGTTTAAAATATTCCTGAATAAAGAGCGCTCGGATTTCGCCGATAATTTTACCATTCCCCGCTATAAAGAATGGCTTGTCGGCATGGTATTGACCGACCGAATTCAAGCCGACGGGCTTCTCGAGGCCTGGCGTGATCCAGCTAAATTCGAGATTTTCGGAGCTTGGACCGATTCCGATTGGGCCGGGGCTATCAAGCCGCATATCGATCCGCTTAAAGAGGTCAATGCGAAAATAAAAATGGTCGAGGCCGGATTCATTACTCGCGACAGAGCTTCCAAGGAGCTGACCGGTATGAAATTCACAAGAGTAGCCAAGCAACTCAAGCGTGAAAATCAACAGATTTTAGAAGCCAATCAGGTTTTGATAGACTCCGAAAATCAGCAACAGATGACGGCGGTAGTCCAAAAACAACTAAAGTTTTTCGGGGAAGATTTATTTGATATTATTAAAGAACAAATCGGCGAACACTTAAATAAAATTAATCATGGCGGCAGGCGATCCGACAATAGTAGCGGTTCCGGCGGGAGCTTGGAAAAAAGTGGCGACTAATGTGACATCCGGGAGAATCAGTATTTTGTCACCGACTAATGACGATTGGTATCAAACGCAAAAAGCAACGGGAGGCGGCGCGCCTACGGCAGTCCCGGAAGTAAAGCTCGATTTTCAGAAAAATATAATTGATTCAGCCGTTGCTATCGATGTTTATGTTTATGTCAAAAATACAGCCGGGCGCGTGGAGGTAATATAATGCGCGATTGCAAGTGCGGCATAATTGGAGACGGCGGAAACAAATCGGCGAGAATCGCGCAGAATGAAGCGGATATTGCTTTTCTGAAAGGAGAGGGATCGTTCACGGCCTATACCGACCCTGCTGTGGATTCTATCACCGTCGCGGATGTCGACGATTATATCGGGGTGGCATTTACCTTGACGGCTGCGGGGAATAGTCAGACGCTCCCGACACCAACTGATACGACGAAAGAACATTTTTTCACAGCCGTTAACGTCTCAACCTCTACCGATAATATTGCCATCGATGGCATAATCATAGAGCCGAAAGAGGCGACTAAATTTACATGGATAACAGGCAGTTCTGCTTGGGTTGGCTCTGACGATTCCGGGATTTTTTTCAACGATGGAACAGACGTCAAGACACAAGACCCGTCATTAAATATCGATCTCCAGACCGGAGTTCTTAAAGACAATGACGTTACGGCAGGGATTGCGCTCGGCGACGCATCGAACACGGCTTTGAGCGGTTTATTTTCAGCGACTAGCATTTTGGGTGCATCGAACGAATTGAAGGGCTACCCGTGCAACGCGCCAGCTTACGCGGCTACTATCACGATAACCGACGATCAAATGTCGAGTATTTGGCAGATTGACAGTTCGGGCGGAGACGTTGCCGTCACGATTCCGGACGTCAGCGCGGCGAACGACACGTATTGGCTCAGATTGTATAAGGGCACGTTCGACGACAACGTAATTACGATCGAAACCGTGTCAGGTCAACAGTTGAACGGAACGACCGCCGAAATTATTACAGCAGGCGGCAAGGGGTTTACGTTATACGCGCATAACGCGTCGAGCGGGTATAAACTCATACAGGACAATCGATTCGGAATTTCTACGGGAGGAACATTTTCTTTTTTTCTGAGCGACACGGCAAGCGACATCGGCGGATATTTAACGATGTACACGGAGGACACGGGGGGCGTTGAATCAAGTGTTTCTTCAGGAGCGTTAGGAGTTGGATCGGCTCAATTGATCGAGGAGTGGTCTACTGAGAGCGGAGTCCCTGGACTGACTTCATTGCAGGCAGGGATTTACAACGTTCACTTTCATGCGTCTAAAACAGGCGTCAAAACAGCGGTCGTATTTTTTCGGCTATACAAACGAGTCCTGGCCGGAACCGAAACGCTGCTGATGACGTTTGAAAACTCTAACACAATCACGACTAAAGCTGCTTTCAGCGTCGACGGAGTTCTAACCGCCGAAGCTACGCTCCTGGCAACCGACAGACTAGTCCTCAAATCCTACGCGACGATTGGGGGGACGGGAACTGACGCGAATGTGACGCTATACATGGAAGGCGAAACCGTTTCCCGGTTATCAGTTCCAGTTTCTTCGGCTCAATTGGATACTCGGTATCTAGTAAAAACCGCGTTTGCGTCTACGCAGACGGTGATTAGCCCTATAGCGTTTTCGAGCGTTTTGGCCGTGAACGGTGGGCTGAAGGACGCGGATGCCGTAACTCCAATCGCGCTCGCGAACGCGGCCAACCCCACCTACAACACCACCGACAAAACAATCGTCGGCTCGACTAACGAGGTGCTTTCGAATATTCCGCATGCGGTCGAGAACGTGTATGCGCCTACGCTCGGACAGACTGTTTTTACACTATCGTCGGCCCCTTCCGGCGCGGCCGCGTTTTCGCTGTACCTAAACGGGCAGTTGAGACTGCGCGGCACGGATTATACGCAAACAGTGACGACCCTAACATGGCTGGACCCGAGCGGTTTGACCCTGCTGACGACCGATCAGCTGATAGCGCGCTACAACGACACCGCGTTAACGATCCCGGGAACGAAAACGATATTTTTTCAGGTCGAAGGGGACGCGAATTTGGGCAGTCATCGCGTGCAGGCGATCGGCGCAACTGGCGCGTTCAGATTCGAGTTTAAAGTTCCTGCTGATTTTTCTTCGCTGATCGAACTTACGCTAATCGGGATTATATCGGCGGGCGCGGCCGGAAGCGGCAAAGACATCGATCTCGCCAGCGATTACGGCACGTTCGGGGAGCTGTATAATGAGCACTCCGAGACGGACACCGGGATCGTCTATGATTTTACAGGGTTAACAGATCGAATCACGGAGCTGGACATATCCAGCGTTTTTTCCAGCCTCGCAGCCTGCGACGTCTGCGGGGTATTTGTCGATCATAAGGGGATCGGCGGTACGATTTATTACGCGATGATTAAAATGCGATACCAGAGTCTGTAATCTATGTCAATACTGAGAAACGAGCAAATCGGCAATCCGAGACGAGCGGGATTTTTCGTAAAATACAGCTCGTCAACGGCCGTTACTGTGACGGCGGGTTCGATAAAGGCGAACGAGAAATTTTATACGCTATCCTCCGACGCGACGCACAACATGACGAGTTTGACCGGAACGGACAGTCGCCGCTATATTTATATTGACGACTCCGCGAGCAGTCCGCCCGTCGCGGTTATTATCGACAGCGCCACCGCGCCCGCCGAGAGCGCGGCGCTCGACGGCTGGTACAACGGGGCTGACCGGTGCCTCGGCGTTGTTCCGAATCGATCGATCGCCGTGATCCCGTACTTTGATGCAGTTACGGTGAGCGAGCGTTTCGTCCGTATCACATTTGCGCGTCTGATGCTCCCCGCCTTGGCGGTGAACATGGACCCCAGCGGCAACTGGCAAACCCCGAACACGAATGAATCAAGTGTACTCGTTCCGGTCAACGCGTCGGAAATTTATTTACGCATGTCAAACAGCGACGTGGGGACGGCTGTTTCTTTGTATGCGGCGTCGTCGGAATTCGCGGCAGTCAGCAGTCTGGGCGCCGATCCGTTCGACGTGTACAGCTCCTCGCCCGCCCAAGCGATAAAATGGATTCCACTCGGCGCGTCAAGAAATATTCAGATCAGCGGGGCGGACATCAACGATAATTTTCTGACCGCATGGTGTCTGGGATACGGGTATTTACGATGAGTTTAACATCGGCGCGAGTATTAGTGTGTAATTTTAGTAGGTTAGGCCAGGGCGGTTTTTTTCAGGGGGCTGCGTAATGTCCTATTTTTTGATTCTTCCGCTTAAGATCAAAATGGGGAACTCCGTAAATGAGTAAAATATGAAAACGATAGTAATCTCAGGTGAAATCGGCTGGGACGTCTGGCCGGAAGACGTGCGTAGAGAATTCTCACAGGCAGGAGGCGAAGACGTAGAACTTGAAATTTCTTCCCCAGGCGGCTACGTATACGACGGCATAGAGATTTTTAATATAATTAAAAACTATTCCGGGAAAGTAACGGCAAAATTAGTTGGATTGGCGGCTTCAATGGCGTCATACATTCCGCTTGCAGCTAATAAAGTAGTTGCCGAGTCAAACGCGGTTTTCATGATCCATAACGCGTCCACTTTTTCGGGTGGAGACCATCATGACTTAAGGCACGATGCGGATATATTAGAGGGATTCACTAAATTATTGTCTCAAAAATACGTTGAGAAAACCGGCAAAACGCAAGAAGAAATTCTAGCTATGATGGATAAAGAAAGCTGGTTTTTCGGCGAAGAAATCAAAGAAGCCGGCTTTGCCGACGAAATGGTTGACGGAGATTCAAAGGAAGAAAAAGCCGCCGCCGTTTTGACGGCTAAATCCACGTTTGAAAATCTGGCCATAAAAATGAAACGGCAAAATGAGCGCAGAGGCGACATTGACAAAATAGCCGCGCTGCTTCCAGAAAATAAAACAGTTTCCAAACATCAGAAGACAAGCCCTTCTGATAAAACGCAAAATCCAAAAGGAGAAAAAATGGATTTGATCAAATTGAAAAACGAGCACGCTGACGTTTACGCTCAGGCATTTGAGGAGGGGCGTCTCGACGAATCTAAGCGCGTTGCCGGTCATGCCATCGTGGCTGAGAAAACAGGCGCGTATCCTTTCGCCATGTCCTGTATTCAGGACAAAACGAAACGAGTGACGGACGACGACGTCTTCGCCGAGTATCAAACCGCCGGGATGAAAAAACGCGATTTGAAAAACTCAGCCGACGACGGAGAAGAAACCGAAGCTGTGACTACCGACACCGAAGGAGAAGGAGCGGGAGGTGGAAACGGAAAAACAGACGATGAAAAAGCACAGGCCTTGGCCGACGCAATTATGGCGAGACACAAAAACTCGGGGGTTAAATAATGGCCAATCCTACGATTACCAATGTTGACACGCAACAACTGGAAATTTTCAATCCGATATACGAGGACGCGGTATTGGCGTTCACTGGCGTAGCCACTTGGCCGCTCGGAACTATCATGGCTAAAATCTCCGCATCTGCCGGAGCTGTAACCGCCGATGTCGGAAACACGGGAGACGGAACCGTAACCGGCCTGGCTTTGGCGCCAGGCGGGCCTCCTTTGGTCGGCGCGTGGAACCTGGAATGTACCCAGGCTTATACGGCTCCCGCTGCGGTTGCTGATGTAGGCAACACCGGAGGCGGAACAGTCACCGGATTAAGCCTGAATGTCGGAGGGCCAGTTTTAGCCGGAGCCTGGAATCTTGAATGTATTACCGCCTATGTCGCGCCAGCCGCAGGAACACCCGCTTTTACCGGAACCGGAAACGGAACCGCATCGGGAGAGGCCGCCGGAGTCGACACGATTAACGGAACTTATATCGTCACCTGCATTGACGCAACCGTATCAGGGTCGGAAATTTTTAAAGTCGAAACTCCCGAAGGCATAAGATTGGCCGACGATTTGACGGTCGGCGTCGCTTATAGCAATACGCATCTGGGGTTGACATTGACTGATGGCTTAACCGATTTTATCGTGGGTGATTACTGGACGATCGCGATGACGGTTGGCCCGGTTCCCCTGCATGGAGGAGTTTTCAAACTTGAAGACCCAAATAGCGCAATTGTTGCAAACGCGCTTACTTTGCCTGGAGTCACGGCTGGAACAACTCTTTTGATAGACTATAACGGCCTTCGCTTTACCCTAACCGACGGAGCACCCGATTTCATAGTCGGAGATAAATTCGCCATTACCGTAGCGGCAGGCGCGGTTCCCGAACACGGCGGAGTTTTCAAACTTGAGGATCCCAATAGCGTCATAATCAAGAGCGATATCACATTGCCGGGATCAGCTCTCGGAACCGTGACGACTGAAACCGCCGGCCTTCGCTTTACCCTAACCGACGGAGCACCCGATTTCATAGTCGGAGATAAATTCGCTTTAGCGATCACGGACGAGGGGGGTGATTGGCAGCCATACGTCGAGGGCGCTTTAGACGGAACCGGCACAGCGAAAGGCGTTTTGCCCGCCGCTAAAACTTCGACTGGCTCAGGCGACGTTTACTGGCGGATGCTGATAGGGGGCGAAGTGGCAGAGGATCAATTGTCTGTTTTAGCAGGAGGAACTATCCCGCAGCAGGCGATCGATGACCTGCGCGATTTTACGATTCATTCAACCGCCGGAGTCAACTTGAGCATTCTGGACAATCAATAGAGGTTAAAATATGAGTTTTGAACGAACCGCAATGGGACTGGTTTTCAAAAAGAAGGCCAACCCGACATTGTTTTTGTCGAGCATGTTTAAGACTCCCGACAGGAATATTTTCCCGACGATACAAGTGCAATTCGACATCAAACGCAGCGGCGAGGAGATGTCGGTTGATATTGTGCGAGGGACTGGCGGAAGGCTGAACTACGATAAGCAATTCACCAATAAAAACTACATTCCTCCCATGTACGACGAATACGGGAATGTGAACGAGGCTGAACAACTGCTTTACCGTGTAGCCGGTAAAAATGAATATGACGACGTGCTGATGGCCGATATTATCGACATGATCACGAACGATCAAGTGCTGTACCAAGATAAAATTTTGCGTGCTATCGAATACCAAGCGGCGCAGGTATTGTTTAATGGAACGATCGTTTTGATATTCGGAGACACGATCGATTTCAAAATGAAAGCCACGCATAAGGTCAATCAAGCATGGTCGGGAGCAGGAGACGACCCGGATGCGGGATTGCAGACCGTATGCGACTTGAACCGAGCCGACGGACTTGGAACGTCTACCGACGCCATCTTCGGAGCGACCGCGCTTAATACCTATCTGAACAATGCTAAAGTAATTGCGAAATCGAATTTCAGGCGGGTTGATCGAATTGATATTAGACCTCCGTTGTTGAATTCAGACGGCGCCAACTTCCACGGGACGATCAGCGTGGGAGATTACACGTTAAACGTCTGGACATATCCGCAGGTCTACACTGTGCCAATGGGCTACGGTCTCCCGAACGAGGGGACTAAAGTGCCCTACGTGCCCACGTCGAAAGTTTGGGTTGGAAATCCTAATGCGCGTTTTGATCTGATTTACGGAGGAGTTGCTCAATTGCTGCCTGCCGATCCGCGCCTGGCCGCTCTGGGAATCTCGAATATGCCGCTGATCACGGCGGGAAAATGGCATCTGTACGGAGCGACTGACTTTAAGGCCCAGAATGTTATTTACGGTGTAAGGTCGGCGCCTCTGTGTATTCCGACGGATATTGATTCCTATTCAGTCATAACCACCTCTTAGGGGGAAGTATGAGATTTAGAATTAAAGCAGGCCGGAATGTAACCCTAAAAATGGGAACAGGCCATCCCGGGTATGAATTCGGTCTGGACGAGATAGGCACGCCCGACGCGCTGGAAACGGCGGTGGAGTGGGTCGCTGCTGGAGCTGTTGAGGATATTTCGCCTGAACCGGAACCGGAACCAGTAAAGGAGCCAGAACCAATCAAAGAGCTGGAACCGGAACCAGTAAAGGAGCCTGAGTCTGATCCAGAAAAAGTCCCGACTTTGGTCAAAAGGGGACGTGGCAGACCGTCCGGCAGCGGAGCGAAGCGGAAATGAATTTCCGCGAAATAGCCGAAAATGATTTGTCTTTCACTCTTGAGGACAATGATTTCGGGTTCGGCTGGCCGATAAACGTCACCGATCCTGACGGGTTGAGCGCAGACGTTTTCGGCCAGCAAAACGATATTGCATTTCAGATAGATCCGCAAACGGGAGAGAGCGTTTCCGGCAGAATCGTTGAAATTGTCTTGAGGATTAAAACTTTGACGGACGCCGGGTTCGCCTCATTGCCTAAGCAGCAAGCGGACAAAACGAAGAAACCTTGGATTTTCGTCTTTGACGATGTATCCGGAAATTCAGGAACGTTCACTGTTAAAGAGTCGCACCCGGACCAAACGCTTGGATTGATTTTTTGCCAGTTGGAGGTTTATAAAGTATGACTATCCCGCTGATAGATAAGTACGATTTTTTTGAGATCGTTCTGGCGCAAGTCGGCGCGATCCTGGCGGCTGAAACTATCGCACAGCAGGCGTTAGCGGTGACGGCTGGCGAAGATTCTACGCTGTGGGCTTTTGATACGTATATCGATAGATATAATCCTTATGAAGAGTTCCAGAACGACGCGGACGCCACGCCGATTGTAAATATTTGGTACGACAATTCGAATTTTCCTAAAGGCAAAAGCCAATCGGTCGGGCGGATGGTCAGCTCTACGTCATACAATATCGACATCTATGCGGCGGCGGCCAGCGAAGACGACCCGGCGGGCGGATATTTAAGGGGTGACGAGGAAAGCGCGAAAAATCTGCACAGAATAATCCGGCTGGTTAGGAATATTCTCATGCACCCCGACAATCAATATCTGCAATTGACTCAGGCGGTCGGGACTAGAACGCAGAATTTAATATTTTCGCGGTGGATAGACTCGATTCAGGTTTTTCAGCCGCAAATAGACGATAGGCCGGTGGCGGGGGTTATCGCGGGCCGATGTTCGTTGAGTGTCGAGTTCAATGAATTGCCGGTGACGGAAACATATAATCCACTGGAAACCGTCTACGCAACGGCCAAGCGAGCGGAGGACGGAAAAATAATTTTCGAGGCTCAATTTGAAACAACATAGGAGCGCAAATGGTGGCACTTAGCACGGCGGTAGACCCGAACGCGGTAGCCAGGGTTATCGGCATAAAAACAACTTTTCAAAACCTACGCGGCGGAGTCCCGTTTCTCCCCATAAGAATCGGCGTAATAGGCCAAGGAGCCACTGCTTCTCAAGCCTCGTACGACACGACCAAAACGACAATTCTTTCAGCTAAAGCCGTCGGAGACGCCTACGGCTACGGCAGTCCGCTGCATTTGGCGGTCAAGCAGCTTTTGCCGCCGACAGGAGACGGCGTCGGCATTATCCCCGTCACTATTTATCCATTGAAAGGCGACGGAGCCGGGGTTGCGGCAGCCGGAACAATTACTCCCTCAG